>Ga0256914_1001364_pt1 | contig 22339 bp, 17 predicted proteins | sample HulkmetaG_FD_191571 | JGI IMG/M metagenome (GOLD analysis project Ga0256914, IMG submission 191571) | Hydrothermal chimney microbial communities from Main Endeavour vent field at the Juan de Fuca Ridge, Pacific Ocean - Hulk | ecosystem: Environmental > Aquatic > Marine > Hydrothermal vents ... | reverse complement strand
CTGGGCCGCTGATTTCAGGGCAATAAGAATGGCGTTGTCCGGAACGAAATAGGGCGTGGTCAGGATCAGTTCCCGCCGGGCCGCATAAATGGTGGTCAAGAGCAGGTTGTGGATGGTGCCTTCGGCATAACCGGGCCCGGACGGGGCAAGCTGCACCGGGATTTCGCCCATGGCCGGCAGGGAGTGGACCCTGGCCTCGGTGAGCAGTTCTTCCAGGGGACGGCCGGTTTCAAGTGCCCAGTCGTAGAGAAACGAGGCGGTGAGAATCTCCACCACCGGCCCTTTGATGCGGACCATTATATCCACCCATTGCCCCACGCCTTCGTCCTGTTTGAAATAACGTGGATCAACCAGGTTCTGACTGCCGGTATAGGCTATTTTTCCATCAATGGTGACAATCTTGCGGTGGTTGCGCAGATCAACACGAACAAAAAGGGCCCGGACCAGGCCGGCGGGCAGACATTCGATGACCTCGATACCCTGGGCCATGAGATCCAGACAGGCGGGCGTACCGAGAAAATTTTTCGATCCTATGGAATCAAGGAGCAGTTTACAGGTCACGCCCCGCTGCACGGCCCGTTTCAATGCATCGATAACCAGATCGGCCTGGCCGCCCTTTTCAAAGATATAAAATTCGAGAAAACAGTGATGTTCGGCACCATCTATATCCTTGATAAGTTGGCGGAAAAAAGAGCCGTTGTCCTTGAGCAGGCTCAATGCATTGCCGGGCATGGTGGGAATACCTATTGCCGCGTCGATCTGGCGCCGGATGGGTTCGCATTCGGGATTAATTTTGTCCCAGCCGGAAAAGGCCCGCTTACGCAGCCCCTCGGCCCAGCGCAGGATCAGGGGAATATCGGCGGCCGCCCGTCTGGCCCTGCGCTCGCCGAGCCGGTTTTCACCAAAGAGCAGGTAGATGATGGCGCCAAGAAAGGGAAGCAGCAGAATGACCACCAGCCAGGCCAGGGTAACCGAGGGCTCTTTTTTGCGCATGATCACCCGGATGGAAAGCCCGATCCGGATGGAGAGATCGGTGAGAAAGAGGATAGATGTGAAGAGCCAGTAAATTCGATCCATGCGGATACGCGTCAGTTTGATTGCAAAGCAGAGAAAGAGCGACTGGATTATTTTCTTTTTCCAATATTTTGATACTATACTATAGTATGTTGTCGCTTGTTGTCATTAACTATATGGAGAGTTCGACCGGGTCTGGCGGGCAGGGTTGAAAAGGAGCAGGCATGGAAGTCAAGGGATTTTGCGCTGCCGCGGTGGAGGCAGGCATTCGCTATAAGGGTCGGCTTGATCTGGGTCTTATTTATTCGGACCGGCCGGCGGTGACCGCCGGAGTATTCACCACCAACAAGGTCAAGGCCGCACCTGTGCTGCTTGATCAGGAGCGGCTTCGGCAGGGTCAGGCGCGGGCGATCCTGATCAACAGCGGCAACGCCAATGCCTGCACGGGTGAAAAGGGTATGAATTTTGCCCGTCTCACTGCCGAGATGGCCGCAAACCAGCTGCAGATTGATCCCGACCAGGTGCTGGTCGCCTCCACCGGGGTTATCGGTGAACCGCTTGATGTCCAGCCCTTTGCCGATGCCATGCCGGACCTGGTCTCCTCGCTGTCGAGGGACGGTTTTCCCGATCTTGCCCAAGCCATGATGACCACGGATACCCGGCCAAAGATTTCTTCCCGCACCATCGCCATAGATGGCACGGTTGTCTCCATGCTGGGAGTGGCCAAGGGCGCGGGTATGATCATGCCCAACATGGCCACCATGCTCGCCTTTGTGGTTACCGATGCCCAGATCGTGTTTCCGGTCCTGCGTGATATCGTGCGCTGCGGTGTTGAGAATACCTTTAACCGCATCACTGTTGATGGCGATACCTCCACCAACGATACGGTCCTGGTCATGGCCAATGGCGCGGCCGGCAATGGCTGGCTTGATGAGGATAATCCGGCCGCGGTCGAAACCTTCAGCAGGGCCCTGCAGGAAATCTTTCAGGATCTGGCCACCATGATTGTCAAGGATGGCGAAGGAGCAACCAAGCTGGTCACCATCCGGGTTGAAGGGGCGCGGGAGCAGGAACAGGCCCTTGATGCGGCCCGGACCATCGCCAACTCGCCCCTTGTCAAGACGGCCTTTTTCGGCGAGGATCCCAACTGGGGCCGAATAATTGCTGCCCTGGGCCGTTCCGGCTGCACCTTTCGCCCCGATCGGGTCAACATCAGCTTTGATGATGTCCTTATGGTTGAAAATGGCTGCGGGCTTGGCGACGAGGCTGAAAAACAGGCGGCCCGGGTCATGCGCCGGAACAGCTTTACCGTTGCCGTGCATCTCAATGACGGGGCAGAGTCCGGTGAAATACTGACCTGTGATTTTTCCAATGAGTATATAGCGATCAACGCTGATTACCGAAGTTGATCCTCATCGTCCCGCTTAACCGGGATAATGGTGAGATAACCACTTATGCCGTGCCCGCACGGGCAAGGCCGGCTCGCATGCCATGAAACGGACTCTTCCCGGTGCATTACTGGACAGGCTGCGCCCTCCCGAGGGACTGCTCCTCCTTGTCCTGGCGGTGATAATCGGCGCCTCAACCGGATTTGCCGCGGTTTTTTTTATCCACCTCATCGCCCTGATCCAGAACCGCTCCTACACCACCATAACCCTGCTCTTTCCCCATCTCGGTATCTGGAGTTATCTGATCGTGCCGGTCATCGGCGCCCTGCTGGTCGGGCCGCTTATTGCCTGGTTCGCCCGTGAGGCCAAGGGGCATGGCGTTCCCGAGGTCATGCAGGCCCTGGTTATGAACGGTGGCCGGATCAGGCCCAGGGTGGCCATTGCCAAGATTATCGCCTCGGCCCTCTGTATCGGCACCGGTGGGTCGGCAGGTCGGGAAGGTCCGATTGTCCAGGTCGGTTCGGCCCTGGGTTCAGTGACCGGCCAGTTTCTTCATCTTTCCGATGAGCGGATAAAAAATCTTGTCTCCTGCGGAGCAGCGGCAGGTATTGCCGCCACCTTCAACGCGCCCATCGCCGGCGTGGCCTTTGCCATAGAGGTCCTTATGAGCGAGCTGCAGGTGCGGATGTTCGGCAATGTGGTCATTGCCTCGGTTTCCGCCTCCGTGGTCAGCCAGATGTTTCTCGGCGACCGGCCCGCCTTTTCCGTACCATCCTATACCCTGCATTCCCCCTCGGCCCTGTTTTTTTATCTGCTGCTTGGCCTGGCAAGCGCCCTGGCAGGGATCATGTTTATCCGCATGCTGTCATGGTTCGAGGATGTCTTTGATAACTGGAACTTTCCCCTGGCCCTGAAACCGGCTGTCGGCGCTGTTCTGCTCGGCCTGCTCGGCCTATTGTATCTGCGCCTTCCCGGCGTCGGATTCTCCACGCCTACCGAATTCCAGCTCGGCATGCCGCTTATTGAAAATATTCCAAGACTGTATGGCTCCGGCTTTACCTTTATTGAAGAAGTGCTGCATGGCCAGGTCAATATGTATCTGTTGACCATCCTGGTTTTCCTCAAGCCGCTTGCAACCTCCTTCACCCTTGGATCGGGTAACTCGGGCGGTGTTTTTGCGCCTTCGCTCTTTCTTGGCGCCATGCTGGGAGGGGCCATGGGAACACTTTTTACCGCCTGGCAGCCCGAACTGGCCGGCCCATCCGGATCCTACGCCCTGGTAGGCATGGCCGCCGTCTTTGCCGCTGCGGCCAGGGCCCCGCTGACGGCCATCCTGATCGTCTTTGAGATGAGCAACGACTATTCCATGATTCTGCCGCTCATGGTGGCGACCATCACGGCCGGATACCTGGCGCAAGCCCTGTATCCGGAATCAATTTACACCATTAAGCTCACCCGGCGCGGTATTCGTTTCGTTCAGGGCCGGGATCTGGATATCATGCAGAGCGTGCTGGTCAGAGAGGTAATGAATTCCCGGCCGGTGACGGTGAACAGCGATGAGTCCATAACCAAGTTGTACAGCATGTTTGAAAAAACCAGGCATCTCGGTTTTCCTGTCGTTGACGACAAGGGGATGCTGGTGGGCATTGTTACCCTGCAGGATCTTGAAAATGCACTGGCAAAAAAAGGTGATGATGCCGCTGATCTGCGGGTTGCCGATGTGGCGGTTTCCAGTCCGATTACGGTCTTTGATGATGATCCGATCTGGACGGCAATCCAGAAAATGGCCCCCCGGGATCTTGCCCGTCTGCCCGTGGTCAGCCGTGACGATCCTGACCGCCTGATAGGGTTGATCAGTCGCAGTGACATCCTGCGCGCCTATGATGTGGCCATGGTGCGCAAACAGCGTGGCCAACTGTTGACCGATCACGCTGTTCTGCGCCGGGAAGAGAAAAATGATTTCATGGAGGTTCGCCTGCGACAAGACAGTCATGCCGTTGGCAGGCAATTGCAGGATCTGGATCTGCCCCGCGAGGTGAATGCCGTTTCCGTGGAGCGGGACGGGGAGTTGCTCATTCCCAAGGGCGACACAACTTTCTCACCCGGCGACGTGGTGACGCTGTTTGGCCGCCGCGATGTCCTGGTACGGGCCAGGGAGGTTCTGGCTGGTCGGCGAGAAGGGGGAACATGCTGATTTGTTTCTGCACACTGTAGCTGTCTGTTTAAGGAAAATATGCCTTTTGCCCAAAAAACCTTTTTGTAGTTGTGCACGTCCGTGATACTATTACTCTGATGAATAAATTTTGTTTTTACCGGCAAATGCAGCAGAATTTTTCCCGGCGGCGACTGGCGGAAATGAATTTCCGGGGCAGGACCGGCCCCGAATGCCCCGACCGGAACGCAAAGAGTTAAACAGCAACAGGCATGGGACAGAGAAACGATAACTCAGGCGGCAGGATTGGCGGGGTTTCCCTGGCGTCTTTTTTGCAGATGCTTGAGCAGGAAAGCAAGACCTGTACCCTGATTGTCGAATCAGATGAGAGGGAAGGCCGCCTTTTTTTTCTTGAGGGCGCCCTGATCGATGCCGATTGTGACGGCATTGTCGGCCAGGACGCGGTGTATCAGCTTCTGACCTGGGAAAGTCCATCTTTCAGGGTAACCGAGGCCGAAGACCGGCTGCAGCGGATTACCCTGCCCCTGGCCCATATTCTCCTCCAGGCCGCTACCATGCAGGATGAGGCCGGGGAAGGGGGAAAGCAGGCGCAATCAAGGGAGGGGCGTGCAGAAGAAGCCGGGCCATTCGATACCCCTGCCGTTCGCAACAATCCGGCTCTGCGCAGGCTTCTGCAGACGATTATTTCCATCCCGGAGGTTCATCATTACTACCTGCTCAACCGTCAGGGCAAGGTTATAGTCCAGTCTTCGCAGAACAAGAAGATGGCGGATTTTATCACTTACAGTGTGGTCAGCGGTATTCAGATGCGCAAGGCCCTGCATGTCAAAGGGCCGCACCGCATTCAGCTTGATCTGGAAAACGGAGAAATGCTGCTTGTCTTTCCGGGGGCCGGTATGATTATCGGTCTCCAGCTCGATGGCGAGGCCTCGGTGGCGGAAATTACCGCGACATTGCGGCCCGTTCTTATTCGTCAGTCCGTGCCGCAATGATCATTACACGGTAAGAGAGCGGCAATCTGGCCACACGCCCTGAATAGTTATTGGTTGTCCATGTTCGGATATTGATTATGCGAAAATTGCTTCAGGAAATATCGGTTATTCCCGGCGTGACCGGCTCCTGCATTTTTGATAAAAAAGAGGGGCCGCTGTGCAAGCTTCTTCAGCATGAGTTCGGTGAAGAAGACCTGGAAACGGTTGGCATCCATCTTGTCCGTCTGGTGCAGATGGGAGCCATGGCCGGCCTGGACATCCATACCAGTCATTTCCGTTTTGACCGCTATACACTGATCGGAATCCCGCTTGACCAGGAGACCATCCTGGTGACCATCTGCGATGCCCAGGCCAACTGCTCGCTTGTTTCCACCACCGCCTCCATGCTGGCCAGGGATATGCGGTCGGATCTGGAACGTGGCCAGGCATCCGAATCCGATCAAACAACGGAAGAGGATGAAACATTTCTCCATCTCCTCTATGACGAGATAGAGCAGGCCCTGGCTGCGGCCATGGGACCGGTTGCGGCTCTGGTCATGGGGGACTGTCTTGACCGGTGGCGTCAGGCCGGACCGGCCATCCCTGGCCGGGTCTCGGAGCTGATCTCCATGCTTGAGGGTGAAATAGGCAATCCCGATCTGGCCCGGGCCTTTACCGAGCGGGTTGAAAAGTTGCTCTGAGTACTCCTCCGCCCCTTATCTGCCAGCAGAACCACGGGGCAGATTTTCCCCGACCTGTCTTTCCCTTTTAAAAATTATCGCCCTTCCACTCTCCTGTTTACAGTACGCGCTTTTTTCTTTATTCTCTCTACAGTCCAAACCGCAGTCTCCAGCCCTTTTTGCCATCCTGTTTCCGGAGGTTTACATGTTGCAGCTGTCCTCATTTGGCCGCAGATTTTCACAGGAGTCCGGCATTTTGTCCCTGATGGATGATCTGGGCAATGCCCTTGCCCGTGGCAACATGCGCATGATGGGCGGCGGCAATCCCGGCCATGTTCCGGAATTACAGGAGAGGATACATGATGAACTGTTAGCCATCTGCGCGGATAAAGATCGTTTTGCCAAGCTGATCGGCATCTATGATCCTCCGGCCGGTGATCCGGCCTTCCTTGAGGCCATGGCGGATTTGCTCAGGCGTGAGTATGACTGGCCCGTGACCCCGGAACACATCTGTCTGACCCAGGGCAGCCAGGGATCTTTTTTTCTGCTCTTCAACATGCTGGCCGGCCAGTTTGATGATGGTACCAGGAAAAAAATCCTCCTGCCCATGGCGCCGGAATATATCGGCTATGCGGATCTTGGCCTGAGTGATGATTTTTTTGTTTCTGCCCGGCCCCACATTGAACTGATCGGGGAAAAACGGTTCAAATACCGTGTTGATTTTGACAACCTGCATGTCGGGAACGATATTGGCGCCCTGTGCGTTTCCCGGCCCACCAACCCCACCGGCAATGTCCTTACCGATGCCGAGGTCCAGGGTCTTATTGATCTCGCAGCCCGAAACGGGGTGCCGCTTATTCTTGACAATGCCTATGGAGTTCCTTTTCCGGGCATTATTTATGGCAAGGCTACGCCGTTCTGGAATGAAAACATCATTGTCTGCCTCAGCCTTTCCAAATTCGGTCTGCCGGCGGTCCGGACCGGCATAGTCGTGGCCCGACCTGAGATTATCCGCGTTCTGTCAGGTATCAATGCCATCCTGACCCTGGCACCATCCAGCTTCGGCGCCATGCTGACCCGGGGCCTGGTTGCCAGCGGCGAAATCCTGAACTTGAGTAGTTCGGTTATCCAGCCTTTTTATCGCCGCAAGATGGAGATGGCCCTGGCAGCGGTTGATGACTTTTTTGCCGATCTGCCCTGCCGGGTGCATGTGCCGGAGGGGGCCATGTTTCTCTGGCTCTGGTTTGAGAACCTGCCCGTGCCCAGCCAGGAACTGTATGAACAGCTTAAAGGACGCGGCGTGCTGGTTGTTTCCGGCCATTATTTTTTTCCGGGCCTGGCGGAAGACTGGCCACACAGCAGGCAGTGTCTGCGCATTACTTATTCACAGGATGATAGCGATGTGCGCGAAGGACTGAGGATTATCGCCGATGAAGTACGTAAACTCTACTCGACAACCTAAGAGGTGCCTGGTGTGAAAAAATGGTTCTTTGCCCTTGCTTTTCTTTTAACCATCCCGGCAGTATGCACGGCCGCATGCGTGCAGGGAGACTGTAAAAACGGCCAGGGCCGCCTGAAAAGCCCTGATGGCCGGGTCTATGAGGGGGAGTTCAAACACGGGTATCTCTGGGGCAGGGGAACCCTGCGCTTTCCGGACGGGACCAGCTATAGCGGTGATTTTGTCCGCGGTCGCTATAATGGCAAGGGAAATCTGAAGTTCAAGGATGGCCGCACCTACCAAGGTGAATTCAAGGATGGGGTGATCAATGGCAGCGGCACGCTGAGCGCGCCTGACGGGCTGCAGTATACCGGTGATTTTGTCCTTGGTAAGTTTCATGGCAAGGGCACTCTTTTTTTCCCTGACGGCCGCGAGTACAGCGGAGATTTTCGCAACAATGTTCTGCATGGCCAGGGTAAGCTGATCTATCCCGATGGCAGCATCTTTGAGGGCAGCTTCAGGGATGGCAAGCCGGACGGTAAGGGTGTGCGCCGGTATCTCGATGGCAGTCGATACCAGGGTGAATTTCATAACAACCAGCGCGAGGGATATGGTGTTCTGGAAATGGCGGATGGTTCCCGGTACGAGGGGCGCTTCCTCCACGACCGTTACCATGGCGAAGGGATGTTCACCTATGCGGATGGACATGTGTACAGTGGCCACTTTGACATGGGCAGCATCAGCGGCAAGGGAACCATGACCTGGCCGGATGGTCGGGAATACACAGGTGATTTTGTCGGCGGGCAGCCGCATGGTCACGGTACCATGCGCTATGCGGACGGGAGCAGATACGAGGGAGAGTGGAAAAACGGCAAACGGGAAGGTCATGGCATCCTGGTGTATGCCGACGGTGGCAAATACGAGGGTATGTTCTGCGGCGGCAAACTCTGCGGCCATGGCACGTTGACCAAGCCCGACGGCACGGTCTATGAGGGGGAGTTTTCCGGTGGCAGGCCCGTGCCGACAGCGACCCCGGCCGGCAGCACGGCACCAGCCCCGGTTGGTGGTGAACGGGTGGATAAAAAGGCGAAAGAGAAAACCGCGCCGGAACAGTCCCGTGCCCCGTCTGCCGACAGAAATGGTTTTTTCCTTGCAGACGGTTTGATATACAAGGCTGGGGGCAGCCAACCCTATAGCGGCGAGGTCACGATAACCTTTCCCGACGGCCGCCGCTACACGGGGCAGTGTAAAAACGGGCTCATGGACGGCCAGGGAGAACTTGTTTATCCTGACGGCAGAAAGTACAGGGGTGGCTTCAAGGAAGGGAAACGTTCCGGCCAGGGCTCCTACACCTATCCCGATGGCAGTTCCTACACCGGCATGTTTCGCGATAACCGGTTCGAGGGCAGGGGTACCTATCGTTTCCGGGACGGTTCCACGTATAAAGGGGATTTTTCCCGGGGTACATTTGAAGGCCAGGGCGTGCTGACCTATACGGACGGCAAGATCTATGAGGGTGATTTCAAGGACGACCTGCCGGATGGGACCGGAAAGCTGACCTCGCCGGATGGCACTGTCTATACCGGCGGGTTCAAAAAAGGGCGCCGCAATGGCGAGGGTGAGCTGCGCCTGCCCGATGGCCGCCTTGTCAAGGGCACCTTTAAGGATGACCGGCTTGTCCGTTAGCCCGCATTTCTCACAAAGATCGTTGCGAAAGGCCGGAAAGTGCTATGAATACGAGGGTGCAGCGTCAAAAAGCCCGCAGACATATTGAAATATTTCGAGGACGCTTTTTGGAGCTGCACCCTCGCAGGCATGGTGCTTTCAGGACTTGCAGCAGATCGCTTGTGAGAAATGTGGGTTAGCCCGGCCTTTCTGGGGAGCAGTTAACAACGTTTTGGAGCTGATTTGAAAAAAATGCGCTGGCAATACAGAACCATAGTGTTTGAGTTTCAGAAGGATGGCCTTCTCGGCGATCGGTTTATCGATGATGAGGGTGTGGAAAAGACCCTTAATGAACAGGGACGCGAAGGCTGGGAACTGGTGAGCGCAACTATGATTCAGGATGGTCTGCTGACCCTTTTAAAACGCCCTGAAGAAGAACGTGAGACAGAGGGGATGCAGATCGGATCTGCTGGTGTCGCCATGTCTTCCAGTCGGCCTGAGGCAGCGGAGCAGGAAGAGGAAATAAACATTGGCCGGATCCAGGAGCAGGAACGTGAACATATCAGGTCCCTGCAGGAGCAGCGGGCCAGGGCGGTTCGGGAAGAACAGAAGCGGCTCTTTGGTGAGATCAGGATACGTTGACCATGCCGTCTTGTTCAGTTGATGACGATTGCCTTGCCTGGATGCGGGATCTGCGCCGCCGGATTCACGCCCATCCCGAACTGGCCTTTACCGAGAAAAAAACCGCGGCCCTGATCATGGCCGAGCTGGATCGGCTTGGCATACCCTATACGAGCGGCCTGGCTGGTGGAACCGGTATCCGGGCTGAACTGGGATCTGGAGATGGCCCCTGTATTGCCCTGCGGGCCGATATGGACGGGCTGCCCATTGACGAGAAAACCGGCCTGGACTTTTCCTCGCGCATCGCGGGTGTTATGCATGCCTGTGGTCATGATGGTCATGTGGCCATGCTCCTTGGCGCAGCCGGCAAGTTGCGTGATGCTGACCTTCCCGGCCGGGTGATACTGCTTTTTCAGCCGGCCGAGGAGTCCGGTGGCGGTGCTGCCGCCATGATCCGCGATGGCGCTCTTGCCGGAGCGGAAATGATCTTTGCCGGTCATCTTGACACCCATTATCCGGTCGGGCACATTACGGTGGATACGGGCCTGATCTGCTCTTATACCGATCCCTTTGCCATCACCATCCGCGGCCGCGGCGGCCATGCGGCCCGACCCCACGAGGCAGTTGATGCGGCTGTAGTGGCGGCCCATCTGGTCATGAACATGCAGACCCTTGTTTCCCGGCGCATCAACCCGGTCCGCTCCGCGGTTATCACTGTCGGCCGCATGGAGGCAGGGACCGTGCACAATGTTATTGCCGAACATGCCCGACTCGAGGGCACGGTGCGCAGTGCTGATACCGAGACGCGAAAGCAGATTCTGACCGGGCTGGAACGGATGATTGACGGTATGAGGACCATGTGCGGTGCAACTCTGGATCTGAATTTTTTTGCCGGATTGCCCGCCGTGATCAATAACGATCGGGCAGCCGGACTGGCCCGGAAAGCAGCCGTGCAGGCGGTCGGAGAAGACCGGATCCTCTCCCAGGGCGGCCCCAGCCTGGGCGGTGAGGATTTTGCCTTCTATCAGCAGCATATCCCGGGTTGCCTGGTCCGTTTCGGCGCTGCCCGGACTGACCGGCAGACCGGTCCGGCCCATTCCGGGCAGTTTGATTTTGATGAACAGGCTCTTGCCACGGGCGCGGCCTGGCTGGTCCGTGTTGCCAGGGAGGCGCTGGAACCAGACCCGCGACAATAAAACCGGATATCCAAAGTGGTGTTTATGATGGATATGGAGAAAGTGGTTTTTGCCGGCAGCAGATCCTATACCCTTGGAGTGGAACTTGAGTTCCAGATCCTCGATCAACATACCCTTGATCTGGTTCCGAGAGCACCGGCCCTGCTTGCCCGGATAGAGCCTGAACTGAGTGATCGGGTTGCCCCGGAATTTATCCGTTCCATAATCGAGATCCAGACCGGGATCTGTGCAACGGTTGACCAGGTCGGGCGGGACCTGCGTCAGACCATTGAACTGGTCGAGGAGATAGCGGCCGGCCAGGATTGTCTGCTCTATTCGGCCAGCCTGCATCCCTTTGCCGAACCAGCCGATCAGGTTCTGAGCCTGGGCGAGCGCTATCGCAGGATCATGGATGAGCTGCAGCGGGTGGGAAGGCAGTTCATCTCCCAGGGGCTGCATGTCCATGTCGGGGTCAGTGACCGGGAGGCAGCCATCCGCGTCTGTGATATTCTTCAGATTTATCTGCCGATTTTTCTTGGTCTTTCCTGTTCTTCCCCATTTTTCAGGGGCGAGGATACAGGTCTTGATTCGTACCGGACCAAGCTTTTCGAGGCCCTGCCCCTGGCCGGTATCGCCGGTTATCTTGGTTCATGGCAGGCCTACGTGGATGAGATAGCCATGCTGCGCAACAACAGCATTATCCAACAGCCCAGGGATTTGTGGTGGGATGTGCGGCCCAGCCCGGCCTTTGGTACCGTGGAGATCCGGGCCTGTGACCTGCCGGCCCGCTTTGAGGAGGTCCTTGGCCTGACCTCGCTCATGCAGGCCCTTGTCGCCGCCATTGTTGAGGAGATTGTCAAGCCCCTGCCGGTGAGTCCGCAGCTGCTCTGTGCCAACAAGTGGCAGGCCGCCCGGCATGGTCTGCAGGGTCATTTCTGTGATCCGCTCGGTCTCTTGCCAACCACGACCCAGAACATCGGGTCTGCGGCCAGGGAGCTGATCGATCGCCTGGAGCCATGGCTGGCCAGGTTTGGCGGTCGAGGCCTTGCCGCCATTGAACACCTCCTTGACCATGGTAACAGTTCCACCAGGCAACGGCAGTATTTACACACCTATGGCGGTTTTCCAGCCATGATTCATGCCATGCAGGAACAGTACTGGCAGCAGGACAGGGATGAGATGTGAACGGAGAGAACGAAAACAATATGTATCAGCGCAGTATTGCCGCCACCGGCCATGAACTTGTCAGTCGGGCCGCGGCCGAGATTCTGCGCAGCGGAGGCAACGCCTTTGACGCCGTGGTCGGGGCAGGCTTTGCCAGTGCTATTGCCGAGCAGACCCTGACCAGTCTGGGCGGAGGCGGTTTTTTGCTGGCCAGGACCGCCGGTCCCGGAGCTGAGGAGATATTTTTCGATTTTTTTGTCGATACCCCCGGCCGGGGCCTGCAGGGGGAGGTGGAACCCCATTTTTTTCCGGTCACGGTTGATTTTGGCGGCTCGACGCAGGTCTTCAATATCGGCCTGGGCTCGGTGGCCGTACCCGGCATCCTGAAGGGGCTTCTCCACGTCCACAAGCGGCTGGGCCGCATGGGGCTGGCCGAGGTCCTCCAGCCTGCCATCGAGCTGGCCAGGGGCCACGAACTTAACGAATTCCAGGCCAGTTTCCTTGCCCTGCTCAAACCGATCATGACCATGACCGAATACGGCCGCAACCTGTACGCATCCGGCGGCCGCTATTGTCAGGTCCATGACACCCTGGTCAATAAGGACCTGGCGGATTTCCTGGAAAATCTGCCCCGGGACCAGGGCGAGAGTTTGTACCGGGGTGATATCGCCCGCCGGATTGATGCCGATATGCGTGAAGGTCAGGGATTACTCACCTATGAGGATCTGGCCGGATATGAGGTGGTCGAGCGCAAACCCCTGCGGGTGGGGTTTCGTAAGTATACCATGCTGACCAGTCCGCCGCCCTCCCTGGGCGGTTCCCTGATCGGGCTTTCCCTGGCCCTGCTTGGGGCCATGAAACCGGCTGAGCTGGTAAACAGCACAGGGTATCTGCTCAGGACCACGGGCCTGATGCGGGAAGTGGAGGCCTTGCGTGAGCAGGGAATTCACGATCCTGAATCCCTGGCAGTCTTTCTGCGCGAGGGCAGGGTGGATGAATCGGTGCAGCGGATACGGCTCTTTTCACGCGGCACCACCCATATCAGTATCTGTGACCGCGAGGGGAACATGGCCTCCATGACCTGTTCCAATGGCGAGGGTTCCGGCTACTTCGCGCCCGGCACCGGTATCATGCTCAATAACATGATGGGGGAGGATGATCTGCATCCGGATGGTTTTCATGCGGCACCGCCCGGTGAGCGTGTCGCATCCATGATGTCGCCCTCGATCCTGCTGGAAGGGGAGACCCCCCGGCTGGTGCTTGGCTCAGGTGGTTCCAAACGCATCCGCACCGCCATAACCCAGGTCCTGACCAGGATTGTTGATTATGGCCTCTCGCCCGAGGAGGCGGTTTGCAGCCCACGTCTGCACTGGGATGGTGAGGTTCTGCAGGTGGAGCCCGGTTTTGCCAAGGAGGGAATTGCCGAGCTGAAAAAGCATGTTCCGGTTAATGTCTGGCAGGAACAGTCCATGTATTTTGGCGGCGTTCACGTTGTCGTGCCGGGCCTTGAAGGGGCCGGCGATGCGCGGCGGGGAGGCTCCGTGGCCGTGGTGGAAGGCGGATAATGGGCGCCTATATCCTGAAAAGGCTTCTGCTTATGATCCCGACCCTGGTCGGGGTCATGCTGATCACCTTCACGGTCACCCAGTTTGTGCCCGGCGGTCCGGTGGAGCGGATGATCAGCCAGCTCGAAGGCCAGGTGGGGGGCGAGGCCGCGGCCGGAAGCGGTGGCGCCGGCCTGTATCGGGGAGACAAGGGACTGGACCGGCAGCGCATTGAGCAGCTCAAAAAACTCTACGGTTTTGACAAACCGCCCCTGGAGAGGTTTATTTCCATGATGGCCTCCTATGCGGTCTTTGACTTTGGCGAGTCCTACTACCATCACAAGAGCGTGGCCGGCCTGGTGATCTCCAAGCTGCCGGTTTCCATGTCACTGGGGTTGTGGACCTTTCTGATCGTCTATTCGGTCTGCATCCCGCTCGGTATCGCCAAGGCGGTCCGGGACGGCTCCCGTTTTGACATGGTGACCTCCACTCTCATCCTGATCGGCTATGCCATTCCCGGATTTGTGCTCGGTATTGTTTTGATCGTCCTGTTCGGCGGCGGTTCCTTCTGGCATATCTTTCCACTCCGGGGCCTGGTCTCGGACAACTGGGCCCAGATGGACTGGTGGCATAAAATTCTCGATTATCTCTGGCACATGGTTTTGCCCATTACAGCCTCATCGGTTGGAAGTCTCGCAGTGATGACACTGTTGACAAAAAACTCCTTTCTTGAGGAGATCAGGAAACAGTATGTGATGACGGCCCGGGCCAAGGGACTGTCCGAAAAACAGGTTCTCTACAAGCATGTATTCAGAAATGCCATTATCCCGATCATCACCGGCTTCCCAGGCCAGTTCATCACCGCCTTTTTCACCGGCAGCCTGCTCATCGAGACCATCTTTTCCCTCGACGGCATGGGGTTGCTGGCCTATGAATCGGTCTTGAATCGTGATTACCCGGTTGTCCTGGGAACGCTCTACTTCTTTACCATCATAGGCCTGGTGTCGCGCCTGCTCTCCGATATCAGCTATGTAATGGTCGATCCCCGGATCAGTTTTGACCGGGTTCAGGAGTAGGCATGGCCAGGCAAACCCGGGACACACTGGCCAGGCGGCGCTGGCGGGCTTTTAAAAAGAACCGGCGCGGCTACTATTCACTGATACTCTTTGCCATCCTCTTTGGCATCAGCCTCTTTGCCGAGGTACTCTCCAACGACAAGCCGCTTATCGTTTATTATCAGGGCCATTATTACTTTCCCCTGATTCGGGAATACCCGGAAACAACCTTTGGCGGCGATTTTGAAACCGAGGCGGATTACCGGGATCCCTTTATTCTCGGAAAGTTGGAAGAAAATGGTAACTGGCTGCTCTTTCCGCCAAATCCACACAGCTATAATTCCATCAATCTGAATCTCGACCAGCCCGTACCCTCGCCGCCGACCAGGGAAAATCTGCTCGGCACCGATGATCGGGGCCGTGATGTTCTGGCCCGACTGATTTATGGCTTTCGCCTTTCGGTCCTGTTCGGGTTCGCGCTAACCCTTGTCGGCACCACTCTGGGTATTATCGCCGGGGCCGTGCAGGGCTATTTCGGCGGCAGGATCGACCTGTTTTTTCAACGCTTTATCGAGATCTGGAGCGCCATGCCCGAGCTGTATCTGCTCATCATTTTTGCCTCCATCTTCAAGCCCAGCCTGCTCCTTCTTCTGATCCTGCTTTCCCTGTTCGGCTGGATGGGGCTGTCTGATTATGTGCGGGCCGAGTTCCTGCGCGGCCGGAACATGGAGTATGTCAAGGCGGCCCGGGCCCTTGGGGTGTCCAACCTGACCATCATGTACCGTCACCTGCTGCCCAATGGCATGACCCCGGTGATAACCTTTCTGCCCTTTCGCATGTCCGGGGCCATCCTGGCCCTGACCAGCCTGGATTTCCTCGGCCTTGGTGTTCCGCCGTCAACCCCGAGTCTGGGCGAGCTGCTTGCCCAGGGCAAGGCCAACATCGATGCCTGGTGGCTGTCGCTGTCCACCTTCTTGGTTCTGGTCGGGATGCTGGTACTGCTGATCTTTATCGGCGAGGCCCTTCGCGAGGCATATGATCCGCGCAAATAACCGCATAAATTGGACGGAAAGAAGAAAAGGGACAGGCCAATGGCCTGTCCCTTTGCGTGATGTAAAGCTAAGAGAGATTTTTTTCTCAGGCGGTCCTGTTCCGCTGGACGGCCACTTCCCTGGCAACAACCAGCAGGGTGGCGCTTACGGCTGAAAGAAGCTGTTTGCTTCCGGTTTCGTTCTGTTCAATCCGGTTCTGCAAAGATGCAAGCAGGTCTTTTATCGCCGGTGGCTGTTCCTCGCCTTCCGGCAACAGGGTCAGGGCGGTTTCAAACAGATCAAGCAGGATGGCCTGTTCATCAGTAAGGCTTTCATCCTTTCTGAGACTCTGGATGCTCTCCTTTTTCTCCCCCAGGCTGGCAGCTGTAACAGCACCGGCTGCAAGAGCGGCCAGACCTGCGGTCAGGGCCGGGGTCTTATGCTCTGTACCGGGAACGGATTCGGTCGCCTCTTCCTCATCCAGGCTGAAGAACGCATCCAGCTTGTCTTCGATTTCCGGGCTGGGTGCTTCGCTAAGGCCTGCCACAACAGTATCTTCGTCAAAACCGCCCTCTTCATCGGCATCGGCGAGGGCCGGCATGACATCTTCCTCAATGGCTTGTTCAACAGAGGCAGGTTCCTTGTCCTGTTCGGTTTCTTCCTCATCCAGACCAAAGAATGCATCCAGCTTGTCTTCAATCTCAGCGCTTGGCTCTTCTGTTAAGCTCGCCACGGCTGTGTCTTCATCAAAGCCGGCCTCTTCATCGGCATCGGCGAGGGCCGGTAGGACGGAAAGCTCATCCTGTTCAACCGCGCCGCTCTTTGTGGCCGCGGCGATCTCGTCGCTTTCTTCTTCGTCCAGACCAAAGAACGCATCCAACTTGTCTTCGATCTCATCCATGGGCGCTTCTTCAAGGTCGGCGGCCACTTCATGTTCGTCAAAGCCGCCTTCCTCGTCAGCATCAAAAAGGGCGGGAGCGATTCCGGCATCTTTTTCAGGAGCACCCGCAACGGCCTTGTTTTCTGTTTCCGGCTCTTCCTCCCCGTCCAGACCAAAGAAGGCATCGAGTTTATCATCAATTTCGTCGGTCGGGGTCTCGGGCAGGCTTTCCAGAGCCTCGTTCTCATCAAAACCACCCTCATCATCCGCCCCTGCCAGGGCCGGCGCCAGACCTGTTTCATCTTCCTCGACAAAGAGCTGATCCAGGGCCGATTCTTCTGTCTCGTCATCCTCGTCATCACCTAAGACGATATCCAGATCCTCGTCCGTAAATGCAAGCTCAAGGTCAGCCATGTCGGATTCGTCAGCAGTATCGGCCGCAGGCAGGGCCGCCTCTTCCTCATCATCGACAAAAAAGAGATCAAGTTCTTCTTCAACAACCTCTTCAGAGATGGTGAGCTCTTCTTCGGTATCCGGGATTTTTTCATCGTGAAGCTCGGCAATCCCCCCGCCAACGCGCAATTCTTCTTCAATCAGGTTGTCGGCAATAGTGTCCTCGACAGGCATAATCGCATCGGGATCAAGGAAATCACTGTCGTCTGTAACCACAGGTTCATCAATTTCCGCCAGGGCTTCGAGTGGCTCTTCCTGGTCTTCCTCTACCAGATCCTCTTTTTCCGGGGCAAGAATTTCATCGACAACGGAATCTCCTGGTTCCTGAGCCTCTTTCTCCTCGGCAATCATGACCTTGAGTGCATTGAGGCGGTTGACCCGGTCGACCAGGATGGACTGTTTTTCCTCCTCGTCAATATTCTTTTCATCAAGGAGCAGTTCCAGGCCTTCGTAAAAGGAATGGAGCATGGAAAATGCCTCGGGGTGCGCATCAGCCCGTTCATCGGTGATGTACGCACCCAGGGCCTGCAGCCCCTGGATCAGAATCTGGGCAGACTTGTTGCCGGCAAACTGGGCACGGATATCACCGATCTGCTGGTTGAACTGGTGCAGTCCCTTGTCGGTCACCTCCCATTCCAGGCCGAGAATGGTTGCCTTCAGGCAGGTAAGGGGTTCACACTCCGGCTGTTCAGTTTCGCCTTCCTGATCAATGGATATGGTGAGTTCACCATCCTGGGCAGGCTCTCCCCTGTCTTGAACTGGTTCCTTCTGATTGATCTGATATTGAAGAATCTTGAACTTGCGTACGTCCGATTTCAGCATGCTGCTGATGGCATCGCCGGTAATGGTCTCGGATGAGATGATTTTTTCAAAATTATAAAAGAAACTGAGCAGCAGCTTAATGGCATTGGGATGGGCGTAGGCGCCTTCGGCACGCAGGTAGCTGCCGATTTTATACAATCCCTGCAGATAAACCTTGGCAACCTTGTCCCCTTCCCAGAGCTTTTGCAGTGACTCGATCTCGTCCTGGAGTTCCTGGAGAATATCATCGCTTATTTCCCAGTCAAGGGAGAGGATGATAGACTTCAGACGGGTCAGGGGTGAATCATCATCACCTGTGAATTCAAAGAGATCCACATCATCCGTATCAAAGGATTCATTGGCAAACAGGGTGAGATCTTCAACGTTTTCAAGATCCGTGGGCATGGTTTCTTCCGGCTTTTTCATATCCTGCTCGTGACGGTGTTCCCTCTGGCCATCAGAGGAGTTTTTTCTGAATGGAGATAACAGTTGATGAAATTATTTTTTTCAGGGTCTCCGGAACATGGTATCCGGTCAGGGCGCTGGCCTCAAACGAGGGAACCTGCAATTTGGAGTTCAGGTCTTTTTCCAGTACCGAGGTCGGCAGAATCGGAATACCCTGGTTCCTCAGATCAACCTTGTTGTATTGAAGGACAAGAGGAATTTTGAAGATCGACTGTTTGTAACTTTTCAGGTTTTCGTACAACTGGTTCAGGGAACGGATGTTTTTCTCCCGCATCTGCTCCTGGGCATCGGCGACAAAGACGATTCCGTCCACACCCTTGAGGACAAGACGCCTGGTGGCATTATATTTCACCTGGCCCGGAACCGTATAGAGCTGAATCTTCATCTCGTAACCCTTGATTTTTCCCATGTCAAAGGGGAGGAAATCAAAAAACAGGGTTCGGTCGCCGTGGGTTTTCAGGCTGACCATTTCAGACTGGATCTGGCGGTTGAACTTCCGGTTGATATATTCCAGGTTCGTCGTCTTACCGCCTCGACCAGGTCCGTAGTAAACGATCTTGATCTGAACAATTTTTTCCTTAAGATTTATAAAACTCAACGTTGGCTCCCGCTGCTCTGGTTTATGATCCGAGTTGATTTCCGCATCTATCTATAACTCCACTGCCTTGGGCGGCATGGGAATCTAAATCAGTCGCGGGACCAGAGTTTCTTTATCTGTTCAATGGTCTCAACAACGTTGAGGCGAAGGAAACCCAAGGAGATGTCCTTTCCGAACATGGAAATGAGCAGCAGTTCATCATCAATTTTTGAAAAATGAATGTTGCAGTCTGTTCCCTTGTGGAAAAGAAGAGAAAATTCTTCCTCGCCGACCAGCTTTGCCATGGCATCCACCGTGGCAAAGTTACCAGCGGCCAGAGCGGCAAAGGAATAGACATCATACTTGGAGGTGCCATTATCCTTGGCCGTAATGATATTGCCGGCCATGTCAATAATGATGACACAGTCCACTCCAATTTTGATCAGCTTCTCCGTCAGTATTTCGTCAATTTTCTCAAGCTGTTCCTGGCTAACTACACCGTAGTTCATTACTCTACCTCTTCCCTGTTCCTAAGATTGATTCAACCTGAATTTATCTAACTAAGTTACCTTATTATCAAGAGTATACGACAGAAAAAATATTATATGAAGGTATTTTGTAAAAAAAATATTTTTTTCAGTTCTCCGAAAAAAGCACGTAAATCCGTAGCTGTTTGGCCTCGATTGTATTTGCGGCCAGGTCCGGCGGAAGGCTTTACAACCAGAGAGAGACCGTGGCAAATGATTCTACATCAATGAGACCCTGATCGGTGATTTTGAGCGAGGGAATGACAGGAAGGGCAAGAAAGCTGAGCAGCATAAAGGGATTATGAACGACGATGCCGGCGCTGGCGGCCGCTGTGTTGATTTCTGACACGGCCGCGGCGATCTGTTCCGGCTGCTCATCGGACATGAGGCCGCCAATGGGAAGGGGAAGCACCAGTTCGCTGTCAGGTGTAACCAACGCTATGCCACCACCTGCCCTGTCCAGCAGGCGGGCAACCCGCTCCATGAGCGCATCATCCGTACCCACAACGAGAAGATTGTGGGAATCATGGGCAATGGTGGAGGCAATGGCGCCATTTTTGAGACCGAATCCACGGACAAAGCCAAGGCCAACGTTACCGCTGGCCCGGTGTCGTTCAATAACCGCGATTTTAAGGAGATCACGTTTCGGGTCCGCGACCAGCAAGCCCTTTTCCACCCTGGCCACGGCCTGTTCGGCGGTGGTGACGATCTGATGTTCCACGCAGCCGATCACCCGGATCAGGTTCTCTCCGGTCCGTGCCGGCAGGCGGAAATCAACCTTGGCCCAGTCGATATGCATGGAGGAGGTGGGGGATGCTGCATGGCCGGGTTGATTATTGCGGTTTTGGCAGGGCTCTTTCACCGGCCGGCCATGTTTGTATACCTTACTGATCGTAAAGCTGCTCAGATCCCGTACCACAACCAGGTCGGCCAGGTAGCCGGGCGCTATGGCGCCGCGCATGCGTAAGCCGAAGCGTTCGGCTGGATTGATGGTCACCATCTGCACGGCGGTAACCGGATCAAGGCCCAGCGAGACAGCCCGGCGCAGGATATGATCAAGGTGTCCTTCGGCAAGCAGATCACCCACATGACGGTCATCGGTAACCAGGACAAAACGGCGGCTGGTGGCCGGAGTAACCAGGGGCAGCAGGGCTTCCATGTTTTTGGCTGTTGAGCCTTCCCGTATAAAGATATACATACCGGCGGCAAGTTTTTCCCTGGCTTCTTCAAGATCCGTGCATTCATGATCAGAACTGATTCCAGCCGCGCAGTAGGCCTGCAGGTCCAGGCCGCGCAGTCCGGGAGCGTGCCCGTCAATGACCATGTTACGCTCACAGGCGGCCCGCAGCTTGGCAAGCACCTCCACGTCGCCGAAAACAGTGCCGGGAAAGTTCATCATCTCACCCAGGCCGGCAATGGCCTCCTGATCAAGAAGCCGGGCTATCTCGTCCGCGGACAGGGAGGCTCCGCTTGTTTCCATATGGGTGGCCGGCACACAGGACGGCGCCACCACAAAGAGATCCAGGGGGGTATGCATCGCTGCGGCAAGCATGTAGCTGATGCCGTCCATGCCGAGCACATTGGCAATTTCATGGGGATCACAGACAACTGTGGTTGTTCCCAGGGGGACCACGACCTCGGCGAACCGGGCCGGCGAAAGCATGGAACTTTCAATATGGATATGGCCTTCGATAAAGCCGGGACAGAGACAGGCGCCCGCGAGATCCTGTTCCTTTTTCCCTTGATAGGAACCGATGCCGGCAATCAGACTGCCGCAGATGCCGACATCGGCGCTGATGATACTGCCGTCAAAGACATTGACCACCCGGCCGTTTTTCAGCACCAGGTCGCAGGGTTCCTCGCCTCGCGCGCAGCGGAGCAGGCGTTGTTGATCGGGAAGGGAACAGTCGATGGCGGGGGAAAGAGACATGGGACATCCTTAGGTGGGTTTGAGTTTTTGCTTGAATTTGTCGTTCACCGAGTAGACAAATGCCAGCACCTCGGCAATGGTCTGGTAGAGTTCGGGTGGAATTTCCTCACCCACCGGCACCTTGGCAAGCAGTTCGACCAGATCGGCATCTTCCTGAATATGGATGCCGGCCTCCCTGGCCCGCTCAATGATCGTTTCGGCGACAAGCCCTGAACCACTGGCAAGAATCTGCGGCGCGTCACTTTTTGTCTCGTCATAGCGCAGGGCTACGGCCTTCTGTTTTTTGCCGGCGTCCATACCGTTTCAGGCCGTGGTGTTGAGAACAGTTGTGCCCGTTTGGGTGATCCGGGCCAGCAGGCTTTTGACCGGATCCTCGGCCCCGGCCAGAAACTGAATGGATTCAGGGGTGGTGGCAGTCATCAGGTCGATGAGCTCATTCCGGTTTTGCGCAAGAAAGCTTGCCCGCTCCGGATCCTGGGCGTAAAAAAAGATCCGCGTTCCACTGGTACCTTGCTGGAGATCGATACGTAAGTTGCCCAGTCCCTCCAGTTGGAGATAGAGTGAATAGCGTGCTGCTGTTTCTTTCTTTTCTCCTCTGTTGCTCTGTCCAGGATGCTCCTGATCCACGACCAGAAATCCCTGCTCAAGAAAGGGAAAGGGCAGCGGAAGCAGAAAGATTGAATCCTGGGCCAGCCGCACCTGGAGAAGCTGGACGGCTTCAATGGTCGCATTCAGCTGGCCTGCCTGTCGGGCAATGGCCTCGTTTGCGCCATGCCGCTCTTTGATT
>Ga0256914_1001363_pt1 | contig 22340 bp, 12 predicted proteins | sample HulkmetaG_FD_191571 | JGI IMG/M metagenome (GOLD analysis project Ga0256914, IMG submission 191571) | Hydrothermal chimney microbial communities from Main Endeavour vent field at the Juan de Fuca Ridge, Pacific Ocean - Hulk | ecosystem: Environmental > Aquatic > Marine > Hydrothermal vents ... | reverse complement strand
CAGCTCAAACCCGAAGCCCGGCGGGACATCATCCGGTCCCTGAAAGAGAAAGGGGTCCGTCCCTCCTCGATGATCGATGTCTCCGACGGCCTCTCCTCCGACCTGCTGCATCTGTGCCACCGTTCCGGCACGGGGTGCCGCATCTATCAGGACAAGATCCCCATCGACACCGAGACGGCAGATACCGCCGAGGAGATGGAAATGGAGCCGCTCATCACCGCCCTCAGCGGCGGGGAGGATTACGAGCTGCTTTTCACCGTCCCTCCCGGCGCCATGGAAAAACTCACCTCCCTGCCCGGCATCCATCCCATCGGCTTCATCACCCCCGCCGACGAAGGCAGGGTGCTGGTCACCAGCAGCGGCAGCGAGATCGAACTCACCGCCCAGGGATGGAACGCCTTCAGGAAAGGACAAGAAAAAGCCTGAAATACCGCACGGACAAGGCGGCACCACCCTATCGCTCCGTCATCGCCCCCAGCACCTTCTTCAGCTCCTCCACCTCTCTCTTCAGGGCAGCCAGATCGTCCTTCTCTTTGTTCATCTTCCGCAGACGGGCACGGAGGGTCTCGTTCTCTTTCTCGAGGCGGGCGATCCGCTCCTCTTGCTCCTGCAACGCCCTCAGCATCGGCGTCACCAGCTTGCTGTAAGCCACCGTCTCCACCCGCCCCCGGGCATCGTAGCTCACAAAGGCAGGGTTCACCTTCTCCACCTCCTCGGCGATCAGCCCCACCTGTTCCACACCTTTCTCATCGTTCTTGTACACAAAATGAACGGGACGCAAACGATAGAGCCAATCCACATCCTCCAGGCTCCGGATATCCTTCTTGTAACGGCGCGACGAAGAGAGATAACCAATCTTACCCTGATCATCAATATAAAGATCCCTGTTCGTCGCTCCTACCACATCTCCGTACACCTGCGGCATCTGTATCTCCCCATTGTTGCGATTGATGACAAGCCACGGTCCGTATTGTAACGAAAAAACCTCACCGAATATTTTCATCTGGTTGCTGCTCCCGTCATAGCTTACGACCATTCCGTAATTACCGGCCGGATCTTCGCCGAGGAAGAGCCGGGATGACTGGTTCATCGTATCCGGGGAGATCATGATCTCTCCCATGTTGGTCGACGACACCACATGAAGAAGGGATCTGGGATCCCGCGTTCCGATGCCCAGACGTCCTTGTACGTAAGCATTCCCGTTCTTATAGACCATGAAAGCGTTCTGTCTCACCACAGAGGAAAAGTAACGGTACCCGTTCCCCACCACGAACAGAGGGTCACTATCTACCCATTTGGAAGAATCTCCGAGACCTTCGTTCAGTGTTCCCACAACAAAGGAGTTGTAAGCCCGGGGTTCCAGGTCTTTCCCCGCAGCGATGGAGTACCAGCCGTAGACCTTGTTCCGGTACCCGATGGCCGTGCCGTAGTAGCCCCAGGTTTTGTTGGCCGTACCCAGGCATACCGAATTGGCACTGTCGGCATGGTTGGCAAACCCCAGTGCCATCGACCGGTAGCCGGCCGCCACATTGGGGCTGAACACCAGCATCATGAAAGGAGGAACGGCATAGACCCCCATGTTCCCCAGCGAGATGGCCTCGCTGCCGCTGGCGATGGCGTTGTTGCCCACCGCAAAGCTGTAGCGTTTTCCCCACGCATGGGCACCCGGCCCCACGGCAAAATTGGCAAAGCCGCTGTCGGTACGTGCCCCCATGCCCAACGCTACCGAATATTCTCCCTGCGCGATCGTGGGCGAGGTACGCAACAGAAAACCGCCGGTATCCACCTTGTAAGAGCCGATGGCATAACAACCGTCGCCCAGCGCCACGGCACCGTTGCCCAAAGAAAAAGAGTTGAGCCCGCCCGACAAAGCCTTGTATCCCATGGCCAGGGAGTTATCCCCCAGGGTCACCGAAGAATCACCCAAAGCAATGGAGAAATCCCCGCGTGCCACGGTACGGTAGCCCAACGCCTGCGAATAGTCCCCTTCCGCCTTGCTCTCAAAACCCGTGGACATGGAGTTGAGCCCCACACTGTCGGGACTCTCCACCAGCACACGTCCTGCCAGAAAAGCCTCCTTCTGCGGATACCACAGGATACGCGGCTGACTGGGATCAACCACCTCCACACTGCCCCCCGTGGTCACATTGAAGTAATCTTTCACACCGGAACCCTTGCTCACACCATAGCCACCAATGGCAAATCCTCCGCGAGGGCCTTTCTGCTGGTCGTTCACATAGACACGGGTACTGTCGTCGGTGACACGCAAATACTCGCGGGTCACTCCCTTACCGACCCCATAGCCACCGATAGCAAACCCTCCGCGAGGGCCTTTCCCGTCGCCGTCATTGATATAGATCCTCACACTGTCGGGGGTCACTCGCATATATTCGACGCCATCCCCCTTGTTCACCCCGAATCCGCCGATGGCAAAGCCGCCACGCGGGCCCTTCGAAGAAGTGGTGTCCACATAGATGCGTACCCCTTCGTTGTACACGGCGAACACCACCTGTCCATCCTTCCGTCGCACCACAAAAAGAGCCGAGTCGGAGACGGGATCGTCCCCCTGCACCTCCAGCCGCGTAAGGGTGCCCACACTGCCTGCCTGCAACGCATATGGAACACTCATCAGGGCGGAAACCCCTAACGTCTCATAGTTGCTTCCTCCTGTCAGATCGGCTTCCACTTTCAGGAAATATGGCCCCTGGTCCCAGTCGATGCCGGAAAACACCCCCTGGTCCGCCGCCCCCTCACCCACGATCAGAGAGATCAGACCCTGGGCATTCGTCGTCACCTGATGGATCTCGGAATAAACGGCCGTGCCCGTTTCGCTCCCCTGCAGAATGCTGAGGCGCAAGCTTACAGAACGATCCTTCACGATCTGCCCCGCAGCATCCCGCACCACCGCCTGATAACTGAAACCCTGCGGCGCCTGAGACCAAAGCGACCACGGAACAAACAGCAACATGAACAGGATCGATACTTTGACCCTGCCATGTGATGATGAAAACGGATTTTCCTTCTTCATGACAAAGTTTTTACAGAATCAAAATATTTACAATTTATGGATATTTTCACAAAAGTTCAACGTTCTCTCTTCTTAATACCATTTCCGCGCCGGGAACGTTGCACGAACAGAGCAAAAAAAAGATCCCGGAAGATGTTCCGGGATCTTTGATACCTTGTGTTCCGGGCAGGATCAGACGCCGCTGCGGATGATTCCCCGGCTGGAGTTCCGGATGAAGTTGAGGATCTCGTTCCTTTCCGGGGTGGGTTCGAATTCCTTTTCGATGATCTCGAGTGCCTGGGAAACGGTGTATCCCCGGAGGTAGATGGTTCGGTAGATGTCCTGGATCTCATTGATCTTCTCGTTGCTGAAGCCGCGCCGGCGCAGTCCCACGGAGTTGACGCCCATGTAACTGAGGGGATCACGGTCGGCTTTCACATAGGGAGGAACATCCTTGCGCACCTTCCCGGCTCCTCCCACCATCACATGGGCTCCCACGTGCACGAACTGATGCACCAGCGTGCCCCCGGCCAGGATCGCCCAGTCGTGCACCTTCACCTCACCGGCCAAGGAAGCGTTGTTGACCAGGATGCAGTGGTTGCCCACCTCACAGTCGTGGGCGATGTGCACATAGGCCATCAGCAGGTTGTCGTTGCCGATCACTGTCTTCCAGGCCGCCTTCGTACCCCGGTTGATGGTCACGAACTCACGGATGGTGTTGTTGTCCCCTATCTCCACCGTGGTCTCCTCCCCTTCGAACTTGAGATCCTGCGGGATGGCTCCGATCACGGCACCGGGGAAGATCTTGCAGTTCTTCCCGATGCGTGTGCCGTCCATGATCGTCACGTTGGGACCTATCCAAGTACCGTCGCCGATCACCACATCCGCCGCAATGGAGGTAAAAGGCCCGACCGACACATTCTCGCCGAGACGCGCGTCGGGATGGACATCTGAGAATTTATGTATCATCGTTCATTTTTTTCTGAATACCTGGGCCATCAGTTCTCCTTCCACCACAAGACGGTTCCCCACAAAAGCCTGGGCAAAGACGGTGACAATGCCGCGACGGATGGGACCGGACAGCACCACCTTGGCAATGAGCGTATCACCCGGCACCACCTTGCTTTTGAACTTCACCTTGTCGATCTTGAGGAAATAGGTTCCGTAATTCTCCGGGTCAGGAACGGTATTGAGCACCAGCATCCCCCCCACCTGGGCCATGAACTCGATCTGCAGCACCCCCGGCATCACCGGCTCGTCGGGAAAGTGCCCCTGGAAAAAGAGCTCGTCATAGGTCAGGTTCTTCAGACCTATGACACTTTCATCGTCCATGTAAAGGATCTTGTCCACCAGAAGGAAAGGATAGCGGTGCGGGAGTCTCTTGCGCACCTCCACCACATCCAACAGCGGTGGCACATTGGGATCGTAAACCGGGATGTCTTTCTGTGCTTCGGCTTTCTTGATGGCGCGGCGGATCATCCGGGCGAACTCGGTATTGGCCTTGTGGCCGGGCCGGGTGGCCACGATCTTACCCTTGATGGGCTTGCCCACCAAAGCAATGTCTCCCATCAGATCCAGCAGCTTGTGACGGGCCGGCTCATTGGGAAAATGCAAATCCACATTGCTGAGGATACCCTCCGAATTGGCCTTGATATGAGGCTTGTGGAAAAGATCGGCAACACGATCGATCTCTTCCTGCTCCACCTTGCGGTCGAGGATCACGATGGCATTGTCCAGATCACCTCCTTTGATCTTGTTCTGGCTCGCCAACGCCTCCAGCTCATGAAAAAAGACGAACGTACGTGCCATGGCGATCTCTTTCTCGAAATCTTCCCGCTTGTTGAGGATGGCATACTGGTTCCCCAGAACTTTCGAATTGTAATCGATGAGCACGTTGATACTGAGGTGATCGTCGGGATAGATCATCAGGTCGACGCCGCGCTCCTCGTCGGAATAGGCGATCTTCTCCTTTACCTCGAAATAGTCCCTTTTGGCATCCTGCTCCACGATGCCGGCCTTCCGGAAAGCCTCCACATATTTGATCGAGCTGCCGTCGAGGATGGGTGCTTCGGGGCCATCGATCTCGATAAGAGCGTTGTCGATACCCATACCATAGAGGGCGGCCATCACATGTTCGATGGTCGCCACACTGGCGCCGTTTTGTTCGATGGTGGTGCCGCGCAAAGTCTCGGTCACATGGTCGGCCAGGGCCTTGATCTGCGGCGCCCCCTCCAGGTCGGTCCGCACGAAAACGTAGCCGTGCCCCTCCGGTGCCGGCTTGAAGGTGATCGTCACCTCCACACCCGTATGCAATCCCCTACCGGAAAGGGACACTTCCCGTTGCAGTGTTCTCTGTCTTTCGCTCATTGAGTATGATTTACGCTTAAAAAAACGGACGCAAGATACAAAAATTCACAGAAATGCAGCCCGTCCCACCGTCAGCTTCCTCCGGTTCAATCCTCGTCTTTTCTGCCTTCCAGTTCCTTCAGTTTCTTTTCCAGCTCCTCCACCCGCCGGAACAGGTCGGGCAGCCGCTTGTTGTAGATCACCCCCCGCTGGAACTGCATTATGGGCACGGCCGGTATTCCTTCGAGGACGGCATTTTCCTTCTTGATGTTCCCCGGCACGCCGGTCTTGGCCGCGATCTTCACCCCGTCGGCGATGGTAAGATGACCGCTGATACCCACCTGCCCGCCGAACATGCAGTTACGTCCGATCTTCGTCGAGCCTGCAATGCCGGTCTGTGCAGCCATCACCGTGCGTTCACCTACCTCCACATTGTGTCCTATCTGGATCAGATTGTCGATCTTGACCCCTTTCCGGATGAGGGTCGCTCCCATCGTAGCCCGGTCGATCGTCACATTGGCACCGATCTCGACATCATCCTCGATCTTCACGATCCCCACCTGCGGCACCTTGGTATACTCCTCTCCGGTAGGAGCAAAACCAAACCCGTCGGCACCGATGACACTCCCGGCATGGATGACGCAGTTGCGGCCGATCTCGCAGCCATGGTAGATCTTTACACCGTAATAGACGACCGTCCCTTCGCCCAGTTTCGCCCCCTCACCTATAAAGACATGGGCATGGACACGCACGCCGTCGGCCAGTACGACACCTTTGCTCACTACGGCGAACGGCCCTACATACACATCCTTGCCCAGCGTCGCCCCCTCTTCCACCAGGGCCAGCTCATGGATACCCACCGGCTGTTCCCGCTGCCCCTCGACCAGCTTCAGCAGACGGGCCAATGCCTCGTAAGCATTGTCCACACGGATCAGCACGGCCTTCACCGGACGCTGCGGGACAAAATCCTTGTTGACCAGCACCGCCGTAGCCCCCGTAGTGTAAATGTACTTCTCATAAGCAGGATTGGCCAGAAAGGTCAGGTCACCTTCCCCTGCCTCCTCGATCTTGCCGACATTGCGCAACGACTTCGTCTCATCCCCTTCCACCTCGCCCCCGAGGTATTCGGCGATCATCTTGACCGTGTATTCCATGGTATTTAAGTCATTTAGGATTGAACATCGGAATATTCCTTGGGATAACAAAAGATATGCTTCTCCACTATGCGCGAAAGCACCTGCTCATCCATGATCTCCGACACTTCAGTAATGTCTTTCACCGTACCGTCTTTCCGCAGAATACGGATCTGCTGCCCTGTGGGAGAATAGGCCAGGTTGCTGATGGTGCCGGTGAAGACGAAACTCCCGATCTCTTCCGCCGAGAGGCCCATTGCCTCACCCACCTCTTTCCGCAGTCTCTCCACCCGTTCCTCCGAAAAAGGATGGCTCTGGATCTCCACGTGGAAGAGCTGTCTGTTCACCAGCCTGCGGCATAGCTGGGCCAGCACCCTGTCGCTGCTCTCCGACCATACTTTGGCCGAGGCGATGATATCGTTGTCGTCGAGAAGAGCGAACCACCCGAGGAGCTCCCGCAGAGCATCCTCCGGCATCCCGACTCCCGAAATACGGTATTGACCGTAAAGGAAATAGCGGAGCGCCGGCGTGCAGAACAGATCATGTCCTTCACGTGCCAGACGGTGCGCCCTGGCCAGGATCTTCACCAGCAATTGTTCGGCAGCCACCACCGTCTTATGAAAATAGACCTGCCAGTACATCAGCCGACGTGCCAGCACGAACTTCTCGATCGAATAGATCCCCTTCTCCTCTACCACCAGCTCATCATCCACCACATTCAGCATCTTGATGATCCGCTCCAGACCGATCACCCCCTCGGCCACACCCGTGAAATAGCTGTCACGCTGCAGATAGTCGAGCCTGTCCATATCAAGTTGGCCCGAGATGAGCTGGTTGAGGAACCTTTTGGGATATTCCCCGCGGTAGATCCGTATGGCGGTGGTCAGAGCCCCGCCGAACTCTTCATTGAGTTGTTCCATGAACAGCAGCGACAGCTGCTCGTGGCTCAGCTCACGAATGATGGTCTCCTCCAGTGCATGGGAAAAAGGACCATGGCCGATATCGTGCAAAAGAATGGCGACGCGGGCCGCCATCTCCTCCTCGTCCGTGACCTCCACCCCCTTGCTGCGCAACGAATGAAGCGTCTCCCCCATCAGATAGGCCGCCCCCAGGCTGTGCTGAAAACGCGTATGATTCGCCCCCGGATAGACCAGTGAGGTGAGCCCCAGCTGCCGTATCCGCCGCAGACGCTGAAACCACGGATGCTCCATCAAACGGAACAGAAGCGACGGCCCCACCGGAATGAAACCATACACCGGATCATTGATGATCTTCCGCTTGTCGTTGTCGGCTCCTCCCGGCATCATCGTGGTCAATGTAAGATCAGGCCGCAAATTAGGATATTTTTCCTTTATCTGTTGAGTAAAAACCGATTATTTGTGTTTTACGGGGAAAACGCTTATCTTTGCAGCTGAAATGCGGCGAGTGAAATGACAGGGGACCATGTCCCCTGTTTTATTAGAGAACAGACATGATCAAAAAAGAAACGATTGAGAAGATCCTGGAGAGCTACCCCGGCAGGGAGGGATTGCTGATCGTCCATCTGCACATCTCCCCCGCCAACAAGATCTCGCTGTTCGCCGACAGAATGGAGGGCATCACCATCGACGAGTGTGTGAACATCTCCCGCCACATCGAACAGCACCTCGACCGCGACCAGGAAGATTTCGAACTGATCGTCTCCTCCCCCGGCCTCGACATGCCGTTCCTCATCCACGAACAATATGTCAAGAACGTGGGTAAGAAAGTGAAAGTCAGACTCACCGACAAAAAAGAAATGAAAGGCTTGCTGAGGGAGGTCACGGACGAGGGGATCGTCCTGGAAGAAGAAGAGAAAAAAAAGAAGAAAAAAAACTCTGCCCCCAAGGAAGGCCCAGGCGGCCCGCGTCGCCATCACCTTCCCTTCACGCAGATCCAACAAACCAAACTGATCATCGAATTTTAACAACACTTGGGAGGGAATAAACCATGGAGAACCTGAACCTGAGCGACACCTTCGCCGAATTCAAGGAGAACAAGAACATCGACCGCGTCACGATGATGAACGTGCTGGAAGAGGTCATCCGGCAACAGCTGAGAAAAAAATACGGTACCGATGAGAATTTCGACGTCATCATCAACATCGACAAGGGCGACTTTGAGATCTGGCGCAACCGGTTGGTGGTGGAAGACGACGAGTTCGAGGATCCCACTTTCCAGATCCCGCTCTCCGAGGCCAAAAAGATCGACGAGGACTATGAGGTGGGCGAAGAGGTGACCGACGAGGTGAAATGGCGCGACTTCAAACGACGGGATATCCTGGCCATACGCCAGAACCTGGCCGGCAGGATCCAGGAACTGGAAAAAGCCAACGTATACAACAAATACAAGGACCGCGTGGGAGAGATCGTCATCGGCGAAGTCCATCAGATATGGAAAAGAGAAACCCTCGTCCTCGACGACGAAGGCAATGAGCTCATCCTTCCCAAAAGCGAGCAGATCCCTTCCGATTACTTCCGTAAGGGGGATACCATCCGTGCCGTGGTGATCAAAGTGGAGATGCAGAACAAAGGACCCCTGATCGTTCTCTCACGCACCTCACCCGTCTTCCTGGAGCGTCTCTTCGAACTGGAGGTGCCCGAGATCTTTGACGGGCTGATCACCATCAAGAAGATCGTGCGCGTCCCCGGCGAACGCGCCAAAGTGGCCGTCGAATCGTACGACGAGCGTATCGACCCCGTAGGGGCCTGCGTGGGAATGAAAGGCTCCCGCATCCATGGCATCGTGCGCGAACTGAAGAACGAGAACATCGACGTCATCAACTACACCACCAACACGCAGCTCTTCATCCAGCGGGCCCTAAGCCCCGCCAAGATCAGCTCGATCAAGATCTTCGAGGACGAGAAAAAGGCAGAGGTCTACCTCAAACCCAGCGAGGTCTCCCTCGCCATCGGAAAAGGCGGGCTCAACATCCGCCTGGCCAGCCAGCTCACCGGATACGAGATCGAAGTGTACCGCGAATCCGAAGATGAAGAAGAAGATGTCAACCTCGAAGAGTTCGCCGACGAGATCGAAGGCTGGATCCTCGACGAACTCAAAGCCATCGGCTGCGATACCGCCAAAAGCGTGCTTGAACTCACCGACGAGGAACTGGAAAAACGTACCGACCTCGAGATCGAGACCATCCGCGAGGTCAAAAAGATCCTGCAGGCCGAATTCGAATAATAATCAGCGATATTTGCATCAACTTAACAGATAACTTCTATTTTTGCAAATCAGACATAACACGGGCTGTTCTATATGGGCGAAGAAAAGAAAATACGACTGAGCAAAGCCGCCAGGGAATTCAACGTGGGGGTAGGGACCATCATCGAGTTCCTTCACAAGAAGGGCTATGAGGAGGACCTCACCCCCAACTCGAAGATCTCCCCGGAGATCTATGAGATCCTGGCCAGGGAATACAGCTCGGAAGCCAAAGTGAAAAAAGAATCGGAGAAGATCAAGCTTCATGTGAAAGAAGCCCGTGAGGCTGTATCACTGAAAGATGTCGAAACCTCCAAGAAAAGAGGCAAGGAGGAGGATGAAGAAGAACTGATCATCAAAGACCCCGGGGCCACCACCATCAAGACCGCCACCGAAGAGCTGCTGGAAAAAGAACCGAAAGGACCCAAAGTGGTGGGCAAGATCGACCTCGAAGAAAAGAAGAAAAAGGAAGAGAAACCCACTCCGTCCCGGACAGAAGAAGAGAAAAAAACCAAAGAAGAGCAAACCGCTCCTCTCGAAGAAGAGGTGAAAGAAGCACCGGCACCGGAAGAAACCAAAAAAGAAGAGAAAGAAGAAACACCGGAAGAGCAGCCTGCACCAGAAGAAAAGCAGGCTCCCGCCGCCGAAGAGAAAAAGGAGGAGATCTTCCGCTCCAAAGTGGAACAGCTTACCGGTCCCACCATTGTCGGTAAGATCGACCTCCCGAAGGAAGAACCCAAGAAAAAGCCTGTGGCCACCTCCTCCGGCGGTACCAGCGAAAGAAAAAAGAAACGCAAACGCATCCGCAAGGAGAAGGTCAACCTCAGGGATGGGAAACTGGGTGAGGACAAGAAAAGCCGTAAAGGAAGGAAATACACCTCACACGAGGTGGACGAGGAAGATGTCCAGAAACAGATCAAGGAGACGCTCGCCCGTCTGACAGCCAAGAACAAGCCCAAGGCAGCCAAATACCGCCGCGAGAAACGCCAGGCCATCGTCCAGAAACAGATGGCCGAGCACGAGGAGATGGAAAAGGAGAAAAAGAAACTGCGGGTCACCGAGTTCGTCTCGGTGAGCGAGCTGGCTGCCATGATGGACGTCCCGCCCACCGATGTCATCGCCACCTGTATGAACCTGGGGCTCATCGTCTCCATCAACCAGCGTCTCGACGCCGAGACCATGACCCTCGTGGCCGATGAGTACGGCTACGATGTGGAGTTCGTGAGCGCCGACATCCTCGACGACGTGGAGGAAGAAGAGCCCGACCGTGAGGAGGACCTGCAGCCGCGCCCGCCCATCGTCACGGTCATGGGTCATGTCGACCACGGCAAGACCAAGCTGCTCGATTACATCCGCCGCACCAACGTGGTGGCCGGCGAGGCGGGGGGCATCACCCAGCACATCGGCGCCTACGCGGTGACCCTCCCCGGCGGACAACAGATCACCTTCCTCGACACCCCCGGTCACGAGGCCTTCACCGCCATGCGTGCCCGCGGTGCCCAGATCACCGACATCGCCGTGATCGTCGTCGCCGCCGACGACGGCGTCATGCCCCAGACCGTCGAGGCCATCAACCATGCACAGGCCGCCGGCGTACCCATCATCTTCGCCATCAACAAGATCGACAAACCTACGGCCAACCCCGACCGCATCAAGGAAGAACTGGCCAACATGAACCTGCTGGTCGAAGACTGGGGAGGAAAATACCAAAGCCAGGAGATCTCCGCCAAAGAAGGGATCGGCGTAGACGAACTGCTGGAAAAGATCCTCCTCGAAGCCGAGCTGCTGGAGCTCAAGGCCAACCCCAACAAGCCTGCTTCAGGCACCGTGATCGAGTCGTCGCTCGACCGCGGACGCGGCTATGTGGCCACGGTGATCGTCAAGAACGGCACCCTGAAAGTCGGCGACATCGTCCTTGCAGGAAGCCATTACGGCCATGTGAAGGCAATGTTCGACGAGCGTAACAAACGCATAGAAAGTGCCGGGCCCTCCATGCCCGCCCTCATCCTGGGCCTCGACGGAGCACCTCAGGCGGGAGACAAGTTCGTCGTGATGAAGGACGAGCGCGAAGCCCGCAACATCGCCCTCAAACGCCAGCAGCTGCAACGCGAACAAAGCCTGCGCACCCAGAAACACATCACCCTCGAAGAGATCGGACGACGCATCGCCATCGGTAACTTCCAGGAGCTCAACATCATCATCAAGGGCGACGTGGACGGCTCCGTCGAAGCCCTCTCCGATGCCCTCATCAAGCTCTCGTCCGACCAGGTGCAGATCAACATCATCCACAAGGCCGTGGGACAGATCTCCGAATCCGATGTCCTGCTGGCCGCAGCCTCCGACGCCATCATCGTGGGCTTCCAGGTACGCCCCTCCACCAACGCCCGTAAACTGGCCGAGAAAGAAGAGGTGGACATCCGCCTCTATTCCATCATCTACGATGCCATCGAAGACATCAAATCGGCCATCGAGGGAATGCTGCAACCCAAGATCAAGGAAGAGATCACCGGCACACTCGAGGTCAGGGAAACCTTCAAGATCTCCAAAGTGGGTACCGTGGCCGGCTGTATCGTCACCGAAGGAAAGATCTTCCGTAACTCCAAGATACGGCTCATCCGCGACGGCATCGTGGTCTACACCGGCGAACTGGCCTCGCTGAAACGTTACAAGGAAGATGTGAAGGAGGTGGTGAGCGGCCAGGAATGCGGACTCCATATCCAGAACTTCAACGATATCAAGGTGGGCGACATCATCGAAGCCTTTGAAGAGGTGGAGGTCAAACAAACCCTCTGACCCGCTCCCAGGAACCGCCTGAACAGAAAAAAGGCCGGCAATCGCCGGCCTTTTTTCTATCTGTCTTTAAAGGACTCTTTCAGGCACTGATCATGTTCCTGTAAGCCTCGGCATCCATCAGCTCATCGAGCTCGGAAGGATCTTTCACCCTGATCTTGATCATCCATCCCTCGCCGTAAGGATCCTTGTTTACGACCTCCGGCGTATTCTCCAGGACAGGGTTCACCTCCAGCACCTCACCCGATACCGGCATGTACACGTCCGATACCGTCTTCACCGCTTCAATGGTCCCGAAACTCTCCCCTTTGTCAAGGGTCTCCCCTACGGTCTCGATCTCAACGAAAACGATATCCCCGAGCTCACCCTGCGCATAATCGGTGATGCCTACATAGGCTACATCCCCTTCCAGACGGATCCATTCGTGACCCTTCGTATACTTCAGATCATCAGGAACATTCATTTTGTCAGTTTTTTGTTTTGGTTAGTATTGACGGTCAAAAATAGATATTTTTTTCATTCCAAAAAACGTTCTTTCTCATTTGTTACGGCCTCTTTCTACTGCATGAGGGTGAAGCGGAGGCTGATGCCGAAGTTGGTGTTGGCCGTTGGATAGGTAAGAGCCACAAAGGGCGTGTTGACGATCCGGTCGAAAAAGAGACGGAGGTTGAACTTGTCGCTCAGCATGTAGTCGGCACTGAACTTGATGGTGACGATCTTCTGACCGGCTGTGGGGATGTTGTTCTCCTCAAGGAGTTTGCGCATGATGGTCTTGGTATCCCGGATGCTCAGATCGGCTCGCAGGTTCAGATCACTGCTCAGCTCACGCGACTGACCTCCGCCCGAACGGAAAGTTAGTTTCACGCTGTTGAACCGGAATCCCGTACCGATTACGAACTCCGAGTTGTAGACCTCCGTGAGCTGGTTGTTGCCCAGGCTCAGCGCCAGGTTACGGGCACGCTTGTACTCCACCTTGGATGTGAGACCGTTCTTCCAGGTCATATCCAGCCCCGCCAGCGGCGCAAACTGCTCAATGATCGAGACCGTGTTGATCTGATAGGCCGGAAGAAAGTTGTACTCCAGGTCACGGATCCAGTTCAGACCATCCGGCCCTTCCAGGTAATCCAGGTTCGACTGGTACGAAGCGATGTTGTAGGTGGAACGGTAAGCATGCATCAGGTTGATCGAACGAAATACATCTTTCACCGCCGGGATGCGGTTGAAAATGTCGATCACCACCCGCCAGTTGGGTAATACCTGCGTGATCCTGGGAATGCTGTTGATGGGGATCTTCTCGGGATCCTTGCCGGCGTAAGCCGCCAGGAACGCCGGAAGCATCACCTCCTGGCTCGTCATCGAATAACCGTTCTTGTAACCATTGGTCAGCGGATCTCCCGTCACCGGATCGACATCAGGATCGTAGGTGGGATCAATGCGATGCCGTCTCTCGGCCAGCCGTGCAGAGATGATCTTCGTGTATTCCCTGAACCGGTCGAACGTCGCCGAACGGTAGTTATCCTTCTCATGGACCTTGTCGAACAGGCTCTTCATCGTGATATAGGTCATCGAGAAGTTGCCCGTCACCATCCTGTTGGTGAAGTTGTAGTTCCCGTTCAGATCATCGTATTTGAAATATTCGTTGGTGTTATAGGAGAACCTCCTGTTGGCGATGAGATCCACCTTGATCCCCTTGAACGGCTCGAAAGTGGTGCGGAAGTTGAAATTCTCGTTGTGCACCATCACGTAAGGATTGTTGATCAGCGAATCCTTGGTGAGCCATCCTTTGTCGGCCACACGATAGAGGAAGTTGTCATCCTGCCAACCCAGGATGAAAGGCCAGCCCGGAGCCATCTCGCCACCTACTTTATTGAGACCCAGATATTTCGTCTGTGGCATATAACCTGGCAGCAGGGTCCCTTCATTCTCCATGTATGAGAACGACATATTGCGTATTCCCATCAGCAGGCCCACCACCGTCTCACCGATGATCACGCCAGGGTTCTCCTTCACGTTACGTTTGCCCTTCACCATGATCCGCACATTCTTGTGATCCTCTTCGGCAGTGAAGGTGATCTTGTCGGGGTTCACGATCTTGTAGCTACCCTTGATCTCCGCACCGTTCTCGTCAAAAGCCTTCACCTCGGTGATCTTCTCTGTCTTCAGCTTATGGAGGATCGAACGCGGCCGTCCCCCTTTCAGACGGACCAGACCGGAAGTGTAGGAGACATCCTTCTCCTTCGGCGGCGGGGGCTTGCCGCTGAAACGCCGCATGTTGTCCTGGTTGATGCGCTTCAGGAAACCCACCTTGTTGTATAACGTGGTGAAGTTGAGCTGGGCGTTGAGCTGCAGTGTGTGGGAGTTCTGGATCGTATTCCCCAGATGGATGTTCATCGTATCGGGATAAATGGGTCCTACCAGCCAGTCGTATTTCACACCGTACCTGGCCGAAGAGGAAACCCAGTTGAGCAAAGGAAGCTTGTTGATGGGGATCGTATACGTAAGATTGATCGTATGGTAATAATGTGTGTTCCGCCCGAAATGCCGTAAATTGAGCCTCACGGAATCTCGCCACCTCTCCCATTCATCAGGATAACGGTCCCGGTCAACCCCTCCCGGCGGCTCATCGATACGCGCAATGTTGCCCGCCGCAAAGTCGAACCGCAAAGCCCTCGTCAGATCCCACTTCACATCGTAGTTGCGGTTCCAGAAAAAATCCTTGCGGAACGAAGGATCGATCCTCAGATAGGGATTGTTGATGTTGCGTGTCTTGATCTCGTTGTAATAACGGGTCAGATCGGTACGGAAAGAGACATGCTTGGGCATGTAATAGAAATTGAAATCCCGGATCAGCCGGAAAGCGTTCGAGCGCATGATCTTCATCTTCCTGAACGGAGCAATGTTCTTCGGCGAAGTGTTGAACACATAGGTCAGCCCGCCCCGGTAATTCTTCTCAAGGTTGATCTCCGTCTTCACGTTGCGGCGGTACATCTCGCTGTAGGCATAGTTGAACGAAATGTTGGAGGGGCTGTAGAAACGGGGTTTCTTGGTGATCGGGCCGATGCCGACATTGGTGAAGTTGATGCTCTTGTGACGTGAGAAATCCTGCGAAAAATGAAGGATCGAGTCCCGTTCGGCCCTCGTCTCGGCATGGGCCAGGGCCGACTTGAGCGGCACGTCGGGATCCAGAGGATTGTACTGCGGATTGATGCGCGTCTCCGAAAAACCTATGAACATGGGGATACGTACCTTGGCCTTCTCCGGGAAGAACTTACCCAGTTCCAGATTGGTGGAGATGTCGTACCGGATCACCTCCTCCTGGTTCAGCTGGGCCACTTTTTTCTCGATGCTCCCGAAACCCGGTTTGCTGGTGAACCCCGCAATATCCAAGGTGCCGAAATCGGCCAGACGGGTCTGCATCCGGGCGTTGGCGGCCCAGCCTCCCTTCTCGTCAAAGTTGGTCATGCGCAACTCGTCACACCATATCTCCGCCGACTTGGGACGCCCGTCATCCTCGAAATAATGGTTGTTCTGCAACGGATTGCGGATACCGATCATGATCGTCCGCACATTGCTGAAGTTGGGATTGCCTTTTACCTTCACCAGCGCATCACCTTCTTTTTTCACATACACGTCATCCACGGTCAGCCCGCCCGGGTTGCGGTTCATCACCGCATTCCTTTCCTGCTTGAGCTCCTGCAGGATACGCAGGGGCAGGATGATCTTGTTCTCCCGCGGCCAGACGATCTCCCGGTCGCTCTCGATGTCGTTGTTGTAGCGACCGGGTGGCGTCACCTTCATCGGCAGTTCATACTCATAGTAATTATCCTGATAATCGGTACCCAGACGGATGAAAACGGTCACCTCATCGTCCATCAGTTGCTGATCCGGCAGCGCCTCGGCATGTACTTCCATCTGGATCTGCTTGTACTTGCGCAGGTCGAGCATGACATTCTTGTAAATGGCCCGGGCATCCCCGTCGGCCAGATCGTGCACCCTCATCAGGATCGACTGCTCGTTGAGCTGACGCAACTGCGGGTTGGTGGGATCGATGATACGGTTGACCCCCGGCGGCAACACATAGTTGACAGGCTGCTTGCTGCTGTTCTCCTCAATGTTGACCGCCGACACCTCAAAATCCCCGCCCGTCTGCTGGGGCACCGTGATACGCTCACCTCCCTGCAGCATCGTGCTGTAATAGTTCCTCCACTCACCCCGCACCAGATCGAACGTCGCAAACCGCAGAATGGTCTCTTTGTTGAAGCCGCGCAGGAAAACCCGGATGAAACGGATCGACTTGAAATCCTGAATATTGCCTACCACTTTCTGATAGTCCTGGATGGGGATCTTGAACTGGTACCAGTTGACCGACGACACCTGGCCGTTCTTGAAAGTGACCGTGGCCGTGACCTTGTCCGTGACATAGTTGCGCCCCACCACCATGTCGGAAGGACGCAGACTCACATGGTACTGATAGTAACGCTCGGTCTCGCTCAGCGTGTTGTCACGGTTGATGTCCTCCACATCAGGCAGGGTCGAACCGGAAGTGGAATACGGTTCCTTCGACATTTCCGCCGTAGGAGAGTTGCCCTCCAGACCGTTGTATTTTTTATATCTCTCCAGGATACCCAGTCTCTGCTCATCATAGTCGCTGCCACGATAATAGTGATAGTCATCACCCGAGGGGTCTTTCAGCAGATCCATGTACGCTTCGGGTGTGAGGATGCTCTTGAGCGAATCGAGATAGCCCTGGAAAAAGGACTCCTCATCCTGGTCGCTGAGGCCGTCAAGGCCAACATCCTGGTACTTGCGGGCATTGGGATCGTTGTCAAAAGCGTTCACCAGCGATTGCGTGGTGGGCACACGCCCCCAGACGGTCGTATCCACATCCCGCACCACAGGCGAGTTGGGCAGACCGTTTTCGAATGCCTTGCGCGAGTCACGCAGGATATCTTCCGAGACATCCCCCAGGTCGATGAACAGGTCGCCGCCATAGTTGTCAGGCATCTCCACAAAGGGATCCATGAGCCAGAACTCAATGTACTGCACGTTGGCCGACTCAAAGTCGCTGGTGGGAACCTCCCGCATGATCCCTGCCCAGCGGCTCTCCGGCTGACGAAGGGTGCCGTCGGCATTCACACCTGCCGACACTGCGGTGGGTGCCGCATCGTAGTTGTAAGGCCCCCTCTCCTGGGGATAGAACGCCAGGTTGAGCACCGGGATCGTCTGGGGAATGCCCGTGGGACTCTCCCGCTCGGGAAACAGCTCGTTCTCAAACACCTCCCGCACATAATGGCTCGACTGCAGATCGGGGTTCTGTCGGATATAGTCGGGCGTATTGACCGTATTGCGCAGGAAAAGCGGGTCGATCACATACCACGCCAGCTTGGCCCGGTTAACCCCGTACAGGAGGTTGTTGTTGAACCGTGCCTCGGGAAAAAGATCGTTCTGGCCCTGCGGCGTACTGGCCAGCACCCACGCATTGAAAGCCCGCAGATCAATGGTGGTGGTACTCCCCTCAAAATCGTCAATATAGGCCGTACCCGACTTGTATATGGCCCGGGAATGGCCGGGGATCATCTGGGCGATCTCCCCCGTGAAATCGATCGAGGAGGGCGCTTTCGTCTCCAGAAAAGGCAAAGCATCCACCAGCCGCGTCAGAAAACGAGACTCGGCATGATAGCTGCCGTCCAACCCCAGCATCGTATTGGAGATCGGCTCGTCACCCAGGTTCACCTTCTGGGTGAGCGGCCGCTCCGTAAGGTTCATCATCGTCCCGCCAATATGAAAATCATCGCTGATCTTGTAATCCAGATGTGTACCAAAAAGTGTCTTGGTCTGCAGATTGAACAACTGGTTGCTCTCCAGCTGCACCTTGATGGGTGTCTGCGACTCCAGCAGCCCCTGGTTGATGATCTTCACCCGCCCGAGATTGTAATCCACCGTGTAATCGACGTTCTCCCGCAACTGGATGCCTCCCGCCGTCACCTTCACCGACCCCTGCGGAATGTTCATCGCATTGAGCTGGATCTCCGAACTGGAGGTCGAAGAATACGATCCGACGATCTTGAACTTGTTCTTCTCCGCGATCTGCCTCGCCTTCACCAGTGTCGAATCGTAAAGCTCCTGGAAAACATACTTGTCGGCAATGGCATCATCACCGATCTTTTTCCGCAGATAACTGCCGAAAGGCTCCAGCACGGGAAAAATGACACGTCCTTTGGCCGGATTGATGGTGATCCCCGGCAGGAAGTCGAAATAACCGTCCGGATGGGGCTCGTTCTGCGAATCAAGGTTGTCAAGGTTTAGCACACGTATGAGGATGTCCTTGGCGATCTTGCCCTCCGGAAGATAGTTGATGTCGTTGCCTGTTTTGTTGTCATGGTACAATACATGAAGCTCAAAATCCTGGCGCTTGATCTGGTAAGCCCCCAAGGCATAAATGTTCTTCATCATCAGATCCCACGTGGGATATTGCGGCGAGAGGTTGGTCCCCTTGATCAGCTTCAGCACCAGAGCATCAGGAGCACTGATGTCGCTGGAGAACTCACCTACCTGGTATACCTGGCCATTGACAGTGTACTGGTAAGCCACAGCCAGCACCTCATCGGCATTGAGAGCCGTATTGAGCGAGATGAAACCCAGCTGTTTGTTCACCGTATACTCGTTCTCCTTGAGCCGCCTGGCATTCTCCACCTTCTCATAATCACGGCCGATCTGAAATCCGGGCTCCAGCACCTCCAGCGTCTGGGTCACCTGACTGATATCCCGGATACCGCTGTACGTGGTGTTCATTTCCTGGTACAGACCGTTCAGGTCGTTGGAAGGATACGGTCCCTGTCCCGTCTGCTGAAAAGCCGGGATATTGTTGTAAATGTGCTTCTGACCCTCACCCAGGTCCTGAAAAGCCACCACGTTGCGGGAATTCTCGAAACGGTTGGTCTTGTTGGTCACCCAAACCTCCACCCGCTGGATGACAATGTCGGAATTGATCACCGGCAGATGGGCCAGCGCCCGGTCGTACTGGTCACGGAAATACTGCGAAAGAAAAAAATGTTTGTTGGCTTCGTAATCATCCGCCTGCACCTCGAAATCCTGGATCTGTGCACCCCCCTTTACATCGATCTCCGAGGTTTGCCCTTTTTGCTGTGAAAAAACGGTGGTAATGGTCAGTTTTCCGAACTGCAGCTCCGTCTTCAATCCGAACAGGCTCTGACTGCCCGTGATGAGTGTACCGGAAAGCGGAAAATTGATGTTCCCCGCCTCGATCTTCTTGATGATCTCATCCTCCTTGCCGGTGTACTCCAGTTTCACCTGGTTCTCAAAGTCGAACGTCGCTTCGGTGTTGTAGTTGATGCCCAGCTTCAGCTTGTCGCCCACCGTCCCCGAGACGTTCATCTGTATCTTCTCCTTGAAATCGAAGGTGGTGACTTTACGTAGTTTCTCCGAGAGGGCCGGGTTGTCGATCTTGGAGGTGTTGATGCCGAAGATGAGCTCCGCCGATCCCTGCGGGACAATGTTGACCGTATTGCTGCCGAAGATCCGGTCGAACGCTTCGCCACCCACATACAATTTGGGGATGAGCGAAGAACGGTAACTCACCGCATTGCCGCTGGCCTTCTCTTTCCAGTACTGACGCATCGCCTCATCATACTGCCACTTGCGGAACTCCTCACCCGACATCACAACAGGAAGACGATAGTCCAGGTTCCCTACTTTTTCGTAGATGATGTACTGGTCGGTCTTCGGATCGTATTCGATCGTACGTTGTATGTTCGAAGGAAGATGCAAATAGAGGCCCGACTGCGGAGCGTTGAGCGACGGGACCACCCCCTCATCCCTGAAAGGATACCGTAACGGAACCTGTCCCAGCCGGGAGGTATCCCTCCCGCCCCCGCTCACCTGGGCAACGACAACACCTCCCTGTAGAAGGAACAGCAGACCGGACAACAGAACAAATACATATTTATTCGTTTTAGCCAACAGGGAAGAGTTTGAATATCCTACAACACCTTCAAAGCTTCTTTGACGATCCCCTCGACAGGCAGGGTCGGATCGTCCCTGATGATCTTTTCCACCACCTTTTTCACCCGGCTTTTCGGGAAGCCCAACGTCACCAATGCTGATAACGATTCTTCCAGGATGCTATTGTCCTGCATCACCAAAATTTCCCCTTCAGCAGCGACCTTCCCCACCTTGTCGCGCAGATCGACGATCACCCGCTGGGCCGTCTTGGCCCCGATGCCTTTGATACCCTGCAGAAGAGCCACGTTCTCCGTGACAATGGCCTGCCGCAGCTCATCAGGCACCAACGAGGAAAGGATCAGACGGGCCGTGTTGGCACCAATGCCTGAGACACTTAACAACTGCCGGAACAATTCCCGCTCGGAACGGTCGTAAAAACCGAACAACAAATGTGCATCCTCACGGATCACATGATGCACGAAAAGAAGCACCTCCTCTTTTTCCTTGATGTGCGTGTAGGTGGTCAGGGAGATGTGCAGGTGAAACCCTACAGCACCGGCCTCCAACACCACATAGGTAGGCGCCAGGTCGGTGATCTTGCCCTTGAGATATTCAAACATGCCAGGTCAGATAGGTTCAGCTTAGGGTCATGGTGAGCATTGTTTGCGTCAGCCCTCCTCTTCTTCTTCACGCTTCAGTGCGTCCGCCGTCAGTTCCTCGTGCTGCTTCCTGTTACGGAAAATGTCGAGTGCCAGATAAAGAGCCTGACGGAAAGAGTCGGGCGAGGCTTTTCCTTTTCCGGCCAACTCATAGGCCGTACCGTGATCAGGCGACGTCCGGACCACCGGCAGGCCGGCAGTGAAGTTGACCCCCCGGTCAAAACAGATCGACTTGAAAGGAGCCAGCCCCTGATCATGGTACATCGCCAGTACCGCATCAAAGCGGGCAAAATCACCCGCACCAAAGAAACCATCGGCAGGATAGGGCCCAAAGACCAGCCTGTTCTCTTCCCGCAACCGCTTGATGGCAGGGATGATCTGTTCCTCCTCTTCTTTACCCAGCAGACCACTCTCGCCGGCATGCGGATTGAGCCCCAGCACCGCGATACGCGGTTTGCGGATGCCAAAATCCTGCATCAGCGATTCTTCCAACGTACGGGCCTTGGCATACACTTTCCCCGCCGTGATCTGCTCCGGCACCTCGGCCACAGGCAGATGCGTCGTCACCAGTGCCACACGCAACCGCTCCCCCACCATCATCATGAGACTGTCCCCCGTCTCACCGAACGATTGCTCAATGTATTCCGTGTGCCCGGGAAAGGGAAACTCCTCCGAATGGATCGTGGCCTTGTTCACCGGCGCCGTCACCAGCACATCGATCAGATTGTCCTGCAGATCGGCAATGGCCCGCTGCAGAGCCGCCAGAGCCGCCTCACCCGCCTCCCGCGACGGCTTGCCCAGATCCACACGGATGTCATCCCTCACACAATTGATGATGTTGGCCCGGCGCGGATTGGCTTCCGTGGCCGAACGAATGTGATTAAGACTGAAATTGTTGATATTCAATACCTTCCTGTGATAAGCCGCCACCTTGGGCGAACCGTACACAATGGGTGTGCACAGCTCCAGGATACGGTTGTCCAGCAACGTCTTGATGATCACCTCATAGCTGATACCATTGATATCGCCGTGGGTGATCCCTACCTTGATCTTCTTCTCAGCCATGGTTCCCGTCGTTTTGCTCAGTTATGCTTCCTCTTTCCCGCAACGGTGACACAACAGGTCATACAGCAGCCGTACCCCTACACCGGTGCCGCCTTTCCCGCGGTACGAGTTGTCGGCAAGGACAAATGCCGGCCCGGCAATATCCAGATGGATGTA
>Ga0256914_1001362_pt1 | contig 22345 bp, 25 predicted proteins | sample HulkmetaG_FD_191571 | JGI IMG/M metagenome (GOLD analysis project Ga0256914, IMG submission 191571) | Hydrothermal chimney microbial communities from Main Endeavour vent field at the Juan de Fuca Ridge, Pacific Ocean - Hulk | ecosystem: Environmental > Aquatic > Marine > Hydrothermal vents ... | reverse complement strand
ACCGAAAGATAAAAGGATTGATATTGCGCTTACCTATATTTTTGGGATAGGCAAGCACAATTGCAAAGATGTTCTTGAAAAAGCAAATGTTCCTTTAAAAAAAGTTAAAGACCTTACGCCTGAGGAAATAAAGGCGATTGAAGATGTAATCAGAAAGGATTACGTTGTTGAAGGTGATTTGAGAAAGCAGATTGCCCAAAACATTAAAAAGTTGATGGAAATAAACTGTTACAGAGGCATCAGGCACAAGAGGGGTCTTCCAGTGAGAGGCCAGAGAACAAGAACAAATGCGAGAACTCGTAAAGGACCAAAGAAAACTGTTGGTGCCAAGAGGAAATCGTAATTTTAAGGAGGTATGATGGCTAAAAATAGAAGAAGTTCAAAGAAAAAGGGTCGTAAAATAACCGGTAAAGCCAAAGTTTACATTCACTCGACTTTTAATAATACAATAGTGACAGTTACAGATGAACAGGGTAACGTTGCAACCTGGGCATCAGCGGGCACAGTAGGATTCAAAGGAACCAAGAAAGGTACACCCTTTGCTGCTCAACTTGCTGCTCAAAAAGCTGCTGAACAGGCTTTGAATTTAGGTGCAAAAAGAGTTTCTGTACTTGTTAAAGGTGGAGGCTCAGGTAGAGAAGTTGCTATCAGAGCATTACAGTCTGCGGGACTTGAAATTGAGGAAATTAAAGATATTACTCCAATTCCTCACAACGGCTGCAGGCCGAGAAAATTGAGAAGAGTGTAAGGAGGTTGATGTGGCAAGATATACCGATCCTTTATGCAGGATATGTAGAGCACATGGTAAGAAGCTTTTTTTGAAGGGCGATAAATGTTATACAAATAAATGCCCACTTGAAAGGGGTAGAGGTATTCCCGGGCAGAAGCAGGTTGTTCTTCACTTCAGTAAACCTTCTGATTATAAAATACATTTGCAGGAGAAACAGAGAGTAAAACATATGTACGGTATTCTTGAAAGGCAATTTAGAAGGTATTTTGAAAAGGCAGCAAGTCAGAAGAAGATACCAACTGGCGATAAGTTGCTTGAACTTCTTGAAAGAAGATTAGACAACGTTGTTTTCAGAATGGGTTTTGCACCGAACAGAAGAACAGCAAGGCAACTTGTTTCTCATGGTCATTTTCTTGTTAACGGAAAGAAGGTAACGATACCTTCTTACATTGTCAAGGAAGGAGATGTTATCGAGGTTAAGGAATCCAGCAGGCAAATCCCTATTATTAAACAGACAATTGAGTCATCCCCTGCAATTCCTTCGTGGCTTGAGGTTAGTGCGGAATCTTTCCGTGGCACAGTGAAACAAATTCCAAACATTCCAGAACTTTCACTGGGCATTAACCCAACCCTTATTGTAGAACTTTACTCCAAATAGGAAGTGATGATAAATGTGGGATCTTAATGCTATAGGCTTTTCGATAGAAAAAGAGAGTGATACGTACGGAGAATATTCATTTGGGCCACTTGAAAGTGGCTTTGGACTTACATTTGGCACGGCTTTGAGGAGAATTTTGCTATCCTCAATTGTGGGGGTAGCCCCAATAGGCATCACAATTGATGGAGTTGTGCATGAATTTTCTACAATAGATGGTGTTGTGGAAGACGTTGAAGAAATCATACTGAACGTTAAGAAACTCGTTATTGATCTGGAAGGAAAGGACGAAGCAATTCTTTCCTTTGATGTAAAGGGAGAGAAAGAGTTAACTGCTGGAGATTTAAAAGTGTCCAGCGAAGTAAAGATTTTGAACCCTGAATTACATATTGCAACAGTTTCCTCTTCAAAAGCGAGGCTTAAAGGTGAAATTTACGTAAAGAGAGGAAAAGGTTATATGCTTGAAGAAGAAATTGCTGAGGCAGAGAATTTTTCTCAACTTGTTATTCCGATTGATGCATATTTTTCCCCTGTTTTGAAAGTAAATTTTCATGTCGAGCCGATGCGGTTTGAAGAGTCAGTTAATTTTGACAAACTTGTTATAGGTATTTCTACGAAGAAAAACAAAACTCCAAGAACTGCATTGATTGAGGCGGTTGACATTGCTATAAACTATCCTAAACGGTTTAAGGACCTTCTCATTTCTGATGGAAAAGATGATGATAAAGAGAACGATTTAAGCAACGTAAAAATCGAGGATCTCGAAATAGATAAAAGAACTCTTAATGCCTTGAAAAACAACAACATCGAAACTGTTGCTCAACTTGTTGATTTGAGTGAAGCAGACCTGATGAAACTAAAACATTTTGGTGCTACTTCTCTCAAAAGAGTGAAAGAGTCTCTTGAAAAGGCGAATTTGAAGTTAAAGGAACAATAGGAGGTATCTATGTATCATAAGATAGGACAGAGAAAATTGGGTTTATACAGCAGTTATAGAAGAAGTGTTTTAAGAAACCTCTCTACTTCTTTGATTTTGCATGGCAGAATTAAAACCACAGAAGCGAAAGCCAAAGAAGTTAGAAAAGTAGTGGAAAAGTTGATTACTATGGCGAAAGAAGACAATCTCAATACGAGAAGGCGTGCCTATTCTTATCTTTTTGTTAAAGATGCAGTTCAAAAACTTTTTGAACTTGCCAAGAATGATTATGCAGATAGAAACGGTGGTTATACACGTATTTTGAAACTTGGGCAACGGAGAGGTGACGGAGCCAAAATTGTTATATTAGAACTTGTTAAGGAATGATTGAATTTGATAATGTATATTTTTCATATGGTAATGGATGGGCAGTTGAAGATTTTAATCTGAAAATAAAAAAGGGGGAGTTTGTTGCTTTGCTTGGAAGCAACGGCTCCGGTAAGTCCACGGTAGCCCGTTTAACAAACGGGCTTTTTTTACCTGATAAAGGGAATATTTTTATAGATGGTAAAGAAACAAGCAAAGCAAGAGATGAGTTAAAGGCGAAGGTTGGGCTTGTATTTCAGAATCCTGATGACCAATTTGTTGGAACAACCGTTGAAGAAGATATTGCATTTGGTTTAGAAAACCTTGCCATTGAGAGGGAAGAAGCAAAAAGAAGGATAATGGAAATTGCAGAACTTCTGGATATTAAAAAGTACCTTCGCTCTTCACCGTCGATGCTGTCCGGCGGAGAAAAGCAAAAAGTTGCAATAGCAGGGGTTCTTGTTATGCAACCTGAGTACTTAATCCTTGATGAGATAACTGCACTCCTCGATCCAGTTAGTCGGAAGGAGATTTTTAATTTCGTTTTTTCTATAGCAAAGGAAAAGAATATGGGTGTTCTCTATATAACGCATATGAGCAATGAGGCGTTAAATGCTGATAGGGTTGTACTCATTCATCAAGGTAAAAAGATCTCAGAAGGTACGCCTCAAAATGTTTTTTCTAATTTTTCTTTGGTTCGTTCCTGTGGGGTTTCCATTCCAGATTCCCTGTATATAGCAGAAAAACTCTCAGAATTTGGTGTTATCCCAAAACGTGAATACACGGAAAAGGAGATTCTTGAAATTTTATGATTCGCTTGCAAGATGTAAGTCTTACGTATGATTATGGAACAATTTTTCAAAAAACTGCCATTAAAAATGTTTCACTTTTTATAGGTAAGGGAGAGTCTGTATCAATTGTTGGGAAAATAGGTTCTGGTAAATCTACGCTTGTGCAATTTTTCAATGGTTTAATAAAGCCAGATTCAGGAAAAGTTTTTGTTGACGGAGCAGATCTTACCTCAAAGAAAACGGATTTGAGACTTGTGCGAAAAAAAGTAGGCCTTGTTTTTCAATATCCAGAAGAACAATTTTTTGCAGAAACAGTGTTTGAAGAAGTTGCTTTTGGCCCGGGGAATATGGGATTAACGGGTGAGAAATTACGCAATGCTGTGTTTGAAGCACTTTCATCGCTTGGATTTGAACCTAACAAGATTATAAATCTTTCTCCTTTTGAATTGAGTGGAGGAGAAAAGAGAAGGGTTGCCATTGCAAGCATAATTGCAATGAATCCTGAGGTGCTTGTTCTGGACGAACCAACATCAGGACTTGATTTCAATGGTAGAAAACTTCTGCTTGATTATTTGAAAAACCAGAATGAGTCAGGCAGAACCCTTGTGTTTGTTACTCATAATATGGATGAAGCGTTGCAGATTTCCTCGCGGATTATAGCAATGAAAGATGGCGAGAAGGTGTTTGATGGAAAGAGCGAGGAATTTTTTCTGAATGAATCTATTGTTTATAGTGTAGGGCTTGAAGTACCATTTGTTGTGAAAGCGTGGAAAAAATTGAAAAAGCGGTTTCCTGATCTTCCTTTTTGCAGAACTCCAGATAGTCTTGTAATGGCGGTTAAGGAGAGTGTTCATTGAAAACAAAGTTTGCTTTGGGCCAGTACAACTATACGAATTCTATTTTACATAGACTTGACCCAAGAGTTAAAATATCCCTTGTTTTTACTGTTGTAATCTTTTTGTTTTTTATTAAAACAATAAGTGGTTATCTTGTGCTTTTTGCGTTTGCTTGTATGCTTGTCTTTCTCTCAAAGAATTCCATTTATGCAGTTTTTCGTTCGTTAAGACCAATTTTGATTCTCCTTGTTTTTACTGCTGTATTTCAAATCTTTTTTACTCCAGGAACGGTAATTTTTCATTGGCGGTTTGTTAAGATCACAGGGGAAGGGTTGAAACTTGCTGCATATATTTCGATAAGGCTTATTTTACTATCGTTCTTTACTTTTATTCTCACTTCCACAACATCTGGAATTGAACTTACAGATGGATTTGAGGCATTGATTTCTCCTTTAAAGGTGTTTCGGTTTCCAGCAGAAGAGGTTTCTCTTATGATTTCTATATCTTTGAGGTTTGTGCCTGTTCTTTTTGAAGAGGCTGAAAGAATAATGAAGGCGCAAATTTCCAGAGGTGCTGAATTCAACAGAGGGAGTTTAGTGAAGAGGGCAAAGAGTTTTTTACCACTTCTTTTACCCCTTTTACTTAACGCACTTTCCCGTGCGGACAGGCTTGCAATTGCAATGGAATCAAGGGGTTTTGTTATAGGAAAAAAGCGGACAAAATACAGGGAGATGAAACTCTCAAAACTTGATTATGTAGCCATAATTACAACGGTCTTTGTTTTTATTGTTGCATTGATGGTAAGGGAGATTGTATGAAAAATTACGTGTTAAAAGTCCGGTATCTTGGCGATAAACTCTACGGTTTTCAGAAGCAGGCAAATGTGCCTACCGTTCAGGGAGAGATAGAGAAAGCGTTGTCTCTTGTTCTTAGAAAAAATATAAGAACAAATGGAGCAGCGAGAACAGATAGAGGAGTTAATGCATTAAATCAGTACCTGAATTTTTATTTTGACAGAGATCTTGACACGGAGAGACTTCGAAGGAAACTCAATTCTATGTTGTTCAATAAATGGATTTTTATAAAAGATTTCTTTAAAACGGACCTTTTATTCCATCCAAGAAAGGATGTAAAGGGAAAAGTTTATGCTTACATCATCTCAGAGAAAATGGAAACAGGCATGTTTCTTCTACCGAGAATTTATTTTTACAATGGGAAAATGAATTTTAATTTGCTTGAGCAGGCAATGAACTCTTTAAAAGGAACGCATGACTTTTCTAATTTTGCTAACAAAGACAGATCTCAACCCTTGAAAAGTACAATTTGCACGATTTATGATATCGGAGTTATAAGAAGAGGCGGTTTAAATATTTTGTACTTTTACGGAAATAGATTCCTTTACCATATGGTAAGAAGGCTTGTTTACTTCCTCATAAAGGCAGGAACTGGCAATGTAAGAAAAGAGTTTATTGAAAACCCATTTTTAGATGAAACACCTTTTACAAGACAGGTTCTTCCACCGGAACCTCTGTTTTTGATTGATGTTTATTACAATCATAATATAAGGAGGCTCAATGAATAAAGCATTAATAACTGGAGCATCAAGTGGGATAGGTAAAGAATTTGCCTACATTCTTGCAGAAAAGGGTTTTGATCTATTCATTGTTGCAAGAAGCAAGGACAAACTGGATAAAATTGCGTCTTCCTTAAAGGAAACATTTAACATCTCAGTAAACGTTATAGTGAAGGATCTTTCTGAAGAGAAATCATCTTTTGAACTTTTTGAACTGTTAAAAGGGGAAGATATAGATATCGTTATAAACAATGCTGGATTTGGCAAGTACGGAGATTTTTTAAATTTTGATGCAGATACTTATAGAAAAATGGTTAATTTAAATATACTTACACTCACGATTCTTACAAGGCTGTTTGGAGAAAAAATGGCTAAAAGGAAACATGGGAAAATTCTTAATGTTTCATCAACTGCTGCATTTCAACCTCTTCCACGTTTTTCCGTTTATGCTGCTACTAAGGCTTATGTTTTGAGTTTATCTGAAGCATTGCATTATGAATTTGCAAAGTATGGAGTAACCGTTACTGTGCTTTGCCCCGGTCCTACAAAAACAAACTTTGGAGAAACGGCGGAAACACATGGAACAAAGATGTTTAATCCTGCGGGACTTGCTAATCCTCGCTTTGTTGCAGAAGAAGGACTAAAAGGACTTTTTAACGGAAAACCACTTGTAATTACGGGAAAACAGAATAAGATACTTGCTTTCCTTGCAAAAGCACTGCCTTTTAGTGCGATTTTGAAAATTTCCTCATATTTTGTAAAATAAGAAGGCCCGGACATTTGAAATATTTATTGACTAAAATGTAAAATATGCTATTATTCAACCGTTAAAGTTTAGATTAACGGAGATAACTATTTTTAGGAGGAGTTTATATGATGCGGATTACGAAGTTTGTTAAGCCTGATGAGGTAAATAAGAAATGGTATTTGATTGACGCATCCGGCAAATCCATTGGTAGGGTTGCCGTGCAGGCGGCAATGATTTTAAGAGGAAAAAATAAGCCTACTTTTTCTCCACATGTAAATATGGGAGACAATGTGATAATTATTAATGCGGCAAAAGTTAAAGTAACAGGCAGGAAATTAAGCCAGAAAATTTATTACAGGCATTCCGGTTATGTAGGTAATATGAAAAAAACTCCGCTTGCCGACATTCTGAGTTCTAAGCCGGAATATGCCATACAACACGCTGTAAGATTGATGCTTCCGAAAAACAAACTCGGGAGAAAGATGTTTAAGGGATTAAGGGTATATGCAGATGATAAATACCCCGAGAGCATCAAAGCGGAAAAAGTCGGATAAGGAGGTTTAAGTGGCAAATTTAGTTTATGCAGCAACAGGAAGAAGAAAAAGATCTGTTGCAAGAGTGAGGCTTGTTCCCGGATCCGGGAAAGTAAGAGTTAACGGCAAACCTGCCGAAGAATATTTTGCGGTAAAAACCGTTGTAAAAGAGATATTTGATCCTTTTAAAATCACTGAAACTGAAGGAAAATTTGACGTATTTGTTAATGTTGACGGTGGCGGTTTCAGGGGACAGGCAGAGGCAATTAGACATGGAATTGCCAGGGCATTGTTGCAGTATGAAGAGTCTTTAAGGCCGCTACTTAAAAAAGAAGGGTATCTTACAAGAGATCCAAGAGAGAAAGAGCGTAAAAAGTACGGTTTGCATCGTGCAAGAAAGGCGCGTCAGTACCGTAAGCGTTAAGGCTTTAATATTGTGAAATTGCCCCCTTTAAAAAGGGGGCTTTTTATTTTGAAGGAGGATAGAATGAAAACTTTTTCTAAATTTGCCAGGTTTTTTACTGAGCAATCCAGAAACAATGAAATTATTACACCTTTTGATATGAAAGTTATCACAAGGGATCTGGAAAGCAAAGGAAAGGATATCATTCATCTTGAAATAGGTGAACCAGATTTCGATACGCCTGAACACATAAAGCGTGCGGGGATTGAGGCGATAGAAAATGGCTTTACTCATTATGCACCTTCACGTGGGCTTTTAGAGTTAAGAGAAGAAGTTGCGAAATATGTTTCTGTTACGAGAAAAATCAGTGTTTCTCCGAATGAGGTTGTTATAGTGCCGGGAGGAAAGAATGTTATTTTTTACACGATGATGGCACTTTTAGAAAAAGGTGATGAAGTTATTGTTCAAAGCCCGGGATACTATCCGTACGAAATTGATGCAAGTTTGTTTGGTGCAAAAATCGTTCCCCTTCCATTGCGGGAAGAGAACGGTTTTTCTTTTGATAGGGATTATTTTAAGAAAATTGTTAGTGAGAAAACAAAACTCTTTGTGTTTATTTCCCCGGCAAACCCTACGGGTAACATTTTTTCAAAGGAGGATATTGAATTCATCTCTGAACAAGCGATGAAAAACGATTTTTATGTTCTCTCAGACGAGATCTATTCACGAATTGTTTACGAAGGAGAATTTTTCAGTATTGCTTCTGTTCCTGGTATGAGAGAAAGAACAATTATTCTTGATGGATTTTCTAAAACGTATGCTATGACTGGTTGGAGGCTTGGTTATAGTATTGCGCCAAAAAATATTTCTGATATTTTTAACAAGTTCCTTGTTTCTTCCAATTCATGCACTGCGACATTCACACAGATCGCTGGGTTAGAGGCTTTAAGAGGCCCGCAGGATACCGTAGATGAAATGGTTGCAGAGTATAAAAGGCGAAGAGATTTTATCGTAGATGCACTGAACGAAATAAGAGGAATACGGGTAGTTAAGCCGAAGGGAGCGTTTTACGTATTTCCGAACATAACGGGTCTGGGTATTTCCTCCAGGGAATTTGTTATGAAACTTCTTCAAAACGGTGTTGCAACAATCCCCGGAAATACATTTGGAAAATATGGAGAAGGTTTCATCAGAATTTCTTATGCTAATTCACTTGAAAACCTGAAAATTGCTGCTGAGAGAATACAGAAAACCGCAGAAGAATTATCTTAATAGTTTTTTAATAGATTTTACCGCTTCTTTTTTTACTTCCTCTTCATCAACTGTGAGAACTTTGCGATTTCTCATAACAATTTTTCCATTAATTATTGCTGTATTGACATTTCCGGGTTCCATTGAATAGGCAATCATAGAATATGGATCGGTGAACGGCGTCATATTGGGTGCATTTTTGTCAACGAGAATTATATCTGCTCTGTATCCTTCTTTGATAATTCCTACATCTTCAAATCCTATATTTTTTGCTCCAATTGAAGTAGCCATCTCCAGAAGTTTCTTTGCAGGAAGTATCTCCGGGTTCTCTGAAATTCCTTTTGCGAGAAATGAGGTGAGCCGCATATCTTCTATCAATGCAAGGTTATTGTTTGATGATGCTCCATCTGTTCCTATACCAGGGTTCAATTCGTATTTAAGCATTTCTGGAATATTAGGTATGCCAGAGCCGAGTTTTAAATTGCTCTGTGGGTTTAGTGCTATGCCTGTGTTGTGTTGTTTTAGAATTTCGTAATCCTTTTTTTCCATATGGACACAGTGTGCTGCGTTAACCTTTGCCTTAAAAAAGCCAAGTTCTTCTAATTTCTGAATTGGTGTTGTTCCGTATTTGCTTTTGAAGTCCAGAACTTCTTTTTTTGTTTCGTGGAGATGGGTATGCACAATAACTTCCATTCTGCGAGCACGTTCGCTTATTGCTTTCATGAAATTTAACGTGCAGGTGTACGGTGCATGTGGTGCAAAACTTGCAAGTATTCTTCCGTCTTCGGTGTTATTGTATTTTTCTACAAATTTTTCAGCGATTTTTAATTTTAACGTGTCCATATCAAATTTTGAAGCAAGACCAAAACCAAGGTTTGCCCTTATTCCAGATTCTTTTACTGCTTTTGCTGAGGCATCCATGTGGAAATAAAAATCTGCCACTGTTGTAACACCGCTTTTTATTGACTCAATTGTGGCGAGTAGTGTCCCAATGTACACTTCGTTGGGTGTGAGTTTTGCCTCAATTGGAAAAATAATTTCACTCAACCATTTTTGAAGTGGAACATCGTCAGATATTCCTCTCATCAAGGTCATTGCAAGGTGAGTATGGGTATTTACGAGTCCGGGCATTACCAGAAAGTTTGAGGCATCTATTACTTCGTCAGCATCTTCTACAAATTTGTTGCTTTTTCCAACATAAGAAATTCGGGAGTTGTTTATTACGACAACCCCCGAATCAATAATTTCGTTTTCAGTAATTATTGTTCCGCCTTTTACAAGGATCATACTTCTTCTTTTCGGGTTAACACTAAGGGATGTTCATCGCTTATTATCTCTTCAGTATCCTCTGATAAAATCTTTCTAATATCCTTTGGAATGGAGAACATCCTTAAATGTGTTTCCCCATCGTAAAATTTTAATTCGCCATCTATCCGTTCTTTTATAAGAGAGTTTACTTTCTCTATAGATAGGCTCTTTGGGTCGAATTGCTTTGAAGCGAGCACGAAACTCCAGGTTGTATCAAAACTTGGAACGTATGCATAGTAACTTCTTATCACTGGAAATACTTTAGAAAGTGTATTCCTTATTGCTCTATGCATTCTAAAAGTAACATTCCTTAAAAGTGAAGCCTGGAGTACGAATATGCCGTCTTCCGTGAGTCTGTCATAAAGAATTTCGAAAAATTCTTTGGTGAACAGTTTGTATGAAGGGCCCGCTTCAAACGGTTCTGTTAAATCACTTATTATTACATCACAGGATCCTGACGATACGCCTGATTCCATAAACTTTCTTGCATCTGTGTTGAGTAAAGTTGTTTTCGGGTTGTCAAAGGATCCCTTGTGCCATTCGGGAAGGAATTTTTTGTTAAGTTCGATCTCCCGTTCATCTATATCTATCATGATGGCTTTTTCTACCGTTTTATGCTTTAACACTTCACGCAAAGTTGCGCCTTCTCCTCCACCAAAAATAAAAACTTTTTTTGGATTTGGATGTAAAAGCATTGCCGGATGAACAAGCGCTTCATGGTAGATATATTCATCCTTTTCGGACGACTGCACGTCCCCATCAATGATGAGCATCTTTCCGAAGAAAGCGCTCTCCACGATCTGCATAAATTGATAGGGAGTTTTTGCTTCCGCTAATATACTCTCTATACCGTGCAGATGTTCTTCGCCGTCGGCAAAGTAATCATGAAAGTACAGATACTTTTTGCCCATTTTCGGCTTCCTTAGTGTTTAATACTCTGTGGAGGTATTTTCCTTCCGTTTCCTCTCCTCTCAGTATCTCGGTCGTGTGGATATGCGTTGCCCCGAGTTTTTCTGCGACATATTCGCAGGCGAGTTTAGGGTCTGCATCTCCGCATGTGTAAAAGTCAAGCGCGGCATATCCGTGCTCCGGCCATGTGTGTATAGAGAGATGAGATTCAGAAATTACCACCACCCCACTAACTCCCTGAGGAGTAAAGTGGTGAAATGCAACATCTAAAACAGTTGCATTAGCTCTCTGCGCAGCATCCGTCAGGATCTGCTTTAACACTTCAAGGTTGTTCAGGATTTCCGGGTTGCAGCCCGAAGCATCCATAATAATGTGTTTACCTTCAGTGCGCATTTCAGCCACCCCCTTCCAAAGAATTAGTAAGGTAATGAATTACCTTATCGGTGGATTTATATCAGATTTTTGAAAATTTTCAATACTTTTTAGCATAAATTTTGAAAATTATTTTCAATATACTGAAAACCATCTTGAAAAAAACATAAGATAAATGTAAAATACAATATGGCAACTGAAAGCAGACTTGGTGATTTACTTCTTCAAAAAGGGCTTATTACTGAAGAACAGTTGAGGGAAGCCCTTGAAGAGCAGAAAAAAACAGGTGAAAAGCTCGGGCAAATTCTTATTCAAAAGGGCATTATTTCCCCTTCCGAACTTTCAAATGTACTTTCTTTGCAAACAAATATTCCATCAATAAATATTGAGGAATTTTCAATAGATCCAAACATAGTTTCACTTCTTCCGGAAAAATTTATCAGAGATAACTTTATAATCCCTTTGAGAAAAAGAGACGGAGTTCTGGAAGTAGCCTGTGTTCCCCCTATAAACCCTGAAGTTCTTGAAGACGCAAGGCTTATCACTGGATTAAAGATTCATCCTTACCTTATAACGGAAAACGAATTTGAGCAGGCTCTTAACAGGGTTTACAACTTAAAAGCAAGGGCAGAAAAAGTTATATCTGCACTTGGTGGTAAGAATGTGCAGAGGAATGTAATCCCGATTATACCTGAAACTGCAACTGAGGACCGATCAGTTGTAGGACTTGTGAATTCAATTCTTTCAGATGCAATTTCGCAAAATGCTTCAGATGTTCATCTGGATCCTTCTCAATTTAACACAAAGGTACGATACAGAATTGATGGAATAATGTACAACAGCATTGTAATTCCTAAAGAAATAGCAGATTCCGTTATCTCTCGTATAAAGGTTTCTGCTGGTATGGATATTGCTGAGAGAAGAAGACCTCAAGATGGACATTTCAGTGCACAGTACAGGAATGAATTTTACGATTTTCGTGTTTCATCCATAGGAACGAACTACGGAGAGAAACTCACTGTGCGAATTTTAAGTAAACAAAAAATGCTTATGCCTATGGAACGCCTTGGGATGCTTCCCGAGCAGTTTGAAACGTTTAAAAGACTTATAAAAATGCCGTATGGTATTATTCTTGTTACAGGGCCTACTGGATCTGGAAAAACAACTACGTTGTATTCTGCCCTATCGACATTAAATACAGGGCGTGAAACAATAATTACACTTGAAGATCCTGTGGAGTATAATTTACCAGGAATTTCTCAAATTCAGATTAACGAGGAAGCAGGAATAACATTTGCGTCAGGTTTGCGTTCTGTTTTGAGGCTTGACCCAAATATTATAATGGTTGGAGAAATACGTGACCTTGATACTGCAAAAACGGCAGTTGAAGCATCGCTTACAGGTCATCTTGTTCTTGCTTCTATTCATACGAATGACACAGCTTCAACACCGGTAAGACTTATGAATTTAGGATTGGAACCGTATTTAATAGCATCTTCCCTGATTGGAGTTGTTGCTCAAAGACTTGTAAGGGTAATTTGTCCTAACTGTAAGGAAGAATATGTTCCGTCCAATGAAGAAACGGATAAAGTAAAATCTGTGCTTAATGTTGAATCAGTGGAACATCTCTATCGTGGAAAAGGGTGTGCTCTTTGTAATTTCACTGGTTATAAAGGAAGAACAGGTATTTTTGAAGTTTTGTTTGTAGATAAAATGCTGAGAAGTTTAATTCAGCAGTCAGCCTCTTATGATGAAATCAAAGAATATGCAGTGCGGAATGGTATGATTACAATGAGACAGGCGGGATTTAGAAAAGTGCTTTCAGGTGTAACCACAATAAGAGAGGTAGAAAGGGTGGTTGCTGAAATATAATGGCACGTTTTGTTTATAAAGCGAAAAACAAAAACGGTAAAACTGAAAAGGGCTATATTGAGGCAAAATCTATCCAGGAAGCGCACGCTCTTCTCGAAGGGAAAAATATATATCCATTTTATTTAAAGGAGATGCGTTTCAAGAGATTAAATATAAATTTACAAAATTTGTTCCCATCTGTTAAACCGGAAGAACTTATACTTTTTACTGAGCAGTTTGCTACGTTAATTGCATCTGGTCTCTCTATTCTCGAAACTCTGGAAGGTTTATCTGAACAAACTGAAAATAAATATTTTAAAAACGTTATTTTGAATATAAAAAACGATATAGAAAATGGCAGCACTATTAAAAATGCCTTTTCTAAATACAAAAAGGTTTTTCCCCCGATATATTTAGGACTCTTAGAAGTAGGAGAATCCTCTGGTACTCTTGATGAAGTATTAAGAGGAATTGCAAATTACCTTGAACGAGAAGATGATATAAGGAAAAAGGTAAGTTCCGCCTTTGCATATCCGAAATTTGTTGTTTCCGTTGTAACAGCCGTTGTTATATTTCTACTTGTATATGTACTGCCAAAGTTTGTTTCAATTTATGGACAGGCCAAGGAAAAATTACCTGAACCTACAATAATTTTACTTAGCGTAAGTCATTTTCTTACAACATATTATTTCTGGTTAATTCTTCTCATTGTATTTATTATAGTTGTCTTTAAAATTGTGTATTCCATTAAAAGAGGGCGATACATTATAGACAAGTTAAAAATTAAAATTCCTATTTTTGGTAAGATTAGTAAGTTCAGTGCACTTTCCAGATTTGTACATTCCCTTTCGCTTGTTTTGAGAAGCGGAATAGATATTGTCAAAGCAATAGAAATAGCTGGAAAGGTTACAGATAACCTGTTCTATATTTCGGAACTCAGCAAAGTCAATGAAGGAATTAAAACAGGTTTGAGTTTTTCTGAAGCATTAAATGGGAGTAACGTTTTTCCAAAAATAATGGTTCAAATGGTTGCTGTAGGTGAAAAGAGCGGAAAACTTGATGATCTTTTAGATAAATTAGGTGAACTCTGGGATAGAAACATTGATCATCAAATTAAAAATATGTCTGCTAAAATAGAACCCACTATGATTATTATTCTTGGTGTAATCGTAGGTTTTATCGCTCTTGCAATGTATCTTCCTATGTTTGGGCTTCCAGGAGCGTACAAAAAAACGCTGTAAGTGTATTGCAATTTATTAAAATCCTTTTAAAATAGTATACAAAATAAAAATGGAGGTGAAAAAATGCTTAGATGGAATCGAAACAAAAAGGGATTTACCCTTGTAGAACTTGTAATTGTAATTGCTATTCTTGGTATCCTTGCTCTTTATGCACTACCAAAATATCAGAGCATTATTGAGGAAGCAAGGAGTTCCGAGGCAAAAGCACAACTTGGTTCTGTAAGATCGGCACTTGGAATTTATTATGCAAAGAACCATGGTGTCTATCCTGCAACTCTTGATGGTACTTTGTTTGCAAACGGTGCAGTTCCAGAAGTAGAAGTAACGGTAAATGGTAGTGTTGTGAGAAGCAATGCAGTTGCTGCAGCTGCAACTGAAGATGGCGTTGTTACTTCTACAGAAGTAACAAATGCAGGTGGCTGGATCTATGATAATGGTAGTACTTTAACCCCCCCTTATTCTAAGGCAGACGTTAGAATTAACTCTACAGACGAAGACCCAGCTTATCCAGGCAATTACTGGTATCAATACTAATAGTTTCTTTAATTTAAGTTGTCTTTTACATAGGGAAAGAACCGAGGGATTCTTTCCCTATGTATTAATATTTTAGTTATGATAAAGGAAAGATATGGACAAGCATTAATAATTACGATTATAATTATTGCATTGATTATGGCTATCTTTGCAGATGGCTTAACTACGGTCTTAAGATATCATTCTACACAAGAAACGGAGATTTATCAAAGAGAACAAGCACTTTATCTTGCTGAGGCTGGCGTTAACCAAATGTTATATAACATAAATTCAGGTATTATCTATAGTAATGGGGATTCAATTTCCGGCTCTGATCCTTATGGAATTGGTAGTTATATTACAACTTACTATTCTCCTGACACTTCTGGTTTTAGCGGGAGTGCATATATAAAATCCGTCGGGGTTGTTGGGGAATACAGGAGAACAATCTATACCTCCATAATAGGAGGCATCACAAGTGAAGCATTTAAATATTGCTTGTATACAGCGCCAGGGGGTTCTGACGGTGTTTACTATAGTTACTTTACAAATTTTATATATGGGAGCTCCTATTTATATAATACTGCTCCTGCTACACTTCCTTATCCAGATACCGTATATTACAGTTCATCATATGCTGGAGTTTCGGAAACTCTTTATGGAAGATGGCCTATATTTTATGTATCCACTGCCGATTTAAACAATGTAGTTTATATTCATACTGTTAACCCCAATGCAACTCTAATAATTAGTTTTGCCAATATTTATGATGCCTCATATAATATTTCTTTTATTACGGATGCTAAAAATGTTTATTTTACAGACCTAGGTGCTCCTTATGAGGATACTTATTGGTATGGTGCTGCTAATCCAAATGATAATAATTTAGTTTATCCTATTTTAGTTCATTTTGGGACAGGAACAGTTACTTTTGATTATTCGAATTATTATAATGATTATACAACACTCCATTTATACGGATTTTTGTATACATATGGTGGAATTGATATGGAGTATAACTATTACAGTTATGGTGAAATTGATGGCGAGGTTATGGAACAAAATCCCGTAGGCGAACTTGGAGGGCCGTACGGAGATACGCAAATGAGTTATGTTACTGATTATTATAATAATCCACCGCCACATTTTATAATTCCCGGAAGTATAATTGAGCCTTTAGTGGGAAGCTTCAGGGAGGAATATTGATGTTCTTTAAGTTTCGGAAAGGTACCTCTATTGTTGAAGTAGTTGTTTCTATCGCATTAATGGCGTTGTTGCTTCTGTGGTCCTGGAATCTTTACTTTAATGTCTCAAAAAATTCAGTTGTCACATCGGATATGGAGATAGCAACTCACCTTGCTTCAGATAGAACAGAATATTTAAAAACATTATCGAAATCCGATATTGATTTGATCGCTACAAGTTCGATCACTGCCTTTCCTCCTCCATATGATAGTTATGGTTACAAGTATGTTGTGCCTCCTACGGTTAATGGCTCGCCTAACCCTGAAGATAATGGGAAGGTTTATTTAAAATACATAGAAGTGGAAATCTATTCGTTAAATGATACGACAAAGCCTTTGATTTCAGTATGGTGTAATTATTTAAGGAAAGATTCGGATGGTTCGAATGCGGGTTTGTAGGATAAGAAAAGGGTTTACTATTCTTGAGGAAGCTATTGTGATAGGGGTTATTGCTATTCTTGCGATACCTGTAGTATTTCTTTTGAAACAGACAATAAGAGTTCAGGTGTATCAAGAGAGTGCCTTGAAAGGTCAGTATTATGCAAATTTGATAATGCAAGATTTTGAAAGAAAAATACGATGCGCAAAACCAGGCACTATAGTAATTGATTCTGCAACTTCGTACTATAGAGTCACTTTTACATATCCCAAATCCGATTCAAATGGTAATTATGTTTATGATGTTACGTATAATTATGAACTAGATAATCCTGGAACAGATAATTCTTTGTTTTACAGGTGGGACTCAACGGGAACTAAGACTTTATTCCCACAAGGAATAGAACCAGGATTGATTGAGGATTTTGAATTGCCTTCTTATAATATAGATGCTACTGCTCCTCCACCATATTATGTTGTAGTTAAAATAACCACTTCTAAAGGTTTGGTTTTGCAAAAAACAATTTATCTTGTAAACTATTAAAAAGAAAAGGTGCTATGAGACGAGGAAATAAAATAACAATAGGTGTGAGTATTACTGAGGAATTTATACGTTTAGTAAAAGTAAAGACTGATGGTAAAGCCATTACTATCTGTCGTTTGGGTGAGTTCCATTTGTCAGAAAGTTCAAATTTTAATAGCAAGAGTTTAAAGTCTATTTCAGAGATTAAGAAGTATATTAAAGAGAATTCTTTGCGAGGTGCTGGACTAATTTCTCCAGATGACAGAGAAGTTATTCTGAAAGATAGAACTCTTCCTCCTGTAAAAAAGCAAGAGATTTTCAAACTTATTGAATCTGAAATAAAAGATTATGCAATTTTTAACCATGAAAATGTATCTCTGGGTTTTAGTATTATAAACAAAGAAAAAGATAAAGTTTCAATTATATGGGCTGGGTTAAAAGAAAGCCTTCTTATGCAGACACTTTCTTTTGTTAAACACATTGGGATAAAACCTATTGCTGTTGTACCTTCTAATTTTGCTATAGCTAAATTTATACAGTATTTTTACCCTTCCAGCAAAAACTTTGTAATTATAAGTGTTGATAAATCAATGACAACACTTACATTTGTAAATGATGGAAGGGTAGTTTTAAACTACAAACACGATGTTGGCTTGGGTGATATCGAGGATGGAGCTTTGAATGTTGTAAACAACTGGGTAGGAACGATTCTTACAACAATAACTTTTGTTTCGAGAAACAGAAAAATATCTGTCGAAAAAATATTTTTAATTACACAATATGGAGATCCAGAAAAATTAATCCCTTTCCTTAGTTCTCGAATTCCACATCCTATTGTTCTTCCAGATGTAAAGTCTCTTATGAATTTTGAAGATGAAGAGGATTTTTTAAAAATACAAAAAACTGGTGGTTATGAATATATAATTCCTATAGGACTTGCACTTTTACAAGCGAGTGGAATAAATGATCCTTTATTTTGTGATATTTCAAAGCATATCTTAGTAGAAAAAGCTTCTGTAAGATTAAAAATATTTATAACTACTTTATTGCTTATAGTTATGAACGGTGCCGCAATTTATTTGTATCCTATTTTCTCTTCAACTTTATCTGATCTTAATTCTAATTTGAGGTACACAGACGAGAGAATAAGAATTGTATCTAAAGAGGTTCAGAATACGGAGAAAATTAAAAAAGATATCTCGAATTTAAATAATATTCTAGGTCAGTACGAATCTGCGTATGCAAAGTTGAAAGTAAAGCCTGTATCTTCTTCTTTACTTAGAGAGTTAAAATTAAAATTACCTAAAGATACGTTTTTGTCATCTGTGACTATCGATGTTAATGGAAAAATTCTTATTTCAGGAACAGGAAGGAGTTATAAGGATGTTCTTGATTATGAAGTAAATCTTTCTGAAGCGCAGTTTGTAAATGATCCTTATATTGTTGAGATGAGTCAGAATACATCCGGGATAGTGATTTTTAAGATGATAGCTCAATCAAATGGAGTTAAAAATGAAAAAGGGAAATAATTTAAAAATATTTTTTACGATTGCAATTGTTGAGATGATAATAGTGAGTATCTTCCTTGGATATTATGTTTATCAAATTATTTCTCAATCGGAGAGATTACACAAGGAAACCGTTGTTCTTCAGCAAAAAACAGAACTTGCCAAGGTAGCTAATAATCTAGAAGACAATGTGAACGAGTTGAATAATAAAATTGATCTTTTTGAAAATAAATTCTTTAATGATCAATCTTTTATGGAGTTTTTAAAGGGATTAAATGCAACGGCTTCTGCATATGGACTTTCTGTTAGAAGAATCACATTTAATAGAATGAAAATGATAGCGAATGTAAATCCTCCTATAATGGAATTACCTATATCCCTCTCAATATCTGGTAATAGCTATGATGGATTAACCAAGTTTATTGCTTATATAGAAAGACAACAGTTTTCTATAATTCCTGAGACTCTTTCGGTAACTTTGATTTCTGGAAGGAATAAATCGATAAAATCTGGAGTTACAGAAATAAGGATCTCATTCTCAGTTTTCATAGAAACACAAAATAAAACAAATTGGTCCTATAGGAGTGGGCAAAAATGAGAGAACTTATTTCTCTTACACAAATGTCTTTAGATGAAAAGCAAGATGCGACAATTTTATTTCAACGTGCCTTGAGTCTATCTGAGAAGTATTTTCGTCTTGGTAATGGAAAGTTATTTTTATTTAAAGAAAATGCTTTAATGGAAATTTCTTCGACTGGAGAAAATTTTATTACTAATAATTCTAACTTTGTTAAGGAATTTTCTTCTTTAAAGAAACCAATAATTAAAAAGAGCAAATCACAGCCTAAGCTTTATGCTCCGCTGTATTATAACGGGAAAAATCATGGAGTAATTTTGTTTGAAAAGTGTTCTATATTTACAGATGAAGACTTAAAGAACGCAGAACTTTTTTCTGCAATTGTGAGTGTGATGGTAGTGCATTATGAACTAAGGGAAGATATTGAATGGCGATTTAGAAAACTGCAGTTGTTGTATTATATCAGTAAAAAATTGAGAAAAACAACGAACATTGATTTGTTATTGAAAACAACGGTAAACACTATTAGGGAAGTTTTTAAGATAGATAAAGTAGCAATTTTGCTTTTAAGCAAAGAAAACAAATTAAAGATATATGCGGCAACTCCTGGCTATAAGAATAGAGAGAAAGTTATTATTGATGTATTAAAGGGTGAAGGAATTACTGGTTTGGCAGCAAAGAAGCGAGTACCTATAATTGTAAACGATGTGTCAAAAAACCCACATTATATAAATGCCAGTGAAAGTACTAAATCTGAAATAGCTGTACCTTTAATACGTGAGAAAAGACTTCTTGGAGTACTTGATCTTGAAAGCAATAGAAAGAATCGTTTTACAGAGGACGATAAAAAGATTTTACAGGCAGTTGCTGATGAGATAAGTGTTGCTATTGAAAATGCTTTGCTGTACGAAGAAATGAAAAAACTTGCCGAAAGAGATGAACTTACAGGCCTTTACAATTATCGTGCGTTCAGAAAAGAACTTGAGAAAGAGGTATCACGAAGTTTAAGATATGGAAAAGTATTTTCGCTTGTAATGTTTGATATAGATTATTTCAAAAATTACAACGACAATAATGGTCATGACATGGGTAATGTTGTTTTGCATTCCGTTGGAAGTATTCTGAGAAAAGCGACAAGAAAAACTGATTTTCCAGCACGTTTTGGTGGCGAGGAGTTCATTGTTATTCTCCCTGAAACTGGAAAGGGTGGTGCGCTTGTATTTGCTGAAAGAATAAGGGCAATTATAGAAAATAAGCATTTTCCAGGTGAAGAAAAGCAACCTGATGGCAAATTAACTGTTTCTGGTGGAGTTGCAGAGTTTCCATCTGATGGTGATACTCCGGAGAAAATTATAAAAGCTGTTGATATTGCTGCTTACAAAGCGAAAGAAAACGGGAGGAATAGAATAGAAATATTCAGAAAGGAGTGATTTTATGGAAATTTTGCATCTCCATACGAGATTGCATTCTGAGATAGTGGATATAACAGAAAGCGTGCAGGAAATTGTGTATAAAAGCGGTGTAAAAAACGGTATCTGTATTGTTTATGTGCCGCATACAACTGCTGCAGTGACAATCAATGAAAATGCAGATCCTTCTGTAAAAAGTGATATCCTTTCTGCTCTTAACAAAATTGTTCCGTGGAATTGGGGATATACACATCTTGAAGGAAATGCTGCTGCGCATATAAAAGCTGCCATTATCGGATCAGATAGGACGATCTTCATAAAAAACGGGCGCCTCGTTCTTGGCACTTGGCAGGGTGTTTACTTTTGTGAGTTTGATGGTCCAAGGCAGAGAAGCGTTTACGTAAAAGTTATCCAATCCTCCGATTAACTGTAAGTGATTTTTCATATTTCCATTTCGCTATTTACTTTCGAGTATAGTTAGGTTCTTTCATTTCATTGAGAATCCTCCATAGCAAATGTTTGGGATTTTTAAAATTTCTTAAACTACGGAATTGTATTATAATTAACTTATGGAGGTAATTTCATGGAAATTAAAAAAAGTATTTCTGAACTTGAGGAATCAATAAGAGTATTGCGTGAAGAAATTAGTAAAGAGGAAAACAAAGAGGAAAAGGCCAAACTTTTTATTGAACTTGGCAATAATTATCTACTTCTTTCTGAACGGGAAGATCCAAGAGATAATTTAGTGAATGCATTAGTTGCTTTTGGTGAAGCAGAAAAACTTTCAAATAGCGTATTTGTTATGGAAAATGTGGAGAATATGAAAGGTTTCCTGTTTTTTAAACTGGCCTTTATAGAAGATAGGAACTACAACTTAAAGAAGGCAATTGAACACTACAAGAATGCGCTTAAATACAGAACAAGGGAAACAAAACCCTATCAATATGCCTCCCTTCGGTACAATCTGGGTAATGCTTATCTTTCACTCAGGGATGGAAATGAGAGAAATAATATTCTTCGTGCAATCGAAGAGTTTAACGAAGCGTACAAAATCAGAAGCAAACAAAAAAATTCTCTGGAATTTGGAGTAATAAGCAATGCGTTAGGACTTTCGTATCTGATGCTCTCTGAAATTGCAAATGATCCAAAAGAGGCAGCAACTTATCTGTCTGAAGCACTTTCTTACTTTGCTGAATCTGCTGATGTATTCACTAAGGAGGAGTATCCAGTTGATTACGCAATGATACATAATAACCTTGGAGTGTGTTTTACACGTCTTGCTCTTCTGGGAAAGGACAGAAAGAAAAATTTTGAGGAAGGCATAGAGCATTATAAGAAATCGCTTGAAGTTTACACGGAAAACGATTTTCCTGACGATTTTGGAACCACGATGTATAACATTGGAATTGCTTATCACAACCTATCCAAAATCGTGCCAATGCCATACAAAGGGGAATATCTTAAAAATGCAGAGAAACATTTGAAATCTTCTGCAGATGTTTTCACTGGTACTGAGAAAACTGATTCTTTCTCTCGTTCAAATTACAATCTTGGTGCAGTTTACAAAGATCTTGCAGAAATTTTTAAAAAGAAAGAGTTTCTGGAAAAGGAATTGGAAGCGTTTAAGAACGCACTTGAAGGTTTTGATGACGAAAAAACACCTTTTGCTTATGCAACCACTCACTTTTACATTGCTCAGGTTTATTATTC
>Ga0256914_1001361_pt1 | contig 22363 bp, 17 predicted proteins | sample HulkmetaG_FD_191571 | JGI IMG/M metagenome (GOLD analysis project Ga0256914, IMG submission 191571) | Hydrothermal chimney microbial communities from Main Endeavour vent field at the Juan de Fuca Ridge, Pacific Ocean - Hulk | ecosystem: Environmental > Aquatic > Marine > Hydrothermal vents ... | reverse complement strand
GTTGGCGTTGCGCATGAGCCCGGTGGCGGGGGAGGGGGAGCCGGGGGTGCCCAGTCCCAGGGGCAGTTCCCGGCCCGCCGCCTTCTCCAGTTCCCGGTGCAGGGTGACGACGGCCTCCAGGGTGGCCTTGTAGTCGCCGGCGGGCGTCGCCACCCGCCGGCGGAAGCGGATGGCGCCCTCCTCCTCCATGAGGATGCCCTCGATCTTGGTGCCGCCCAGGTCGATGCCGGCCAGCACGGCTCACTCCTGCCGCGGGGAGCGTGCCTCTTCCTCCGGCTCTTCCGTTGCCTCCGTTTGCGTTTCGGCAGCTTCGGCCACTGTGCCGGAGGGGTTGGTGAAGCGGTCGTTGAGTTTCTGGATGTACTCGTCCGCCTGGGCGATGAGTTCGGCCAGGGCATTGCGGGTGCGGCGCCCCCAGCCTGCGGGCGAGGTGGCGAAAACGCTGCGCCAGAAGCGGGTGGAGTGGCGGAAGGCGCCGGCCAGGTCCAGCCGGCGGTTCACCCGCTCCTGCTGCTTGCGCAGCCAGCGGGAGAGGGAGCGGGCCGCCAGCCGGCGCATGCCGAAGTGGACGCCCAGTACCACCGCTGCCAGCGCCACCAGCCCGGTCACCGCGTTGCCGGCCGAGGCGGTGAACCACTGCCAGAGCCCGCCCGCGTGTCCACCGCCCACCACCAGCAGCAAGAAGAGGATGGCCAGCAGGCCGAAGGCGACGGCGTCGCCCCAGAGGGTGCGTTTCTTCCACTTCTCCAGCGCCTCGGCGAGGATGGGAAGCGCTCTGCCCTCGATCTCCCGCGCCGTCTTCTCCAGGGAACCGATGATGCGGTAGGCGCGGCTGATCTCCACCTCCGCCATGTGGTCGTAGATCTCGTTCAGGTCCCGGTCCCGTTTCTCCTCGTAGCGCTGGCGCAGCCGCTCGTCCTCGATGGGCACCGAGGCGCTGGGGCTGTAGATGGTGTAGAAGCGGCCGGCGGTGAGGCCGTGCTCGCCCAGGGCCCGTTGCCAGGCGGCGATCACCTCTTCCGGGTTGTCCTCGTTGGCGGAGGTGTCGAGCTGGTTGAGGATGTAGAGGAACTTGTCCGAGTCGGGCCGGTGGATGGTGTCCGACACCAGGTGTTTCAGGGTGTCGCGCATGGCTCCCGGCTCGGGGTGGCGGGCATCGAAGAAGACCAGCACCAGGTCCGAGAGGTCGATCATGTGGTCGGTGATGCGCAGGGTGGAGGTGCGCTGTGCGTCGGCGTCGAAGCCCGGGGAGTCGATGAGGATCTTGCCCTTGAGACGCTCGCTGTTGCAGGTCTTGAGCTGGAGGTAGGCGTCGATGCGGTTGCCCTCGCCCTCGGCCACCGCCTCGATCTCGTGGCTGAACTTGTAGAAGGGGAAGCGGGGATCGGAGTCCAGAGCGACGCCGGGCAGGGTGTGGGATTCCGGGTCCTCGCTGTAGCAGATGACGGTGAACTTGTCGTCCACCGCCTGGCTGCCGCTGCGCTGCAGCTTCGTCCCCAGGTAGTCGTTGATGAAGGTGGATTTGCCGGCGGAGAAGGTGCCGAGGATGGAGATCAGCGGCCACCAGGGGATCTGGGTGGCGAAGGAGTCCTCCTTCTCGAGCAGGCCCATGCGCCGGGCAATGCGGTCGAGGTCGCGGAAGCTCTGCACCGCCTTGAGCAGGAGCGGGTTTTCCCTGGCCAGGTGGGCCTCGAGATTCTTCAGTCGTTTGTCGATGTGCCGGGTTTCGTCTGACATCATGTCACCTGTGAAACTAAGTAGAAGTCGGCTGCAAATACTACTCCGGGCAGGGCGTTCGGGGTAGTCTTCCCGAGTGCGGATGCCGTTTTTTTCGCGCCGGGCACAGCACGTGGTTATGGAAAATGGGGGCGGAATATCGGATAATCTCCTGCCGCCCCTCGACAAGGGGTGAATGAAGAACTAGATTCCGATCTGCATCGGTTACTGGAGGAAGTAAGGAGGGTTTCATGGCTGAGCTGTTTTCTGCGGAATGGATGGCCTCGTTTGCGGAAAAGTGGAACGAGGAACCCGAACTGACGGGGCCCCTGGGTGAAATCGGGTTCAACAGCACCATCGGCTACGGTTTTCCCGACGACGACCAGCCCCGGGGCGTCCTGGTGGTGGAAAACGGCAAGGCGGTCTCTGGCGGGGCCTACGAAGGCCAGGAGCTCAACTGGGACATCCGCGCCTCCGAGGAGCAGTGGCAGAAGTGGATGGCCAAGCCGCCCGGAATGATGGGGCTGGGCACCGCGTTCGCTTCCGGAAAGATGAAATTCAAGGTGGGCGACTACGCCGCCATGCTCAAGGAGCCCAGGATGGCCAAGCCCTTCATCAAGAGTTTTTCGGTGATGGCCAAGGCCTGAACCACGCCCTGTTCGTCGAGGGTTCGCGACGGTGTCCCGATGGTGCCGAACCATTCGGGCCGGGATCATGGTGACCTGGCACCACGAGCGGTTTTTCCGCGCCGGAGCGGGGTCTCCGCCACACTTGAGAGATTGGCTTAACCAAATGATCATGAAGAGGAAATTGCAGGCCTGGCTGGGTGCACTCCTGATGCTGCTGGCCGGCACCGGCCTGGCGCAGCAGGAGAAGCCGGAGATCTTCATCGTCCAGGCCTCCGACCGGCAGCCCACGGTGGCGGTGAGCGGTACCGTGGTACCCTACAAGCAGGTGATGCTGGCCGCCCAGCTGCCGGGGCGGATCAAGTACATCGCCGGCATCGAGGGCGACTTCTTCAAGGAAGGGACGCTGCTGGTGGCCATCGACGACTCCGAGCTGCTGGCCAAGCGCGCGGCCCTCTACGCCCAGCTGGCCACCGCCGAGGCGGAGCTGCGCAACGCCAGCGTGCAGTACTCGCGCGAGCTCTGGTCGCCCCAGTCCAAGGCGGCGCCGGGCGGCATGGCCATCCCCAACCTCTTCGACCAGATGTTCACCCGTCCCGCGGAAGAGTTCATGGACATCCGCGACCAGGACGCCGAGCGCAGCGCCGACCTCTTTTCCGCCAGCACCCGCATCGAACAGGCGCGCAACGCCATCATGCGCATCCGTTCCGAGATCCAGGCGCTGGAGGCCAAGATTCGCGACGCCAAGTCGGTGGCCCCCTTCGACGGCGTCATCATCAAGAAGATGGTGGAGGTGGGGGATACCGTACAGCCCGGCCAGCCCATGCTGAAGTTCGCCGATGTCACCTGGCTGCAGGTGGAGGTGGACGTGCCGGCGCGGCTTGTCACCGGCCTGCAGGAGATGATGGTGCTGAAGAAGGCCGCCATCTTCGACGACTATCCCGAGCCGGTGGACGTGCGCGTGGCGCAGATCTACCCCATGGCCGACGCCCAGCGTCACACCATCAAGGTGAAGTTCGACATTCCCCAAGGCATCTCCCAGCCCGGCATGTACGCCAAAATCCTCATTCCGGACACCAGCCAGGCGGCCGCCAGCGGCAGCCTGCCGGTGGTGCCCGTCAGCGCCATCCGTTACCGCGGCAGCCTGCCGGTGGTGTACGTGCAGAACGAGGAGGGCAAGCCGGAACTGCGCCTGATCCGCGAGGGCAGACGGCTCGGTAACGGGATGGTCACCGTTCTCTCCGGCCTGGCGCCAGGAGACCGGGTCTACGCCAACCCGCCACCGGGCCTCATGAGTGGCTCCTGATCCTTGCGGAGACCCGGTGTGCCGGCGGGACGGCGCCGGGCCTTTCCGTTTCGAGCGGCGGGCCGGCATCCGTGGCCTGCATTCGTGCAAGCACTAGACTCAAGTTACTGAAGGGATGAGCGACCTCGACAACAATCAGCAGGGAACCCCCTCTTCCGGCGGCACGGAGACCACCGAGAACCTGGGGCTGGCAGGGCGGACTGCGAAATTCTTCATCAACTCGCCACTCTCCCCCCTCTTCTACATCACCATGTTCCTGCTGGGCCTGGGTGGGCTGATCATGACCCCGCGGCAGGAGGATCCCCAGATCTCGGTGCCGCTCATCGATCTCTTCATCCAGTATCCCGGCGCGCCGGTGGAGGAGGTGGCCTCCCTGGCCATCCAGCCCCTGGAGCGGATGATGTGGGAGATCCAGGGGGTCAAGCATGTCTACTCCGCCTCCGACCGGGGCCGCGGCATGGTCACCGTCCAGTTCGAGGTGGGCGAGGAGATGGAGCCCTCGCTGGTGAAGGTGAACGAGCAGCTCGCCTCCAACATGGACAAGATCCCCCAGGGGGTCTCCATGCCCCTGGTGCAGGCCAAAGGCATCGACGACGTGCCGGTGGTCACCCTCACCCTCTGGTCCGACAAGGACTTCAACGGCGATGGCATCCCCGACGTGGACGACAGCCAGCTGCGGCGGCTGGCGCTCTCCGTGCTGCAGTCGATCAAGGAGATCCCCGAGACCGGAGAAGGCTTCGTGGTGGGCGGCCGCGCCGAGCAGGTCACCATCGAGGTGCTGCCGGAGCGGCTGGCCGGCTACGGCATCAGCCTGGGGCAGGTTGCGCAGGCCATCCAGGCGGCCAACTCGGAGCAGCAGGTGGGCAACCTGGAGAGCGGTGGCTCCCATTTCACCGTGGTCACTGGGAAGTTCCTGCAGACCGCCGACGACATCGCCAACCTCAAGGTGGGCAGTCACAACGGGGTGCCGGTCTACGTGCGTGACGTGGCCCACGTGCGCCAGGGCCCCGAGGATGCCAAGCAGCTGGTGGCCTACTACACGGGGGCGGCGGCCGAGAATCCCGATCTCGCCGTGAGCGTGCCGGCGGTGACCATCGCCATCGCCAAGAAGAAGGGCACCAATGGCGTGATGGTGGCCGAGAAGATCCTGGAACGGGTGGAGAGCCTCAAGGGACGCCTCATTCCCTCCAACGTCCACGTGAGCGTTACCCGCAACTACGGCAAGACCGCCGACGACAAGGTCAAGGCGCTCATCCTCAAGCTGTTTGTCGCCACCTTCTTCGTCTTCCTCCTGGTGTGGCTCGCCTTCCGCGCCCTCAAGCCGGCCATCGTGGTGCTGCTGGTGGTGCCCGTGGTGCTGCTGTTCACCATCTTCGGCGCCTGGATCCTGGGCTTCACCATCGACCGGGTCTCGCTGTTCGCGCTCATCTTCGCCATCGGCATCCTGGTGGACGACGCCATCGTGGTGGTGGAAAACATCTACCGTCGCTGGCTGGAGAACGGCCAGACCGATGCCGAGACCGCCGTGGACGCGGTGCGCGAGGTGGGCAACCCTACCATCCTGGCCACCTTCACGGTGATCGCCGCGCTCCTGCCCATGGGTTTCGTCACCGGCATGATGGGACCCTACATGATGCCTATCCCGGCGCTCGGCTCGGTGGCCATGTTCATCTCCCTCTTCGCCGCCTTCGTCTTCACGCCCTGGCTGGCGCACAGCAAGCTGTTCAAACCCTCCATGCAGTACCTGAGCAACGCCTCCAGGCGCGAGCACGAGGAGGCGGAGAGGCTGGAGGGGATCTATCGCCGGATTCTCACTCCTCTCATCGAGGATCGACGCAAGCTCAGGCTGTTCCGGCTGGGACTCTGGGGCCTGTTTTTCCTGGCCTGCTCCATGTTCTATTTCAAACTGGTGGTGGTGAAGATGCTGCCGCTGGACAACAAGCCGGAGTACTCGGTGGTGCTGGACATGCCCGAGGGCACGGCGCTGGCGGAGACCGCCAACCGCGCCAACCAGGTGGCCAACCTGGTGCGCAAGTTTCCCGAGGTGACGGCGGTGCAGATCTACGTGGGCACCGCCAAGCCCTTCGATTTCAACGGCATGGTGCGTCACTACTACCTGCGCAAGGAGCCCTGGCAGGCGGAGATCCAGGTCCAGCTGCTGGACAAGCACGAGCGCGAGCGTACCAGCCACGAGATTGCGGTGGAGACGCGGGAGAAGCTCAGGGCGCTGTTCAAGGATGTGGACGTGCGCTACGCAGTGGTGGAGATGCCGCCCGGGCCGCCGGTGCTGCAGTCGGTGGTCGCCGAGGTGCACGGGCCGGATGGCCCCACCCGCAGGACCGTGGCGGCGGACCTGACCAAGATCTTCGAAAAGGCGCCCAATCTGGTGGACGTGGACAACTACATGCGGGAGCCCCACGACTACTGGCGCTTCATCGTCGACCGCGACAAGGCGGACGAGCGCGGCATCTCGGTGGAGGCGATCAACAAGAACCTCGCCATGGCCCTGGGTGGCATGGTGCTGGGTGACGTGAAGCAGCGGGCCGGGCACGAGCCGGTGAACATCGTCATCCAGGTGCCCCTGGCCGTGCGCTCCCAGGTGAGCCGGCTGGGCGACATCCTGGTGCAGTCTCCCAGTGGGGTCAGCGTGCCCCTGCGCGAGCTGGGCCGCTTCGTCAAGGTGCCCGAGGATCCCATCATCTACCACAAGGACCTGCGGCCGGTGGAGTACGTGGTGGCCGACGTGGGAGGACGTTTCGCGGCGCCGGTCTACGGCATGCTCGAAGTGGAGGAGCTGCTGGAGACCTGGAACGACGGCGAGCCCTACGTGACGCCGGACAACGTGAAACTGGTGGAGGAGACCTACTGGACCGGCCCGCCCCAGGACGACGCCCGCTCCGCCTTCGAATGGGCGGGAGAATGGACGGTCACCTACGAGACTTTCCGCGACATGGGCATCGCCTTCGGCGCGGCGCTGGTGCTGATCTACATCCTGGTGGTGTGGGAGTTCGGCAACTTCCGCATCCCCGCCCTGATCATGGCGCCCATCCCCCTGACCCTGCTGGGCATCATCCCCACCCACGCCATCTTCTTCGCTAACGGCTGGGGCGGCGAGTTCACCGCCACCTCGATGATCGGCTGGATCGCCTTGGCCGGCATCATCGTGCGCAACTCCATCCTGCTGGTGGACTTCTCCATCCACGAAGTGGCGAAGGGAGTGCCTGTGGCCGAGGCGGTGATCCAGGCGTGCAAGACCCGGACCCGCCCCATCCTCATCACCGCCTTCGCCTTGGTATTCGCCTCCACGGTGATCTTCTTCGATCCCATCTTCCAGGGCATGGCCATCTCCTTGGCCTCCGGCGTGCTGGTCTCCACCCTGCTCACCCTGGTGGTGATCCCCCTGGGCTGCGTGCTGGCCTCCAAGTCGCTCTGTGAGGTGGCCGGTCGCAAGTGCGACAAGCCGCAGGGTGGTGGCGGTTCCGCGTCGGGGGCGGCGAAGGGACCTTCCCTGGCGAGACGGGCCTGGCAGTTCATCGCCACCCTCATCATCGCCCTCTTCAGCCTCGCGGGCACGGTGATCCGGCTGGTGAAGTCCCTGCGTTCCGGAGCAACGGTGCCCGCTGCCGGTGGGCCGGAGCCGGCGGAAGAACCGGAAGCGCCGAAACCGGAACCTGCAGCGGAGAAGCGGAGCATTCCCGTGGTGGAGACGCCAGCCGAGCGGGTCGCCGAAATTCCGGAGGAGCCGGGTGGTGCCGCACGGGAGGAGCGGGAGAAGCCGGACATCGAAGAGGTGCTGGCCTCCCTGGAGGAGAAGGTTCCCACGGGCAAGGCCTACCGCAAGCCCACCACGGAGAAGGTGGAGTACCCCATCGACTCGGCGGCGTCGGCCGATGACCTGGAGCTCATCTCCAAGCCGTTGGAGAAGTCCTCTGCCTCGCAGGAACGGAGCGCCGGAAAGACGACCAGGAAGGTGGCCGCGAAGAAGACGGGCGGGGACGGGAAGACGGCCAAGAAGGTGGCCAGGAAGAAGACTGCTGCCAGGAAGAAGACGGCCGCCGCGGCCCGGAGTGGTTCGGCGGGAGGTGCGGCCGCGCCCGGGCCGATGAAGAAGACGGCCGCGGCCGCCGGCAGAAAGAACGGCCGCCGCGGCATCCGCCTCAAGAGCCTGGACACCGACGATGGCCTCTCCTGAGCCCGGCCTTCCCGACGGGGTTTCCCCCTCCTCGGTGGCCGGTGGAGAGTGTTAGAATCCGGCTTGTCGTGCGCGAGTCGCGCGGCGGAACCCATCGGCTACCAGGGGAGGGCATCCAGGCAATGATTACCGTGATCGGCAGCCTCAAGGGCGGTTCGGGAAAGAGCACCATCGCCTTCAACCTCGCCGTCTGGCTGGCGTATGCCCGTCGGAACGTGCTGGCGATCGACGCCGATCCCCAGGCCACGCTCACCGACGTGGTGGAGGTGCGCGAAGAGGAGGGCTTCGAGCCCGGGGTGCAGCTGGCGCACAAGGAGCTCCTCTGGTATCCCGAACGGCTCGGAGAGTATGACGAGGTGCTGGTGGACGTGGGCACGGCCGACCTCGAATCGCTCAAGCAGGCCATCCGCATTGCCGACCGCATTCTGGTGCCGGTGCCACCCAGCCAGGCCGACATCTGGTCCACCCAGCGTTTCCTCAGGCTCATCGGCGCGGTTTCCGGGAACCGCGGCGAGTTGCCCCGGGTGCTGGCCTTCATCAACCGTGGGGACACCCACAGGGCCGTGCGGGAGAGTGACGAAGCGGCTGCGGCGCTGGTTTCGCTGCCGGACGTGGAGTTCATCGAGTCGCGGCTGGCCCAGCGTACCGCTTTCCGCCGCTCCTTCAGCGAGGGGCTGGCGGTCTTCGAAATGGACCCGCGCAGCAAGGGGGCGCAGGAGTGGAATGCGCTGGCGGCGGTGCTCTACCCCCAGGTGCTGGGCTGATGCCGGTGCCCGTCCACGCGCGGGAACCGAAGGGATTCCTGTTTTCCGTGAATCGGTTGTTGGGTATCATGGCGAGAGCCGGGGAGCCCGACGGCTCGCCGATCGCTTCGCAAAGAGCACCAGGCCAGGCATGACCTCGACCGACAAGAAGCAGCAACCGCAGGATGGGGCGCCCGTGGAGCCCGGGGGCATCGATCGCCTGTCCGAGGCCTTCGAGAGCAGTGCGCGGCGCTGGGAACTGATCATCTACCCCTCCATGTTCGCCTTCGTGGTGCTCGCAGCCTACGGCTTCTTCCTCATCTACCGGCTTGCGGGGGACGTGCACTACCTGGCCATCAGCGTGGATTCCCACATGTCGGTGCTCTCCAACAACATGCAGAACATGTCGGAGAACATGGGGCAGATTACTACCAACATCCGCACCATGACGGTGAGCCTGGACTCCATCGAGCAGCGGGTGGCCACGCTCAAGCCCATCCTGGCCAGCATGGAGTCCATGGACCGTTCCATCCAGATGATGAACGCTTCCACGCGTGACATGAGTCTCACCACCCGCAACATGCAGTACGACATGTCCCGCCTCAACCGGAACATCGGGCGGCCCATGTCCTTCATGAACGCCTTCATGCCCTGGTGACCGTCTCCCTCGAGGAAAATCCGCGTCCCACGCTGGTGGTCGCCACCTCCTCCCGGGCGCTCTTCGACCTGGACGAGTCCCATCGCGTCTTCGAGGAACAGGGGGTGGACGCCTATCACGAGTATCAGATCGAACACGAGGACGACATTCTCGAGCCGGGCGTGGCCTTCTGCCTGGTGCGGAAACTCCTGCGCCTCAACGAGCTGTTCAACGGGCGCGTCAAGGTGGAGGTGGTGCTGCTGTCGCGGAACAGCGCGGACACCGGCCTGCGGGTGTTCAACTCCATCGAGCATCACCGCCTGGACATCACCCGCGCGGCCTTCACCGGCGGCCGCAGCCCCTTCGAGTATGCCTCGGTGCTGGGGGCCCATCTCTTTCTCTCCGCCGAGCCGGAGGACGTGGCCAGGGCGCTGAAGGCGGGTGTGGCTGCCGCTACCATCACGCCCATGCCCGGCCGTGGAAAGGGGGAGGCAGATGGCGGGGTACGCCAGGAGCAGCTGCGGATTGCCTTCGACGGGGATGCGGTGCTCTTCTCCGACGAGGCGGAGCGGGTCTACCGGAGCCAGGGGCTGGAAGCCTTCGAGGCGAGCGAGAAGGCGGCCGCGCACAAACCGCTGGAGGCGGGACCCTTCCGCCGTTTTCTCGAGGTGCTGCACCAGATGCAGACGCTGGCCGATGAGGGCACCTCGCCCATCCGCACCGCCCTGGTCACTGCCAGGGGGGCGCCCGCCCACGAGCGGGTGATCCGCACGCTGCGGGCCTGGAACATACGCATCGACGAGGCGCTGTTCCTGGGGGGCATGGACAAGAGCGCCTTTCTCAAGGCCTTCCAGGCCGACATCTTCTTCGACGACCAGAGCCACCACGTGAACTCGGCCGCACAGTTCGTGCCCGCGGGCCACGTGCCCCACGGTGTGGCCAACCAGGGCTGATCCAGCCGGACGAATTCAGAGTTCGGCGTCGTAGACGATGCTGTCCACCGGTTCCTGGATGAAGTTGCCCTGGATGTAGTTCACCCCGATGTTCCACAGCAGTGCCAGCTGCGCTGCCTCCTCGATGTGGGTGACCACCGTCTTTACTCCCTCCTTCTGCAGCTGTTCGTTGTAGCTCTGGAGCAGTTCACGGTGCTCCCTGTTCCTCGAGATGTTGTTGGCGGTATCGGTCTCGAAGCAAATCATGTCGACACCGAGGTGCCTCACCAGGTTGACTGACTCTTGCTCGAAGGAGAAGTGGCTGAGGGAGATCTGGCAGTTGATCTTTTTCAAGCCCTCGGCGAGCTGTTCCATGGCGTCGAGGTTTCGCATCACATCGTGCTGCGAGACGATGAAAGTGAGCCAGGCGCCCTTGGCCTTGAACTCGCGCAAGCAGTCACAGACCCACAACAACAGCGAGTCGTCGGTAATGGCGGCCGCCGAGAGATTGATGAAGAAGTTGAGGCGCTGTCCGTTTTTCCGGTGCTGGGCCAGCTCGCTGATGGCCTTGCGGATCATCCAGCGATCGATGTCCGCCAGCCGTTCCGCCTTTTCCGCTTCCGGCATGAACTCCGAGGGCTGCAGCAGCTCGCCCTCGCCGTTGCGCAGGCGCAGGTAGACCACGTAGTGCTCCCTGCTGTTTCCGTGCAGGCTGACCACGGGCTGGTAGTAGGGGACGAAGAGGTCGTCGCGCTCCACCGCCTGGTCGATGAGCTGGATCATCGCCTCGTCTGCGTCGCTCTGCACCGGTGCAGCGTGACGCAGGCTGTCGTCGAAGATCACCAGCCTCCGGTTCCTCTCCTGCGCGTGCCTGCAGGCCTGCAGGGCGTTGTGGACCAGGTCGTTTGCACTGTGCACGGGCGGGTCGTTGGAGTAGGCCAGCCCCGCCACGAAGCGGGGCCGGTTGGGATCCTCTTCGTAGTGCTCGGCCAGCTTCCCGAGGAGGCGTTCGCCCACCGCCTTCGCGTCCGTGGCCAGAGTGCACAGCAGGGCGAACTGGTGTTCACCGTAACGTGCTACCAAGTCGGACTCGTAGGTGGATTCGTTGAGCAGGCGGGCGGTGTCGCGCACCAGCTGGGTGGCCGGATCCTGACCGGCCTCGGCCACGAGCTCCTTGAAGTTGGTGAGGTCGAAGATCAGCAGGCTCAGCCTGCCGGCGTCGGCCTGGGCCTTCTTTAACCACTGCTCCAGCTGTTCCAGGAAGTACTTCCGGTTGTAGAGGCCGGTTTCCACGTCGTAGTGGGCCAGCTCTTCCATCTGGACGCTGTTGGTGCGGAAAGATCGGTCGGTCACGATCACCTGTGTGCACTCCTCCCCGTCCACTCGGGTCGGCGCGAAGCGCATTTCCACGGGAATGACGCGCCCCTCGTCGGTGACACAGTCGATCTTCACGTTCTCGGCAGTATGCTCCTTCTCGAGCATGCGCAGAACAGGCTTGAACTTGAGACGATCCTCGCTGGTGATCAGGTCCATGAAGGGCAGGCCCTCCACCGCATCGGTGTCCTCGTAGCCGAACAGGGACAGGTAGGCGGGATTGGCGTGGATATGCATGCCTTCGTGGATGTAGGCTACCGCTTCCTGGATGCTCTCCGTGAGGAGCCGCCAGCGTTGCTCCATCTCCTCGGCGCGGGACTGGGCCTCCAGCAACTTCCGCTTGGTGACCATGTTTTGCTGCTCGCGGTTCACCACGTAGATCAGGTGTGCGTGGTCGTGCCGCTGGATGATGTCCTGGGCACCGGTCTCCGCTGCAAAGAAGAGCTCCTCACCCGGATCGTCGGAGAGCAGGATGAAGGAAGCACGGGGGGACTGCTTCCGAATCTGGCGGATGGCTGTGGTGAAGTCGATCTCCTCGGCGTCACAGTTCACCAGCACCATGTCGGCGTGGCTGGACTCGAGAAACCGGTCCAGTTCCTCCTGGGTGTTGGCAGTGGCGAGGTGGATAGCCATTCCGGAATTTCTCAATGTCTGCGCATAGAGATTCGCGTCGTCGGTCGGGCAGCCCAGTACCAGCAGTTCGATGATCACGTCAGTGAGGGGCGTGACGATCTGGATGATTCTTTCCGAGGTGGTATTCATAATGTTTGTCCCTTGTATCCTTTGCTTCTCTCCCTAATACTAGAGCTCGTTCCAGAGGTCGTCGAACAGTTCTTCGCCGCCGGCATCGGACTTTCCGACCGGATCCATCGTATCGAGGTACTCGAACCGGTAATGAACGAAATTGTTGTTGGATTCGATCCAACGGGTCAGCTTGATCCGATGTTGTCCAAATTCGGTAATCAGGGTGGCAATGGTCCCCAATTTGAAGACATGCGTGTTGGTGAGCAGGCTCTGTTCGTGTTCGTTGGCGTCCTTGTTCGACAGCAGTAGGCATCGGTACTGGTTCCGCTGGGCACCCGGTTTCCTGGAGGGAGCGACCAGGACGTCGGTGCAGCTCGGCGCCAGTACCTGCAGGCCCAGGTAGAGCTCGTGGTCGGTGTGGTGACGCAGCCAGCGGGTTACCGCCACACCGAATTCGCCCGAATTGTCGGGGGAACGCACTCCCAGCACGTCGCCCACCCTCACCCGCATGGGGTAACTCTTTCTCCAGGAGAGGCAGTAGCCCTCCACGCTCTCGTTGTAGGTGAGTACCGCGAAAGGACCCTCCTTGCGGGGGGCATCGTGTGCGGGAGTGAGCTGGTCGTGTTCCGGCGTGCCGGTCAGAGTGCTGATAACCGTCTTGCTGTCCCCCAACAGGGAATCGCTGTTGATACTGTGCATCGGTGAATTGATGGCGAGGCTGCTGAACATACTGTCGTTCCAGGTGAGCCGGCTGGCCGGTATCGGAGTCTTGTCGGCCGGTTCCGGGATGATGGTCGTCGCCTGTTCGGCCTCGGCCTCGCGTTGTTCTTCCAGCAACCTGAGCAAGTTGCCGAGACCCACGATGGCTTCGATCTCGTTGCGGCTGTCGTTGCGGGGAAATTTGCGTTCCAGCGACTTGGTCCAGTTTCGGATGAGGGGACGCAGCAGGGTCCGGGTGAGCCGTTTCTGATCCTTTTCCAGGTAGCTGGGCGATTCCCATTCCGACTCCTCGAATTCCGTTCGTGCGTCGTCGATCACCCGGTTGAGGTCCAGGGTGAGAAAACGGGCGTCCATTCTCTCGTTTTCACCCAGGGAGGCCTTCGGTGGCTCGTCGGCCCACAGGTTGATGTAGAAGAGGCCGGTATTGCCCCGGGTTTCGTGGGAGGGCTTGAGGGTGGCCAGCTCCGCCCAGTAGGGTGCTTTTTCCTGAATGCGGCGGATCTGCGACTGCCGCAGCCGGTAGGGGTTGGTGGTGGCAAGCAGCGCCATGCTCTTGTAGACATTTCCGATGCTGCGGGCGTTCTTTCTGGAACGCAGAAAGCCGCGGCTCTCCTTGACCGCCACCTCCTCCACGTGATTCTGAGCGGCCCAGGCGTAGAGATAGTTGGCTTCGCGCCAGAGCCCCTCGGGGTAGTCCCGGTAGACCAGGAGGTTGTGAAACATCTTCTGTCCCAGGTAGAGGATGGCGCGTTGCGCGGCGACGATGACCAGCTTCTGGTTGAAGTTGCGCTCGTCTCCAAGTATCTGGTCAAGGAAGAGGATCTTGTAGGCGTTGGCCACTTCGTTGCAGAGTGCGCCGGTGAGCTGGGCCGCCTTGCGCGCCTTGGACGAGAGCGGAAAGCCCACGTTGAAGTAGTGACGCGCGATATTGTGGTTGATGTAGCGTACCGGCTCCCGGAAGGATTCGATCACCTCGGTGCGGACCAGAGTGGGGATCTGGATGCGGTTGAAGGTGACCAGGGTGTTGTAGACCTGGCGCGCCGTTTCGCCGATGTTGGCTACCGGCAGTTCTTCCGCCCAGCGACGCACCTCCCGGGGATTGAGCAGGAAAGAGTCCTTCGGCGGGGCCGACTGCGCCGGAATGGAAAGTGCCCGGGAGGAGCGTTTCCGGAAGCTATCGTTGTTCTGGTCAGCCATGGCTCGTGGTTGTCGTCTTGTCTCTGGTGATCCAAAGTGAGGATGGTTCCGGAATCCGGGCGAACTCCTTGTGGTAGGGCATGCGGCCCAACAGTTGATTTCGGCCCGATCGAGGAGAAGTTAACACATTATAAGAGGACGGCTAAACAAATGTCTCTAAACATTGATGGAGTAAACAGTTATTGGTTTCATCAGGTCGTGGGTGCACCGCTACAGGGGGAGCTTGGAAGCGGCTCCCGCCCGTTCTTCCACCAGGCGGGGCAACAGGTAACCCGGTAATTGCTTTCGCATTTCTTCATACAGCGCCTTGGCGTGATTGTTCGACACCTCGAAGCGGGCTGCGCCGGAAACCTTGTCCAATTGATGAAGATAGTACGGCAATACTCCGATATCAAACAGCTTTTCGTAAAGTTCCGTTTGCACGTCGAGCCGGTCGTTGATTTTTTTCAGGAGTACCGCCTGGTTGAGCAGGGTGACGCCGGCACGGCGCAGGGGGGCGAGCGCCGCGGCCAGGGTCGTAGTGACTTCCGTAGGGTGGTTGGCGTGCAGCACCAGGGTGCACTTCAGCCTGCTTCCGGCCAGTAGTCTCACGAGTCCTGTACCGATGCGCTGTGGCAGCACCACCGGCAGCCGGGTGTGGATGCGCAGGCGCCGGAGGTGGGGCAGCCGGGCAAGACCGTCCACCAGCCCCTGCAGTCGGGAGTCGGCCAGGGCCAGGGGATCGCCGCCGCTCAGGATCGCCTCGGACAGGGTCGGGTCCACGGCCAGGGATTCGACCACGTCGCTCCAGTCCCGCGCGTCGGGCCGGTTTTCCTGGTAGGGGTAGTGGCGCCGGAAGCAGTAGCGGCAGTGGACGGCGCAACTGCCGGTAGCGATCACCAGCGCTCGGCCGTGGTACTTGCGCAGCACGCCGGGGCCGGCCCGGGCAGGGCCGTCGCCGGTGGGGTCCTCGCTGTAGCTGGGCTCCACTTCCAGCTCCCCCACCGAGGGCAGCACCTGCAGCAGCAGGGGATCCTCCGGGTCCCCCTTCTTCATCAGATCGGCGAAGTAGTGGGTCACCCGCAGGGGGAAGGCTGCCGCCGCTTCCTCCATGCGCGGGTGCCACAGGTGGGCCAGCTCCAGGTGTTCCAGCAGCGCCCGGGGCGAGCGGAAGCTCTTGGCCAGTTGCCGCTGCCAGTGCTCGGTGTTCGTCAGGGCGCCGGAAAAGGGTATCATTGGCGGATTGTCACATCCCAGGCTGAGGAGATCATGGCAACCTATAGTACCAACGAATTTCGCAGCGGGCTGAAGTTACTGCTTGACGGCGATCCCTGCGTCATCATCGAGAACGAATTCGTCAAGCCCGGCAAGGGCCAGGCCTTCAACCGGGTGAAGCTGCGCAACCTCAAAACCGGGCGCGTGCTGGAGAAGACCTTCAAGTCGGGTGAAAGCGTGGAGGCGGCGGACGTCATCGACCGAGACCTGCAGTACCTCTACACCGATGGCGAGTACTGGTACTTCATGGACCCCGAGACCTTCGAGCAGTACCAGGCCGACGCCAACGCCATGGGGGATGCGGTGAAGTGGATCAAGGACCAGGACATCTGCAACGTGACCCTCTGGAACGGTCAGCCCATCGCCGTGGAGGCGCCCAACTTCGTGGTGCTGGAGATCACCGACACCGATCCCGGCCTCAAGGGAGACACCTCGGGTGGCGGCGGCAAGCCCGCCACCCTGGAGACCGGCGCCGTGGTGCGGGTGCCGCTGTTCGTGCAGATCGGCGAGAAGATCAAGGTGGACACCCGCAGCGGGGAATACGTCAGCCGCGCGAAGGATTGAACGCCTCCGCCACCCGCAGACTGCTGGAGGTGCGCGCCGGGCTCCTCGACGGGGTCCGGCGCTTCTTTCGCGCGCGCGGCGTGCTCGAGGTGGAGACGCCGATCCTTTCCGCCGCCGCCGGTACCGACCCCGCGCTGGAGCCCTTCGTCACCCGCTACCTGGGTCCCGGCGCGCCGGGAGGGCAACTCCTCTACCTGCAGACCTCGCCCGAGTTCCCCATGAAGCGGCTGTTGGCTGCCGGCAGTGGCGACATCTTCCAGGTGGCCCACGCCTTCCGCCAGGGCGAGCGCGGCCCCCGCCACAACCCCGAGTTCACCCTGCTGGAGTGGTACCGCACCGGCTTCGACCACCACCGCTTGATGGAGGAGGTGGCCGAGCTGGTCCAGGAGCTGCTGGACGCGGCGCTGCCGGTGGAGAAGGTGGCCTACCGCGCGCTCTTCCTGGATCGCTTTGGCTGGGACCCGCTGGAGGCGGAGGTGGAGGAGATGGCTGCCACCGCCGCCGGGCTGGGGCTGGAGGCGGAAGGGCTGGAAGCGCGTGACCAGTGGCTCGACCTGCTGATGGGCCTGGCGCTGGAGCCGGGGCTGGGGCGGGGTCGCCTCACCTTCGTCCACGACTACCCCGCCAGCCAGGCGTCGCTGGCGCGGCTCTGTCCTGCGGATTCGCGTCTGGCTTGCCGTTTCGAGCTCTACCTGGAGGGCATGGAGCTGGCCAATGGCTTCCACGAGCTCACCGATGCCGACGAGCAGCAGGCCCGCTTCGAAGCCGACAACCGGGTGCGGCTGGCGCAGGGCGAGGAGCCGCTGCCCGTGGACCATCGGCTCATCGAGGCGCTGCGGCGGGGGCTGCCCGACTGTGCCGGGGTGGCGCTGGGGCTGGACCGCCTGCTCATGCTGAAGCTGCAGGCCGGCGCCATCGACGAGGTGCTCAGCTTTCCGCTTGGCGAGGCCTGATCCGCCCAATGCGCTGGCCCATGCGTACGCGCACGCCGGGCACCAGCGCCGGGTCCCACTGCACGCGGTCGCGGGCGAAGAGGGTGATCACCGTGGAACCCATGTTGAAGCGCCCCATCTCCTCCCCCTTCTTTAGGACGGTGGGCTGGTTGCCGATGTAGAGCCAGGTGGTGGGCTCGCCGGAGGGACCCCGCACCTCGCCGGCCCACACCGTCTCCATGCTGCCCACGAAGATGGCGCCTACCAGGATCACCGCCATGGGGCCGGCGGCGGTATCGAAGAGGCAGATCACCCGCTCGTTGCGGGCGAAGAGGCCGGGGACCAGGTGGGTGGTGGCCTCGCTCACGCTGAAGAGGGTTCCAGGCACGAAGATCATCTCGCGCAAGCGGCCGGTGACGGGCATGTGCACCCGGTGGTAGTCGCGCGGTGACAGGTAGATGGTGGCGTAGCCTCCGTCGGCGAACTCCTCGGCCAGGTCGTAGCGCCCGCCCAGCAGCTGCAGCAGAGAGAAGTCGTGTCCCTTGGCCTGCAGCAGTCGGCCATCGCTGATGTAGCCCGCCTGGTTGATCTTGCCGTCCGCCGGGCTGGCCACGGCGTCGGGCTCGGCGGCGACAGGGCGGGCGTCGGGCTTGAGGGCGCGGGTGAAGAAATCATTGAAGCAGGCGTAACTGGTGGGACGGGGATTCTCCGCCTCGAACATGTCCACCGCGTAGCGGTTCACCACCTCCTTGATGAGGGCGTTCTTGAAGGGTTTCCAGGTGACCCGGGTGGCGCGGTACATCAGCCCCGAGAGGGCGTGCTGGGGCAGCACCCGCAGCAGGTTGGTGAGAAGTCTGTCCTTGAGGCCGGGGGTCATGGATTACTGGAAGAAGCGCAGGTCGCGGGCGATGGCCGCAGGGTCGGTGACGCCGGTGAACAATGCTAGCAGAACACCATCCGGGCTGATAAGCGCCACCACGCCGTTTTGTGAATCGCATTGGACTCCGTGCTCCAGGTCCGTTTCGGGCACGCCCAGCTGGCGCGCCAGGCGGCGCTTCTGGCCGGCGTCGCCGTCGATGGCGGTGAAGGCGGGATTGTAGAAGTCGATGAACTGCTTCAGCTCCTCCGGCGTGCGGCGTTCCCTGCCCAGGTTGAGAAAGACCACCCGCGTCTTCTCCTGCAGCTTCGGCTCATTGGCCAGGTAGTTCCAGGCCAGCACGTAGCGGAACAGCAGCGGGCGGCACCGCTCCTGCTCCAGGTCGCCCGTCACCACGAAGTTCCAGTGGCCACGGAAAGCGTTCTCGGTGAAGGGGTCGCTGTTCTTGTCCACCAGCCGGAAAGGCGCCACCTGCTGCGGTTCGGGAAAGACGAAGGCCTGCAGCCGGTCGTGGCCCGGATGGGCGTAGCGGTTGCCCAGGTAGTAGCTGAAGGCGAATACCGCCAGCGCGGCCAGGGCGAAGAGCAGCTTGGAGACGAGGTTTCCGGTTCGCATCTGGAAGCCCGGGGTGGACACGCCGGGAAGGGTGTGAGTGTGGTACCGAGGGCGGGACTTGAACCCGCAAGGCCGCAAGGCCGGTGGATTTTGAGTCCACTGCGTCTACCAATTCCGCCACCTCGGCAGGGAAGGGGAGAGTATACCGGCTGTCGGCGCAGTGGCAAGTGCGCCACGCTGCCATGCAGTAGAATGCGCAGCCATGCGCAAGTCCGACTTCCGATACCACCTGCCCGAGTCGCTCATCGCCCAGTACCCGGCTCCCGAGCGCAGCGCCAGCCGCCTGCTGGTCCTGGACGCGCAGGGCCGGGTGCACGACCGGCGGTTCCGTGATCTGCCCCGGCTACTGCGCCCCGGCGACCTGCTGGTGTTCAACGACACCCGGGTGATGCGCGCCCGCCTCTTCGGTCGCAAGGAGACCGGAGGCCGGGTGGAGGTGCTGGTGGAGCGGCTGCTGGCTCCGGACCGCGCCCTGGCCCAGGTGCGCGCCAGCAAGACGCCGCGCCCCGGCAGCCGCATCCTGGTCGGCGACTTCCGGCTGGTGGTGGAGGGGCGGCAGGACGACCTCTTCCTGCTGGCGCTGGAGTCGGGCGAGTTCCACGCCCTGATGGCGGTCCACGGCCACATGCCGCTGCCGCCCTACATCCGGCGCGGGGACGAGACCTTCGACGAATCGCGTTACCAGACTGTCTACGCCCGTCGCGAGGGTTCGGTGGCGGCGCCCACCGCCGGCCTCCACTTCGACGAGGCGCTGCTGGAGATTTTGGGAGAGATGGGCGTGCGCCAGGCGCGGGTGACCCTGCACGTGGGCGCCGGCACCTTCCAGCCCGTGCGCACCGAGGACCTTTCGCAGCACCGCATGCACGCCGAGTGGCTGGAGGTGGACCAGGCGGCGTGCGATGCCGTGGCCGAGACCCGCCGCCGCGGAGGCCGGGTGGTGGCCGTGGGCACCACCAGCGTGCGCAGCCTGGAGACCGCGGCGGCGGAGGGCGAGCTTCGCCCCTTCTCCGGCGAGACGCGCCTCTTCATCGTGCCGGGCTACGAGTTCCGGGTGGTGGACGCCCTGGTGACCAACTTCCACCTGCCCGAGTCCACCCTGCTCATGCTGGTGTGCGCCTTCGCCGGTCATGAAGCGGTGATGGCCGCCTACCGTCACGCGGTGGAGCGGGAGTACCGCTTCTTCAGCTACGGCGATGCCATGTTCCTGGAAAGACCCCGGAGCGGGTCGTGAGGCTGGCTTCCGCAGTTCGGCCGGATGCAGAACGAAAAAAGGCGCGGCAGGGGGTGCCGCGCCAAAAGTTCCACCAAAGGAGGATGGAGGAGTGTACTGAATTTCAGCACGTGAGCATTCTCTGATATTGTCGAGCTTGGCACATTGACAATCGTCAAAGAACTGGTTGAATGTTCGTGCCGCCTCCTCAACCAATTGATAGCCAAAGAAAATTTTTTTGCAGCAGGTGTGTCTTGAAATTTGAAGTGCATTACGAATCCGGGCGCGGCCGCCGTGGTCTGCTCCAGTTTCCCCGTGGCGGTATCGACACGCCCGCCTTCATGCCCGTGGGTACCTACGGCACCGTCAAGGCCATGACCCCCGAGGAGTTGGAGGGTATGGGCGCCCAGATCATCCTCGGCAACACCTTCCATTTGTGGCTGCGTCCCGGCGCCGAGATCATCCGCCTCCACGGCGACCTGCACGACTTCATTCACTGGCAGCGACCCATCCTCACCGACTCGGGCGGCTTCCAGGTCTACAGTCTGGGGGAGATGCGAAAGATCACCGAGGAGGGGGTCCACTTCCGCTCACCGGTGAACGGATTGAAGGTGTTCATGGGGCCCGAGGAGTCCATGCAGATCCAGCGCGAGTTGGGCTCGGACATCGTGATGATCTTCGACGAGTGCACCCCGTACCCCGCCACCGAGGAGGAGGCGCGCCGTTCCATGGAGCTCTCCCTGCGCTGGGCCCGGCGCAGCCGCGAGGCCCACGGCGACAATCCGGCCGCGCTCTTCGGCATCGTCCAGGGGGGCGTCTATCCTGACCTGCGCCGGCGCTCGCTGGAGGGGCTCCTGGAGATCGGCTTCGACGGCTACGCCGTGGGCGGCCTCTCGGTGGGTGAACCGCCGGCGGACCGCTGGCGCGTGCTCGATCTGATGGCTGAACTGCTGCCCAGGGAGAAACCGCGCTACCTCATGGGCGTGGGCACCCCCGAGGACATCGTCGAGGCGGTGTGGCGCGGCATCGATATGTTCGACTGCGTGCTGCCCACCCGCAACGCCCGCAACGGGCACCTCTTCACCCACGAGGGCGTGGTGCGCATCCGCAACGCGAAGCACGCCCGCGACACCGGCCCCGTGGACCCCCACTGCGACTGCTACACCTGCCGCAACTACAGCCGCGCCTACCTGCGCCACCTGCAGCGCTGCAACGAGATCCTGGGCGCGCGCCTGGCCACCATCCACAACCTCTACTACTATCAGAAGCTCATGGCCGACCTGCGCGCCGCCATCGAGGAGGACCGCCTGGCCGGTTTTCGGCGGGCCTTCTATGGGTTGCGGGGCGGGTCCCTGCCGGAGGAGAGATGAAGGAGAAGAGAGACGACGATGGCCCCGGAGGCCGGGGAGTGAACTGGAGCCTGCGCGTCATTGTGGCGGTGGCGGTGCTGGTGGTGGCAGGGGGCGCCGTCCTCTACCTGCTGGGACTCCTTTCCCCGGAAGTCTTTCGGCATCTGGTGTCGCAGACCCTGCTGGTGGGCGGTGTGGCGGCGGTCACGGCTCTGGTCCTGGGCTGGCTCGCGAGCGGCCGGCGCTGAACCGGCGCGGGCTCATTTCAGGCGCTTTTCCACCACCGAAAGCAGGCGGCCACGGGCCAGCCGCGTCTCGATCCTCTCTCCCGGTTTCACCTTGCCCGCATTCGTGATCGGCCTCCCTTCGCTGTCGAAGGTGATGGAGTAGCCCCGCGCCAGCGTCTCCAGCGGGCTCACGGCGTGGAGAGCGCGAGCCAGGGTATTCAGCTGCTGGCGGTGTCGGTCGATGCGGCGTTCCATCGCCGGGCCCAGGCGGCGGGCGGCCTGTTCCAGCCTCGTGCGCAGCAGTTGCAGCCGCGCGGCGGGGGCGTGGCGGGCCAGGCGCTGGGCCTGGTGGTCCAGTTGCTGCCGCTTGCGGGCCAACAGGACATCCATGGCGCGGGCGAGCCGGCCGGCCAGGTCGTCCATCCGCAGCTGGCGCTGTTCCAGCTGCCGCGCGGGGTGGAGCAGCCGCAGCTTGTGGGCGGCGTGCCGGAGCCGGGCGCGGCGGGCTTCCAGCAGGTGGTCCAGTTGCCGCGCCAGCCGCTGTTCGAACAGCTGCAGCCGGTGCAGCACCTCGCTGCGGTCGGGCGTGGCCAGCTCGGCGGCGGCGGAGGGGGTGGGGGCGCGGCGGTCGGCCACGAAGTCGGCGATGGTGAAGTCGATCTCGTGGCCCACAGCGCTGATGAGGGGGGTCTCCAGCCCGGCGATGGTGCGCGCCAGCCGCTCGTCGTTGAAGGCGGCCAGGTCCTCCAGCGAACCGCCGCCGCGGGCCAGGATGAGCAGGTCGCACTCGCCGCGGGCGTCGGCCAGCTTCAGGGCCCGGACGATCTCCTGCGGCGCCTCCTCGCCCTGCACCAGGGTGGGATAGACGATCACCGGCAGTCCCGGCCAGCGCCGCGCCATCACCTGCAGGATGTCGCGGATGGCGGCGCCGGTGGGGGAGGTGACCACCCCCACGCAGCGCGGGAACCGGGGGATGGGCTTCTTGCGGCGGGCGTCGAAGAGCCCCTCTTTCTCCAGCTTTGCCTTCAGTTCCTCGAAGGCGCGCAGCAGGGCGCCCTCTCCGGCAGGCTCCATGTGCTCGACGACGAGCTGGAACTCGCCCCGCGCCTCGTAGAGGCTGACGCGGGCGCGCAGCAGTACCCGGTCGC
>Ga0256914_1001360_pt1 | contig 22363 bp, 18 predicted proteins | sample HulkmetaG_FD_191571 | JGI IMG/M metagenome (GOLD analysis project Ga0256914, IMG submission 191571) | Hydrothermal chimney microbial communities from Main Endeavour vent field at the Juan de Fuca Ridge, Pacific Ocean - Hulk | ecosystem: Environmental > Aquatic > Marine > Hydrothermal vents ... | reverse complement strand
ATAATATTAATGATGTAAAAAAAAACAGGCCCCAGACCTGGTATAAAAAACGGCATGTCCAACAGGCATGCCTGAAGACCATGCCACACAGGCCCGCACAGGCCCATGGCATGCTCCAATGCATACTACACGACCCCTGAAATGCAGAAGCAATTGGCAAAGGCGGCGGATGGTGCTTTTTCTCATGGTTTTGACCGCGAGCCAATATATCATCACCAAGTCATTGCAACTGATGAGCTTTAAAAGCATGATAAAAAGCACCATCCGTCGTATAGGTGTCGTGTAGTATGGCTCCAATGTACATGAAAGAAGCAACAAGGCCCCTCACACACAGAGAAGAGACTATCTGTCCCCCAGTCAATTGGCCATGATATTATGAAAGCTGAAACGGCAAGAGGAGATATTACCCCTATTCCTCAAGGGCTTCAAGGATGGCTGCTGCAAGAAGTGGTATCATTATCTCATGATGACCAGTTATGTTGAAACCTGCTCCTCCCTCCATGGTAGGCCTTGCAACAACATTGGTCATGGGACGGTACTGACGTATGAAATCAAAATTTGCAGTTGTAATGCTGGTTACCGCATGCCCAAGGTTTCGCACCAGTGTGAGGGCCTTTAGAAAGACCTCTGGCATTATCACCGCTGACCCAATATTCAGGAACACCCCCTTGTCCAGCTCCCTTACCAGGGAGGCGAACAGCCTGAAGTCATGATGACTTGCCTTTCCTATGGCAGCACCATCTGCTGAAGGATGTATATGAATTATGTCAGTACCAACTGCCACATGCACGGTAACAGGTATTCGGAGACGGGCCGCCTGGGCAAGAATGCTTACACTGTTATAAGCAAAGGACTCTTTTAGAAGCATGCGCCCGACGCTCTCTCCAAGCCCCATCCCAGTATCTGCTGCCTGTATTATGGCCGCATTGAGGAACTCTCCGGTCTCGCGGGCCGCTCCAAAACGGCCATCCCCAAGCACTGCGCCAACCTCCTCTGAGGTCTTTCCGGCCATTGCGATCTCTGTGTCATGTATTATGCAGGCACCATTCATTGCAATGGCAGAGATGATGCCCCTTTCCATGAGGTCGATTAGCACCGGACTCAGTCCAACCTTGATCACATGGGCACCCATAGCCACGATCACCAGCCTTTTGTCCTGCACGGCCCCTGCCACTGATAAAGCCACACGCCTGAGGTCCTCTGCCGCAAGCTGGCGGGGCAGATATTTGAAAAATCGTGCCAAGGACAGGCCCGGGGAAATCGGATGGGCAAAGTCAGCCACAGTCACCTTGCTCGGCCTTTCAAAGAGAGAATAGGTGTTGAGGCGGGAGAGGTCTATGGGAACAGGATAATCCATCAGGTTCTGAACAGTTCTCTTTCCACCAGATCGCACAGGCAATGCGCAAGGAATATGTGCGATTCCTGAATCCTTGGCGTGTCCGAACACGCCACATTAACCACTATATCGCACAGAGGTCCCATGGCTCCGGGGTTGTTGCCGGTGAATCCGACTGTTATCGCCCCCCTATCGCGTGCAGCCTCAAGCCCCTTGACCACGTTGGGGGAATTCCCGCTGGTGCTGATACCTATGACCACATCACCGGTTGAGGCAAGGGCCAGGACCTGCTTGGAAAATACCTGGTCATATGAGAAGTCATTGGATATGGATGTGAGCACAGAGGTATCAGTAGTGAGAGCTATTGCAGCAAGAGGTTCTCTGTCAATACGGAAACGGTTTACGAACTCTGCCGCTATGTGCTGTGCATCTGCAGCGCTGCCGCCGTTTCCAAAGAGCAGGACCTTGCCTCCCTGTCCAAGCGACCTCACCACCTCTCCTGCAAGCATTGAAATGGCGTTGCCGCACTGCTCCACGCTGAGCCTTAATGCTGAAACCGTATCATCAAGAGATCTTCCAAGAAGTCTGTGCGCGCTTTCTATCTGCATGGTCATGAAGAAAATAGAAAAGGATTACTGTGTCAAGACACATACTGCGGAACACCTGAAATACAGACATGAATTGAGCGATTCCCAGGTTTGCATGAGATCCAAGGCGGAGGATACGCAGACGTACTGTTGTACTTCAAGTATCCCACAGGTAAGCGAAGACTCCGAGGCAGCAGATCATGCGAAATTGGGAATCCCGTAGCGGTTTCAAATTATGTAGAAAGCAAAACAGTTACAGCAAACCCGTTGGGTGACGGATAATTTTAGCAGCATTAATTTATTGTAATTAAAGGCAAAATAATATTTCACATGATTTGAAACGCTCAATTCAGGTGGAATTTTGTTTTATCTGTAACCCGCCCTATCTCTCCAGTGCCGTGAAACCGGACAGGTCAGTGCCCTTTGCCAGCCTTTCACCAAGTTCTTTCATGTGGTCCATGGCTTGAACATTTCGTTTTATGGCACCCTTTGCCTCTGTATTCCTATAAAGAAGCGCACCTTCATAGTCTGCATCAACAGCATCAAAGAAATATCTCATCACCCTGACCACACCATCGAATAACATCTTGCCCTTGGTGGCGCCCACAGAGATGAAGATACCCTTTCTGCGCCTTCCGCCCCATGGCCCCTGTTTGAGCAGATACTTCCGTACCCAGCACGCCTGAGACCTCTCCACCATTGCCTGAGTTATGGACGTGATATTGTAAAAGAAGATAGGTGAGGCAACCACCAGCACGTGAGCATCTGCTATCTTGTCAAAGAGCTCATTGCCATCATCCTTCAATATGCATCTGCCGGTCTCATCGCATCCGCCACATTCAAGACAGGGTTTCAGCTCAAGCTTCACCAGCCGGACCTTTTCTGCAGAGGCCCCGTGTTCCAGGGCTGATTCAAGGAGGGTGTCTGTTAGGATATCCGTATTCCCATCCTTACGCGGAGAACCGTTTACAATGAGTATATCTGCCATAAAACGACCTCTCTCCTGATCCATACTACCGGACACATATACGGCCGATGGTGTTTTTTTCTGTTTTTAAAGCTCATCAAGTTACAATGATCTGTTGATGATATGTTTGCCCGCGGTCAAAACCGTGCAAAAAGCACCATCGGCCTTGCCAGTTGCTTCTGCATTTCAGGTGTCCAGTAGTATGCCCCTGGTCCATAACTTTGCAACCGGGGATATTAGGGGTGAAGATATGAAAGTACGTGACCAAACCGAGTGTTCAGTTTATTATGGGCGGCACACTTTTTAAAGTAAAATCTGCCATGTGACCCGTTGGTCCATGCAGAAATTTTCATTTCAGATCCGTAGGAGGAAAGATGGCACTCTCACCACAGAAGATAACTATCAATGACAAAGGCGGCATAAACGTACCGGACTGTCCAATTATTCCCTTTATCGAAGGTGACGGCATTGGGCCTGACATCTGGAATGCCACGTACCGGGTACTGGATGCCGCTGTTGAAAAGGCATACGGGGGCTCCAAAAAGATAGAGTGGAAGGAGATACTCGCAGGAGAGAAGGCAGTGGAAAAGACAGGTGAATGGCTGCCCCAGGCAACACTCGATGCAATCCGTGAATATGTGGTGGCCATAAAGGGGCCGTTGACCACACCGGTTGGCGAGGGTATACGCAGTCTCAATGTTACACTGAGACAGGAGCTTGATCTATATGCCTGTGTGCGTCCCGTAAAGTACTTCAGCGGGGTTCCAAGCCCTGTGAAGCACCCTGAAAACGTGGACATGGTCATATTCCGTGAAAACACTGAGGATGTATATGCAGGCATAGAGTGGCCTGAAGGCAGTGACGAGGCTGCAAAGATCATATCCTTCCTCAAAAACGAAATGGGAGCAGACGTCAGGGAAGACTCTGGAATTGGGATAAAACCCATAAGCCGTTTTGGCACCTACAGGCTTGTGAGAAAGGCAATAGTGCATGCCATTGAAAACAACCGTGATTCTGTGACCTTGGTGCACAAGGGCAACATCATGAAGTTTACGGAAGGTGCCTTCAGGACGTGGGGTTACGAACTTGCCGCCAAGGAGTTTGCCCAAGAGACAATAAGTGAAGCAGAACTGTGGGACAAGTACGATGGCAACGTACCTGAGGGAAAGATTGTCATAAAGGACAGGATTGCCGATGCCATGTTCCAGCAGATACTTCTCAGGCCCAGGGAGTACAGTGTCCTTGCAATGCCCAATCTGAACGGTGACTACATGTCTGATGCGCTTGCAGCCCAGGTTGGAGGCCTTGGCATGGCCCCTGGGGCTAACATCGGAGATGGCGTGGCCCTGTTTGAGGCAACCCATGGCACCGCTCCAAAGTACACAGGCATGGACAAGGTTAACCCAGGCTCACTGATCCTCTCAGGGGCCATGATGCTGGAGTATCTCGGCTGGAAGGAGGCCATGAAACTGGTACACTCTGCCATTGAGGGGGCAATTGCCAAAAAGGTTGTGACATACGACCTTGCAAGACAGATTGACGGGGCAACCAAGGTCAAATGTTCAGAGTTTGCCAATGAGATAATAAACTGTATGTGACCCTCCATTCGGGTATGAGACATGCTCGCGCGTGTCACCTTGTAAGAGGGACGCGGTTGCCAGGGGGGGGATCCCCCTGGCAAAAAAACATGAAACGCCTCTTGGAAAATCTTCTCGGCCTGCTCTTTCCACCTGTATGCGCAGCTTGCAGGCTCCCTCTTCCCACCATGGGGAAATTCCTGTGCGCAGAGTGCCTATCAGAGGTGAAACAGTTAGAATCCCCAAAATGCAGCATATGCGGCCTACCTTTTGAATCACGCTCCGGTCCTGATCACATCTGCGGTAAATGCATGAAGAGGCGGCCAAGCTTCAAACAGGCTGTTTCCTGCTTTATCTATAAGGGTCCAGTACGAAAACTTATTCACAGGATAAAGTTCAATGGGGATGCATATGCCTCAAGAGCACTCTGCAGCCTGTCAGCAGAGGTTATCAGGGCCTCCATTCTGCAGGAAATGTCCATAACAAATATCATCAGAGGCGCAGGGGTCATGGTTGTACCAATCCCGCTTCACATCGCCCGCCTGCGGAGGCGGGGATTCAACCAGGCTGCAACAATGGCAGCAAGTCTCTTTCCAAAGGATAAGGTGTATGTGGACATACTACAGAGGACAAGGGATACCAGGCCACAGATGCAGCTATCGGAAAGACAGAGGCATGACAACCTGCGGGGTGCATTCAGACTCAGGCATAACAGGCAGGGAGTGGTAAAAGGGGCAAACATCATCCTGTTTGATGATATACTCACTACTGGTGCCACCATGGAAAACGCTGCCTGTGAGCTTGTTAGGGCAGGGGCATCCAGTGTTTGCGTCCTGACCCTGTCACGGGCAGTAACAGTAAAAGTGTAGTGGTTTACGGGGTACTTGTCTTATGCTGACCAAACTTGTTGAGACTGACCAAAAGAAGGTCTTGAGATTCCGGTTGATCATGTCGGTTCTCGGCGTGGTGATAATCATTGCTGTGATACTGGTATCTGTCCAGTTCTATCAGACCAGACACAACAAGAAACAGTTCTCGGCGTTCGTCGTAAAGAGTGTTGCAGGAATCGAAAAGAAGAAACTGGAAGGACTCATTGACGAAATCGAGGGAACCCTCAAGGTCTTTCGTGACTGGGGAGAATCAGGCCTCATTGATATAAGCGCCCCAGGCAACCTAAATGCCAAACTCTTTCCCATATTCAAACAGCATCCCCTGATACAGGCCCTTGTAATCGCAGACAGCAGGGGGACAGAATACATGATATTCCGGGAGCAGAGAGGGTTCAGGACCTTTTTTATCAAGACATCCGGCAAGCAGGGCCGCGTCGTATATGTACAGGAGTGTACAGCCCCTGACAGATGCCAGAAGAGCGATGACACCACTGCAGCCGCAGCGGCCATAATCAGGCAGAAGATCATCACCGAAGGCTACGACTCGTCTGACATGAATGAGATTCAGTGGTCGGCCCCTGTGCTCACCGACGTTGAACAGGGTCCTGCCGTTGGCGCAACCCTCCATTACCAGCACAAGAGAGATCCGAAAGAACACGGCCTGGTCAGCATCATAGTAAACCTCGACGATATATTCGGCACTGTCCAGGCAGGCAGGACCACCTCGGTGGGCATACCATTTCTGCTGGAGACAGACGACTGGCATGTGCTTGTGAAACATCAGGAATTTTCCGGCTGCCATACCCCGGAAGGACAGGAACAGAAGATAGACTCCCTCGACGTGCTGAAGCATGTGGTGGCAGAATGGAAACAGAAGGGAGACATCCCGCACGGGCCGTTCAGCTTTAGCTGGATGGGCCGCAAGTGGTGGATAGCCATATCGCCGCTTGGGAAGGAGACTAAGGGATCGGATCGCAGGATGTGGGTAGGTACCCTTATTCCGGAAAGAGACATGAGAGAGGTGGTAAGCTCATCGGCCAGTACCCCCGTGGCGTTCTATCTCGTCGTGCTCCTTGCCGGTGCAGGCCTGATTGCCTGGCTCATGTGGAAACATGGCAGCGCGCTGTCAGGGACAAGACATGGGCAGGACTCAGGCAGTAGCATCACTCCAGATGATATCATCAGGGTCATAAGGCAGGGAGAAGGGGACCAGGTAGAATTCAAGTCCACCATGAGGAAAAACCTCCATACCGGCAAGTTTGGAAAGGAGATAGAGCTGGCCTGGCTCAAGGCCGTGGTATCCTTCATGAACTCCAAAGGGGGCATACTTCTCATCGGGGTTGACGACAAGGGCAATGTGATTGGCATTGAAGACGATGAATTTGAAAACGACGACAGATGCGGCCTTCACTTCAAGAACCTCATAAATCAGCATGTAGGGGCAGAGTTCTTCCCCTTCATAGATTTTGCCATCTGTGAGATAGATGGCAAAAAGGTAGTGGCAGTACGGGTGCGAAGCTCTGACAGACCGGTATTTCTCACTGTGGGAAAGGAGGAGGCATTCTGGGTCCGCTCAGGGCCATCAAACATGAAGCTGTCAGTGAGCAAGGCCCTTCATTATATTGAGACCAGAAAAAAACAGGGAAAAAAGTGAATGGATATTCAGCGTCATGATTGACAGCGGCCCTGAATTTTGTATTTTGTAGGGTCAGGCATGAGCATCAGGCAAGGATAATGTCCCATCAGTGATCACGGGAGAGGGAAAATCAGTTAACCATTCACAAGTGAGGCGGCTAATGATCCTGGTATACAGCAACCGTACACCTAATGTCAGTTCATCCATCCGCCACAATTCCAATAATGGAATGACTGATGCAGCTTACTTGCGCACCTCAGTTCACTATACCCTGTGGTATTGGAATAACAGGGTATGTACGACCTACTTACCGTAAGTAATGCATGCTGAACGGGCACACCTCTTTCACACAGGGAGTGGCTGCATGCAAAAACAGCGTAACATGAAAGTTTGAGGAGGGAAAAATGAAAAGAGTTTCTTTAATCCTGCTAACCATCTGCTGTTTCTTCTTTTTAACCGTCTTTTCCGCAGTGGGAGAGGAAAAGGCAGCACCAGCAGCAGAAAAACCGGCAAAGACAGAGACCAAGCAGGCGGCTCAACCCGAGGCCAAGAAGGGTGATGAGCAAAAAAGTGAGGCACAGGCAGCCTCCGACCAGGAGAATGCAGGTATTGCGTTAACCGATGCCGACTGTGTCAAGTGTCACCGCAAGGAAGTGATGGATGTTGATGAAAACGGAGCATCCCACAAGGACGTAGGCTGTACAGAGTGCCACCTTGAGCATCCGCCAGCAGGGAAGAACTGCATTCCTCAGTGCTCAATGTGTCACATGCCTGAAGACAACGAGCACTTCAAGGTGCAGGGATGTGTGGTATGCCACTATCCACACCATCCACTCAAGATCGATTTCACAAAGGCAAATCCTGCAAAGCCTGCCTGTATAGCCTGTCATGCCGAGCAGGATGCCGAGATGAAACTCCATCCCAGCGCACACTCAGAACAGGATTGCAACAACTGTCACTACTCTCATGGGCTTGGTGAGGGCCAGTACAACACATGTGTTGACTGTCACGAAGGCCATTCAGACGACATGACAGTTTCTGACTGCCTCAAGTGTCACAAGCCTCACAGCCCCACAGATGTAACTTATGGAGACGACGTAGCCCCCAAGCTGTGCGCAGCATGTCACGATACGGAAGCAGGACTCCTTGCAGCATCCAAGACAGCTCACCATGACCTGGCCTGTGTTGAGTGTCACCCCGAACACCACAAGAACATAATGCAGTGTGAAGAGTGCCACGATCAGCCTCATGATGAGTACATACACAACAAGTTCCCCAAATGCCTTGACTGTCACAGGGATCCGCATAACCTTGCGAAGTGATCCTGTTTGGCCCGCTCTATAGAGCGGGCCTCATAAAAAGGGAAAAGGTGGTGAGGATGAAAGCTCTTTTCAGTTACGGCTGGTTGTGGTCTCTGATCTTCCTGCTCTGTGCCTCTGGTGTAAGGGCCGAGGTCAAAGAGCCGGTACTGTCAGACAATGACTGCATAAAGTGTCATGATGATATTGTCTCAATGGTAAAAGGGCAGAAGTCAGCCCACAGGGACAAGATCGGGTGCCTTGACTGTCACAAGGGACACCCGCCTGCAGGCAAGGTAATCATTCCTAAGTGCAGTATGTGCCATGACCCTGCGGACAAGAAACACTTCACCCTCAAAGACTGCAAGAGATGCCACAATCCTCATGCACCAATTATTACAGACTTTGCCAAACTCAAAAATGTCGCACCAGGCTGCATTACCTGTCATCCGCAGCCTGGTGAAGACCTGAAGAAATTTCCAAGTGCCCACTCCAAACAGGACTGCAACAACTGTCATACAGGCCATGGACTGAAAAAGGGCAGGTACCACACCTGTACTGACTGCCACAAGAAGCACGCTGACAACCTTACAATCAAGGACTGCCTAGCATGTCACAGCCCGCACAAACCGGCTGTTTACATCTGGACAAAGCAGGCCACGGCTGACAGATGCGCTGCGTGCCATAAAGATATAGTCAAAACCTTTAAGAAAAGCGGTGGTGCTCACCTTGAAAACCTCCAGTGCATAGAGTGCCATGAGAAACATCCCCCTCACAAGGAGGGGGTTATTCCCAAGTGCCAGTCATGCCACAACCCTGATGAGAACAGACACTTTACAGCGGCTGACTGTACGAAATGCCACGATCCGCATGCACCTATGGAATTCGACCTGTCAAAGGTCAAGGACGTAAAACCCGCATGTGCCACCTGTCACGAAGGGCCGGTCAAGGAGATGAAACTCCATCCGAGTGCCCATGCCAAACTTGATTGCAATGCATGCCACAGGGTTCACGGCCAGTTCCTCAAGTGTACGGAGTGTCATGATCCGCACAGCCCTGACATGAAGTATGAGGACTGCCTCAAGTGCCACCAGCCGCACGCCCCGACACTCCTGGAGTATGGTTCCAGTATCAAGCCAGCCCTGTGCGGTGCATGTCACCAGCAGGAGGCTGCAGAACTTGAGACAAATACCACCAAGCATCATGAGTTGAACTGCGCGTTCTGTCACAGGAGAAGACACAAGTCTATTCTGACGTGTGTGGAGTGTCACGGAGAGCCACACAGAAAATCCGTGCACAAGCAGTATACTGACTGCCACACCTGTCATGGCAGTCCTCATGCGCTTCAGAAATAATCCCTGATACGCCTTTTTCGGAGTGGAGATTGAAAAAACAGGGATTGACAATTGGTTCTGCAGGCCCTTCTATCAACACCATGAAGGGGCCTGCAATTTGTATATCATGGTAGAGACCTTTGTTTTGTCGTACCATCGTGCAGAAAATGTACCTTTGCAATACCACATGCCCTGAAACACTCTATTAATCCACTTTTTCACAATCACGCTTTCAGAGCATGGCAATAAGCAGGGGGAGGAGAGCAGGGTAAGATGAAAAAAGACAACCGGAGAAAACAGTTCAGCCTCTTAGCATGTTGCTGTCTTATCTCTTTCATTTTTCTTATGTCTCATGGGGTGTATGCCTCTGAGAAGAGTGCCACTGAGACAAAAGAAAAGGCAACCCGGCAACAGGAAGAAACTGTCACCAAGGCAACGGGGAAAGAGGGCAGCAAAAAGGTCGTCAAGGAAAAGACTCCACCTGCAAAGAAAGCCGGGGGGGAGGATATCTACAGTGAGGATATCAAGCCTCTGACCTCAAGGGAGTGCGCCAGGTGTCACTACACGGTATATCTTGCAATAAAACAGGGTAAGGGTGCACACAAGAAGGCCTGTACATTCTGCCACAAGACCTATCACAACTTCCAGCGCGGACTAACGTGGGACCAGCGTGTACCTCACTGCGTAAACTGCCACAAGCTCCCTCATGGAGATTCCAATGGCATGAGACAGTGCCTCAAGTGTCACACCAATGCACATGCGCCGCTTGCCAGCATCAAGATGAAGGTCATAGAGCCCATGTGCTCCACCTGTCATGCCAAACAGGCCAAGGAACTTAAGGACTATCCAAGCGGTCACTCTGCAGTCAACTGCGCTGTCTGCCACCATGATACCCACGGTTTCAGGCCGGCATGTACCGAGTGTCATGAAAAACCCCATACCGCCTACAAGGACAATGCAGGGTGTATGGCCTGTCACAAGCCACACATGCCCAAGAACATAACCTATGGCCCTGATGTCCCCAACACCATATGTGCCGGATGCCACAAGGGTCCGGTGGAGAGGATGAAATCAACTACCTCTGCCCACGGCCAGCTGAAGTGTGTGTTCTGTCACGCCCAAAAGCATGGAAACATACCAAAATGCCAGCTCTGTCACTCTATTCCACATGCAAAAAAGATGATTGAAAAGTTCGGGGACTGCAGCAAGTGCCACGGCAACCCCCACGACCTCAACATGAAAAAGACCAAGAAATAGGGTGGGCTGAGACAGGGGCCGGTCCGGTACCAACAGGAGGGATCAGAAGATGCAAAACAATGTCAAGGGACTGATAATATTCCTGGTCTGCCTGGCAGGTATGGCAGGGGCGGCATTCATCATGAAGGCCGTACATCATGATGAGTGCTGGTTCTGTAGCAGCGAGGAGTTCTATGAACGGGGAATCGAGTTGGCCTGCAGTGAAGACAGTACCAAGAGACAAAAGGGGCTGTCATTCATTGAAAAAGCGGCATCTGAGGGGTATGCCCCTGCTGCCCTGCTGCTATCAGAACTTTATGCCAAAGGCCAGCCAAAGGGTATCCCGCCTGCAGATAGTCCGGATTCCAAGGTATTGAAGTGCCTTGCAGGCGATGTAAAACCTGACGGGGCAACAGCGCGCAAATATCTTGACCAGGCTGCAGAACTCTACCATGCCATGGCAGGAGATTCAGAGAAGGTGGAGCCAGCTCTTGCATATCAACTTGCAGTGATGTACATGTCTCCACCCTTTTCCAAGCATGATGACGTCTCGTCCTACAAGGCCGCTGAGGTTGCAAAAAGGCTGCTCGGTGTTGCAGCAAAGGGCGGTGTTGTGGATGCCATGCTGAAACTTGCCGCTGATGCAGATGCAAAGGGCAATGCTGCCGAGGCACTCAAGTGGTACTCAATGGCCGCAGAGAAAAAACCCAACCAGAAACTCTGTCTGAAACTGGGCGACCTGTATCTCTATGGCAAGGGTACACCTGTAAACCACAAAGAGGCCCTGAAATGGTACAAGAAGGCACAGACTGAGACAGAAAAAGCCTGCAAGGATATGCCACCGGAGAAACGGGAACATATGCTTGACATACCGGCAGTGCGCATAGAGATAGCCAAGAGAAAGATGAAACAGGCCGGTGGGGGAAACCCCATTACTGTAAGCTATGTACTTGAGGGAGATGCCTTTCGCTATGTGATCAAGGTCAGGCAAGAGAGTGGCAAGGAAAAGAAACTGGTCACAGTGGGAGAGGTGATCAGGACAGACAAGGGGATCAAGGCCCAGGTAGCACCTGGCATCAAGCTGGCAAAGGATGCGCAACGTGAAAAAGACGGTTTTGCATCCATGAACCAGGGCATGGAGTGGGTGCTCCGCCAGTGGGCTGCAGCCAGGTTCGGTGCATCTAAGCAGTTCATGTTCAAGCTGGAAAACAGATAGTTCATCCTTCTATTACGCAGCAAACATTAAAGGGGCCTGAAGGCCCCTTTTTTTTACTCCCACCAGGTTAGCAGGCCCAGTTCAAACTTGTGGCCAAGCTCCTTTCTGAAAGGATAACACCTTACGGAAAAACCGATCATACCACTTGAGAGGCAGAGCAGGGTACCCTGAAACAGGAACAACCCATCCTGCTGCTCTCCTGTGGGAAGCAGTGGCAGCGGATGGCCCTCTGGTATCTCGCCGCTGTCATCAAGATAACCTATGTAGGCATCCACGCGAACCTCGTCAGGACTCATGCCGTTGAGGTCGATCCATGCCTTGATGGGCACCCTGTCACCAACCTTGGGAGACTCCTTGATGGGAAGCTCCACCCTGCGGATATCCACCTTGTGCCAATCCTGGAGCACACGTTTTTTCCATGCGGTAAGCTTGCGTACCTCCTCCCAGTCATTTCTGCTCAGCACGTCCCACTTGGCGATATTGGGCAGATAGAACCGTGTGCTGTACTCCTCCACCATACGGTTGGTGTTGAAGTATGGACACACTGTCTGGATGGAATTCTTCATGATCTCAACCCATCCAAGCGGGATATCATGCTTTGACCTCTCATAGAACAGGGGCACCACTGTATTTTCCAAAAGCTCGTACAGGAGTCTGCTCTCCACCTCATCCTGATAGTCCGGATCAGTATAGTCCTCGCCTGCGCCAATGGCCCAGCCATTTTCACCGTTGTAGCCCTCACACCACCAGCCGTCCAGTATGCTCAGGTTGATTCCGCCGTTTGCCGGTACCTTCATGCCGCTGGTGCCGCTTGCCTCCATGGGACGTCTCGGTGTATTGAGCCATACGTCAACACCCTGGGTGAGGTATCTGGCGACCTCGATATCATAGTTCTCAATGAACACTATATGCATTCTGAGCTCAGGAAGATTGGCCATTTGTACAATCTTGTGTATAAGTTCCTTGCCAAACTTGTCCTTGGGGTGTGCCTTGCCGCTGAAGATGAGCTGTACCGGCCTCTCTTCATTAGTCAGAAGTTTCGTGAGGCGATCAAGGTCACTGAACAGCAGGGTGGCCCGTTTATAGGTGGCAAATCGTCTCGCAAAGCCAATGGTCAGGGCCTCAGGGTCAAGCACCTCCTCTGCCTGCTTGAGCTTGTACTTGGCAGCCCCCTTCAGGGTGAGCTGCCTGCGGAGCCTCTCCCTTGCAAAGGCTATGAGGCGCTCCCTGAGTCGCTCCCTGCTACGCCAAAGCTCAAACGCCGGCACATGCTCGATCCTCTTCCATATTGCGTGATTTGTTGGCTCGTCCCGCCATCTTGACCCAAGATAACGCTCATACAACCTGGACATCTCACCGGATAACCAGCCCAGGGTGTGAATTCCGTTGGTGACATGGGTAATGGGCACCTCATGCCTTGGGATCTGGGGCCAGATATCTCCCCACATCTTTCTGGAGACCTCCCCATGGAGCTTGCTGACCCCGTTTGTCTGAGACGCCATCTTGATTGCGAGCACGGCCATGCAGAACTCTTCGGCATGGTTTCCTGCCTGTATCCTGCCAAGGTCAAGGAATCGGTCTATACCAATGCCCAGCCTGTCGGCAATACCAGTAAAGTAACGCCGCATCAGGTCCTCCGGAAACCGGTCAATGCCAGCGGGCACTGGGGTATGTGTGGTGAATATACTGGTGGCCCGGACCGCCTCCAATGCCTCATCAAAATTCATGTTCTCTTCCTGTACCAGGTCAAGGAGCCGTTCAACCGCCATGAACGCAGAATGCCCCTCATTCATGTGACACACAGTAGGAGGTTTCCCGAGTTTTTTCAGCATACGGATACCACCCATGCCAAGCACGATCTCCTGCTGGAGCCGCGTCTCGATGCTTCCACCATAGAGGTGTGAGGTAATCTGCCTGTCGTGCGGTGAATTAGAAGGCACATCCGTATCCAGCATATATATCTTTATCCTGCCCACCGAGATGCTCCATATCCTGGCAGCGATCTCCCTGTCACAGAGCGGGACCTGGATGGTTACCGGCTGCCCGTCTTCACCCTTGAGCAGGGTAAGGGACATGTTGTAAACATCGTTTGACGGATAGGTCTCCATCTGCCAACCATCAGGGTTGAGGTACTGTTTGAAGTAGCCGTGTTTATACAGAAGTCCCACCCCCACGAGTGGCAGGCCAAGATCACTTGCCGACTTCATGTGGTCGCCTGCAAGGATGCCGAGGCCACCGGAGTAGAGAGGAAGGCTCTCGTGAAGGCCGAACTCAGCGGAAAAATAGGCTATACAACCCTCATTTTCCTCTATATTTGCCTTCTGATACCAGGTGCTTGCATTGAGATAGCGCTCCAGCTCACGGTAAACCTTCTCCATCCTTGCCAGAAAGACCTCGTCGCGCTCCAGCTCTTCAAGCCTCGGCTGCTCAATGGTACCGAGCATGGCAACCGGATTGTGTCCGGTCTTTTCCCAGATATCCCTGTCCATGTCCTGAAACAGGTAAATGGCATCCGGTGTCCAGCTCCACCACAGATTCTTTGCTATGGTCATGAGGGGTTCAAGCTTTTCCGGAAGGTTGGGCACTATTGTTACTGTCTGGATATTGGGCATATTTTCAGTCTCCTGAAATCATGAATTTTATTGGAAGGGCAGACGGAAGAGGGATTGTACGATGCCTGGATTGATTTGACAATATGAACAAAGAGGCAACACTCCCGCACATAGAGATCACAATGGACATTGGCGCACAACAGGGGCACCTCAGGACTGTATGATACACTGCGTATGGCTCAGGAAGGATAAAAAGGATTACGCCTATTCAAAATCTATAAGTATCTCATCATCCCTTACAGAAACAGTGGCACTCTTTCCCTTTCTGAGTCCCTTAAAGAGTATGGCATCAGAGAGGGGATCCTTTACCTTTTCCTGAAGAAGCCTTCCAAGCGGACGGGCCCCAAAAGCTGGATCATATCCTCTTCTGGCAAACCAGGCACGGGCCTCAGTGGTAAGTTCGACAGATATCCCCTTTGACGCCAACTGGTGCCTTATCTCATCCATCATCTTCTCCACTATCCTCTCCATGACGGACTGGTTCAGGCGGTCGAAGGGGATAATTGCATCAAGCCGGTTTCGGAACTCGGGTGAGAACATCTTGTTCACTGCGTCCTTGCCGCGTCTTGACTTTTCTCCTCTGGCGCTGGTGAATCCAATGGTGTTGGCCTCTATCTCGCGGGCCCCTGCATTGGAAGTCATAACCAGGATCACGTGCCGGAAGTCTGCCTTCCTGCCATTGTTATCGGTAAGTGTGGCGTAATCCATTATCTGAAGCAGGATGTTGAACACATCCGGATGGGCCTTTTCAATCTCGTCAAGCAGTAACACACACCACGGATGTTTGCGTACAGCATCGGTAAGAAGGCCTCCCTGATCAAACCCAACGTAGCCAGGAGGGGCGCCTATCAGCCGCGCCACCGAGTGCTTTTCCATATATTCGCTCATGTCAAAACGCTGGAAATGTACATCAAGAATTGCAGCAGCCTGGCGGGCAAGTTCTGTCTTGCCAACACCTGTAGGACCGGTAAACAGGAATGAGCCAATGGGCCTGTCAGGATGGGACAGGCCGGCCCTGGCCCTCTTGATGGAAGAGGCGAGGAGGCTGACGGCCCTGTCCTGACCAAATACCACGGCACGCAGGTCCTTTTCAAAGTGTTCCAGCCTGGCAAGGTCAGATCGGCTCACATTGCGGGCCGGGATATTTGCCATACCGGCAATCACATTCTCTATGTGGCGCACTGTTATAACAGGGGGGCGGCTGCTACTGTTACGTGCCTTGCCGGACAGCCTCAGCAGGGCAGCGGCCTCGTCTATCACATCTATGGCCTTGTCTGGCAGATACCGGTCAGTGATATAACGGTCTGAAAGTTCCACAGCGGCCTTTAGTGCTGTTTCTGCATATCTTACGTTGTGGTGCTCCTGATAATAGCTCTTTAGCCCCTTGAGTATGGACACTGTCTCGCTGACCGATGGCTCAGGTATCTCTATCTTCTGAAAACGGCGGGCAAGGGCACGGTCCTTCTCAAAAAAATTCTTGTACTCTTCATAGGTGGTGGCCCCGATACAGCGCAACCTGCCTGCGGCAAGGGCAGGCTTCAGGATATTGGAGGCATCCATGGCACCTCCACTCGTGGCACCAGCACCCACCAGGGTATGGATCTCGTCAATGAAAAGAATGGCACGTTCACGCCCGCTCAACTCACCTATTACCTTCTTGAGCCTGGCCTCAAACTCACCACGGTACTTGGTACCGGCAAGCAGGGCACCCAGGTCAAGGGCGAATATATCAGTATCCCGGAGCGGGGCAGGGACCTCTCCCTGATAAATCTTCAGGGCAAGCCCCTCTGCAAGGGCCGTCTTGCCAACCCCAGGCTCACCCACGAAAACAGGATTGTTTTTCCGTCTCCTGCAAAGGACCTGCATGGTACGCTGCAGCTCTGCTTCACGTCCTACAAGAGGATCAATACCTCCTTCTGAAGCCCGCCTTACGAGATTCACAGTAAACTGTTCCAGAATGGCAGGGGAAGCAACTGCATCACCGCAGGCACAACCTGTCTGGCCAGCCTGCTCCGAAGAGTGCTGATCATGCGGATCCATGGCACCATCTTCAAAGACCGCCCCCTCAGGGACCTTCCTGATCCCGTGCGCAATGTAATTCAGGATATCAAGCCTTGTGATGCCGGCCTGTTTCAGAAAGAAAGCCGCATACGAATCGGTTTCCGTCATTATGGAACTCAAGAGATCACCTATGTCAGCCTCTGACTTGCCAGAAGACTGTACATGGAGGATGGTCCGCTGGAGCACCCTCTGAAGGGCATTGGTAGGTTGCGGTGTCTCTGGCAGGGCCTCCTCCAGTCTTTCAAGATGAGTATCAAAAAACAGCTCAAGTTTTTGCTTCAGATCAGAAGGACTGCCACCGCACGCCCTGATTATTTCCTCACCCTCACTGTGATGGAGCAGGGCGTAAAGCAGATGTTCCAGGGAGAGATATTCGTGCTGCCTCACATGAGCTTCACGGGCAGCGGCCCCCAGCATGAGTTCAACATCTTTGCTAATCATTTTTTCTGTCAAGTCCTCAGATATCAGCGGCCAGGATACCACCTGTCACTGATTATGGCCTGTTTGGCCTGATTATTCCTTTTCCATACTTGCCTTAAGGGGAAAGCCTGCCTCAACAGCAAGGGAATGAACCGCATCAATCTTGGTCTCTGCTATCTCGGCAGGATAAATACCACATACACCGATACCGTTCCTGTGTACGTTAAGCATGATGCGGGTTGCCTCGGAAGGATTCTTGTGAAACACCTTCTCAAGTACCATTACCACAAAATCCATAGTGGTGTAATCATCATTGTGAAGCAGAACCTTGTAAAGAGGCGGCTCATCAATCCCATCTCTTGTCCAGGTATCTATTTCCGGAATATCGTAAGGTTGATGCGGCATTTTGCAAACCGTACTTCACTCTCTCTGTTGATTTAACTGTTATTAATACCCATGACACAGCACCTATGGTAGCTCAAGCAGGGCGAGAAATTCAACATTTCCCTTGGCGCCCCGGATTGGAGACCGGATCACACCTGCAGTATTTATCCCTATCTCCCTGAAGAACCCTTTCAGGTCCCTGATCACCTGGCGGTGCAAAGCCGGGTCCCGAACCACGCCGTTCTTTCCCACATTCTGCCTGCCAACTTCGAACTGGGGTTTGACAAGGGCCACAACCTGTGCATTGGAACGAAAAAATTTCTGCACAGCCGGGATTACCAAACGCAATGATATGAAAGAGGTATCCACAGTACCAAAGTCAACAGGCTCAGGGATATGGTCCCTGCTCATGTACCGTATGTTGGTCCTTTCTATATTAATTACTCTTTTATCATTCCGCAGCTTCCAGTCAAGCTGCCCATATCCTACATCAATGGCATACACCCTTTTGGCCCCATTTTGCAACATGCAATCGGTAAACCCACCGGTAGAGGCCCCTGTATCCATACACACCCGACCATTTACATCTATTTTAAAGGTCTTGAGGGCATGGGCAAGCTTCAGACCGCCACGACTCACAAACGGATTGTCATCACCTGTAATCTCAATGGAACATTCAGGAGGATAGCGATGTCCCGCCTTGTCTTCAAGCTTTCCGTTTACCAGTACGCGGCCTGCCCCGATCAGTGCCTGGGCCCTGGTCCTTGAAGATACAAGGGACTTTTCCACCATAAGGAGGTCGAGCCGACATAATTTCTTTGCCATATTAATGAAAAATGTGATAAAGTTGATTTAATATCATATCTTGAAAAATAGCAGGAACTTATTTTTTTATCTGTACGTTTACCATTGTCCTCCACAACCGTGACTGATATTCACCAGCAGCGGAATACCACATCCATGTATAATTGCAATGGTCAATGTATGTATTACATTACAATCTTTTTCAAGAAATATTTTCACAATATTATATGCACGATAGAGAGGGAGGAAAGTGAGCATTACAAAAGAAACCGTGCTTGAAGCACTGAAAGATATCAAGGACCCTGAACTGAACAGGGGTATCGTTGAACTTGGAATGATACAGAACGTAGAGATTGCCGGGTCTGCAGTCCGTGTAACTGTAGCACTTACCATGGCAGGATGCCCCTTCAAGGACCAGATCAAGGAGGAGGTAAGGTCTGCATTACTATCCATTCCAGGCATTGAGGAGGCCAGGGTCATCATAACCACCATGACATCTGAACAACGTGCCAAGGTGTTTGGCAATGCACCTTCCGAGATGGAGGGCATGAAAGATGTCAAGAACGTAGTGGCTGTAGCAAGTGGAAAAGGGGGAGTTGGCAAGAGCACAGTGTCTGTGAACCTTGCGTTAACACTGTCCAAAAAGGGGTACAAGACAGGCATACTTGATGCCGACATGCATGGTCCGGACATACCGGTGATGATGGGAACCAAGGAAAGGCCGGTTGGGTCAAGAGGAATGCTCATGCCGCTTGAAAAATACGGGGTCAAGCTCATGTCAACAGCTACCCTTGCAGGCGAAGGGACCCCTGTGATCTGGCGTGGACCTCTTGTCAACAAGGCCATCAAGGAATTTCTTGGACATGTGGAGTGGGGAGAACTCGACTTTCTTGTGGTAGATCTGCCACCAGGCACTGGGGATGCGCCTCTTACCGTTGCATCAACAATACCCATCTCAGGTGTGGTGGTGGTAACTACTCCGCAGCGGGTTGCCTTGGAGGACGTAAGGCGCTCAATCGCGCTGTTCAAGACACATGACGTGCCTGTTACTGGCATAGTGGAAAACATGTCTTATCTTAAACTTCCAGGAAGTGACAACGAAGTCATGGAGGTATTTGGCAGTGGGGGAGGGGAGAAGATAGCCAAGGCATTCAAACTGCCTCTGCTCGGCAAAATTCCCCTTGACCCTGCCATAAGAGAGGGGGGTGACAAGGGACGACCTGTGGCCCTTGATGACAACAGCGATGCGGCCAGGGCCTTTGAAGAGATAACTGACAATTTTCTCGCTGCATTACAGCAGAAGGACTGAGTGTAGAGGATACCTGTGCCGGCAGCTCCTTTGGACCATAGAGGGGCTGCTTTCAGCGCAGCACGGCCTATGGAGTAAAATATCAGGCGGCAGAAAATGGAAAATGCAAGCAACATAGATAAGAGAGACGGTTGCGGAATATTCAAACTCGTCTTGGACAGTCTTCCTGTAGGACTGATAGTCTTTGATCAGACAGGCCGTATAATAGAGGTAAACCCTGCTGCTGAAGAACTGTCCGGCTACAGCAGGGATGAACTTGTAGGCAAACGTCTGGACGAGATGGATGTCATATTTGACATCATAGCACCTTCGGAAGACAATGCGTATTCAGGCAGCGACACCATTGATGCCTCTGTACGCGAGGCAGTGCTTGTGAGAAAGGACGGTGAGAGGGTACCGGTCCTGTACTTTGATGCCGCCCTCAAGGAACCCAACGACCATATCTGTGGACTGGTCAAGATGTTCAGGAACATATCTGCCGAAAAGAGGGTACGGAAAAAACACAAGATCCTCATATCCATGTTTGCCCACGACCTGAAGGCCCCTGTGGCAATAGCCGGTGGCTTTATATCCAGACTACTCATGGGCAAGGCAGGGGAGCTCAATGAGAAACAGCGTAACTATCTCGTGGTGATCGAGAACGAACTCAAGAAGTTGGATAATCACATCCACTCCTTCCTGGACATCTTGCGCATGGAGGCAGGAGAGATCAAACTCTCTCTGGAAAAATGCAGCATAGAGAAGATCATCTATGACATAGTAAAGGAGTTTGAAGACAGGGCAGCATCCAAAAACATAGAACTCACTGTAAATACCCCAGAACAGAATGTCCTTCTCATGGTGGACAAGGAACAGATACAGCGGGTGCTGGTAAACCTCGTTGACAACGCAATAAAGTACTCGCCGGCCCATACTACCGTTAAGATAGTTGTGGAAGACCACGGCAGATTTGTGGTTTGCAGAGTCATTGACCAGGGACCAGGAATACCTGAAGAGGACCTTCCATACATCTTTGATCCGTTCTACCGGGCCTCATCTCCTGTAACGTCAGGAGAGACCAGCGATGGGACAGGAATAGGCCTGGCAGTGGTCAAAAGTATCGTAGAGGCCCATAACGGCAAGGTATGGGTGAAAAGCAGGGTAGGTGAAGGTACTACCTTTGCCTTTTCCATCCCCAAAGTCAACGAAGGTTGCCTGCAGGAAACAACAAAAAGGTCACATGACAGTTCAGGATAGATAGTGTACACATGAAAGTCTGCACAGGAGATTACAGTGGATGATGCCTTATAAAAAGAACAACGCTGAAATAAAGAGCAGGGAAGCCTTCTTTGATGAACTGTCCAGAGAAATTGCAAGGATAAGACGCTACGGACACCGCATAACACTGCTCCTCATTGAGCCACAGGAAAAACTTGAAGGGGCACTGTTGAAGGAATTTGAAAATGAACTCCTGAATCAGTTACGCACAAGTGACGGTGCATTCAAATTTGAAGAGAATCAGTTTACTGTGATACTGCCAAACACCCACGAGGCAGGGGGAGAGGCAGCGGCACTGCGGATAAAACGGCTCATATGCACTGCAATGAACAAGAAACATGGTGCATCCATTGCCCTTTCCATCGGTGTCATCAGCCTTGACTCCGGGGTATCCCAGGACGTTGATGACGTGGTAAAAGACCTGGTAAAGGATTTACAGAGGGACAAGAGATGTCAGTCAGTTGATCTGAAAAAGGCCAACAGAGGATCCATGCCTTGCGGACAGATGCTCTTCACTGGCACTGACGCCGATTTTATCAATGAGATTGAAAACCTCTCAGGGGACAAATTCAAGGGAACAGGTGTGGATTCAGATACCATATTGAATATACTGTCTCACATGGAAGAACGTCCTGTAGTTATCCTTGGACCGCACACCGAATTTAAAGACAAGGAGGAAATTACACAAAAAATACGTTTTAACAGAGCATTAAATGACACATATATCATTTGGCTTCAAAATGGGATAGAGTTGGATCAAGTGGAATCTTCTGTCTCATGTGATCTGCTACTTCCTGAAAAGACACTGCCTGAAATATTATGGCCTGTAATAAGACAGGGATTTCAGGTAAGGGCACTCAAAAAAGGCTGTGAGGAAACAGGGCATTTCAAGGGCATTCTAAGCTCCATAAGTTCGGCTACACATCAGCTCAACCAGCCACTTCAGATAATCCTTGGCCGTCTTGAACTGCTTATGCTCAACATGGATGATACGGAAGACAAGGAGACCGTTGATGATATCAAGACCATGCGGGATCAGGCGCTTCTTGCTGCAGACATCAACAAAAAAATAGGACGGCTTGCCAAATACGACACCAACCAGCAGACAGATTAACCATTCATCTCCTTTGCACACGACCAGGTTCAACTACGCCTGAGTGCAAAGCCTGTCTTTTTAAATTTTTCTTCTAATTTCAAATCATTATCTATCATAGCTCCCCATATTTTTAGCTTATTGTATTTTACATAATGTATATTATGCGACATTTTGAATACGTGGCCACAAGCCCTATTGAGAAACGATCTTGTTGGGACCAGCGTAAATACAACAGACATATTCTGACCTGAATTGAACAATTCCCAAGTTTGCATGAGATGCAAGGCAGAGGATACGCAGACGTACTGTTATACTTCAATTATCCGACAGGTAAGCGAAGACT
>Ga0256914_1001359_pt1 | contig 22369 bp, 16 predicted proteins | sample HulkmetaG_FD_191571 | JGI IMG/M metagenome (GOLD analysis project Ga0256914, IMG submission 191571) | Hydrothermal chimney microbial communities from Main Endeavour vent field at the Juan de Fuca Ridge, Pacific Ocean - Hulk | ecosystem: Environmental > Aquatic > Marine > Hydrothermal vents ... | reverse complement strand
TGTTTCTCAAAATCGATTCGACCATAATTGCGGTTGATTTTGCGGGAGCGTAGTAAGCCGACCCCGTTTTTAGATAACCTACTATTTCCGCTCCGGCTTTCTTGGTTCTCTCGACTATCTCGTCTATCTCTTTTGCGGTTAGAAGATCGGTTAGAGGAATTCCCGCTACCGTGGAGTATCTTGGAAGAGGAACCATGTCGTCTCCGTGTCCTCCTATGACGCTCGCTCTTATCTGTCCGAATCCCTGGCCTATCTTTTCTTGAATGAAAGAGGCCATTCTCGCGCTATCGAGAATGCCCGCCATTCCTATAACTTGATTTCTCGGATAGTTTCCTATTTTTAAAGCGGTATAGACCATTGCGTCAAGAGGATTGGAGACGACTATAACGATGGCGTCCGGGGCGTGTTTTTTGACTTTGAGAATAACTTCTTTCATGATTTCCGCGTTCGTAAGCAAAAGATCGTCTCTGCTCATCCCCGGTTTTCTCGGACTGCCCGCCGTGATAACGACGACTTTGCTTCCGGCAATCTCTTCGTAGCTTTCGGCGGCTCTAACTACCGTGTGGCTTCTGGCTACAGATGCGGATTGACTCATATCGAGAGCCTTTCCCTTGGCTCTCTCCTCGTCTCTATCTACAAGGATTACTTCGTGGCACGAGCCGTTCATTGCCAAAGAATAGGCGATCGTGGCTCCCACGTTTCCCGCGCCTATTAAAGATACTTTACTCTCTTGTTTCATTCGACTCCTTTTGAACCGTAGAAAGAGCAGGTGCGAACACCTTTTCGGTCCTTCGTTTTTTTGAAAATGGAGGATAAATTTTCGATTTAAGATATTACCAATTTATTCTTTTAAAAAATCTCAATGTTACGAAAGTTATCACTTTTTTAACTTCTTTTTTGCCCTTTTGTTTCGTTATTTCCCATTTTTGATGTTTCTTAAATGCTTTTTGTAACTGTCGGTAAATAAGTGTTTGTTATCTTTCGACTTTACGAAATACAGATAATTCTTTTTCGCCGGAAATACGGCGGCCTTTACGGCTTCTTCGCTTACGCTGCATACCGGATAGGGGGGAAGGCCTTCGTATTTGTAGGTGTTAAAAGGGGAGGAGTCTTCTCTGATTCTTTTTTTGGTAACTTTTATGTGGGAGTATTTTCCGTAATTTAAAGCTCCGTCCATCTGAAGTTTCATGCCTATTTTCAATCTATTGTAAATTACCGCGGATACGAGCGGCATCTCTTCTTTATCGGCCGCCTCTTTTTGTATGATGGAAGCGATCGTTACGTATTTCGTAAACCACTCTTTTTGGTCGTAACGCTTTAAATACTTTAATGCCATCTCCTTATGTTTTTTCAAGGAAAAGTTTATAAGATATCTGATTAGTTTCTCTTCATTAATTCCCAAAGGAAGTTTGTAACTTTCAGGAATAATCACTCCGTCGGGATAAGGAGCCGATTTTTCGTAAAAAAGAAGGAGTTTTTCATAAGAGAGATCGTAATTTTTCGCAATCTCTTTGAAAAATATCTCTTTAGTCTCTCCGGGTACGAGAGTGATTTTTATCAAAGGAGCTTTGGAGTGGGTCAGTTTATATAAAAAGTCTCCTTTGCTCATAACGGTTCGTTTCATGTCTATCCATCCGAATTGAGGGGAGCCGAAAAAGTATATCAGATATTTATCCGCGTTGCCCACGTCGAAATTCTTACGATTTAGATATAATATAATTTTTGAAACGGAACCGTTGGGAATCTTTACGATTTCGGTCGTTTTTATCGGATAAGAGAGGTAAAGCAGAAAAGATATAATGATAATAAAAAAAACTTCGTCTATAATTAAAAGTATTTGGGACGCCTTTTTAATCATATTTCTTCTTTTTATTTTTCTTTTTATCCTCTTTCAAAAAGGTTTTTTTATAGAAAATCTCTATCTTCCCTCCATGAGGATATACGGATTATATATTAAATTTGATAAAAAGTTTATTGTGAGAGCAAATAAAATAATCGTTAAAAAAAGCGAACGCTCCAAAGACGCAAAGAGCGAAATCTCGGAAATAATAGAAAAAATAAAATATTTTAAATATCTATTTAAAGAGTTTTCCGTTGAAAGCTTAAGATTCGAAGATAATCTTATCCGTTTTTACTATTTAAACGACGTTTTCCATTTCGACTCCAAATATCTCTCTTTGGAATCTTCGATAGACGGCGGGAAAGACGTTTTGCGTATGGGCGTAAAGAGGCTTTTTTTAAAAGATTTCAATTTATCCGTAAAAGGAGCGTTGAAAGCCAATTTCGTAAACGATAGCGGTTATTTTGACGGAGATTTTTCGCTGTTTAACATAAACGGCAAAGCCAAACTCGTTTTAAGAGACGGGATTTTGGACTATTACCTCTCTACGAAAGAGTTCGATTCGTTGGAACCGTTTATGAAGTTTTTGGAGGGAAAAGTTAAGATTCATCCGAAGATATCGGCGTGGATATATAAAAAAGTGGTTGCTAAGAGGTATAAAATAGACTATTTGGAGGGGAGATACGATTTAAAAAAAGGGGATTTTTTCTTAGACGAGGTAAAGGCTTTGGCGGAAGCTAAAGAGGCTAAGATATTTTTTCATCCGAAACTTAAAGAGATCGATTGCGAAAATATCTCGATCTTTTTCGAAAAGGGAAATTTGAAATTCAAATTGAAAAACCCGTTTTATGCGGATAAGAATTTAACCGGCAGTCTGGTTAAGATCTCTTCTTTAACGAAGCCGGAGAATAGTTCCGTAGAGATCGTGATAAAGACGCTTTCTCCTTTCGATAAGGAGATTGAAAAAATCTTGAAAGCTTACGGGATAGAGGTTCCCCTTTTGCAAACGAGAGGAGAGATTAGGGGCTTTTTGTCGATAAAAATTCCTCGTTTTAAAAAGAAAAATTTGGACTTAAAAGGGGAGTTTTTCACAAAAGAGAGCGATTTTGTCATAGCTTCCGTGCCTTTGAGCGTCAAAAGGGCGGATCTCTTTTTGGATAACGAAAGCCTGGTTTTTAAAGACGCCGAAATTTTCCGCGGAGATCTTTTCGATCTTAAAACGAAGGGAATTTTGGACTTAAAAAGCGGAGTGTTCAACGGAGATCTTTTGATTGGAAAGTTTAATGTGGAGAGGGGAGGGGAGAAGATTTTGGATTTGAGAAACGTAAAAAGCGGAGTGAGATTCTCTTTCGACGAAAACTCTTTTTCCGTCTCTTTGCCGGATCTGTTTTCTAAAGCCTATTTCTCGGGCGCAAAAAACGTTATAGAGATTAAATATCTTTTTAAACTCTATCCCTATTCGCCTCTTTTGAAAAGATACTCTTTAAAAAACGGAACGGTTAAAATAGAAACTAAAGATTTTAAGCGATATGAGATAGAGGCCTATTTAAAAGATTTGAAACTGCCCCTATCGTATAAGAACGGGAAAAAAGTCGAGAGTTTGAGAGTGAGTCTCCTTGCGGAGAACGACGCGTTAACTTTAAGGGACGAAAAGGGATTTGTTACGGTCGATGTTTCAAAAGATAAAGCGGTTTTGAAGATAAAAGATTTGGATTTGGATCTGAAGCGAGAAAACGGCAAAAAATCTCTTTTGAAAGCCGAAAAGAAGTTTTCAAAAAAGCGGAAAATCGCTCTTCTTGCCGAGAATTCCGACGTTTTGACGGATTCTTTTAGGCTAAGATGCTCTTCTTATAACGCTTTGATTTCCGGCGATAAAGTCGATTTCGAATGCTCTTTCGGAAATAATAAAATTTTTTTTATTAAAGAGGGAGATTCTTTCAAGCTATCCACAAAAGGGTTGACGGCCGAGTTTATCAATCTATCGGCCAAGAAGACCGTTTTCATCGGTGGAAAATTCGGCCTGAATGCGAACGGAAACGAAAAGAGTTTCAAAGGCAAATTCTCTTTTTCGGATACGACTTTGAAAAATTTCGAAGTTTTCAACAATCTTATGGCTTTTATAAACACCATTCCCTCTCTGCTTTTTTTGCAAAATCCGAATTTCAGCTCCAACGGCTACAAAATAAAAAACGGAGAGATAGAGTTTGTGAAAATAGAAAATATTTTAACTTTCACCAAGATAGCCATTAAAGGTTATAGCGCCGATATTAACGGATTGGGTTATGTGAATCTCTCTTCGGGATATTTGGATCTTAATCTTGAAATATCCACTTTTCAAAATATAGACAAGATTATAAAACACATTCCGATAGTTGGGTACATCATTTTGGGAAAGGACGGAAGAAACAGCGTTGGGGTGAAGGTTAGAGGGGATTTTAGAGATCCTAAAGTGGAGACCTATTTGGTAAAAGACATCTTTAAAATGCCTTTTAATATTTTAAAAAGAACTCTCGATTTTCCTTTTATGCTTTTTTCTCCATCAAGAAATAGATAAGTTAATTTTAGGTAAAATTTATCACTTTTAATAAAAAAGAGGTTATAGATATGTTTGGGATGAGTTTTACTGAAATTTTGGTGATAGCCATTATCGCCATACTCTTTTTGGGTCCCGATAAACTGCCGGATGCCATGGTTCGGGTGGCGAAATTTTTCAGAAGCGTAAAAAAAGCCGTTATGGGAGCTAAAGAGGCTTTGGATCAGGAGATTAAGATTCAAGAGCTTAAGGAAAACGCGCTCTCTTATAAGGAGAAGATTCAAAAATCGGCTTACGAACTCGAGAGGGAAGTCGATTTGGAGGCTTTTAGCGACATTCCTTCCAAACTCGAAAGCATAGAGGATATTTTGGGAGACGACGATGAAAAAAAATCGGGAAAGGAAAACGAGAAGGGGAGAGAAAAAAGAGAGCCTAAGAGTAAAAAAGATATGAAAGAGGGAAAAGAGGATGCTTGAAGAGTTGAAACCGCATTTGGCCGATCTTAGAAAGAGGCTCATAATATCGATAGCCGTGCTTTTTGTTATGTTTTTCGTGTGTTTCGCTTTTTGGCAGCCGATACTCGATTGGATGATAGCGCCTTTGAACGAGGTTCTGCCTAAGGGGAGCAGCGTAATTTTTACGAAAGTTCAGGAACCTTTTTTTACGGCTTTGAAAGTCTCTTTTTTTACCGCTTTTATCGTCTCTTTGCCCGTTATTTTTTGGCAGCTTTGGCTTTTCGTTTCTCCCGGACTTTACGATCACGAAAAGAGGCTTATAATCCCTTTTGTTCTTTTCGCTACGATCATGTTTCTTTTGGGAGATATATTTTGCTATTATGTGGTGATACCTTTCGGATTTAAATTTCTTATAAATTTCGGAAGTCAGCTTTTTACGGCTTTGCCGAGCATCGGAGAGTACGTCAGTTTTTTTACGAAACTTCTGATAGGTTTCGGGATAGCTTTCGAACTTCCGGTAATAACCTTCTTTTTAGCGAAAATAGGTCTCGTTACGGACGAGACTTTGAAAGGTTTTTTCAAATACGCTATCGTTTTGATCTTTTTGGTTTCCGCGCTTTTGACTCCTCCCGACGTTTTGACTCAGTTTTTGATGGCGGCTCCTTTGATACTTCTTTACGGATTTTCGATATTGATAGCAAGAGCGGTAAATCCGGAAAACGGAGAGGAGGAAGAGGAAGAGAGGGAGGATGAATAGAATCGATCCTCTTTCGTTAAGCTCCTACGATTACGATCTTCCCGAACGTCTTATAGCCTCTCGTCCGGTAACTCCGGCCGATAGAGCGAAGCTTTTGGTTTACGATAGAAAAGAGGATAGAATAACTCATGCGATTTTTAGAGAGATCTCCGATTTCTTGCCCGCCGGATGCGCTATCGTCTTTAACGATACTAAAGTCATAAAAGCTCGAATTTACGGCAAAAAAGAGAGCGGCGGAAAGGTAGAATTGCTTTTTAACTCTCCATTGAAAAACGATAGATATCTTGTTTATATAAGGGGAAGGGTTAAAGAGGGGTATAGACTCTTTTTTGAAGACGATCTTATAGCCTCCGTTTTGAAGCTGAACGAAGACGGAACGAGAGAGGTGGAGTTTTTCCGAAAAGGGAGAAAGCTCGATTTTGAGGATTTGACGAAAGTGCTGGACAAAATAGGCCGCGTTCCTCTTCCTCCGTATATAAAAAGAGAGGACGACGAGAGGGACGAGAGAGATTATCAAACGATTTTCGCTAAGAAAAAGGGGGCCGTAGCCGCTCCCACCGCCTCTTTGCATTTTACGAAGGAACTTTTGAAAAAGTTGGAAAAAAAGCATCCTTTTTATTTCGTTACTTTGCATGTCGGCGCGGGAACTTTCAAACCCGTCGAGAGCGAAAATATTTTGGAGCACAAAATGCATAAGGAGTATTACGAAATACCTCCCGATACGAGAGAACTTATTTTAAGCGGCAGGGAGATTCTGGCTGTCGGAACGACCGTAACGAGAACGATAGAGTATTTTGTCAGAAGCAAAAAGAGTTTCGGCGAGTCCGATCTCTTTTTGCATCCTTTAAATAAACCTCTTAGAGTCGATCATCTTCTTACCAACTTTCATCTTCCAAGATCCACGCTTTTGATGCTCGTAGCCTCTTTCATAGGAGTAGAGAAGAGTTTGCGGATATACGAAGAAGCCGTTAAGAAGGAGTATAGATTTTTCTCCTACGGCGACGCGATGCTTATTTTATAAAATTTTCGTATTAATTTTTTATTATTATTACTTATAACTTAAATAGTTTGGCGAAGATATGTTTTACGAATAAATTTTTTTAGTTATCTATTATTATTTAAATTAATGAAACTTTTATGAAAGCTATATTAGAATTCAATTAAATATAGAATTTAAGGAAAAAAGATGAAGGAGAAGAGAGCTTTAACAAAGGCGGTTTTGATTTTGATTCTATCTTTTATCTCTCTTTTTGCGAAAGAGGATTTTTTGATAGAGAAAGTCGCCACTTTGGATACGAGTTATTATGACGTAGAGGTAAGAGGCGATTACGCTTTCGTAGCTTCCAATAACGGTTTGAAAGTTCTTAGCGTAAAGAATTTGAAAGATATAAGGGAAGTCTCTTTTGTGGATTCGAACGCCACTTCGGCTTACGATTTGGATATAAAGGGAGACGTTTTGTATCTTGCCAACGCTTCGTCCGTGAAAATTATAGATATAAAAGATCCGCTAAATCCGAAACTTTCGGGAGAGTTTAAAAACGGTTCCAAAAGCATGATAAGCGTTTCCGTAAAAGACGGTTACGCTTATGTGGGGGATTTTGACGAAGGAATTTTCGTAGTTGACGTTAGAAATCCTTCGTCTCCCAAAGAGGTGTTTCGCGTAAGTGCGGACGGAAACGTAAAGAGAGTTAAAGTTTCCGGAAACAGACTTTTCGTAGCCGACGGACTCGGCGGGGTTTTGATTTTCGATATTTCCGACCCTTCCTCTCCGAAAGAGCTCGTTCGATACGAGGGAGTTTTGAACATTGCCGACGTAGCGGTTAAAGGAGATATCTTATATGCGGCGGACGAAGGTGAGGGAATAATCGTTTTGGATATAAGCGATCCGAACGATATCGAGAAGATAAATTTCCATCCCGTCGAAAATTTCGGGGACAGCATTTACGCTTTGAAGATAGACGGGAATAGACTCTTTAGCGCTTCTTCCATATCGGGATTGCACGTATTTGACGTATCCGACCCTAAGATTTTAAAAGAGACGGCCTCTTTCGATACTCACGATTTTACTTTAAACGTAGGGGTTAAGGGCGATTTGGCTTTCGTAACGAGCGATTTCGGTTTGGAAGTTATCAAAATTGACGGCAAGGAGGCGCAAAGAGAGGGAGTTTTCGAAACGAGCGGAAAAACTTGGGATCTTAAGGTAAAAGGAGATTACGCCTACATAATAGGTTGGGAGTACGGGCTTAAGGTGGTCGATATCTCCAACATTTACGAGCCTAAGATATTAAGCGGCTACAAGACCGAATTTGCTACCGATATAGACATAGACGACGAGTACGCGTATATAAGCGACGATTACGGCGGTGTTTCGATAATAGACATCAAAGATCCTCTAAACCCCTCTTTGGTTTCGAAAATAGAAACTCAAGGAGCTTGGGGAGTTAAGATCTACAAAGATACGCTTTTCGTTTACGATCTTTACGAAGGTCTTATAACGATCGACGTAAGCGACAGAAAAAATCCGAAAATCGTTTCCAAGCTTCTTTTGGAGAACGGAAAAAAGAGTTCAAGAGCTCTCTTGTCTCCGGCTTACGAAATGGACGAATTTAAAAAGGATATAAAAGTAAAGGGAGAGTATCTTTACGTAACCGCTACCGACAATAAAATAGGTATAATCAGCATAAAAGACCCTTACAATCCGGTTTATTTATCCGAAATATCCACCGCCGGCGAACCGACCTCTTTGGCGATAGAGGGAAATACGCTTTACGCGGCGGAAAAGGAGAAGGGAATAGAGGTTTTCGATATAAGTTCTCCGCTAAACGCCAAACTCGTAAAGACCGTTCCCACCGCCGGAAAAGCGATGGCTATAGCTTTTTATAAATCCATCATGCTCGTAGCCGACGGAAACAGCGGGCTTTTTTCTCTCGAAATTTCCCAAATTTCCGGCTCCGCCAAAGAAGAGAGCAAAGATTACGTTGTGGGATACGGAACTTTGGCCTTGGATTTTAAAGGGAACGCGGTTTTTGTCGCGGATAAAAATACGGGTCTGTCCGTTTATACGATTTTGGATAAGGAAGCTCTCGATAAGATAAAAAAATTCGTAAACTATCTTTACGGAAACATTTTATCGAGAGAGCCGGATCCGGAGGGATTTGAGTATTGGACCAAAGAGCTTTCCAAAAACGTAACTTCCGCCAAAAGGGTCGTTAAATTTTTCTTTGAAAGCGAGGAGTTCAAAAGCAAAAACTTAAATGACGAGGAGTTTATAGAGGTGCTTTATAAAACGATTCTTCAAAGAGAGCCGGACAAACAGGGGGCTTCCTACTGGCTTTCAAAACTTTCCGAAGGTTTTGATAGGGATAAAATTGTAAATAGTTTTATCGAATCGGAAGAGTTTAAGAGATTGTTAAACGGGTTCGGTATAAATTAAGATGCCAAAATACGCTACGACTTTCGGCTCTTCTACGATTACTCCCTACGAAAGGGAGTATGAAGAGGGGATTAGAATAGGGGCTTTTTTGGCCGAGAGAGGCTATATCGTCAAATGCGGCGGCTATCAGGGGCTCATGGAAGCCGTTAGCATAGGCGTTAAAGAGGCCGGAGGAGAGTGTATAGGAATAACTTTGAAAGCTTTTAACCGCCGCCGGCCGAAAAACGAAAATCTATCTAAAGAGATAACGGTCGATAATCTTTACGACAGGGTTAAACTTCTTTGTAAAGACAGTTCTCTTTTCGTGGTTCAAAAAGGGAGCATAGGTACTTTAAACGAGCTTTTTGCGGTTTGGGCGGTAAAATACGCCGCTTTGGACGACTTTAGAATATGCCTAATCGGCAAAGAGTGGGAAGCTTTGAAAAAGTGTTCGTTGATAGATAAAAATCTTTTAAAATTTTTGGAGTTTTATAAAGACGCAAACGATTTTATGAAAAGATTTTAAAAATCGGAGGAGTTTCCTCCCCTCCGATTAGTTTTCGTTTAGGCTCTCTATCGCCTTAAGCATCAATAATCCGGCTTCGTTTACGCTGTTTTTTCCGAGATACTTCGCCTCTCTCGCGGCGACGTAAGCTTTTTCGAAAGACTCTTTGCTAAGGTTGCTTTTTTTGAGCGCTTCTTTTATGTTTTTGGGCAAAATTCTGACTTTTTTCTCTTTTACGTACATGCTTCCGGTTTCGGCTATCGCTTTTACCACTCTGTAAATCGTCGGATTTATTGGCGCTCCGAATCCTTCGGGAACTCCGCTCATAGCTTCGTCCATCATTTTTCCGAATTCGCTTTCTATTACGTGTCCGTCCGGAAGTATCTCTATGAAACCTTTGGCTTCGAGTTTATCGAGCGCTCCTTTTATCTTTTCTTTTTCGTCATCTTTTTTATCTTCGAGTATCTCTTCTACCGTTATTCCGCTTTCGGGAATCATTTTGAATATTTCCGCCTCGTATTTGGTGATAAAAGGCATTTTTTTCTTAGAAGAGAGCTCTTCGTATAAAAGTCCCGATTTGGAAGGCTCGAAATTTCCTAAAATTCTCTCTTTTCTCGCTTCTAAAACCCATTCTCCGTTGGGAGAGCTGAATATTTTGTTGGATATCGTTAAAGTTTTGACCGAGTGCGAGTGAATGCTTCTTTCGTCCTCTTGATCCTCTATCACTCTTTTCCCGTCTTCGGTCGTAATATATACGCTCTTTCCGTTTTCGTCCGTCGTCTCTTCTATCAAACCGAAAGCCTCGAGCGAATAGAGATACTCTCTTATGTCGAAGTTCTCTTCGAACCACTCTTTTGCGTCTTTGGCCTCCGAGAATTTTTCCAAAATCTCCCGTTTTTTAAGAGGCATTTGGTTGAGTCTTTTTCCGTATTTGTCGAGCATTCTTTTGTATTCGGCTATCTTTCTATCGACTATCTCTCTTTTTATCTCTTCGAGAGTCGGTTTCTCTTTCGGATTCGAAACCGTTTTTTCGTCCCAAATTTTTTGGACGGTTTTTAGAGTTTGAACTTCTTCTTTCTCTATTGCGAAAGATTTTAGCGGTTTTTCCCTTTTGTCTTTGAAAATTCTATATACTTCAAGAGCCTTTTCACCGGCTTTGGTAAGCTCTTCCGTATCCGTTATGTATCCCATGGATTCAAGTTCTACGAGGGTTTCCAAACTCGTCTCTTCCCCGTCGGCCACTTGAGCTATGCTTTCCAATACGGAGATGTCCAAAACGCTTCCTTCCTCGGCCCATCCTCCGAAAGAGAGAGTCTCTTTGACGGCTTGTCCCAATTCGGTAAAGGCGTAATAGTCCCCTTTGGGTACGCTATAAGCTATAAGTCTCATCGCTTCGAGCAGATCTTTTTCGTTTCCTTCCGCCGGCAGATAGTGGGCGTCGGTCGGTCCCATCGGAGATTTTCTTATGTATTCGGCGAGTTTGGCGTCGATTGCGAGTTCGGGTTCTATGATGTTGTATGCTTCGTAAACCTCTTTTGCTTCTTCGGTTAAATTTCCCTCTTCGTCGGCAAAACCTCTCTCTAAAAGAGGATTTTTCGTTATTTGGGTGGTTTTGTTTTTACTTTTTACGGCCGAATCTATCATGGCTATAACTTCGCTGCTTATCCACTTGAAATTATCTTTCCAATCTTCGATCTTTTCCATTTTATCTTTTACTTTTTCCAAAACGGAAGCTATTAAGGCTCCTCCGTAAGTTAGTTTGGCTTTGGCCGGAACGGGAAATCTTATAAGTCCGCTTAAATTCAGTTCCTCTATCGCTTTTTCGTTCAGTTTTTCCAAATTGACGGTTTTATCGTCGCTTTTGTGAAGAGCCAACAATATCTTTGCGGCCTCTTTTTTGATAATCATCTGCACTCCTTTGAAATTTTTGGAAGATTTTAGTAAGATTTGCGCAATTTTTCAGCTACTTATGTTGCATTTTGCAAAGACAGTATATTTTAAATCTAATTTTGATATTATTTATCCTTTTAAAAAGCCACATTCTATTTTTGGGAAGAAGATGAAAATAGCCATCGTTGAAGACGATATCAATATGAGAAAATCTCTCGAGATAGCTTTGGGAGAGTATAAGGAGTTTGAAATCCGCTCCTTTAAAAACGCCGTTGACGCTTTGGAAGAGATAGACGAGAGTTACAATCTCATAATAACCGACATAAACATGCCCAAAAAAAACGGTGTGGAGTTTATAAAGGAGCTCGGAGGAGCTTTCGATATCATAATAATAACCGGCAACGCCGATTTGAATCTCGCCATAGAGCTTTTAAGGCTCGGAGTAAAAGACTTTTTGACCAAGCCTTTCGAGATAGAGACTTTGGTTAAAGCCATAAACAGAATAAAACAGCTTCAAAACATAGAGCCCGTCGGAAACAAAAGAAAGATTCCCGATAGACGAGTCGGAAAACCCGATACGAGAAAAGTAAAAATAGAAAGAAGAAAAAATCCCGACAGAAGGGAGCTTTTTTACGGCTCTTCTCCGAAACTTCAAAGCGCTTTGGATTTGGCTTTGAAAGCGGCCAAAACGGACGCTTCGGTTTTGCTTCTCGGAGAGAGCGGCGTAGGGAAAGAGCTTTTTGCCAAATTTATTCATCAAAACTCTCCGAGAAAGGATAAGCCTTTCGTAGCTTTAAATATGGCCGCGATTCCCGAAAATCTTTTGGAAAGCGAACTTTTCGGATACGAAAAAGGAGCTTTTACCGACGCGGTTTCCCAAAAAAAAGGACTTTTCGAAACGGCTGAAGGGGGAACCTTGTTTTTGGACGAGATAGGTGAGATGCCGATCTCTTTGCAGGCTAAAATACTTAGGGTTTTGCAAGAGAGGGAGATCGTTAGAGTCGGAGGCAACAAACCTATAAAGATAGACGTTAGGATAATTTCCGCAACTAACGCAAACATAGCTCAAAAGATCGAAAATAAGGAGTTTAGAGAGGATCTTTATTATAGACTCAATACGATACCTATAAAGATTCCTCCTCTTAGAGAGAGAAAAGAGGAGATTTTGGACATAGCGAAAAAGACTCTCGTAAGCGTTTGCAAAAAGTACGGATTTAGTCTGAAGCGCCTCTCTAAAGAGGCCGAGGAGGAGCTTTTAAATTACGCTTGGCCCGGAAACGTCAGAGAGCTTATTTCGGTCGTTGAGAGGGCGGCTATTTTGAGCGAAGGAGAGGAGATAAACAAGAGCGATCTCTTTTTGGAAAGCAGAAAGCCCAAAAGAGACATAAACAGTATGGAGAAAGAGCTTATTATCGAAGTTTTAGAAAATTTTGATTATGATATCAAGCAATCGGCTTCGACGCTCGGCATGAGTTTGAGAAGCCTTGAGAAAAAGATTAAAAAATACGGTATAGAGGTGAAAATATGAGAAAATACAACATTGCCGTAGCGGGAGCTACTGGAGCCGTGGGAGAAGAGATCTTTAGAGTTCTTGAAGAGGTCGATTTTCCCGTAGGGGAGGTTCTGCCTTTGGCGAGCGCGAGAAGCGTGGGAGTGGAGATAGAGTTTAAAGGAGAAAAGTATAAAACTAAGGAGTTGACAGAAAGCGTTTTTGAAGAGCACGAAGTGGATATAGCGTTTTTCAGCGCCGGCGGTTCGGTTTCTGCTCATTACGTTCCTTTTGCGGTTGAGAGCGGAGCGGTCGTTATAGACAACACGAGCCATTTCAGAATGGAACCGGACGTTCCTTTGGTGGTGCCGGAAGTCAATCCGGAAGATATCGCTTTGTGGAAAGAGAGAGGAATTATCGCAAATCCCAACTGCTCCACGATACAGATGGTGCAGGCGTTGAAACCGTTGGATGAAGCTTTCGATATAGTAAGAGTGGACGTGGCCACTTATCAGGCCGTAAGCGGAGCCGGCAAAAAGGGAATGGAAGAGCTGGTTATGCAGATGAAGGACTTTTTCGCTTTCAGACTCGACGAGAGCGAGCATGAGGCTTTCGCTCATCAGATAGCTTTAAACGTAATTCCCCATATAGATAAGTTTTTGGATAACCGCTATACGAAAGAAGAGATGAAGATGGTTAACGAAACTCGGAAAATCATGCATAAGGATATAGAAGTTAGCGCCACTTGCGCAAGGGTTCCGGTTCTTAGAAGCCATAGCGAAGCCGTTACCGTTACTTTCAGAAAAGACGTCGATTTGGATAGGGCTTTCGAAGTTTTGGCAAACGGCAAAAATTTGAAATTGGTTGACGATCCGGCCAATAATCTTTATCCGATGCCGATAATGGCTACCGATACCGATTTTACTTATGTGGGAAGAGTAAGGAAAGACAATTTCAGAGATAACGTTCTTCATTTTTGGTGCGTTGCCGATCAGCTTAGAGTCGGAGCGGCCACCAATGCGGTTAGAATAGCTCAAAAATGGATAGAGACGGAAGAGTCATGAAGTGGATAGAGAAAATATTCGAGCATACGCTTTGGCAAAGCAGGCTTTTCGTTCTGCTTGCGGTAATTTTTAGCATAATAGGAAGCGTGATTTTGTTTGTGGTGGCAAGTTTGGACATATACCATATAGCCGTCGATGCGATGGGAGTTTTTATGGGGCATTCGCACCCGGAGCATTTTCACGAACAGGTCGTATCCGTTATCATAGGGGCGGTGGATCTGTATCTGATAGCGGTCGTTATGCTTCTTTTTAGTTTCGGACTTTACGAGCTTTTCATTTCGGAAATAGATCCGGCGATTGAGAGCGGAAGTTCGAAAATACTCGAGATAAACTCTTTGGACGATTTGAAAGATAAGCTTGCCAAAGTTATCGTAATGGTTTTGGTGGTCAGTTTTTTCAAAAGAGTTCTTCATACCGAATATAGCGGAGCTTTGGAGATGCTGTATTTTGCCGGATCCATTTTCGCTTTGGCTTTGGGACTCTATTTTTTACATAAAGGCGGTAAACACTGATGATTTTCATAGACGCATGTTTCGGAAAAGAGACACCTTATACACCGGTATGGATGATGAGGCAGGCCGGCAGATATCTGCCGGAATATATGGAGGTTAGAAACAGAGCCGGAGATTTTTTGACTCTTTGCAAAAATCCCGAGATGGCTTGCGAGGTTACTCTTCAGCCGGTCGATATTTTGGACGTGGATGCGGCCATACTTTTTAGCGACATCTTGGTCGTTCCTTTGGAGATGGGGATGGATCTTCGGTTCGAGAAGGGAGAAGGTCCGATTTTCGATCATCCCATAAGGGACGAAAGGGATCTTGAAAGACTCGTAATTGAAGAGGCGGCGGATAGACTCTCCTATGTTTACGAGGCTATAAAGCTTATAAGGGGAGAGCTCGATAGGGATAAAGCCCTGATAGGTTTTTGCGGAGCTCCTTGGACGCTTGCCACTTATATGGTCGAGGGAAGAGGAACCAAAACCTACGCGACGGTGAAAAAGCTTCTTTATACGAATCCGGAATTTATGCACAAGCTTTTAAGAAAAGTAACCGAAGTTTTAAAACTCTATCTCCAAAAGCAGATAAACAGCGGAGTGAACGCCGTTATGATTTTCGATTCGTGGGCCTCGGCTTTGGAAGAGAATGCGTATTTCGAATTTAGTTGGAAATATATGAAAGAGATAAGCTCTTTCGTGAAAAATTCCAATCCCAAGATTCCGGTTATTTTGTTTCCCAAGGGAATAAGCGGGTATTTGGACAAGATAGACGGAGAGTTCGACGTTTTCGGCGTGGATTGGTCCACTCCGATAGATCTTGCGAAGGATAAGCTCGGAAACGATTACGTTTTGCAGGGAAATATGGAGCCTATGAGACTTTACGACAAAGAGGCCGTTAGGGAGGGAGTTAAGGAGATAGTTCAAGTTATGGGGAAAGGCTATAGACACATATTCAATTTGGGACACGGCATTTTGCCGGACGTGCCGGTTGAAAATGCGAAATATTTCATAGACCTCGTGCATGAAATGACTCTGAGAAAATGAGTTATAGATACGTTTTCGGCCCCGTCTTATCGAGAAGATTCGGGGTCTCTTTGGGAATAGATTTAAGTCCCGACGCCAAATCTTGCAATTTCGACTGCATCTACTGCGAACTTAAAGCTTCCAAGCCGGTCTCTTTCATAAAAACTCCTCCTAAAGTGGATGAAGTTTTAAAAGAGCTTCAAAAAGCCTTGGCGGAGTTTGAAGACGCGGAAGTTATCACCCTAACTTCAAACGGGGAGCCGACTCTTTACGAGGATTTGGGAGAGCTTATAGAGGGAATAAACGAGATTAAGAAAGATAAAAAACTTCTTATCTTATCGAACTCTTCGACCGTCTCTTCCTTAAAAATCAGAGAAATTTTAAAGGGAGTCGATATCGCGAAATTTTCTTTGGATTGCGTTAGCGAAAGCTGTTTTAAAAAGATAGACAGGCCGCTGAAAGGAATTTCGATCTCCGATATCGTAGAGGGATTGAAAATTTTCCGAAGGGAGTTTGATGGGGAGCTTGTTATAGAGATTTTGGCGGTTGCCGGAATAAACGACAAAATTGAAGAGATGGAAAAGATAAAAGAGGTTTTAAAAGAGATAAATCCGGATAGAATAGACATCGGTACGATAGACAGGCCTCCGGCTTACGAAGTAAAAGCCCTCGATTGGGAGAAGCTGAAGACTTTGGCGGAGGTTTTCGAAAATCTCCCCGTTAACATCTCTTATAGGAAGGATTACGAAGTTTCGAAAAAGGATTTTACTAAAGAAGAAATTCTGTCTCTTTTAAAAAGACGGCCTCAAACGGAGGATGATGTAAAAAGGCAGTTTAGCTTAGATTCTAAAAAAGTGCTTTCTAAGCTTTTAAGAGAGGGTATCGTAAAAAAAGAAAAAGTGGCCGGAGTCTCTTTTTATTCTCTTTCGTAAATTTTCCGCAGATTTTTAAAACTTCGAAAATCTGAGAAGATGGAAGAAAAAATTCTCCCCTCTTCTATAAAGAGATTTCTTTGATGTCGGCTATGCTTTTGAAGGCTTTGTAGATGGAGGCTATCAGATTTTTTCTGTTTTCTCTTATCTTTTTATCTTCCACGTTTACCATAACGTTATCGAAAAATTTATCTATAATCGGTTTTAGCGAAAAGAGAGAATCGAGTTTCTCTTCGTAGGAGTCGTATTTTTTCGATATCTTCTCTTTAAAGGCGTTATACAGCTCTCTTTCGTATTCGCTTTCGAAAAGGTTTTGGTCAACTTTTATCTCTTTGTCGGTATCTACCTCTTTTACGATGTTTGCGACTCTTTTGAAAGTCGTAAAAACCTCTTTGAAGCCTTCGCTTTGCGTTATCTCTTTTAGGGCTTTTATCTTTTTGTCGATCTCTACGATGTCTCTCTCTCCGCTTTCCAAAACGGCGGTTATTATGGATGGATTTGCGTCGAAGAACTGATAAAATCTCTCTTTAAAGAACTCTTCGAGTTTTGAGGTGTCGAACTCTTTGTAGTTTGAAGCGAACTCCTTCCAGATATTTTTTATATCAAACGGAAATCCTCTATCCAATACGATTTTTACGATTCCTATCGCCGCTCTTCTTAACGCGAACGGATCTTTCGTTCCGCTGGGAATCTTTCCGATGCTAAAGAGCGCCATAAGAGAGTCGATTTTGTTCGAAAGCGCTACGATCGAGCTGAAATGGGAGGAGGGCAGAGCGCTATCCTCTCCGCTTGGGAGATATTGCTCTTTCAAAGATAGCGCCAAAAAGGGATCTTCTTTCGCCGCCTTTGCGTAGTAGTATCCCATAACGCCTTGAAGCTCCGTAAACTCGTAAACCATTTCCGTCAAAAGATCGGCTTTCGAGAGCATAACGGTTCTTTTTAGAAGTTCGCAAAGTTCTTTTTCCTCTTTATCTTCCCTCTCTTTTAGAAGATACTCTTTGTATTTTTCAAAAAGGGAGCAGGCTATCTCTTTTTCTCTCAGCTCCTTATCGTAAAGAGTTCCGAGTTTGTCCAAAAATACGATGTTTTTGAGACCTTCGTAAGACAATCCCCTCTTAAGGTCGTTTTCGTAGAAAAATAGGGCGTCGCTCAGTCTCGCTCTCAATACCTTTTCGTTTCCCGCCACTATTTTGCCGAAATCTTTGCAAACCGCGTTCGAGACGACTACGAAGGCGTTTGTCAACTTTCCGTCCTTAAAAACGGGAAAGTATCTTTGATGCTCTTTCATTGAAGTTACGATAACTTCAGGAGGGAGTTTCAAAAACTCCTCGTCGAATTTTCCTATCAAAGCGGTCGGATATTCCGTTATCGCGACTACTTCGTTCAATAGATTTTCGTCCCTTTCTATTTCGAATCCGTTTTTTTTCTCTATCTCGTCGAACTCTTTTAGGATTTTCTTTTTTCTTTCGTCCTGATATAAAATTACGCCGTTTTTGTCTATCTTGCAAAAATAGTCTCCGGCGAAAGAGTAGGAGAAGGGATCGTAAGATATGCTTCTGTGAGGATACGAGATATTGTCGCTTTCCACTCCGTAGAGGGTGAATTTTATCGTTTCGTCTCCGAGCATCGCTCCTATCCATCTAATCGGGCGGATGAAACTGTCTTTTAGAGTTCCCCATCTCATCGATTTTCCGAAGTTTAGAGAGTGCAAGAAAAGATTTAGCATCTCCTCCATAAGCTCTTTGGAGGGTTTTCCCTTTATCTCTTTTTTGTAGTATAAAACCTCTCTGTTTCCCTTTTTAGCCCTTTTTATGTCTTTTATATCGACTCCGCACTTTTTGGCAAATCCCAAAGCCGCTTTCGTAGGCTCTCCGTCTTTGAAGGCTATCTCCACGGGAGCGCCGTAGAATTCTTCGAAACTGTCGGGCTGTTTTACCGGGAACTCTCTATGCCACAAAACGAGTCTTCTCGGAGTGTAAAAGAAGTCGAATTCGCATAGCAGGGAGTATTTTTCCAAAACGTCCGCCCACTTTTTTTCTATGTTCGGAAGCTCTTTTAAAAACGGGATTGCGGGAAGCTCCTCCACTCCCACTTCTATAAGCAAAGGTTTTACCATTAAAAGACCTTTTATGGATTTTTTGGGCGATTGTATCCTATCGGACGTTAAAAACGGATAAATTAAGAGGCGGAGTTTCGTTTAAGAGCCCTTTTTTACCGAAATGCCGGCGGCGACTATGCAAAATATCCCTATAACCGTCCAGATATCCGGTATCTTGTCTCCCAGCAAAACGCCGAAAAAAACGGCAAACGGAATGTTTATGTAGCTTACTATCGCCACTATCGAAGCGTTTGAGGAGCCGTAGGCTTTCGTCAAAAGCCATTGCGAAAGAGTCGCGGTTGCGGATAGGAGAAAAAGAAGAGTCCATACTTTAACTCCGCTTGGAGTAACGAAGGGAGATAGGATGAAAGAGAGGGATGGCGGAGAGTAGAAAGAGGCTACGGCGAAGAGAAAAAGGGGTGCGGCTATTCCCGTTATCATAAAAGAGAGAACTATCATCCGAGAATCGTAAATATCCTTGATTTTTGCTATCGTCGTATAAGCCGCAGCGGCTAAAAATCCTCCGATAAGTCCCAAAAGATGAGCAAGTCCCATCGATACTCCGAAAGGTTTGGTTATGAAAACGACTCCCGCAAATCCCACGAAAAGAGCGAAAACTTTTTTTAAAGAGAGTTTTTCTCCAAGAAGCGAAAACGAAAGAATGGCTACGAAAAGAGGAGAGGTTTTATTTAGCGTTATGGCTTCTCCCAAAGGGATTTTCGTAATCGTATAAAAAAAGAGCAAAAGAGCGCTAAATCCGAAAATCCCTCTCCAAATCAGCATCCAAGGTTTTCCGCCGGGAAGCGATGGGGGAGCGTGCTTTAGGGTAGCGAGTATGAAAAAAGCGCCGAAGAGATTTCTGAAAAAGACTATCTCCAAAGCGCTAAGATCCTCTCCCAACATCTTTGCCACCGCACCGTTTACGGCGGAGATGAGGGCGCTTAGGAACATAAAAAATACGCCTTTGTCCATTCCGTATATCAAGTTGAGCTCTCGTTTAAATTTTTTTGAGTTTTTTATACTCTTTGCACTCTTTTAAAAGCTCCTCTTCGCTCCCTTGACACACTATCTCTCCTTTTTTTAGAAAAAGGATTCTATCGCACGATTTTATCGTCGATAGGCGGTGGGCTATAATGAAAGTGATTCTGTTTTTTTTGAGATTTTCCAAAGATTGCGTTATCTTTTTCTCGCTCTCCTTATCCAAAGCGCTCGTGGCTTCGTCCAAAATCAATATTTTCGGGTTTTTGTAGATGGCTCTGGCTATGGCTATTCTCTGTCTCTGTCCTCCCGAGAGGTTGGCTCCGAACTCTTCTATTTTCGAATCTATCCCGTCTTTCATCTCTTTGACGAAATCCCAAGCGTTCGCCTCTTTCAGGGCTTTTATCACTCTTTCTCTATCGAATTTCTCTCCGTAGGATACGTTTTTGGCTATCGTGTCGTTAAAGATGTATATTCTTTGAGTTACGACGGAGATGTTTTCTCTTAGGCTTTTTAGAGTGTAGTTTTTGATGTTTTCTCCGTTTATCAGTATCTCTCCTTCGCTCGGGTCGTAAAATCTTAGGATGAGATTTACAAGCGAGCTTTTTCCGCCTCCGCTATCTCCTATCAAGGCTATGCTTTCTCCTTTTTTGACTTTGAAACTTATTCCTTTTAAAGCCTCTTTGTCATCATATTTTAGTTTTACGTTTCTAAACTCTATGGTTTCCGCCTCTTTTAGCTTTTTCTCTCCCTCTTTTATTCGAGTTTTTTTGTCTATGAGGGAAAATATCCTCTCGGTAGCCGCTACCGCGTCTTGCATTTTGTTATAAAGAGAGGAGATTCTTTTTATGGGGGTATAGAGCATAAACAAGGCGGCGGTGAAAGAGAAGAAACTTCCCACGCTCATCTTATCTTCTATAACTTCGTTTCCTCCGACGATTATTACGATTGCTACCGCCACCGCTCCGAGGGTTTCCATAAGGGGACTTACGAGTTCGTTGGTTTTTATCGCTTTTAGGTTGTAGGAGAAATATTTTTCGTTATCTTTTTTAAATCTCTCTATTTCGAACTCTTCCGCCGAGTTTGCCTTGATGATTTCTATATTGTTGAAAATCTCGCTTAGGCGGGAGGTTAGATCCGAGATTTTCTCTTGCGATTTGTGGGAGATTCTTTTCATCTTTTTTGCTAATTTGGATAGGGGATATAGTGCGAGAGGGAGTATCACGAGAGCGAAAAAGGAGAGTTTGGGATTTAGGTATATTACGTATCCTATCAAGGCGATTATGGTTAAAGCCTCTCTCGCCATTTCCGGAATCATACTCGATACGACGGCTCTAATTCTTTCTATGTCGTTTATGCTTCGGCTTATCAGCTCTCCGCTTCTGAATTTGTTAAAAAAGCTTATATCGAGAGAGAGGATGTTTTCAAGCATTCTGTTTCTGATTCTCTTTACTATATCTTGTCCTATAAAGGCGGTGTAATAAATCTGTATGAATTTACCGGCTCCTTTTAAAAAATATACCATAACGACCGCAAAAGGAAGGATGTAGAGAAGATGTTCGTTTTTCTCTATGAAAATCTTATCCATTACCGGTTTTATCAGATAAGCGGTCGCCGCGCTTCCGGCGGCGGCGAATATCATACCGACTATCGCTATCGAAAACTCTTTTATGTAGTCTTTAAAGTAGGGGGAGAATCGGTAAAAGAGATGTTTTAAATCTTTCATTCGCTCTTTTCCCAAAGAGTTCCGTTAGGAGTATCCATTATTTTTATCTCTTTTTTCAAAAGTTCCTCTCTTATGGAGTCCGCGAGAGCGAAGTTTTTCTCTTTTTTAGCTTCGCTTCTTTTTCTTATCATCTCCTCTATCCACTTTTTCTCCTCTTCCGATACGCCGTGCTGGAAATAGACGAAGGGATCTTGATATCCTATTCCCAAAACCTCCTCTACGAAGGATAGGTTTGCGGCTATTTCGTATTTTGCGGATTTGTTTTTCGGCTCTTTGTCCAAAATTTCGTTGGCTCTGTTTATCTCCTCGTCTAAAACCGCCAAAGCTTTGGAGATGTTTAGATCCTCTTTTAGGGCGTTTAGCATATCGGTTTTAAATTTTCCGTTTACCGCCGATTTTTTGGAACCGTAAACTCTCTTTTTGAGTCTGTATAGTTTATCAAGCCTTTTTTTGGAGGATAAGAGATCCTCTTCGTTGAAATTCAGATCGGCTCTGTAATGCGTAGATAAGAGATAATATCTCAAAACTTCTCCGTCGTAAACTTTCAAGGCGTCTTTTAGAAAGAAGCTGTTTCCCAAAGATTTGCTCATCTTTTCGCCGTTTATGTTTACGAAACCGTTGTGCATCCAATATTTTGCAAGTTTTTGATTGAACGCGCATCTCGTTTGAGCCGCTTCGTTTTCGTGGTGAGGGAAAAAAAGGTCCGCTCCCCCTCCGTGAATGTCTATCTGATATTCTCCTTCGTAGGCAAGATGCTTTTTTATCATCGCCGAACACTCTATGTGCCAGCCCGGGCGTCCTTTGCCAAACGGAGAATCGAAAGAGGGCTCTTTATCTTTTGCGAATTTCCATAAAGCGAAATCTTTCGGATCCTTTTTCGCTTCGTTCTCTTTTATCCTGCTTTGGGTCTCTTCCGTCTCTCTGTGCGTGAGGGTGAGGTATAGTTTATCTTTTCGGGTATCGAAATAGACTCCGTCGTTTTCTATCGTATAGGCGCAGCCGTTGGAGTCTATTTGGCGTATCATATTTACTATCTCCTCTATCGTTTCGGTAGCTTTCGGCTTTATATCGGGTTCCAAGACGTTTAGAGCCTTCATCTCCTCTTCGTATCTTTTTATGTAAAATAGCGTTATCTCTTGAAGGCTTTTTTTCGTCTCTTTCATTTTATTGA
>Ga0256914_1001358_pt1 | contig 22369 bp, 16 predicted proteins | sample HulkmetaG_FD_191571 | JGI IMG/M metagenome (GOLD analysis project Ga0256914, IMG submission 191571) | Hydrothermal chimney microbial communities from Main Endeavour vent field at the Juan de Fuca Ridge, Pacific Ocean - Hulk | ecosystem: Environmental > Aquatic > Marine > Hydrothermal vents ... | reverse complement strand
TGGTGCGTTTTAGCCACCTGAAGGGCGATTCCAACAACCCCGCAGATATGTCGTTGGTCAAAAAAGCCGGCAAGCGCATCAACGCCGAAATTGTGGCTTTGGACGACAAGCAAAACCAAATGCGCAAAGTCGGCACGCCCTACCTGGTCGAAATCATGGACCATTTCGACCTGCTCCCCGTCCACAACTACAAATTCGGCTCGCACCCCGACACGCCCAAAATCGACTCCACCGTTTGGAAGAATCTCTTCACCCAAGGCATGCCCGACGGCTGCTGGGCTGGCTGCCAACTCTCGTGCTCGCACGGCGTGGACCATTTCCATCTGAAAACCGGCCCCTTCAAGGGCAAAGCCGTGCTGGTCGATGGCCCCGAATACGAAAACGCGGCCGGCTTTGGGGCCAACATCGGCACCTTCGACCCCCTCGCAGTGTTGGAAATCAACTTCTACTGCGACACCTACGGCATTGACACCATCTCGTTTGCCAATACCATTGCCTTCTGCATGGAATGCTGGGAAAACGGCATCCTCAACGCCGAACGCACCGGCGGCCTCGACCTCACCTGGGGCAACACCGAAGCCGTGCTGGAAATTTTGCACCAAATGGCCCGCGGCGAGGGCTTCGGCCTGCTGGTCGGCAAAGGCACCCGCTACTTGGTCGATTACTTCGCCGACCAATACGGCGCCGACCGCCAGTTCCTGGCCGACATCGCCATGCACAACAAAGGCATGGAAATCTCGGAATACGTCACCAAAGAATCCATCGCCCAGCAAGGCGGCTACGGCATGACCCTCAAAGGCGGCCAACACGACGAGGCCTGGCTAATTTTCATGGACCAGGTCAACAAACAACTGCCCACGTTCGAAGACAAAGCCGAAGCCCTGCACTGGTTCCCCATGTGGCGGACGTGGTTCAGCCTGCACGGCCTGTGCAAACTGCCGTGGAACGACATCATCCCCGAAGGCAACGAGAAAACCGACGAGCCCCACAAAGTGCCCGAACACCTGGAAAACTACACCTGGCTCTACGAAGGCATCTTGGGCAAGAAAGTCACCGTAGATGACCTGATTACCGAGTCAGAGCGGGTGTATAACTTCCAGCGGGTGTTTGCCGTCCGCTTGGGTTACGGCACGCGGGAATACGACTATGTGCCCTACCGAGCGATGGGGCCGGTGACCGTGGAAGAATACGAATCGCGGCAAGAGCGCTACGACAAACAGCTGCGGGAACTCGGCCACGACGTGGACGCGATGAGCACCGAAGAAAAAGTGGCCGCCTTGCGGAAATATCGCTACGAGCAATACGAAAAGCTCATGGATGCCGTTTACGCCCGCCGCGGGTGGGATAAGCACGGCATCCCCACCGTTGAAAAGCTCAAGGAATTGGGCATTGACCTGCCCGAAGTGGTTGCGGTGGTCGAAAAGGCTCGCGCTCGCTACAACGACTAAAGCAAGGCTTGGGGGCGGCGCCGTAGTTGGGCGCCGCCCTCACTTCATTTGGCTGTGCAGCGCCTCAAAGCCCAGGCTGGGGCGGGCGCGCCAAGCATGCCTTGCCCGCGCGAGGCTCGCCCCTCAGGGGCAGCGCCCGCGGCAGAGGAGCGCCTCAGCCCCTGCCTCGCTGCCGGGCGCACCAACAGGGCTTCCGGCATGCCCCGATGCCGGACTTCCGCCGCGCGCGTTTGACGCCGATAGGGGTTGCAAGTATAATTTTGCCATCTTGTCGTGGCCGCGCGTACTCGGTGGGGGCTGCGGACACGGACTTTGGGATTATAGGGAGCCGTTATGGCGCTGAAGGGAAATCTGCGCGATTTTTCTGTCACTCAGTTGCTCAACCTGATTAACCTGGCCCGAAAAACAGGCATGTTGCGCGTAAGCGGCCCGGAAGCACAAGCCTCTATCTACTTCCGGGAAGGAAAATTGGCCTACGCCGGGTTGAGCCACGAAGCCAACGATTTGGCGACCATCCTCTATCGCGATAAACGCTTGACCGCAGGGCAATATCGCATCTTGCGAGCGCGCGCAGGGCAGATGACCGATAAAGCCTTGGGGCTGCTGCTGGTCAATGGTGGTTACCTTTCGCAAGAAGAGATCCTCCACAGCCTGCAGGCCTTTTACGTCGACGTGGTCAAGCGGCTGTTTGCCTGGGCTGAAGGCTACTTTGAATTCGACGCCAAAGCCCCTCCGCCGCCGGGCAAAATCCTCACCCGCATTGATTTGGAAAACCTCATCATCGAAGGCGCCCGGCACCTGCGGGAATGGGAACAACTTCAGGATGAAATCCCCGACTTGGATATGGCCCTCAAATTCGTGGACCGGCCGGGGACGAATTTGCGCAATCTGAACCTGAGCGTTGAAGAATGGCGGGTGGTTTCCTACATCAACCCCAAAAACACCATCCGCCAGATTGCGCGTGCCACCAAAATGAACGACTTGGAAATTCGGCGCATCGTCTATGGCTTGTTGCAAGCCGGTTTGGTCGAACTGGTGCGCCCCGAACGCGCAGTGCCTCCCAAGCGGCAGATTCATACCGCCTTGGAAGGCAAAACCAAAGAAGAGCAACGCTCGCTGGTCAATCGCCTGATTTCACGTATTCGCGGCCTCTGATATTCTCTCAGTTGCCCTTAAGCCCATTACTTTCATCCTTGCTTTGAGGAAATGCTATGCAAACAGTAAAGATCGTGGTCACGGGTCCCTTCAATGCGGGAAAGACCGCTTTTATCCAAACGGTGAGCGAAATCGACGTCGTAGCCACGGAGCGCAAAATTACCAGCGAGGCCGAGAAGGTCAAAGATACCACAACGGTGGCTATGGATTTTGGGCGCATCACCGTGGACGAGGACTTGGTGCTCTACCTTTTTGGAACGCCCGGGCAGCGGCGCTTCGACTTTATGTGGGAAATCCTCTCTGAGGGGATGTTGGGCTTTATCGTCTTGGTGGATAGCACCCGTCCCGAAACCTTTCGGGAAGCGCGTAGCATTTTGGAAACCTTCCGCGCCTATGCGCCTACCCCTTACGTCGTGGCAGCCAACAAGCAAGATCTTCCCGAAGCCTGGGATCTGGATGACATGCGCATCGCGCTGCGCCTTCCCGCTGACGTGCCTTTGCTCCCTTGTGTCGCAACGGACAAGGAATCGGTCAAAAACGTCTTATTGGAACTTCTCTATCGCATCTTGGAAGAAATTGAAGCGCAGTGAGTTGGCGCTCTCGCGAGGCTGGTAGTGTCATCAATTACAACAGATCAAGGCATCGTTCATTATGAAGTCTTTGGCCGTGGTCGGCCGGTCATCCTGCTGCATGGCTGGTTGGGTTCCTGGGGGGTCTGGCAGGAGACCATGGCCCATTTAGGGCGGCATTATCGCGCCTACGCCTTAGACTTTTGGGGGTTTGGGGAATCAGGCAAAAAGCGCGATTCATACGACGTGGCTGATTTTGTCAGCCTGGTTGACCAATTTATGGAGCAATTGGGTATCACCCGAGCGCCCTTGGTCGGGCACAGCATGGGGGGCACCGTGGCCTTGAGCGTCGCGATTCAATTTCCCCATCGGGTCAGCCGGGTTGCGGTTATCGGTTCGCCGATTGTAGGGTCTTCCCTGGCGCTGGCTTTGAAATTGGCAGGTTATAAACCCATTGCATTTTTAGTCTATCATCAGATGACCCTTTTCAAATTGGGCATTCGGCTCAGCGCGCCCTTCATCACCAAAGACCCTCGTTGGCCAGATATGATGAACCGCGACCTCTCGCAAACCACCCTTGAGTCGTTCCTTTACAGCATTGCCTCCCTGCGTCGTACGGACTTGCGCCCCTTCCTCTCACAAATTCAAGTGCCGGTGTTGGGCATGTATGGCGACCAAGATGTCATCGTCAACCCCAACCAATGGTTAGTGCTCAAGCAAGGCGTGCCCCATGCTCAAATTGCGCGCTATGAAGCCGCGGGGCACTTCATCATGCTCGATCAACCGCAAGCCTTTGTGCATCGTTTGCAGGAATTTTTGGCAGAAGACACCCAGCCAGACATCCTGCGAGTGAGGACAGCGGCTTCATGATGGGCTTGCCCACCCCTTCGACCCCAACTTCGGCCTGGTTGGAAGCCCTGCGGGAAATCATAGGCCCCCAAGCGGCCCACATGCGTTTACCCGAGCACGCACCGTGGCAAGGTGCGTTGCCGGCCCTTTGTGAGCGTTACGGCTTACGGAGCGGTTTAGGCATTGGCGTGCGCGTAGGGCGGGCGTTTGCTCGCCAGATGTTTCCCCTTTGGGCCAGGGAAGAGGGGCTGCAGGCGCCTGAAGTGCGGTTGTTGCCCTGGCCGCGGCGGATGACCGCCGGCGTGCCCCGAGTGGCTGCGTGGGCGGCGCGGGCCTTCCACACCGACGTGCAAACCCGCCCCGTCGAAGGCGGCCTGCTGTGGGTGGCGGCCTGCCCTTTTGGGCACGTGAATGCCCCCCCAGGCCTGGCGGCCTGCTCGCCGTGGGTGGGCCTGCTGGAAGAAACCCTCTATTGGCTGAGCGGCGGGCGGTGGTTCGCAGTGCGAACGGCTCCCCATCAGGAACAAGCCCTCTTCCTGCCGTACCAACCCTTGCACTGAGACGGCGTTATGCTCAAAATCATCCTTCACGACGACCGTCATATCTTGCCCTTCAACGAGCCCGCGCGCGATTTGCGCATCCAAAACAAACCCCTCTGGCTGGCGCAACGCGACGTGCTCACCCCCTACGTGGATCGGGAAATCGAGATCCGCGCCGGGCAGCCGTTGCCGCCCATCCGGGAAGAAACCATCGTCTATCGCGACAACCTCTTCTTCGACGAATATTACATGCAGGCCTTCCTGGAAGCCGCCCGAAAGCGCAAGAAACCCGTGCGGGCCGCGTTTTCGGCCCACGACCCCGCCTTTCGAGAGCACGCCCTGCCGCTCTCCATTTCCTACACCCAACAGGACGATATCTACCTCGCCGATTTGTGGTATTACCCCCGAGGTACGGCCACCGGCGAAGAGCCCGAACCCCTGGTCATTGACTTGCAAGCGCGGGAAATTGGCTATTACCACGTCCCGACCTATATGGCCACGGAGCAGGGTGATTTAGTGTTCCAAGTGCCTTTGCGGGCCCTGATTGCCATTGACAGTTGGGTGCATATCTTTGTGGCCGATGTGATCTTTGGCGTGTTTGCACGCGGCGCGCGCTTTGAAGCCCGCCTCAACCGCGACCCCTTCTTCAAACTCAAAATCCTCGCAACGGCCATGTACGAAGGCAAACAAGTGCTTTCTTCGTCGCCTTTGGTCAAAGTGGGGCGCAACGTGGTGATTGACCCCACCGCGGTCATCCACGGCCCGACCATCATCGGCGACAACGTCACCATTGGCGCCGGCGCGGTGATTGACAATTGCATCATCGGCGACAACGTCAACATTTCACAAGGCTGCCAACTGTTGCTCTCGGTGGTTGGCGATGGCGCGTTCCTGCCTTTTCGGGCGGCCCTGTTTATGACCACATTGATGGATAACAGCATGGTGGCGCAAAACACATGCTTGCAAATGTGCGTCGTTGGCCGCAACACCTTCATCGGCGCGGGCACCACGTTTACCGACTTCAACCTCATCTCAGCCCCCATCAAAGCGCGCGATGGCCACGGCCTCTTGCGCGACGCCAACCGGCCGGTGTTGGGCGGCTGCGTAGGCCACAACTGCCGCTTGGGCTCGGGGTTGGTGATTTACCCCGCGCGCATGATTGAATCGGACGTCGTCATCGCCGCGAGCCCGCAACGGCGGGTCATCATGAAAGACGTCACCTACGAAGAGAGCGACCACCACCACCTGCGTGGTGGGCATCGCCATCCGCGGCTCTATCCGCGGCCCGGTGAAAAATCTACCCAAACCTGGTAAAACCGCCCCTGCATCCTTGGACCTTGCCACGCGAGTTATGGACACATTCGCTTTCATCATCCATCCCATTGACCCCAAGCGTGACGTGCAACGCAAATTTCCCCTTTTGGGAAAGGTGTTAACCGAGCGGCAAATTGACTTCTTTTCCACCTTCTTCCCGCCCGTCTATATTTCGGAGATTACAGGCATCGTTTCGCAAGCCACAGGCAAGGAAATCAAAGGCTGGTTTGTGGCTTGCCCCCTCACCCCTCGGCGGATGCTGGCCCTGCCCGAGCGCGTCGTATATCGGAAAATCATCCAAACCGGGCGCATGGCCGAGCGGTTGGGCGCCAAAATTTTGGGCCTGGGCGCCTTTACCTCAGTGGTGGGCGATGGCGGCGTGACGGTGGCGCGAGCCTTGGATGTGCCCGTGACCACGGGCGATTCCTACACTGTCGCCATCGCGGTCGAAGCGCTCTGGGAAGCAGCCCGCTTGATGGAGATTCCCTTGGAAAACGCCACCGTCGCGGTCGTGGGGGCGACCGGGGCCATTGGGCGGGTTTCGGCTGCGCTGCTCGCGCGGCGAGTGGGTGAGGTATACTTAATTGGACGCCGCCGTGCGGCGTTAGAGCAAGTGCGTGAATACATCGCGGCGGAAGGCGGCCGAGCGGTGTTGCAAGTGAGCACCGACATCCGCGACTTGCGCCGCGCCCAACTGATCCTGACCGTCACCAGCGCGCTGGATACGGTCGTGGCGCCCGAATATCTCCAGCCGGGTAGCGTGGTATGCGACGTGGCACGGCCGCGTGACGTGTCCGCGCAGGTCGCGGCAGCGCGCCATGATGTCTTGGTGATTGACGGCGGCATGGTGGAAGTGCCCGGCCCCGTAGATTTTCATTTCGATTTTGGCTTTCCCCCCGGGAAGGCCTACGCTTGTATGGCCGAAACGATGGCCTTGGCCTTGGAAGGCCGCTTTGAGGATTACACCGTGGGCAAGGAAATTTCCCTCGCTCAGGTGGAAGAGATAGCCCGTATCGCGGCGAAGCATGGTTTTCGCCTCAGCGGTTTCCGCTCGTTTGAAAAGGCGGTCACCGCAGAACACATCGCCCGCGTGCGCGCCCTCGCCCAACAACGACGGCGGGCACAGCGGTCTGGGAGGTAGCCTATGGGAAAGGCCCGCATCTTAGTGGTGGAAGACGACCTGGACATCGCCAACATGCTCCAAATTTACTTTTCCAGCCAGGGCTACGAGGTGGAGATTGCTCCGCGTGGTTACGACGCGCTGGAGAAGACCCGCCACAGCATGCCCCATCTGATTGTCTTGGACATTATGCTCCCCGACATTGACGGCTATGAAGTGTGTCGGCGGCTGCGCACCAGCACGCGCACCAGCCACATCCCGGTCATCTTCCTCACCCAAAAGGATGAGCGCAGCGACCGCCTGCAAGGGCTGGAACTCGGCGCCGATGATTACATCACCAAGCCTTTTGACATTGAGGAACTCCGCCTGCGGGTGCAAAACGCCATCCGCCGCGCAGAGCGAGAAAGCCTCACCGACCCCCGTTCAGGTTTGCCCGCCGGTCGGTTGATCGAAGACCAATTGCGGCGCATTATTCGCGAACAGGGTTGGGCATTGATGGACATCCGCATCAACCATTACGACGCCTTCCGGGATGTGTATGGCTTTGTCGCCGCCAACGACGTGTTGCGCTTTACGGCCATGCTCCTCAACGAAGTGGTGGACGAACTCGGCACCCCAGATGACTTCATCGGCCATCCGGGAGACGAAAATTTCGTGGTCATCACCACCGAAGAGGCTGCCCCGGCCATCCGCGCCCGCATCAAAGAGCGGTTTGCCGAAGAGGTCAAGAGCCATTACAACTTCCTCGACCGAGAGCAAGGGTATATCACGGTTGAGGTGGATGGCGTGCCCACCAAAGTGCCTTTGATGACCCTTTCGGTGGGGGTGGTGTCGCCTTCCCAATATCACTTTGCGGATATCCGCGAAATCACCGAATTGGCAGCCGAAGCACGGCGCAAAGACGTGCCCTCGCGGTTGGAATCTTAGCGTGCCTTTAGGCTGATTGGGCGTCGTATGTTAGGAACCGACCCTTTCATCTTAGGCGTTTTGCTCACCATCGTCGGGCTGAGCATGTTTTTTGCCGCCCGTAGTTTGACGCGGCTGATGACGGCCGGCACCCAAGACGTTTGGGTGACGACCATGCCCGCGACGGTAGCCTCACTGGAAGAAGCCCCAGAAGATGACGCCCAAGAAGCCGTGATTTTGGTGTTGAGCGGGGGCAGGGTGCAATACCTCAACGCCCAAGCCCGGCGTTGGTTCAACCTTGACCCTGACGCCTTCCCTTCGCTGGAATATTTAGCCCATCGGGTGCGGCCGGAAGAAGACTTCCTGAAACTCTGTGTCGCACCAGGGCACGCTCGGCTTACCCTGGCCGCCAAGGCCGTCGAGGCAACCTCTTATGCCGTGCCCTACCAGGGGGACCAAGCGCTCTTGATTGCTTTGCGCCCGCTCCAACTGCTGGAAGAAGACCAAGAAGCGCTCCCTGTGCCCTCGTTGCGCTCTTTGAGCGTCTTTGTCTCATTGAGCCAGCGGATTGGCACCCAAACCAACCTGGACGATGCCGTCCAAGCCGTGGTGGAAGCCATCGCGCGTTTGCTCCCTTCCGATTTGATGGAAGTCACCCTGTGGAACGCCTCCCACGACGCCTTGATTCCCCATCGCTATGTGGCGGGCCCTGAAGGGCCTATGCCGGTGGCCGTTGAAGGACAACGCTATCGGCCGGACGAGGGCTTTACGGGCTATTTGCTGGCCCATCGGGAGCCGCTCTTGGTGGATGACGTCGACGTCGCTTCGCCCGCGGTGCCCCTCATTGACCGCCGCCGTTATCCCATCCGCTCTTATTTGGGCGCGCCGTTGATGGTGGGCGACGAGGTGATTGGCACGCTGGAAGTAGCCTCTTTGGCGCCTTACGCCTATACCCCGGGCGACCGGGAATTTTTGAATTTGGTGGCCTCGCAGGTGGCTGTGGCGTTGAAAAACGCCCAGCAGTTTACCGAAGTCCAGCGCCGTTTGCAAGAGCTGCGCGGCCTGGCCGAAATTGCCCGCTCGGTGGGGGGCGTGAAAGAGCCTGGGCAGTTGGTCGCCCGTATTTTGGATAGCATTCATCCCCTGCTTGATGCTCGGATTATTGGCTTTTTGTTGTACGACGAGGTCCATCGGGTGTTGGCGGCTCAGAAGCCGTTTATCGGCTTGCCTGATGCCTTTGTGGAGGCCTACCGCACTCGGGTTGGGGTGGGCACCGAAGCCGAAATGCTCTTGCAGCGAGAAGAGCCCATCATCAGCGAAGACGCGCCCGAAGACCCGCAGCTCCAGGCTTTGGGCCTGGCCGGTTTGTGCCGCACCGCGGGCATTCGGGCGACGGTGTTGTATCCGCTCAGCGCGGGCGCCCGCACCCTGGGTTTTTTGCAGGTAGCCAACAAGCCCGATGGCGCGCCCTTTGACCAGGATGATTTGCAGGTCTTGACCCTGCTGGCCTCGCAAGTTGCGCCCCTGCTGGAAAACGCGGTCCTCTTCCACGAAGCCCGCCAACGCGCCCAGCGGGCAGAAGCCCTGCGCCGGATTGCCAGCCTGACCGCTTCCCAGGCGACGTTAGACGAGGTTTTCAAGTTTTCGCTCTTAGAGCTGGCCCATCTGGTGCAAGCCGAGGTGGCGGCAGTGTTGCTGCTGGATGAGGAGCGCGGCGGGCTCTTCCCCCATGAGCCTTCCCTCTATGGCATCTCACCCGAGCAGGCGCGGCGCATTGGCTCGATTTCGGCGCAAGCCCCCGACTTTCACCTCACAGCGACCCGCAGCGGCCGGCCTTTCCTCTCCGACGACGTGCAAAACGACCCGCGCGTGGTGGCTTCCTACCGGGAATTGTTGAAAGCCGTGCCCCACATTCGCTCGGCCATTGTGGTGCCGCTGCAGGCGCGCGGGCGGGGCGCAGGCGAAATTATTTTGGCCCACACCAAACCCGGCCAGTTCGACCGGAACGACCTGCAGTTGGCCCTGGCCACCGCAGCCCAGATGGCCGTTGTGTTAGAGCGAGAACGCCTGCTCGCCCAAAGTGACCAAACCCTGCGCCAACAAGTGGAAGAACTGAGCGCCATCGCCCGCCTCAGCCGCGATTTGGGGTTGATTGCCTCGCTGGAACGCCTGGTGCAGTACGCGCACCAACAGCTGTTGGATTTGACCCACGCCCGTTGTGGCCTGATGCTGCTCTTCGAGGCCGACGCCCCCAGCCAAATTTGGCATGCCGTGGGCGGCCCTTGCGCGCCCGCGTTGCATCCTTTGGATGAGGTGGCTATCAACCTGCGCTCGCCCCAAGCCGTAGAAGATTACGCCAAGAGCGATTTAGCCCCGCCCCATGAGGGCGTGCGGTCGTCGTTGGCGCTGCCTTTGCTTTACCGCGGCCAGGTGGTGGGCGTGGTGCATCTCCACCACAACGAGCCCGACCACTTCACCCCCGAATTACAACACTTCGCCCAGATGCTGGCACAGCACGTGGCCGTGGCCGTGGGCCAGGCCATCCAAACCGACCGCTTGCTGCGGGAAAACGCCAGCCTCAACCAGCAGTTGCAAGCCCTGCGGCGCCTGCAGCAATACCTGCAAAACCATCGCCCCTTAGAGCAGTCCGACGCGTCTCTGCGCGACTTGGTCGAAGTGTTGCGCGAGGCCCTGGGCTACAATGCAGTGCTCATCGGCCGCTACGATTCGGAAACAGGCCTGCTCACCCCTGTGGCCAGCGTTGGCTTCCGCGAAACCCCCACCATGCCGTGGGACGCCCTGAGCCTGCTCTTGGAAGACCGCTTCTTCCGCGAAGGCGTGTATTTCATCCCCGCGGAAGCGCGCCCACCCCTGCCGGGCAATTTGAGCCTTCCCCAGCCAGAAGTCGAGCCTTCTGCCCCAGGCGAGGAAGGCGCGTGGCAAGCGCAGGATTTGCTCTTGGTGCCATTGCGCACGGCCGAGGGTGAACCTTTGGGGGTGCTGTATCTGCAAACCCCGCACAACGCCCGCCGCCCCAACGAAGCCATCTTTGAGGTGCTGCGCCTCTTTGCCCTCCAACTCGCTTGGCTGCTCCAAGCCCAAGAGGTGTGGCAGGCCTGGCAGCAGGAGCGCCAACATCTGGAAACCCGCGCCATCGAAGCCGAAGAGGCCGCGCGGGTGGCCCAGCAAGATTTGCCACGCTGGCTCCACAAAGATCTGCAACAAACCCTGGACCGCTACGCCTTGGCCCAGCGGGCAGAGCGCCTTCAAATCAGTTTGGAAATCACCGCCCTGCTCAACCGCCAGCCCAGCCATAGCGCGGTGTTTGACACGCTGGGGCGCCAAATGGCCGAGCGGTTTGGCTTCAATTACGTGTTGGTGGCCGAGCCCACCGCCTTTGCCGGGGCAACACCCGAACAGGGCGGCTTGCGCCTGCTGCGCACCTTTGGCGACGTGCCTTCCACTTTGAAACTGGACATGCTCTTGGGGCAGCGCAACCCGCTGAGCGAAGCCCTCCGCCGTGAAGAAGTGGTCGTCGTGCCCGATGTCGCCCGGGAAAGCCAATGGGAACGCTCGCCCCTCTTGCAACGCCTTGGCATTCAGGGGTTCGCTGCCTTCCCCATCATTGTGGAACAGCGCGTGCGGGCGGTGGTTTTGGTGGCCTCCAAAGCACCGTTGACCTTCTTCTCCACCCAAGACGCCGCCATTTTCGATTTGATGGGGCGGCAGGTGGGCATTGTGCTCCAAAACCTGGACCTGCTGTCGCGCACTTCTCGGCGGCTGCGCGAGGTGGATTTGCTCCTCACCTTCAGCCGTCAGTTGGGCGTGCTGGATGCCGACCGCATCCTCAAAACGCTGATGGATAGCACCCTGGGCGTCTTGCAGCACGCGCACGCGGGCTTTGTGGCCATGTGGGATGAGCAACAGCGGGTTTTGCGGCCACAAGCCGCCGGAGGCTACGCCGATCCGGCTGCCTTGTTGGCGATTACCCTGCCGGAAGACAGCCTCCCCGCGCAGGTGATGCTGGAGGGCCAAGCCCGGCGCATCTCAGAATTGGATTTTGCCGAAGCCTACCCCCTCAGCGCCGATGACCTCATGCGTTACCGCCAGGCCACCACAGAGCGGATGCCGGTTTCCAGCATGATGGTGCCCTTGCGGGCTGGAGAGCGGCCTTTGGGCGTCATCGTGTTGGACAATTTCAACACCACCACGGCTTTCACAGCCGACGACCAAACCCTGGTGGATTCCCTGGCACAGCAAACCGCCCTCACCCTGGAAAACGCCCGCCTGCTCCGCACAGCCGAAAAGCGAGCAGCCCAGTTGCGCGCTTTGGCCCAGGTTTCGGCCGATATTACCGTGCGGAGCCTTTCCTCCGAAGAAATTGAGGCCTCGGTGTTGGCCCAGTTGGAGCAGGTGTTGCCCTACGACGCAGGAGCCCTGTGGTTGTTGGAGGGCGACCATTTGACCGTGCGCGATGCTCGCGGGTTCCCTAACAGCGAAGAACTGTTGGGCGTGACCGTCGCCGTGGAAGATAGCCGCCTGTTCCAAGAGATGATCTCTTCTCGGCGGCCGTTGGCCGTGGGCGATATGCGCACTGACGACCGCTTCCCCAATGCTGAGGCGTTGCTCAATCGCTCGTGGTTGGGCGTGCCTTTGATTGCGAAAGACGAGGTGTTGGGCGTCATCGCCCTGGAGAAGGCCGAGCCTTACTTCTTCACCCGCGACTGGGTGGAAACCGCCGAGACCTTTGCCGCCCAGGTTGCGGCTGCTTTGAGCAACGCCCGCTTGTACGAAGAAAGTTTGCGCCGAGCCGAAGAGCTGGACCGCCGCACGCGGCGCCTCTCGTTGGTGTATGAGGTGACCGCAGCCCTTTCGGCTTCGCTGGATCCTCAATACATCGTCGAATATACCGCCCGCCAACTGCATCAGGCTTTGGGCACAGTGCAAGTTTCGGTCGCCTTGTGGGAAGAGGGCCGAGCGACATTGGTGGCCGAAGCGCCCGCTACCCCCGACGAGGCCCTGCCTCAAACGTTGCCTGCCGCGCCGGTGTTGGTGCATTTGGCCGAAAGTTTGGGCGTTTTCCGCAGCGACCATCCCTTAGACGACCCCATGCTGGCGCCTCTGACGGCTTTCTTGCAAGCCCGCCACGCTGCTCAGGTGGCTGCAGTGACCATGTCGGCCGGGCAGACGATGTTTGGGGTGATTTTCCTCTTGGCTCCCCCAGGGGAAGAACTGACCGCCGACGAAATCGAATTGGCCCAAACCGTGGCCAAACAGGCCGCAGTAGCCCTCCAAAACGCCAAATTGTATGAAACCACGCGGCGCTTCACCGAAGAGCTCGAAGCCCGAGTGGCCGACCGCACCGCCGAGTTGCAGCGTGAGCACCACCGCGCCCAAACCCTGTTGCGCATTATCGGCGAACTTTCGGCCAGTTTGGATTTGGACCAAGTGCTCAACCGCACCTTGGATTTGCTCAACGAATCACTCACGGCCGAACAAAGCAGCATTTTGTTGGCGCGGCCGGGCGAAGAGACCTTGTTCTTCCGGGCTGGGCGGGGCTACACCGAACAGCCGCCTTTGGGTGGCCGCCCCACCGACATCTCGGTGCGTGAATCCTTGGCTGGGTGGGTCATCCAAAATCGGCAGCCTGTGCTCATTGGCGACCTCACCCAGGACCCGCGCTGGAAGGAAAAAGACCACGGCGTGCCCACAGCGCATCGCAGTGTGATTGGCGTGCCGTTGGTGGTAGGGCAAGAAGTGCTGGGCGCTCTGATGCTCTTCCACCGAGAGCCCTACCACTTTGGCGAATATCACCTGGACTTGGCCAACGCCACGGCCAAACAAGTGGCCGTCGCCATCAACAACGCGGAGCTGTTCCGCCTGATTCGAGAGCAGGCCGAGCGCTTGGGGCAATTGCTCCGCCAACAAGAGGTGGAAGCCAGCCGAGCCCGAGCCATTTTGGAAGGCATCGCCGATGGTGTGTTGGTGACCGACACCGAAGGTAAAATTACCCTGTTCAACCCCTCGGCCGAGCGCATTCTCGGCTTGCCCGCGGAGCAGGCTCTGGGCCGGCCGTTGGAACACTTCATCGGCTTGTTTGGCTCGGCGGGGCGCCAGTGGATGGATACCGTGCACAACTGGTCGCTCGATCCTGAGAACTATCGTGAGCAAACCGTGCACGAAGAGCAAATTGAACTGGATGACGGCCGGGTGGTTTCGGTGCACTTGGCACCGGTGTTTTACCGCCGCGATTTCTTGGGCACGGTCTCCGTCTTCCGCGACATCACCCACCAAGTGGAAGTGGACCGCCTCAAATCGGAATTCGTGGCGACCGTGTCGCACGAATTGCGCACGCCCATGACAGCCATCAAAGGCTATGTGGACATTTTGCTGATGGGCGCAGCAGGCCAATTGAACGACCAACAGCGCCGTTTCCTGGAGGTCGTCAAGAGCAATACCGAGCGGTTGAATTTGTTGGTCAACGACCTGCTGGATATTTCCCGCATCGAAGCCGGCAGGGTTTCGCTCTCGCCCGAAGCCTTGGATTTGCGCACTTTGATCGAAGAAGTTTTAGCCGAACAAGAGCGCATCGCGCGGGAAGAGGATCGCCCCATGACCTTCGAGGCCCAACTTCCCCCTGATTTGCCGTTGGTGTATGGCGATCCAGAGCGGGTGCGCCAAATTGTAGAAAACCTGGTCGAAAACGCCTATCGCTACACGCCCGAAGGAGGCCACGTGTGGGTGCGCGCCCACGTGGAGGGAGACAAAGTGCAAGTGGATGTCCAAGATACTGGGATTGGCATCCCCCCCGAAGAGCAACCGCGGGTGTTTGAGCGCTTCTATCGGGGCGAAAACCCCTTGGTCATGGCCTCGGCCGGCACAGGCCTGGGGCTCTCGATCGTCAAGACCTTGGTCGAGATGCACGGTGGTGAGATTTGGTTGACCAGCACAGGCGAGCCGGGCGAAGGTTCCACCTTCTCGTTCACTTTGCCGATTTACACCGACACCCTTGAATCCGATCCTTCGACAGAAGAAACGGCGGGTTCTTCTCAGGGAGGCACCAATAATGGCTAAAATCGTCATTGCCGAAGACGAACGCGATATTCGAGATTTGATTACCTTTACCTTGCAATTTGCGGGGCATGAGGTCATCGCCACTGCCAACGGGGCAGAGGCGGTCGAAGCCGTCCAGCGGGAGATGCCCGATTTGGTGCTGATGGATGTGCGGATGCCGCGGATGACCGGCTATGATGCCTGTCGGCAACTCAAGGCCGACGAACGCACGAAAGACATCCCCGTCGTGTTTCTCTCAGCCAAAGGCCAGGAATCGGAAGTGCAGGAAGGTTTGGCCGCCGGCGCGTTGGATTACATCCTCAAGCCGTTTTCCCCCGACCAGCTGACGGCCCGCGTGCAGGAAATTTTGCAGCAATTTGGCAAAGCGTAGTGCTGGCCTGAAGGCTCACGAGGCAGTGCCATGAGCGCAATCATCATTCGAGATCGCATAGCCCATTATGAGGTTTTGGGGCGCGGCCGACCCGTGCTGTTTTTGCACGGCTGGATCGGCTCTTGGCGTTACTGGGTGCCTGCCATGCAGAGCGCCTCGCAACGCTATCGCGCCTATGCTTTGGATTTGTGGGGCTTTGGCGATAGCGACAAACACTCTGAAAACTACGCCTTAGAGGCCCAAACCCATCTCTTGGCTGCTTTTTTGGATGAAATGGGCATCACCCGCGTGGCGCTCATTGGGCACGGCCTGGGTGCTGTGGTGAGTTTGTTGTTTAGCTTGCGTTACCCCCTGGCTGTGGACCGCATGGCTTTGGTTGGCTTGCCTCTGGAAGCGGGCGCGTTGCACCATCGCTTGCGCACCGACTCGCCGGAAAAATTGGCCGATTGGTTGTTGAAACCCACGATTTCCACCGAGGCGGCCCGCCATGAGGCGCCCAAGGCCGACCCTGAAGCATTGCGTTCTTCGCTGGCAGAAATTGAGGGGTTGGACCTGCTGGCCGAGCTCCAAAAAGTCGAAGCCCCGACCCTCTTGGTCTATGGCCGCAACGATGCCCTGGTGCGCTTGCCCAGCGGCGACGCGGTGGCGCGGCTTCCTGAAAGCACACATCAGATTGTCTTTGAGCAGTCGGGGCATTTCCCCATGCTCGATGAGCAAAGCAAATTCAACCGCCTGATGTCGGATTTCTTGCTGCTGGAATCTGGCGTCAGCCCCCGTCAATTGCAACTCAAGGAAGAATGGAAACGCCGCGTGCGCTAAAGCCTTGGCGCGTGGTTGGGTTGATTCGCCGAACGGCAGCCCGATGGGGGATGGCCCTCGGGCTGTTGTTGTTGGCCGCGTGTACCGCGCAAGTGCGACCACCCACACCGACGCCCTGGCGTCCGCCCACCGCGGCGCCGACGGCCACGGCCACAGCGACCGCGGTCCCTTCCCCCACCACGGTGCCTACCCCGACCCCTTCCCCCACCCCTTGGGCTTGCTGGCACCAAGGGGGCACCTTGCGAACGGTGGCGTTGGATTCTCCCCATTTGTCTTCCCCTTTGGCAGTGGTGATTTATCTGCCCCCTTGTTACGACCAGCAGCCGCAGGCCCGCTACCCCGTGCTTTATCTGTTCCACGGCCAAAATTTCGACGAGCACCAATGGACACGTTTGGGGGTGCCCCAGGTGGCAGATCGGCTGATCGCGGCGGGAGAAATGCCGCCGTTGATTGTGGTGATGCCCGGGGAGCGGACTTGGGTGCAGCCGGCCGATACCGGCTTTGACGAGGCCGTGTTAGAGACCCTCATGCCGTGGGTCGAAGCCCACTTGCACACCCGCAACGAGCGGCGTTATCGGGCTGTGGGGGGGCTTTCGCGGGGGGCGTCGTGGGCGATTCATTTGGGGTTGTCACATTGGGAATTGTTCGGCAGCATTGGCGGGCATAGCCCCCCCATTTTTTGGGAAGACGTCGGCCGGGTGCAGGGCTGGTTGAGGGCTATTCCCGAAGGCCAATGGCCGCGCATTTATTTGGATATTGGGCGGGGCGATCAGCAGCAGATTTTGGCTTCTGCCCGTTGGTTTGAGCAGTTGTTGACCCAGGGGGAGTATCCTCACGAATGGCACTTCAATCTGGGGCGCCACAATGAAGATTATTGGCGCGCCCACGTGGAAGCTTATCTGCGTTGGTACACCGAGCCCTGGCAGGCGGATGAAACCCTCCCCCGACCGTGATGATGTGGCCGCTGAGCAGCAACCGCGCCTTGCGAAACCAAGGGCGGGTTTTTCGCCGCGGGGGCGATTGGAGGCGTAAAAATAGGCCGCCTTGACTTTTGTTGGGGGTAAAAAGATTGCATTTTGAGTAAAATTTCTATATACTGAGGATGACCCAGGTCGAAAGGTGGTCAAGGCGCAAACAAGGTCGCCCTTCCTCTCAAGCCTTGTCTTTCTCCCGGCTCTGTAGGCGTGTCAAGGATGAAGGCGCCACCTTCCCCAGGGCGTCGCGGGGCTGTGGTTGGGCTTTCGGTCTGGTGGTTTTTTGCTCTTGGTGTGTCGGTATCTGTTGAGAGGACGCCCATTGCCTTATTCCTTGAGCATCCGTGAAGGGGGGTGCGGGTGCGCCTTCTTTCATGGAGGGAAGAATGAAACGCATTTGGTGGAAGTTGCTGTTTTTGGGGATGGTGGCCCTGATGGCCTGTAATATGCCGACGGCGGCCACTCCGACGGTTTCCCACGATACGGTGCAAACCGCGGCCGCGATGACCGTCCAAGCGGCGCTTACCCAGGCCGCTGTGGCAGCAACGCCTGCTTTGACGTCTCAGGTTGCTTCCCCCACACCCGCCACCAGCGGTGTGGTGTTCACGGTCACCCCTGCGCCAACGCCGCCGCCTTCATCCACTCCTGTGCCTACCCAGGACCAATGCAACCTGGCCCATTTTGTGAGAGACGTCACCGTGCCCGATGGCACGACTTTTCACCCGGGTGAGACGTTCACCAAAACGTGGCGCTTGAAAAACGTGGGTACATGCACCTGGCAAAATTATGCCCTGGTGTTTGATAGTGGCAACCACATGGGTGGCCCGTCCGTTGTCCCCATCTCGGGCTCGGTAGCCCCGGGTGAAGAGGTGGACATTTCCGTGGATTTGGTCGCCCCCAATCAAGAAGGCAACTACAAAGGCTTCTGGCGCTTGCGAGACGACAAAGGCGTGCTCTTTGGCCTGACCACGGGCAACGCCTTTTGGGTTGCCATCAAGGTGGCCAAGCCGTCCACCGCAACACCCACGCCCACCCCCACGTTGGTGCCTCCGGCGCTGTTGGTGTTGGATTTTTATGACGAGGCCCCCCACGCGGCTTGGTATAACTCCAACAACGAACAGTTGCCCTTCCCGGGCTCGGGGGGTGATTCCCGTGGTTTTGCCCGCTACGCTGATGGTTATGTCTTGGAAGACGGCCATGCCTACAGCCGTGTGTTGGAAACCCACCCGCAATGGATTGACAACGGCTCCATCATTGGCCACTATCCTAAGGTGACGGTGCCGGCCGGAGCGCACTTCCGCGCGAAGATTGGCTTCATTGCCATGCCCGATGGCTCCTGTGGCGTGGGCGACGTGACCTTCCGCTTCTATGCTTTGCGGGTTAACCACCCGCCTCAGATGCTGGCTTCGTGGCAGAAATCATGCAATGGCTCGCTGATGGCTGTGGATGTGGACTTGTCGGCCTGGCAGGGGTATGAGGCGAGTTTCTCTTTGTCTGTCTACGCGGGCGCGTCTTCGGCTCAAGATTGGGCCGTCTGGGTGCAGCCCGTGATTAGCACGCCGTGAATCCCCTGCCGCGAGATAGAGCAAAAAGCCACCTTCCTCAGAAGGTGGCTTTTTTTGGAGGGATGGATTTGCGTTTTAGGCAGGGTTGCGGAGAATGTGGAGGACTTCCTTCCACGAGGGGCGCTTTCCAAACATCAAAATGCCCACCCGGAAGAGCCGCAGGCCGGCCCAGGCGCTGAACGCGGTGCCCACGGCAATGGAGCCTAAAGAGAGGGCGATGTCCCACCACGGGAGGGGGGTGATCGAGAGGCGGAGCAAGAGCGCGACGGGCGCCGTCCAGGGGAAGTAACTCAACGCGCGCGGCACCAGGCCGTTGGGGTTGAGGAAAAACAAGGTGTTGACCATCAAGGGTGAAACGGCCAAAATGGAGAAAAACGCCGAATATTGTTGACTTTCGCGCAGGTTGTTTCCCAGGGCGCCCAAGCCGGCCATCAACATCCCAAAAAGCAGGAAACTGCCCAAAAGCACCACCAGCGCGATGGCCAAAAACTGTGGTGTGAAAGAGAGGTGCATTTCTGGCGTTTGCGCCAGGCGGTTGAAAAGCACCAGCGAAGAGAGGCCCCACACAGTGATTTGCATGATGCCCAGCGCCCCCAGCCCCAGCAGTTTCCCGGCCAGCAATTCGGAAGTGCTCAGCGAAGAGAGCAAAACCTCAACGATGCGGCTTTCCTTTTCGCCGGCCACGCTTTGCAGGAGATACCCCGTGACGGTGAAGAGGGAGATGAAGTAAAGCATGCTGAAGAGATAGGCGCTAAAGAAGGTGTTGGTGCTTTGGGGCGTGCCTTGGGAACCCGCGGAGAGGGAAATGTAGCGGGTTTTGGGCGGGGTGAAGAGGGCTTCTAATTCTTGCTCAGAAAGCCGCCCCGCAGTGCGGGCGTAGGCCAGCAGGAAGGTGAGTCGCTCATCAATGGTAGGGGCAATGGTGATCATGCTGGTGTTGGTGTACACATCCAGCGGCGCTTGTGTGTGGGGGTAATGTTGAGGAATGACCACCACGGCCAGCAGTTGCCCTGCGTTGAGGGCTTTTTTGCCGTCTTCCAGGCTGGCCACCCGTTGAAAACCTTGCGGAAGGGTGTCAGGGAGGAAGTGGGCTTGGTCTAAGACACCCAGGGGTTTGGTGATGTCCACGGTGAGGAGTTCGGTGTGGGTGGCGCGTTGCGAAATCCAATGGAGGCCCAAGAGCACCAGCGCAGCCAAGAGGGGCAGGCCAAACGTGGCCAGGCGGTAGCCCCAGCGGCGGAAGTTGGTGCGATATTCAAAAGTGGCTACAGCCAGCACTTTACGCGGTTGCATGGTGAACCTCCTCGGGGGGCGCGGCCGCGACGGCTTGAAGGAAGATGTCTTCCAGAGAGGGCAGAAGGCGCTCGAACCGTTCCAGGGGTACCTCGGCCGCGAGCAGAGCAGCCAAAATTTCGCGGGCCGACGTCTGCGGCTGAGGGATGAGCCGCCAGCCATCGGCTGTGGGAATCACCTCGGCAACCCCAGGAATGACCTCGGGCAGCCGGGCGCCCGGCGCCAGGCGCACGGCAATCTCGCCTCGGGCATATCGGTGACGGAGGTCGGTCAGGGTGCCTTGCTCTACAATCCGACCGTGATCGATGAGCGCAACTCGGTCGGCCAAAGCTTCCACATGATACAGTTGATGGGAACTCAGCAACACGGTGTGGCCTTGCTCGCGCAGCGTCTGAATGAGGCTTTTGACCAATTGGATGTTGACCGGGTCTAACCCTTGAAAGGGCTCATCCAGAATCACCAAAGGGGGTGAGGCGAGCAGCGCAGCTGCCAGTTGAATTTTTTGTTGCATCCCGTGCGATAGCTCGTGAATTTGATGATGAGCCCATGGGAGCATGTCGAAGCGTTGAAGCCAGGCTTGGCCGCGGTTTTGGGCTTCGGCGGGGGAAAGCCCCTTCAACTGCCCGAGATAGGTGAGCAATTCCAACACCCGCACATTGCGATAAAGCCCGCGGGCTTCGGGAAGGTAGCCGACCTTCTCTCGCATGGCGCGCGGTGGATGTCCAAACACGCGCACTTCGCCTTCGTCGGGGAACAAAATGCCCATCACCATGCGGATGGTCGTGGTCTTTCCTGCGCCGTTGGGGCCCAAAAGGGCAAAGATTTCCCCGGCGCGCACTTCCAGGCTGACCGCGCGGACCGCGGTAAAGCCGTCGAAGCGTTTGGTGAGCCGTTCGAGACGCAGTGGAGGGATCATGGTTTCCTTTTCCTTTTCCTTGTGGGGGCAAGCACGGGTTTCAGACCGTCGAGAATGCTTTGCATCGCTTGATGGTAGGTGCGGAGGGCTTCTCGGCCCCTGTCGCTGAGCCGGTAAAGGGTCAGCGGATATTTGCCACGGAAGGTTTTTTCAACGTGGATGTAGCCAGCCTGTTCCAACTTGGAAAGGTGCGATGAGAGGTTCCCGCGGGTGAGGTGGGTGGCATGGAGGAGGAACAGGAAGTCCAATTCGTCGGCGTGCGCCAAAAGGCTGAGGATGTGCAGGCGGGCAGGGGCATGCACAAGGGGGTCAAGGTGAGGGAAGTTCTCAGGCATGGTCGGGGTCGTCCTGATGCGAGGGGAGTTGCAGGTAGCGCCACAGGGTGAGGGAGCCGCCGCCCAGGAGGCCGAGGCCAACAGCGAGGAAAACGCCGGTTCCCACTTGGAGCAGTGCGGCCAGCGGCTGGGGCACGGCTGGCGCCGCCCACCAGGAAAGCCCGCCGCTGAGGATGGCCAGCGCGGCGTAGAGAAAATAGCGTTTGCTCAGATTGTGCCAGCCCACCCAAACGAAGATGGCGGTGAGCATGGCGGCGATTCCCAAAGGCAGGATGCGCTGCGGGGCTTTGAAGACCAGCCAGGCCGTGAAGAGCAGGCTGGCGGCCGCGAGGAGGTAGAACTGGCGGCGGGGAAAGATGGGGCGGTAGCGCACGTAGCCCGTGCGGGGGTAGGTGAGCCGCCATTTGGCCTGCTGGATCAGCCAGCGCCCCCCGAACGCAATGGCCAAAACGAAAAGCACAAAGGCAAGCCGCACGGGCAGCGAGGGTGTGGGGCGCAGGGTCGTGAGGGTTTGCCAGCCCGCGTCAACGACGAAGGCGCAACCAACGAGCAAATCGGGCAGCCCATCGACGACCCAGTAGGCGCTGAGTGTGCGGACCCAAGGGGGGCGAGTTTTGGGAAGAGACATGGGCACAACCTGAGGCAAGGGTGACTTCCTGAGCCGCTGGCCCAGGAAAGGGGCGCGAGCAAGAGGGCGCGTGGGGGCGGTGAGGCCCTGGGCGACGCGGGTCGGTGTGGTTTGCGTCGCAAACTGGTTTGCAAAGAAGATTATAACGGGGAAAGGGCGGGGTGTCAAGAGCGTGGGCGCGGAAGGGGGCGGCGGTGATGCCCCAGGGCCGAGGGTGCCCGTTGGGGCTCGCGGATGGCGGGGGCAAGGCTGCTTAGGTCGGTAAGGCGGATGAAGCCGTGCTGCCCCCCAAGGGCAAGGCGGTTGGGGGAAGGGTGTTGTCGTTGTTGGCCTCCGTAGGCGAGCGGGGGCAGGTTGCCTGGTCGGGCGGCTTCCGCACCCGTTGGGGCAGACGCCCAGGCGCCTCGCGCGCAGGCAAAGGCCGCCTGGCTGGGGAGATGAGAATCTTCTCATCCTCCGAGGGGCTATAGCGGTATAATCATATCAATGCATTTG
>Ga0256914_1001357_pt1 | contig 22384 bp, 20 predicted proteins | sample HulkmetaG_FD_191571 | JGI IMG/M metagenome (GOLD analysis project Ga0256914, IMG submission 191571) | Hydrothermal chimney microbial communities from Main Endeavour vent field at the Juan de Fuca Ridge, Pacific Ocean - Hulk | ecosystem: Environmental > Aquatic > Marine > Hydrothermal vents ... | reverse complement strand
GGGCATCAACAAGATCAATAAATAGACAAAAAAATTAATTCTAAATCCAACTAAAGATATATTTTGTAACAAATATTTTACAATTATTTATAAAGTTTTAAAATATTTTTTGGCGTTAAATCTCTAAATTTAAAAAATATCTCTCCAAGTTTTTCATAAACATCTAAAGAGGCAAAAGCATCATCGGCAGCATAAATAATTTGTTCTTTACTCAATTTTATATTATCCCATCTTGATACCGAAATACTCTTTTTTTTGGAGATATTTTTATCCAATACTCTAGCAACCATCTGCTTAATACCAACCGCATCTCTGTTACCAAGTAGTCTAAAAACTTCATCAATACTTACAACATTTTCAAGTGAAACACCATATCTACGATATAACTTTTTTCTATCATTATTGAGTCCAATACCCACTTTTTTAATATTTGGATTAGATAATATTTTTTCCATAAAGAAAAGATCTTGAAACTTTCCTATTTGAAATAGAAAACACTTATTAGGTGTCGATATCTGCATTAATGCTATATTATCATCACTTTTTGATTTTTCAAATATTGGTCTAGATTCTGTATCAAACCCAACAACTTGAGAGCTTAGAATCTCATCAAGAGAGGCAGATAAATTTGAACTATTGACCATCACAATCTCTCTACTATTGTGATAAGTAGGTAAGGATTCTATTAAATCGGGTTCTAAACGATTTACAAGCTTAAATATAATATCTAAATACTCTTTTGCTATATCGTCTAGTGATATTAAAGTTTTATTGAATTGTTGATTCAAATCACTCTCTAAACGATTATAATTTTCATCACCAATCACATTTTTGATAAACAAAATTCGTCGTTTATCTGATACAAAATTAATAAAATCCATATATTTACTCTTTATATTTTTATTTTGATACTCTAATATTTAAATCGTCAAATGTTAACTTTAGAGTAGTTTTATTTAATTTTTAACAGTGGCTCAGAAAAATAGTTTCCCTGAAAAAAGTCAATACCTAAAGGCTTTAAACATTCATAAATAGTCTCACAATGAACAAACTCAGCAACTGTTTTCACTCCAATTTTCTTGGCTAATGCTACAATGCTTTCAACAATTTTCAGACTATTAATATCTTTATCTATATTTTTAATAAACTGTCCATCTATCTTAATAACATCTACATCAAGTTGCAAAAAACGACTAAAGTTTGAAGCATCTGATCCAAAATCATCAATATATATTTTTAATCCTACCTCTTTTAGTCTATTAAATTGATTTTTTGCACGATCTAACTCTAAAAGTGTTATATTTTCAAGAATTTCCAATGCTACTCTACTAGGATCAATATTATACTCACTCAATTTTTCCATAATATATTCAACTAGATAGTCCGCTTTTATATCTTCATCTGTAATATTAATTGAGAAATCAACATCTTTATATTGAAACTCTTGAAAACTTTTATTAATTACTATTTTTGTCAAAGAGGGAATAAGACCTACCAATTTAGTAGCAGCTAAAAATTTACTAGGTGATATCATCTTGTTATTATCTTTAGCTCTTACTAAACACTCATATTTAGAAATTTCTTGAGTTTGAGCATCTACAATAGGCTGATAAACAACTATTAGTTGATTATTATTAATTATTTTTCTAATCTTATGTACCCAAAATAGGTTTTCTTGATACTCTAGCTCTCTCTTTTTATTGGAGACATAGAGCCTATAGCTATTTTTTTGACTATTTTTTACACTCTCAAGAGCTATTTTAGCATTTTCAAAAAGATTATGATACTCACTCTTATTTTTAGCTCTAGCAATTCCCACAGAAAAACTTATAAAAATTTCAACATCTAGGACTTTAATTATATTTTTTGAAAAAATATTTTGCAAAGATTTTATAAAATTAATATCTTGATCTACATAAAAATTTTCAATCAAAAATACAAATTCATCAGAACCTATATGAAACAGCTCTATTTTATCACTCTGATAAAGTTTTAATTCTCGTGCTACTTGAATCAAAATTTGATCTGTAAAATCACTTCCAAAAAGTCTATTTAAACTACCAAAATTATCTAAATCCAAAAAGATAAGAGATAACTTATCTTTATAAATATTCATTTTTTCATTTAAAGCAAATCTATTTGGTAATTCACTCAAACTATTTACTCTCAATTTATAAGATAGAACTTGGTTCTTCTCTTTTAGACTTTGATTTAGGAGTTTTACTCTTAAATTTGCTTTGGTTAAAACCTTTTCATGTTTATTATAGACAAAATCCAAAAAAAATAGAAACATCATAAGAAAAAAATAGGCAACATTTACCCTTGCAATCTCATTTAATGTCATGGAAAAATCATTAGGGAAATAGATCCAAAAAAAGAGAACCATAACCATGCTAGATAAATATATATATAAAGATACTAGATATCCTTTTACTACAAATGAGATAAATATTAGAATAAAATAGAATAGCATTTGACTACTATCATCTTGTAAAACAAAAACTGCCCGGCTAAAGATAATAAATACCAAAACTATTGCAACTGTTATACTAATATCAAAATAGCTTTTATTGTACCTGATGGAAGAGATAAAGACAAAACTAATAAACAGTAGACTATAAACAACAACATCTAGCCCAACTATATCATTATAAAAAATTTCATAAGGTAGATATAAAATCAAAAATAGAGTCATCCAATTTATAAATAAAAATCTATATTTTAAGATAGTTTCATTTTCATCAAAAATATGATTCGATGTAGAAAAATTTTCTACTAAATGGAAGACTCTATCCATTTTAGCCTCCACCAACAAAGTGTAAAAACTCTATTTTATCACCTTCAGAAATTTTGGTATTTTCCCAATTCTCTTTTTTTACTACCTCCATATTTATTGCAGCTGCCATAGTTTTCTCTTCTATACCTAGCTCTTTTAATAGATTTAAAACTGTTATATCCTCATCTATATTTCTATTTTCACCATTTATAATTACCTTCAAAATTTATCCTTTTTTTCTAAAAACAACACCCTTAAATCTTTCACCCATGAATGTTGGATCCATTAATACTTTTGCACGATTTACCTCTGATTGGTACGCTTTTTCAGTTACATTTTTTCGTAACTCTTCTAATAAATCAGCGATACCAAACTCAACAAGCATAGCAAGTTGAGTCTTATACATCTCACACTCTATCCCACTTTGATTAAAAGCATCAATAAGATGTGAAAAATTTACATCATAAGTAATATCACTCTTTTTGTATAACTCTTGCATAGTTACATTTTGAGGTTTTTCCTCCTCTTGTGTAACCAAATTTGTCAATGAGAAGAATGGATAACTATGATGTTCATGATAAATACGAATAGAAAAATCTACTCTCTTCTCTTTATCACCATAATCAAATGTTACAAACTCAAATTTTTTGATTGCTTTTGCCATAGAGGCAGCAAATGACTCAAATCCCACTGAAATTTCACCATTTTTGATACCATACTTTTGAACTAACTTTTTGATCTCTTCTGATTGAGGTTTAAAATTTGGTTCAAAAGAGTCCATAAAAACCATTTTGTCATCTTTGACTAACTCACAAGCAAAAGCATCAAAAATCTCATTTGCAACTACAAATGCACTCTCTAACTCAACCTCATCAAAAGATGAAAAGTGAGAAAGAGTAACAACATCACCAAATGACTCCTGAAAATATTTAATCTGTGCTTCAATATTCTCTTTATGAGGTTCAATAATAACAAAATTAAGAGTATCCAATAAAGAGGGCTTTAGAGTATAGATAAACTGTACAATATCCGCCAACATATACCCCTGATGAGCCCCCACTTCTACAATAGTTGTATCTTCTGGTAAAAACCCCTCCTCTACTACTTTAATAAATCTATTGGCAATACTTCCACCAAAAAACATACTACTACTTACTGCTGTGTAAAAATCACCTTTTTTACCAATTGTGCGAAATTTGGCATAATAACCATCTTTGGCATAGAGCCAATCATTCATAAATTTACTAAATTGCATCACTCATCTTTGTATAAAGTTTTAAAAATTCTAGCTGAATATCAATTTCATAAATTTGACTATCAGCAAAGGATATAGCTTTTGAATTTTTCATCATCTCTACATCACTTTTTGTCTTCTCTCCTGCAAGAAGAGACTCTTTTGTTGAACTCAAAAGTGAACTATAAAGTCTTACATCTTCATTTGCAATAGCTTCTCTTTGTTTGAGTATATCTATTGTGTGAATAATGGTCTCAAACATATGAATCAACTCTCGTCTCTTATCCTCAATCTCTAACTTTGATTTAATATACTCCAACTTTCTAATCTGAATATTTCTTATAATATTAATATCAAAAATAGGCATAGATACTCGTAAACCATAGTTGGTAGATTCATTATTTTGTTTAAACATTCTAAAGCTATCTTCTCTATTATTATATTCACCAAATAGAGAAATAGTTGGAAGATAGTTAGATATTGTCATATTTTTTAGATATTGCATCTGTTTACTTTTACTTTTGACACCAAAAAGATCAAGATTTTTTGAGATAAACTCATCTTTAGAGACTAATTCAAATTTTGGTAAATTAATATCTCTATAATCTTTGTCACTCAAATTTTTAAACTCTTGAAGCAAAACAAACTCTCTCTGTTTTAGATCAAGAAGCTGTTGGGAAGTTGTACTTTTAGCTAGAATCGCACTATCTAAAAAACTACTATCCAACAATCCATTATCAAACTGCTCTCTTTTACGAATAATATCTATCTTTTTATTCTCTATCAGATATTTTAACTTCTCTATCTGAAAATCTAATTTTTTGAGATTTAAAACACTCTCATAAAGTGAGCTAATCAAAGATTGCTCTTTGAGTGATGTTGAGACTTGTGTAAACTCTTCAGAAGCATTAGAGTATTTAATTGCAAAATATATACCACCACTCTTAAAGATAGGTTGATCTATCGAGATTCTAAAATATTTAGCGGTATTCTCTTTTGAGTATTGATCACTTTTAAAATAAGAGTAGGAGGCAATAATAGGATTAATCCAATCATACCTAAGATTAGTGGCATTTTTTTTATCAATATCTTTACTAAGATTTATCTGCTCCTGTTTTGAGCTTGAGAGTTGATTGATCCCATCTCCTGCCACCAAAAAAGTGGCAAGAAAACTACAGCTTAGAAAAAGCTTTTTCAAGTTTTTCAAAACCTTCCTCCATCTCCTCTTTGCTAATAGTAAGAGGAGGCAAAAACCTAAGTGTATTACGACCCGCTTTTAATACTAAAAGAGATTCATCAAATGAGAGAGATATAATTTTTGCTAAAGTATCTCCATCTTTTATACGAAGACCTCTCATGAGACCTAATCCGACACTTTTTTCTACTATATGTGGATATTTTTTACAAAAGCTATCAAGTTTTTCTTCAAATGAGATCAAAGAGTGGTCTAACTCTCCACTATCTTTCAAATCTTCCAAAATATTTAAAACTTCCAATGAAGCTGAACTTACAAGGTAATTTCCACCAAAAGTAGAACCATGATCACCCGCTTTTAGAACATCTTTTAATCTTGTCATAACTGCACCAATAGGAACACCACCACCAAGACCTTTTGCAACAGTAACAATATCTGGTTCTATCTCATAAAGATTTGAGGCTAACATTTCACCCGTTCTATAAATTCCAGTCTGCACCTCATCAACAATTAATAAAATATCTTTTTCTTTAAGTAATTTTGCCAACTCTTGTACTTCAGCTTTATCTTGTGGTTCTACTCCACCCTCTCCTTGTACAAGCTCTATCATAACTGCTATAGTATGATCATCCAACATTGATTCTACACTCTCCATATTAGGAGCATAAACAAATCCATCAGGAAATGGTCCAAAATAGTTATGCATACTTTTTTGACCTGTTGCTTTTAGAGTAGAGATCGTTCTTCCATGAAAAGAGTTTTCAAGAGTAATAATTTTATATCTTTTTGGAATACCATCCACTTCACCATATTTTCTAGCAATTTTAATCGCACCCTCATTTGCTTCAGCTCCACTATTACCGAAAAAAACTGACATATCATAACCACTAAGTTCTACCAATTTTTTGGCTAATTTAGCTTGAGGTTCAATCAAGAATAGATTAGAGATATGTGTAATATTTCTAACTTGATCACATATAATATTAGAGACTCTTTCATTTGCATGACCGACACTAACAACACCAATTCCAGATGTAAAATCTATATACTCTCTGTTATTCTCATCAAAAAGAGTGGCATTACGACCACTCTTAAAATTTACATAATTTCGTGCATAAGTTGGCAATACAAATGCTTGATCCATTTCCTTAAACATATTTAAATTCCTTAAATTATTCTACCTAATGATTTATTTTATCTGTTCATTTATTAAAATTTGATAGAATCCTGATACTCAAACAGTAGAGTTCAGTTATAGTAGAATTTTACAACAAAGGATGGTAGAGTATGGGTAAATTTTTAGGTTTTTTACTTCTTCTTTTAAGCAGTACTCTTATAGCATGGTTAGCTTTATTTGAACTATTAAAGGATTAATTATGGCATCAGCAGCAAAAAGATACGATCCAAAAGAAAAGACGAACAAAACACTTAAGGGCACTTTTTTATATTTGATACTTGTTCCAATTGTTCTTACTTTAATTGTTGCATTTTTACAAGGAGATGTATCAGCAATTGTCTCAAATGCTATCTCATTTGGGCTATTTCTACTTACGGCATCTATTGCTAAAAGAGGCTTTGAGATAGAGAAAGTATATAAAAATAGCAAACTTGCAAAAGCTCCAAAATTACCATACAAAACAACAGCTGCGTTTATGTTAGGAGTTTCAACATTTTATACATCAAACTTTTGTACTAGTAACACATTTATTCTCAGTATTGTTTTAGGAGTAAGTGCATTTGTTGGATTTTATCTATATTACGGACTTGATCCAAGAAAAGATAAAATAGGCAATCTAAGATTTGGGGCAAGTGCAGAAGATGTAATTAGAATTACAGGAGAAGCAAAAGAGAGAATAGGAAATTTGAAAAATTTGAAACATAAATTAGACACACAAATTTCTAAAGATATTTTAACAAATATTGTTACTCAAACACAAGAGATTGTTGATGCAATAGAAGAGAATCCAAATGATTTAGATAGAGCTAGAAAATTTTTTAATATCTATTTAGCTAGAACAGAAAAAATTACAAGAGAATATATCGAAAATATTGAAAGTGAAAATTTAGACGATAAAATGCGTCAAAGTTACACCGATCTCTTGACAAATGTACAACAAACAATCGTAGATCAAAAAGAAAAACTAAATGATGACGATTTAATAAAACTAGATGTGCAGATGGAAGCACTAAAAAAACAATTAAAACATGAAGGAGTGTAAATATGGGAAAAGAGACAAAAGTAACAGAAACTTTAGAAACCACACAAGAGAAAATTGGCGAAAGTGCCAAAGAGTTGGCAAAAACAGTTCAAGAGATTGATGCAATTGATGATCTAGCCGATCCAAACAAAGATGTCATAAAATATGAAGAGGCAAATACAAAAGAGCAAACATACATAGAGATGTTAGCAAAAGAGATAGATATCAAAGATCCAAACTCTGTGATATTTTTTGGTTCAAAAGCTCAAGAGCATATTAATACGATAGCTGAGAGTATGCTAGAGGGTGTTCAAAACAAAGATATTGGAACAGCTGGAGATTCACTAAATAACCTCGTCGCTGCTATCAAAGGTTTTGATATAGATGGACTAAATCCAAATATGAAACAGGGATTTTTCTCAAAAATGTTGGGTCTAGCAAGTCCTGCTGTAAAGTTTATGGGAAAATATGAAGATGTAAAGACACAGATAGATCATATTATAGACTCATTGGAGATGCAAAAGTCTCAACTATTAGTGGACATTGAGACACTTGATAAACTTTATGATGTAAACTTTGAATATTTTAAAGAGCTAGAGGTATATATAGCAGCAGGAGCATTTAAACTAAAAGAGCTAGATACCAAAATTATTCCTCAAATAAAAAAAGAGGCTGGAACTAGCAAAAAAATGGCAAAATCTCTACAACTTCAAGATATTGTAGCAACAAGAAACGATCTTGAAAGAAGAGTTCATGATCTAAGACTTACTAGACAAGTATCTATGCAGGCACTTCCTAGTATTAGAATCGTTCAAGAGAGTGATAAAAATATCATCTCAAAAATAAATTCTACAATAGTAAATACTGTGCCACTTTGGAAAAATCAACTTGCACAAACAGTAACAATATATAGAACAGCAGAAGCTGCCAAATCTATTAAAAATGCAAATGACTTAACAAATGATCTTTTAGCCGAAAATGCCAAAAATCTAAAAGCTGCGAATAAAGCTGTTCGTGAAGAGGTAGAGAGAGGTGTTTATGATATTGAAACAATCAAACAAGCAAATCAAACACTTATTGATACAATCAACGAAAGTTTAGAGATTACAAATAGAGGTCAAGCTGCAAGAAAAGAGGCAGAAAAAGAGCTACTTGCAATAGAAAAACAACTTAGTGATGCACTTATTGCTGCAGGAACTAAGAAAAAAAGAAAGTAACAAAATAGGATACAATTATGGCTTTATGGGATAGTATATTTGGTGAATTTATTGATGTTATAGATTGGCTTGATGATAGTGATAATACGATGGTATATCGCTTTGAGAGACACAATAACGAGATCAAATATGGAGCAAAACTCACCGTGCGTGAGACACAAGCGGCAGTTTTTGTAAATGAGGGAGAGATAGCAGATGTTTTAGGACCAGGACTGTATGAACTTGAAACCAAAAATATTCCTATCTTATCATCACTTCAACATTGGGATCATCTATTTAACTCACCATTTAAAGCAGAAGTTTATTTCTGTAATCTCAAAAGATTTACAGACCTAAAATGGGGAACCAAAAATCCTATAATGCTCAGAGATGAAGAGTTTGGAGCTGTAAGACTTCGAGCATTTGGTATATATGAGATAAAAATTAAAGACCCAAAAAAGTTTATTCAAGAGATTGTTGGAACTGATGGACACTTTAGAGTAGAGGAGATTAGTGACCAACTTAGAAATATTATTATTTCAAGATTTACAAGTATTGTAGCTAGTTCAAAAATACCTGTACTTGATCTTGCTGCAAACTATGAACAACTTAGTACCTATATCACTCAAAAAATTGCAGATGAATTTAATGATTATGGAATTGAGCTTACAAAAGTAATTATAGAAAATATTTCACTTCCTCCTGCTGTAGAAGAGGCATTAGACAAAAGAACTAGTATGGGTATGGTTGGTGATTTGAGCAAATATCTTGAATTTCAAGCCGCTGAATCTATGAGCAATAATAAAAATGGCGGTGGATCTTCTGTCGCTTCTGATGCTGTAGCCATGGGTGTTGGTTTTGCAATGGCAGAAAAACTTAGTAACTCTATGGGCAAAAAAGAGAGTAATACCTCAAATACTCCACCTCAAATTAAATCTGAGAAAATATACTACTATGCTGAGGGTAAAAAGCCGATAGGACCTTTTAGTATTGATGAATTTGAAACATTTGTAAGGGAGAGTACAGTAACACCAAATACACTCATGTGGAAAGTAGATATGAAAGATTGGCAAAAAGCGAAAGATATTGAAGAGATGAAATCACTCTTTAATATCTCTTCTACACCGCCACCTTTATAATAAGTTAACTATACTCTATGCCAGCAATAAATAGGATAAAAAAGGGATCTCATTTCACACAGAAAAGTTTTCCCTGTTCACAATGTGGTGCAAATTTGGTATTTTGTGCAGATGAGGATGCTCTAAAATGTAGCTACTGCGGATATATAAATAAAATAACTCCACCACCTATTCCTATAGAAGAGTATGATTTTAATGATACTGTAGCCAAAATAGAGAGTAATGCCAAACTATTCTCAGATAAAGATCATACTATAAACTGTCCATCATGTGGAGCAGGATTTGAATTAAAAGCTCATGTTAGAAGCACTAGGTGTCCCTATTGCCATAACCCTGTAGTGACTAACTTAGATATATTTATGCCTCTTGCTCCTGAATCACTTCTTCCTTTTGATATTAATCAAAAAGATGCAAAAGTAATATTCAAAAAATGGGTGGGAAGTTTATGGTTTGCACCAAATGAACTAAAGAAATTTACAAAAACAGAACATAATTTTCAAGGTATTTATCTCCCTTATTGGACTTATGATAGTCAAACTACCAATCACTATAAAGGACAAAGAGGTGATATCTATTATGAAAAAAGATATAGAAGAGTATATATTGAAGGCAGAGAGAGAACTATAGAAGAGTCTGTCGCCAAAATAAGATGGACACCTGTTAGAGGGACGGTAAGAAGATATTTTGATGATGTTTTAATAGGAGCAACACTTAGTATTCCTAGAAAATTAGCAGATAGTTTAGAACCTTGGGATTTGGAAAATTTAGAAGTATATGATGAAAAATTTTTGAGTGGTTTTGATAGTGAAGTCTATCAAGTATCTCTTGATACTGGATTTGAGTATGCAAAACAACAGATGGAATATATCATTAGAGAGGCAGTAAGATACCAGATAGGAGGAGACCAACAGCAGATAACTTCCCTAAGAATATATCATGAGAATACTACATTCAAATATATTCTATTACCAATATGGACAGCTCATTTTAAATACAAAAAAAAGGATTACCGTTTTGCAATAAATGCAAGAACAGGAGTAATAAAGGGTGAAAGACCATATAGCAAACTCAAAATATTTTTACTTATATTTGCTATTTTGGTCATTGTAGGAGGATTTTTATATTTTGCAGATTTGGAACAAATAGAAGATAACTTTGAATATCAGTCTCCACAAAACCCTTTTCATGAAGTTATAATTCTAAAATAAGCAAATTTTTTAAAATTATTAACATTCTGTTATCTTTTTATTTAGTATGTATTAACAACCAAAGAGTATAATATTTTTCAGAAGGAGATCGAATCCATCTATATCTTTTTACTCCTTGTATGATATAGATATTTGTCACACACTTGGTTTAGTCCCCCTCATTGTTTGCCCCAAGAATCAATAGCCAAATCTGCTACTTTGGCTGGAGATTCAAACTTTTCCCATCTACTCATAAAATTGATTTTTGAATAATTTTTGCATAATTCTCTATTTTACTTGGTAAAATAGTGGATATATTACTCAATGGAGATATAGAGATATTAGAAGCAATTGCATACTCCTGATCATCTGAAATAATTCGTTCTCCCTTAACAATAAATTTATATATACCTGCTGGTAAATTTTCTACTAAAACTTGTTCAATATTATCTACTTTATTTAATTTATTGGCTGTTGCCAATTTTGTAGGATTGTCTTTATCCAATGTAAATGGATAATATTTTTTTCCACTCTCAATATTTTCTAACCAAATATCAATATCATTAACCAAAGATTGATTATGTGCGGGATTTGCTTCAGGATCCACCCAACTAATTGTCGCTTTAAAAAGATTTGAAGATTTTAATTCAAATGTAAACTCTTTTCTATCACCATGTAACATTTTTCCTGAATATATTAATGGAGAAGTAGAATCCAAAGATCTAACGGTATCAACTGCAGCTTTTGCATCAATTAAACCAAATCCTACTTCATAATCTGGACCTTTTCTCCCTTTATCTATAGCTGTATTAGCTAAAACCGATTTTAAAATATCATGACGAATTTCATACCCGCCTGTAATCATTTGAAACTGCTGAGCTACTAAAATACCAATACCTGTAGCAGAAGGAGAAGCCATGGATGTACCACTCATCCACTCATAATGGTCATCTTTATCAGGGGCACTTGAATAGACATAAGACCCCCTAGTACATAACTCTGGTTTAATCCTACCATCTGAAGTGGGTCCTTTTGAACTATAATCTGCTACATTTTTCGCTGCCAAATCTAAAGCACCTATTGTAAAAATATTTTTTGAATTTCCTGGTCCCTTTATAAAACCATATTCAGGGTAGCTATCATCAATACCATCATTACCAGATGCTTCAAAAAGATTTAAATATGGATTACTATATATTGCACGATCTTGAGTTGATGCTTCTGAATCATATTCACCCAATTGAATCTTTTCATTATATCCATAAGAGTGGTTGGAAAAAAGAACCCCATATTTGTTATACATATCAACTGAAGCATCAGCAAAAGCACTATTATCAAAACTATAACTATATATAGTTACATCATTTGCCATGCCATGAGCTTTTTCGTCTACTCCCATTGCACCTATAGTTCCTGCAACATGTGTAGCATGTGCATTATAGATATCATTATTCTTTTCTAAAATTACTCTACTAGTTCCTAGTTTAATAAATTCATTATGCGTAACCCTCGTTGCCCCACCATCAACAACTCCTACTTTCATACCTTCACCATTAAGTTGATATTCACCGCCCCAAAGCTGATCTACATTTGAGTAGTGTGCTGACTTTAAATTTCTATCTACTTTTTTTGAGATTTTCTCTACAGATAGAGTGGAGATAGTATGAATCTCTTCAATATATTGAACAAGTGGAAGTTTTTTTAGTTTTTCCAATTCAGATACAAAAAGTTTAATTTTTGCAGATCTTAAAGATGGCATTGCCATATTAATATAAATATCCAAACCATACTTATCAAAATAATCAATTAGATCATCTTCACTCATCTCCTTTAAAAAAAGTACATTAATATCCAACATATCATTCATAGAGTAAGTACCCAAAATATTATCTGAATGAAGGCTTGGAGGAGTAGTAAACTCAACTTCCATAGTAGAGTAAGATAAAATAAACTCTCTACTATCTAATATATTTTTAATTACTTCACTAGTTGCATAAAAATAATAACTTAGATCTCCAGCATAAACAATATTTTCTATACCATCTTCATATAATGACTCTTTTTGTGAGAGACTTAATGGCTCTTGGACTTGAACAATAATTGTCTGTTTAGCTTTACTATTAGAATAAACTCCTAGGGATTTATTGTTATCTTTCGTATCAAAAACAACATCTTCACCACCTAATACCAAAGCACTAGATATAGTTGGTAATAAAATCGAACTAAGTGTCGAAGCTAATAAAATTTTTCTTATACCCATAAATATTCCTTCTTTTTCATATCTCTGTTATCTAATTCGGTAAATATAAAATTTTATTAATAACTTTTTTTTACTTTTAATCATAAAAAGAAAGAAAATATCTACTTGTTACAAAATGTATCTATTGAATATAATGAGAGAGGCAAACATAAAATTTTTGTGATATAATCTTAAAAATTTATTTAACTAGGTAATTCATGAGAGTATTGACCGCTATTCAGCCATCTGGGGCTATTCATATAGGTAACTATTTTGGGGCTATCAAGCCCATGTTGGAGCTACAAGAGAGTAATGAACTCTTTTTATTTATTGCAAATTATCATGCACTTACTTCTGGTACAGATGCAGAAGTTTTAAAGGAGAATAGCATTGATGCTGCTATTACTTTTTTGTCACTTGGAATTGATCCAAATAAAACTACATTTTGGACACAATCGCATGTAAAAGAGGTGTTAGAGTTATATTGGATTTTATCAAGCTACACACCAATGGGACTTTTAGAGAGAGCTCATAGTTATAAAGATAAAGTTGCCAAAGGCATTAGTGCAAATCATGCACTCTTTTCATATCCAGTTCTTATGGCAGCAGATATTTTACTTTATGATGCACAGATTGTTCCTGTAGGAAAAGATCAAATACAACATGTAGAGATAACAAGAGATATAGCACAAAAATTTAATAATGATCATGGAGATATTTTTACACTTCCAAAATTTAAAGTAGATGAAAATCTAGCAACTGTTCCCGGAATAGATGGGGCAAAAATGAGTAAAAGTTATAAAAATACAATTGATCTATTCCAAAGTGAAAAAAAGCTCAAAAAGCAGGTTGGAAAAATTGTTTCAGACTCTACTCCAATAGAGGAGCCTAAAGAGTATGAAAATTGTAATATTTTTGCATTATGTAAACTATTTTTAGATGATAATGGAATAGAAGAGTTAAAAGCTAGATATAAAAGAGGTGGAGAGGGTCATGGTCACTTCAAAATGTACCTCAAAGATATCATGATAGAACACTTTGCAAAAGCCTCAGAAAAAAGAGCTTATTATATGGATAATAAAAAAGATGTCCAAGAGATACTAGAAGAGGGAGCAAAAAAAGCTAAACTAATTGCTAGTGAAAAAATGAAAATTATAAGAGATGCCGTAGGCATCATATAAAAAAGGAAAAGAATAATATGCTTGATTTAAAAGCCCTACAAAATGATTTTGAAACAGTTGCAGATAAACTAAAAAAGAAAAAAGTAGATCCATCGCTGTTAGAACAACTAAAAAAATTATCTTTATCTTTAAAGGATCAAAGAAAATCATTAGAACTATTACAAGCAGATCAAAATGCAAAAAGTAAACTTTTCCCTATATACAAAAAAGAGGGAAAAGATATAGCTGAACTAAAAGCTATACTTGATAAGAATAAACAAAAAATTACAAAAGAGCAGGATATAGTCAGAGAGCTAGAAGAGAAACTTTCACAAATTGCACTAAATGTTCCAAATATTCCAGATGAGAGTGTTCCTGAAGGAGATGATGAAGATAGTAATATTGAGATAAGAAGAGTATTAGATATACCAACATTTAATTTTGAACCTAAAGAGCATTGGGATATAGATAAAGAGCAAAATTGGATAGATTTTGAAAGAGGTGTCAAACTCTCTAAAAGTCGTTTTTCTGTTTTAAAAAATAGAGCGGCAAGAATAGAGAGAGCATTAATCAACTATATGTTAGATTTTAATAGAAAAAGAGGATTTGAAGAGGTTTCTGTACCATACATAGTCAACAGAGAAACACTTATGGGTACAGGTCAACTTCCAAAATTTGAAGATGATCTATTCAAAATTGAGGGTGAAGATCTATTTCTTATTCCAACAGCAGAAGTACCTGTTACAAATCTATTCAGAGATGAAATTTTAAAAGAGGATGAACTTCCAATAAAACTAACCTCTTTTACTGCTTGTTTTAGAAAAGAGGCAGGAAGTGCAGGAAGAGATACTAGAGGAATGATTAGACAACACCAATTTGGAAAAGTAGAGTTAGTATCTATATCTAAACCAGAAAATAGCGATAAAATTTTTGATGAGATGGTAAATTGTGCAAGTGATCTATTGGAATCTTTAGAGTTGCCACACAGATTAGTAGAATTATGCGGTGGAGATTTGGGATTTAGTGCAGCAAAAACAGTAGATATTGAAGTTTGGTTACCAGGGCAAAATAGATATAGAGAGATTAGCTCAATCTCTAATACAAGAGATTTTCAAGCTCGTCGTGCCAAAATCAGGTATAAAAAGGGTAAAAAGAATAGCCTTGTACATACACTAAATGGTTCATCTTTGGCAGTAGGAAGATGTTTAATTGCAATTATGGAAAATTATCAACAAGAGGATGGATCAATTGCCATACCTAGAGTTTTACAACCATACTTAGATTAAGAGTGAAATATGGCTGAAAATGAAATTATTATCTTAGATGATGAGTTTGATGAAGATGAAGATTTAGATTTTGAAGATGAAGAACATACGCAAAGTATAAATCCAGCTTCTCAAAATAGCAATACAAAATTATATATAGCTATTGCTCTTTTAAGCTTCATGACTCTATTGGTTATAATATTTTTAGCCTACACTTACTATACAAAGCAACAAGAACAAGAGATAGATAAAGAGCCAGAGGCTCAGGAGATTATTACAAAAATAAAAGCAAGAGAAGAGGAGAAGAACAAGGTAAAAGATAGATTAAACTTAACTAAAAAAGAGCAAGCTGATCAACTTTTTAGTGAAGGCAAAGAGAGAAAGGCTCTCAAAATATATCAAAATATCTCATCTTATAATAATGCTCTATCCTTTTATAATATAGGTGTAGCACATCTTAAAGAGAAAAAGTATAATGAAGCAATTGAATCATTTTTACACTCCATGGGACATGAAAAATTACTATTTGAGAGTGCCATCAACATAGCTGTAGCATACTTTAATCAAGATGATAAAGAGAACTTTCAAAAATATTTAGATCTATCAATAGAGTATCTATCTACAACAGTTAAAACACCACTATATAGTTATTATAGAGCTCTCACAGATTATTATAGTAGACAATTTCCAGAGACTATTGTGCCACTTAAATACCAAACTTCAGATCATTATCAAGAGAAACAGAGATATATAATTGCCAAAATATATAGTGCTTTAAAAAATGAATCCTTGGCTATTAAGGCTTTAGAACTTAATAATGATCCAAAAGACAACTTTACACTAGGTCTTTTAAACGCAAGATTAGGGCAATATAGAGCAGCACAAAAATATCTCTCTCAAGCACTAGAAGATAGAGAAAATAGGCTTAAATCAAAAATATCTCTATCTTTAGTAGAAAACAAGATGGGCGAATTAAAAAGTGCCGCAGATAGACTTCGTAGTGCAAAAACCGAGTCTCCTGATAAAGCTGAAGAGTTATATCCCATTAAAGTGATACTAAAAGAGTCATTTTTTGATCCTATTGCTGCTCAAAGAGATTTTAAACAGCAACTATTTTTTACACAAAGATACAAATATGCACTAATATTTTATTATGCTCCATATAATGCTATTGCCACAAAACAGACACTAAACAAAATAAATCAAGGTGTTAAAAATATATATATTAATAAAACATCATATGCAATTAATAAATTAGATTTGAGTAAAAATATTTCTGATGCAAACTTAGAAAACTCTAGAGGTATAGAGAAGGTACTCTCTCATAAAATGTATGAAGCAAAAAATATTTTTGAAAAAGGGATAAAAAAATATCCTAGTAGTGCTGAACTTCATTACAATTTAGGATTAACTTATGCAAACTTATTTAATTTTCAAAAAGCTTATGAACACTTCAAAAAAAGTTATACTCTAAATAATAACAATCATATGGCAAAAATTTTTTCGTACTATTGTGGCTCTCTAACTAATAAGAAACAAGAGAGTAAAGAGATGAATATTTTAGAAAAAGAGATATCTTACCTTCCTGAAAGTAGATATAAAGATAGAATCTTATCACTCATAGCAATTTCAAGAAAAAGCTTTGGTCTTAATACAAATTTAACAACAAAAAAAGAGCCTTTTGATGAGATACTTATGCTTATTTTTGCAAGACACAAAGAGGAGTCAACAGCATATAAACAAAGTAGTACAAATCTTTTAAACATGTTACCAAATGATATTATTGCAAATATTCTTCATATTGATGCATTTAATGATAAAGAGAATATCAAAGAGTATGCACTTGAGATTCAAAAAAAATTAACAAGAAAAAATATAGATTATAAACCACTTATCTATGGTGGATCTTTGGCTAAAGAGCTATATATAAATACACTAAATATAGCTGGTATTGTAAGTTACGCCAAAAACTCTTTAAAAAGAAGAGAGAGTAAACAAAAAAAAGAGAGCATAGCACTTCTTCAATCCATAGCTTATGCTGATATATTTTTACGAGATTTTCAAGAATCTTTTGATATATATAATAAACTAATTGATAAATACAATCAAAAAGATACAAATACTCTATTTCTAGCATCTGTAGCAGCAATAGGAGCAAAACATCATGCCCAAGCTATTGCACTTTTAGAGCTTGCAAAACTTAGTGACACATCAAATTTGGAGAGTCGATATGCATTAGGTCTACTATATCAAGAGGCTAAAAATTTTGATGGAGCTTCTATACAATATAATAAAATTGGTGATATCAAATTTAAATCTCGATATTTTGATTTTCATTTGTAATACTAATCCCCACGAAGGAGTATAAATTCAAAACTTAATTCATTCTGAATAGCCATTTTTAAAGTAAAATGTTATTTTGTTTTTCGCTTAAAGTGCTATAATTTTTTACTTTTAAAAAAACTCTGTTTTTTAATGTTTGAGGAGTGATTATGACAAAACGACAGTGGGTATGGTTATGGATATGGATTTTAACCTTCTTTTTTATTTTTTGTATTTGGAGTAAATTGCAAAATATGCAAGAAGAGTCAAGAAGTAGAGTAACTGTTGCAAAAATAGTTACCCCCATCAAAAAAGAGTTAAGTTTTAAAATAGTTAAAGATGATAAAAAAATTAAAATTATTGCACTAGTGCCAGATGAAGAGTCTGCACAAAAACTTATTGAACCATTCAAAAATTTTCAATCTGATATTGATAGAAGTGAGATTACAATTGATAAAAATACGCATGAGAGTCAAATATTGGATAAAATCTCTAGTTTAAGCCCTAATTTTACTAGATTGCAATCTGGATATATTGAATATGGTGATCACAAACTAATTTTAGATGGAATCACTAATAATCAAGAGATCAAAGATAAACTTTATGCACAAGCATTAAAAATAGAGGATATTGATATTGAAAATAAAATTTTTATTGATGATATAAAATCTATAGAAGAGAGTATGAAAACTATTAATAGTAGTATATCTGCTGTTGAAATAGAGATAGATAATATATCTGAAAATGATGGTACAACTCAACAAGAAGAGGAAAAAAGTATAAGTGAAATTCAAGCTGAACTAGATTCCATAATGAAAAATCAAAAAGTCGAGTTTAAATATGGCACAAATCTTTTAACATATCAAGGTAAAAATAGTGTTGATAAAGTTTTAGCATTTTTGAAAAAATATCCTCATATCAAAATTGAAATAGGTGGACATACAGATTCAGATGGAAGAAGAAAGAGTAATCAAATTTTAAGTCAAAAAAGAGCTGATTTCATTAAATCGTACTTCATAGATAACGATGTACAAAGTAGTAGACTCACTTCTGTTGGATATGGGGAGACTCAAAATATTGTTACAAATGACTCTTTGGAAAATAAACAAAAGAACAGAAGAGTTGAATTTAAAATTATAGGAGAAGAGTAGTATGTTAGAATTAGCAACTAAAATGGCTTTATGCCTTATAATTGCCGCAATTATAGGTGGTATCATAGGTTATCTGCTTGGTAGAATTGCAAAATGCAAACAAGAAGATAGAGAATATCTAGCGGGTAGCTTAAGTGATTATAATGATCAACAAAATAGCAGTAATGGATATATTAGCATGAAAGATGCAAAATATACAACACCAACAGCAAAACTTAAAGATTCCATTCATGGAGTAGCTCCAGAACAACTTAATGAACCAAAAGGGAAAAGAGATAATCTCAAAGATATTAAGGGTATTGGACTAAGTATTGAAACACTATTAAATGATTTGGGAATATATCATTATGATCAAATTGCCTCTTGGGATAAGGATAATATTAATTGGATAGAGAGAGAGTTAGATTTTAAAGGTCGTATTGATAGAGAAGAGTGGGTTTCTCAAGCTAAAATCCTCTCTACCTCAATTTTGACAAAACACAAGTACTAATATACTAAATGATCTTCTTTAAATAGATAGTAGACCAAATATAATTTAAAATTTTTGCGATACAATATCACTTCTAATACCAACTCCCATTAAGAATCACAATTCTAAGGGGGAGTTGGAATTAAATAATTTTCATATAGAAAGATAGAACCAATAATAATGATTCTCTTATCTCACCACAAAAACATATTCAACATACTACATAATAGTACAGCAAAAAACCAAATTAATAATTTTTGTATAAAATTATAGAAGGAACAAAAATAAATCCATGATAGCAATAATTGATTATAATATGGGAAACCTACGAAGTGTAGAAAATGCTTTAGATAAAATAGGTAGTAAGTCAAAAATACTCAAAGATCCTCAAAAACTTTCATCTTATGATAAAGTCATTTTACCAGGGGTAGGAGCATTTGGTGATGCAATGGAACATCTAAATCAAAATGGAATGAAAGAGGCTATAGTAGAGTTTGCAAATAGTGGAAAACCGTTCTTGGGTGTTTGCCTAGGAATGCAACTACTTTTTGAAAAGGGTGAAGAGTTTGGCGAACATCTCGGTCTTGGTATTATTGAGGGAGAGGTTAAAGCTTTTGATAAAGATAAATTTTCAACACCTATGAAAATACCACATATGGGCTGGAATGATCTTATAGTAGAGAAAGATTCTCCACTATTTAAAGATATGCCAAAATCATTTTATCTATATTTTGTACACAGTTTCCATGTTGTAACATCCCCACGATATATTATTGGAAAAACAATCTATGGGTATGATTTTACATCAGCTGTTCAAAAAGATAATATTTTTGGATTTCAACCACATCCAGAAAAATCACATGATAATGGATTACAAATACTTAAAAATTTTATGGAGTTATAATGGACATTTTACCAGCAATCGATCTTAAAGATGGAAAAGCCGTACGATTAACCAAAGGGTTAATGGATAGTGCAAAAGTTTATAGCAATGAACCTTGGGAGCTAGCAAAACTTTTTGAGGACATGGGTTCAAAATGGCTACATTTAGTCGATTTAAACGGTGCTTTTGCAGGAGAGCCAAAAAATTTAGAACAGATTAAAAAAATTCGTCAAATGTGCGATATAGAGATAGAACTTGGCGGAGGTATCCGAGATGAAGATACAATTAAGAGGTATCTTGATCTTGGTATAGATAGAATCATTTTAGGTTCAGTAGCTTTAAAAAATGCCGATTTTGTAAAAGAAGTTAGCAATAAATACCGCATTGCAGTGGGTATAGATGCAATTGATGGCTTTGTAGCAGTTGAAGGATGGGCAGAGAAATCTACTATGAGAGCAACTGATCTAGCCAAAGAGTTTGCAGATGCAGGTGTTGAAGCAATTATCTGCACAGATGTGGGTCGAGACGGTACACTTAGCGGTGTGAATATTGACTTTACATTAGAGATTGCTAAGGCATCAGGCATAGATACTATTGCAAGTGGTGGAGTGAAAGACTTAAATGATATTAAAGCATTAAAAGAGACAGGAACTATTTCTGGAGTAATCGTAGGAAAAGCTTTTTATGAGCAAACTCTAGATTTACCTGAAGCTTTTAAAGTTATTTCATAAATAATTGTGATAAAATTAAAATAGTTTAAGGAAGTAAGATGAAAATTTTGGTAGTTGATGATAGTTCGACAATGAGAAGAATTATAAAAAATACACTAGGTAGACTTGGTCATAAGGATCTTTTAGAGGCAGAAGATGGTGCTGTTGCGTGGGATGTTATGAGTAAAAATAGTGATATCGATATTCTTATTACTGATTGGAACATGCCAGAAATGAATGGTTTGGAGTTGGTACAAAAGGTAAGAGCAGAAGAGAAGTATGCTGATATGCCAATTATCATGGTTACTACAGAGGGTGGTAAGACTGAAGTTATTACAGCACTAAAAGCAGGTGTAAATAACTACATTGTAAAACCATTTACACCACAAATATTACAAGAAAAATTGAAAGATGTTTTATAAAAGAGAGAGATGCAAGAGAGTTATTACGAACTAATTATAACACCCAATAGAGATCTGAAACTATTTTGTGATTTAGCTTATGAAATCACACAAAACACAATTGAGGAGAGTGAAAACTCTCTTATCATTAGGGATAGTGAACCACTTGATAATGTTCAGTGGGCAATTGAACAGTTTGCAAATAAACTAAATATTCCAATTAGTACACAAATTAGTAAAAAAGAGAATATTGATTGGATTAACCAATACAAAAACTCTATTTCACCAATCGAAGTTGGCTCTTTTTATATTAGACCTGATTGGGAAAAGAAAAAAGATGATTTGATTGATATCATTATCAACCCTGCTTTGGCATTTGGTTCAGGGCATCATGAAACTACAGCTAGTTGTATTCAAGCTATTGATGCTTATATACAAAAAGATCAAACACTCTTAGATGTTGGTTGTGGTAGCGGTATTTTAGCTATTGCGGCAAATAAAAAAGGTGCGATCTGCGATATCTGTGATACAGATGAAATTGCAATAGATAGTGCAAAAGAGAACTTCATATTAAACAGTGCAACCATCAATAATTCTTGGGTGGGTTCAGCAAATAAATCAAAAGAGACTTATGATTTTGTTATAGCAAATATCATTGCCGATATTATTTTACTAATCAATAAAGATCTAAAAAAAGCCGTTAAAAGTGGCGGTCTGTTAATCTTGTCTGGTATAATTGATAAATATCATAAAGATATTCAAAATAAATTTCAAGATTTTGATACTATTCAACACATTATAAAAGGTGAATGGCACACATTCATTTTAAAAAGGAAGTAAATGTCACAAAACAAAAAAG
>Ga0256914_1001356_pt1 | contig 22384 bp, 18 predicted proteins | sample HulkmetaG_FD_191571 | JGI IMG/M metagenome (GOLD analysis project Ga0256914, IMG submission 191571) | Hydrothermal chimney microbial communities from Main Endeavour vent field at the Juan de Fuca Ridge, Pacific Ocean - Hulk | ecosystem: Environmental > Aquatic > Marine > Hydrothermal vents ... | reverse complement strand
TCCCCTCAAGGAGAAATATTTCCTCAGGTTTGAAAATAATCGATTTAAAAACGGAAAAATCCAAATTTTTATCCGTTCCCCCCGTAATTAGAATGGTTGGTTCTTCTAAACTTAGAATAGCGTTGACTGTTGCCTCTGGAATAGTTGCGGCGGAATCATTGTAAAAGAGAAGTTTTTGCCCGTGTACGAGTGAGGTTTCATAGAACAGTTCCATTCTATGTTCCAATCCCCCAAAGGTGGAAACGGATTTTTTTATTTTGTCAATATCTATTCCGAATAGATATGCTGCAAGAGAGGCCATTAGCATGTTTTTTCTGTTATGATACCCCCTGAGTTTTATGGAATCGAACACTTTAAGGATGAGTTTCCTGTTGGAGGTGTTTGGGGATCTGGGTACTACCTCTAGATATCCTTCATTGTTTCTGAGGTATGCCCCCTCTATAACAGGTGTATTTCCTATTTGTTTATGCTCTATTTTATACAGAGAGAATGGTTTTTCGGCGCTAAATAATACTTGGGCGTTGGCAACCTCTGCAAAACGCCTCCAGTAGGCATCGTCCAGGTTAAGTATGGTAAAATCCCATCTATCCTGGTTCTCCAGGATGACAATTTTATCGGCTATATATTCTTCCATGCTATTATACTTATCCTGATGATCATGAAGTATATTTGTGATGAGAGAAATTTTAGGTTTTAGTACCCCTTTCCCCCTTAAGTCGGCCAGTTGCCACGAGGAGAGTTCTAGAACAACAGGGTCTCTGGGGTGGAGTTGATGAATAAAGGCGAGCGGTGAGACGGTAATGTTTCCCCCCAATTTTGCACCTGGAAAGTCACTTTTTAGAGAGCAATGTATAGCTGCCGAGGTTGTGGATTTGCCTTTGCTTCCGGTAACAGCAATTATCGGATTGTCCTTTAGTCTTAAGAATATCGAGATATCGGTTTCTATAGGGATGCCTTGCTCTCTCGCTATCTTTAGATATCTTGATGACCACGGCACTCCGGGGTTCTTTATTATGAGGTCTGCGTTTTTAAAATCGATTTCCCTGTGTTCTCCAAGGATTAGTTTATAGGTGGAGTTTGGGGGCTTTTCTCTTTCTAATTTCTTAATAGATTCTTGTAATTTTTCTTCCCCTTTTAGATCTGTTATTGTTACTTCGGCCCCACAGTTTAGAAAAAACAGGGAAGAAACAAGTCCTCCCCCATGCAACCCGAGCCCCATAATTGTAACCCTGTAACCCTTTAAGTTTGGATAGGCCAGGGGGCTTTGGGCTCTTAGTGTGTTAATGATTGTTCTTCCTGACTCCCCACTTCTGGTGTTATATTTCAACCAGAAACTCCTTCATATCTTGTTCGTTTAGATACATTTCTACTTTGATATTTTTCCATGGAACACTGAGACTTTCAGGCACCCGTGTTTTCAGGTCCTTAAATATTTCCAGGTTTTCGGAGAAGTCAGTATTCTTTAATGCGTTTTGAATTTTTTCTAACTCAGGTAGTAGAAAGGCAATTGCATGGTGGAGGTATGGAAGCTGTTTTTTCCTTGTTTCTGGTGAGAAATCGATAACGTTTAGACAGATTGTTTTGTATTTGCAGACAAATGGATAGAATGGATAGGTTCTCTTGCCTGCAGGGAGGAACAGTTTGCTGAAGAATTTGGTTAGATCATCATCTATCCAGATTCCCTGTACAAAGTATCCCCTTCCTCTCTCTCCTATCCATGTCTGGGAAATGGTTTGCCTTATTTTAAAACCCTTTATCTTCTCTCCCTCTAACTCTATTCCCGTTAGAGGGATAAGATTCGCCTCAAGAAACAGATGAGAGGTTTTGTATTTGGGAATGAAATCGTTGTTGCCCCTTTCAATTACTTCACAGTCGTTTGCTCGAAATCCAAGATCTATTTTTAACAGGTATAGATAATGATGATTGTTTATCTTGTATATCTTAAAGAATGTTGGTTTCAAAACCTCTGTGGGATCAAACATATATGTGAGGTCAAATAGTACGGAGGGAGCAAGATTTGCAAGTTGTTCTATTACCTCTCTAATGTTGTTCATGTAATTTTTGTCAGGGTAGTAGTTTTTTATATCGTGGTGTATGGGTAGAGGTGGAACGGTGAATGGGGCCTCTAATTTGAGAAAGAATTCCTCGCTTTGATTGTAATGTCGGGTAAAGGGAGAGTAATCCCCGGAAATACTTGAGAGTAATTTATTTATTTCTCTGTCTGTATAGTGTAATGTTATTGTTCTTGAGATCTGCTCCACCTTATCGGCATATTAACGTGAATTGATGGCATTTTCAATAGGTTGCAATATTCAATAACTTTCATAGCTTAAATAATTTGACAATTTTTTTGTTCTATTCTATTATCGCAACCATGAATAGGTTAGCAGAAGAGTTAAACAGTGTGTTAAGAGACACTATCGTGTATGAGGTCCTCTCTGATGTGGGAAAGAGTATGTATTTCCCCAAAGGGATTGTTGCTCAATCCGGCGAGGCAAAACGGTTTGCCAATAGGTATAATGCAACCGTGGGGATGGCGTATGCGAATGGCAAGCCCATGCGTCTTAAAGTGATAGAGAGGTATTTTAATGAGCTTGATGCAGAAGAGATATTCTCTTATGCATCGACCTCGGGACTTCCGGAATTGAGAAAACTGTGGAGAGAGGAAATGTTAGCGAAGAATCCCTCGCTCCAGGGAAAAAACTTTTCCAACCCTCTCGTAGTTCCGGGACTTACAAACGGAATAGTTAATGCAGCGGATCTGTTCCTCGGAAGGGATGATGTTGTAGTTATTCCTGACATGTTCTGGGGGAATTACAGGTTAATTTTTGAGGTTAGGAAAGAGGCAAAGGTTGCTACCTTTCCATTTTTTAAACCTGAAGGCGGGTTTAATGTGGAAGGGTTTGGTGAAGCTCTTAAGTCCAACGCTAATAATGGTAAGGTCTTGACGATATTGAATTTCCCCAACAATCCTACGGGGTACACTCCTTCGAAGGCTGAGGTTGAAAGTATAGTAAGAAAGTTGGATGAATTAGCCAATAGCGGCCTTAAGATTGTTGCAATAACGGATGATGCTTATTTCGGCCTGTTTTACGAGGAGGATACAAATAAGGAATCTGTTTTCGCGCCGTTGGCTGATCTTAATAGAAATATCCTTGCTGTTAAGGTTGACGGTGCCACCAAGGAAAACCTTGTGTGGGGATTTAGGGTTGGTTTTTTAACATTTGCCTCGAAAGAGCTGAAAAATGAGCACTATGAGGCATTAGAAAAGAAAACTATGGGGTCTATCAGATCCTCTGTTTCCAATTCAAGCAAGATAGCCCAGAGTCTTTTGATTAGGGCAATGAAGGATCCGGATTATGCACGGGAAAAGGAAGAGGCTTTTGAAACGCTGAAGACACGTTACCTTAGGGTTAGAGAGATAATTACCTCGAAGAGGAGTGCGAAGATAGAGGCCCTTCCTTTCAATTCGGGGTATTTTATGACTTTCAAGGTTAGAAATGGTAAGGCTGAGGAATTGAGAAGCTATCTTCTCCACGAACGTGGTATAGGGACAATATCAATAAACAATAGCTATTTAAGGGTGGCCTACTCCAGCATTGATCTTGAGAATCTGGAAGAACTCTACAACGAAATATTTGAGGCTGCCGAGAGAGTTGTATAGGAAGATAAGTCTGTGTAAAATAGCTGGATTTATTTTGGTAAAGGTTAAGGGCTATTTCCTTTTAGGAAATAGCCCTTATTTTTCACTTTTAGCAAGGTTATGGTACTATATGGGTTCCCGTTTTCCCCTCTATTGCGTCCAGGGCTTTGTCTAATGAACTAATAATAGCCTCTCTTTTACTCCATTTGGCAAATCTAATTGCGGCTTGGATTTTTGGTCCCATTGAACCCATTAGGAAATGGCCCTCTTGCAGATATTTTTCTGCCTCCTCAACGGTTATTTTATCCAGGGCTTTTTGATTGGGCTTGTTAAAGTTTATATAGGCTTTTTCCACATCGGTAAGTATTAAGAACTTTTCCGCATTTACCGTCTGGGCAAGCTTAAATCCGGCCCTGTCCTTATCAATGACTGCCTCTACGCCGGAAAGGCTTCCGTCGGGATTTTCTTTTACGGGAATGCCCCCCCCACCGGAGGCAATTACCATCACACCATTTTCCACAAGTGTATTTATAGATTCACTCTCTACAACTCTTATTGGTTCTGGTGATGGTACGACACGTCTCCAGCCTTTTTCTACTCCCGGTTTTACCTCTTTAACTATGTATCCCTTTTCTTCCTTTAGTTTTAGGGCCTCTTCTTTGGTATAAAATGGGCCTACCGGCTTTGAGGGATCTTGAAAGTCAGGATCGTCCTCGCTTACGACTACCTGAGTAACTATGGTACACACCGGTATCTCTATCCCCGCCTCTTTTAAACGATGTGCAATTCTGTTCTGCATCATCCAACCGATCTGTCCCTGGGTCATTGCACCGCATACAGCGAGAGTTTGAGGCGGTACTCTGTCCTTTGCCTCTTCCTGTTGTATCAATAGGGCGCCTGCCTGGGGCCCGTTACCATGAGTAACTACGATTTTGTAACCAGCTTTGGCTATTTTGGCAATCTGTTTTGCTGTTATATCTACGTTGTTAAACTGTTGTTCTGTGGTGCCTTTTTCGTGTGCCTGCTTTATAGCGTTTCCACCCAGGGCAATAACTAAGATATTGTCTCCCATACTCACACTCCTTTATATGATTTGGAAAGAAGTAATTATATAGAAATCATTCCAGAGATGACAATAGTTTAGACAGGAAATTTGGAATAAAATTTGAAAATAGGTTCCATTTAGTGAGAATATCGATGGAAATATTACTATGAATCGCCGGAAATTTTATTTCTGGGTACTATTCAGCTTTATCCAATTAATAACTGCCCGAGTTTTTCTAGTTCCGGGATTCTCTTGAAAACCGGGGGTTTTGTTTTATGAAGTTCTTTGTCCAGTTTTACAGTTTTTATGTAGAGTTCGTTTATCATATCTGCCAGTATTTGAAGGTTTGCAGAAAAATTTTTGATTGCCATGTCCCTTAATATTTTATTCTGATCAAATGGGACACCTCCCCTTGGTCTGGAAAGCACCGTTTGGGTTCCCTCGGAGAGTATAACCCTAAGGTTGGGGAGTAACTCTCTTCTTGCCTTATTTATAAATCTTGCTACCGCCAGTATCTGATCGTAGAGTTCGTGGAATTGATACCCCTGAGATTTATAGTAATCAGATTTTGCCGTTAATCCCTCTATAAGATCCCATTCGGATTGGGGTATATCAAGTGTCATTAAGGCTTTCCTTATGTAACGATTGTTTATATTGTTCTGGTAATGAGTTGCGATTTCCTCTATTTGTCGCATTAGTTCTGGATTTTTAAAGGGCAACTTTTCTCCTCCCTCGTTAATATATCATATTTTTCCTCTAAGAACAGGGTGCTAGAGAGAAAAATAGTAATTAATTCTCTCCATGGTCAAGGGGGATGAATGTTATTTTTCTCTGTACCGTTTACCTTGCCAGGTATTCAAGCTTATCATTTTTTTTCTTATCGCATCGTAAAGGGTTGCCTTGTTTAAAAAATGCTTTGGACTGCTTAGTTTGGAGGGAAGAGTATCGGTAGTGAGCCTCATTATAATTGTTTCTGGGGGAAGAAGTTCTATTGATTTTATTAAGTAGTCTATGTGACGTTTGTCGGAGAGTACGGCTATTTCTCCCCTTCTAAACTCCTCGTATATTTTAGTGTTGTAAGGTATGTGAAGATTGTGGAATTTTATACCATCAGGTTTAAGTTTTGCAACAAACCGCACCGTGTTGAGAATATCTTCTTCATTTTCCCCTGGAAGGCCAAAAATGAGATGAATAGCTAGCTTTATTTTGTAATTTCTTAGGAGACAATATGCCTCTATAAATCTCTCTACCGTATGTCCCCTGTTTATTAATTTTAGGGTTTTATCGGATGCTGATTGCAGGCCCAGCTCTACCCACACGTCTATACCTAATTTTTGATAACTGGCAAGCAGGTTTGCCTTTTTCTCGGTTATACAATCCGGCCTGGTTGAAACTATTAATTCCCTGAAAGGTGCAAGACTCAACCCATAGTCGTATATTTTTCTTAGTTTTGAGACAGGAGCGAAAGTGCTGGAAAATGCCTGAAAGTATAGTATGTATTGTTTGGCTTTGTACCGCTTTTTTAAAAAGGCTATTGCTCCCTCTACCTGTTTCTTTATATCCACTTCAGTTCCTATGTAGGGGGCTCTGGAGCCATCTTCGTCACAGTATGTACACCCTGGGTTTTTTCTGTTTCTGCCCCTATTGGGACATGAGAATCCCCCGTCCACACCTACTCTATAAACGGATGTTCCGTATTTCTCCCTTAGATACCTGCTATAATTCCTGAAGGGGTCTTCGTATTTTTTTTCGGTCATTTTCTTCAAAAATATTGTAGCAACCTACGGATATTATGATTGACAGTAAACTATATATTACTCTAAATTAGTTTACATTATGAATCCCCGGAGTAAAAGCATTTGTTATATTTTTTGTGGTTCTTTGTTGGTTTTGATATTTGCCCTTTTAAATGGATGTTATCTGTTTAGTAGTCCGTTAGTTCGTATGTGGACGAATCATGCCGAGCTGGCAGCGTATGTCGAAAATTATAACAGTACTCAAAATAAGTATAAAATTGAAATCGTATACAAACCTGATCCGGCAAGGGCTCTGTTACATGCCGCCTCTGTTCCCGATATTGTAGTAGGTGCGTATTTAAATTCCCCCTCGCTGGTAGAAAAATTCTATCCGCTTAACAGGTTGTTTAGGGAGAAGAAGATAAATTCCGATTTGTTTTACCATGATTTGTTGAGTATGTGCTTTATTGATAAAAAGTACAGAGTGCTCCCCATTTCTTTTAATCTCCCTGCTGTAATCTTTAAACGAGGCAAAATAGAGAATGAGATAGGTGGACTTGATATCCCACTTGATAAGATGAAAGAGCTTAGCGAGAAGTTTAACCAAAAGCGGGCGAGGAGAGTCATTAAAATGGGATTTTCTCCATATTGGGAAAGTGATTTTCTTTACTATACCGCCGTTTTAATGGGTGCCAATTTTAGAGTTAACTCAAGTGGTTTGTTGAGTTATGATAAAAATAATCTTGAGAAGGCAGTGGATTTTGTTTCACTTTGGGAAGAGAAAACCAATTTTGGGTTTGAGACTGAAAAATCCTTTAGAGAAAAGTATTTCAATGTTCCCTATTACAAGTTACTACTGGATGGAAGAATACTCTTTTATTTGGCTTCCTCCAGAGCGATTTTAGATATACCGGATGAAAAGAGGAGTGCGTTGGATTTTAGATGGCTATCCTATCATGATAATATTCCAGTTGAGGATGATATTCTCTTTGTGGGAATCCCTTCAGATTCTAAAAATAAGAGGGGAGGGACGGATTTTATAAGCTGGTTTTTTAAACTAGAGACTCAGAGAAAGATACTTAAGATGAATAGCTATAAGCGGCTGAGGGTTCTTGGAATATGTAATGGTTTTTCTTCGATTGCAGAGATTAATGAGCGTGATATGCCTAAAAATAATGAAATGCTGCTGGGACATATCCCTCCTAGAAACTTTCTTGTTTTCCCTAGAGCAAAGAGTGTGAATTGGGATGAAGAGAAAACATCTCTGATTTCTAAATATTTTAAATCCGCTCAAAAATAGGACTGTTGACAGCTAAAATATTCTGTTCTATTATATGAATTAATAAGATAAAATAATTTGGAGGTACTAAATGGCCACAGTTGAGTTAAAAAATGTAACAAAGGTTTACGAGGGAGGTGTGCAGGCTGTAACAAATGCCAATATCACCATTCAGGACAAGGAGTTTATCGTTCTTGTAGGCCCTTCAGGGTGTGGGAAGTCTACCACTCTTCGTATGATAGCTGGTCTGGAGGAGATCACAAGTGGTGAACTCTACATTGATGGAAAACTGATGAATGACGTTGCGCCGAAGGATAGAGACATCGCAATGGTTTTCCAGAATTATGCTCTGTATCCTCATATGACGGTATACGATAATATGGCCTTTGGATTGAAAATACGTAAATATCCGAAAGCCGAGATTGATGCCCGTGTTCATGAAGCCGCTCAGATTCTTGATATAGAGGAGCTTCTCGATAGAAAGCCCAAAGCTCTCTCCGGTGGGCAGAGGCAGCGTGTTGCTGTGGGTCGTGCTATCGTTAGAAAACCCAAGGTGTTTCTCTTTGATGAGCCTCTGTCAAACCTGGATGCTAAATTGAGAGTACAGATGAGAACCGAGATTTCTGCTCTCCATACTCGACTTCAGGCAACTATGATTTACGTAACCCACGACCAGGTCGAAGCTATGACAATGGGTGATAGAATTGTCGTTTTGAAGGACGGTGTTATTCAGCAGATAGGAACACCGCTCGGATTGTATAACCATCCTGTTAATAGGTTTGTTGCAGGTTTTATAGGATCACCTCCTATGAATATTATGAAGGTTAGTATAAAGAGGGACGGAAGCAAACTGTATGCCGATGAGGGAAGTTTCCAGATAACTCTCACCGGTAGTAAGTATGAGGAGTTGCTCACGCCCTTTGAGGGGCGGGATGTATTGTTCGGTGTAAGGCCTGAGGATTTAATCTATACGGAGGGACCTGAAAAGGATAATAATATCCCCGCTAAGGTAGAGGTAGTAGAGCCCCTTGGTGCAGAGATTCATCTGTACGTTAGCACAAAGAATAATCAGCTTACTGCAAGGGTAGCTCCAAGGTACGAGTTTAAGGTAGGAGATACTGTAAACTTTCACCCGGATCCAAACAAGATTCACTTCTTCGATATTGAAAGTGAGAAGGCTATCGTTTAAATTTGATGCATTAAAGTTTTGCTAATGTGAAGATTTTAGAGGCTATCAGAGTATCTGATAGCCTCTTTTTATTTAAGGTTGTTTAAATTTGTACTGTCAAAAGTCAAAATCTTTATCAAAATCATCACCACCAAAATCGCCAAAGTTATCGTTTCCCCCGGAGAAGTTACCTAGAAGACCCCCAGCGGCGGGTACAGAACCGTTATTTCTCTTGGCGTATAGTTTGAAGACATAACGTATAAATGACATTTTTTTCATGAGATTGAGTTGGTTCTTCCGAAACTCTCTGAAGAATTCTGTCGATGTTAGTCCTGCTCTTATAATACCTCGCCCGTAGCCCTCTTTAAAGTACTCTTCCAATTCTGAAAGTCTAAAGTATATGCGTTCGAAGATGAAGAGAGTTCGTTTTATCTTAAAGAGGTGACCTATTATTCTCTTTTTCTCCCTCATTACTTCTATTGTGCTTCCTATAATGTTGTGCCTGTCCTCATAAATCCATTTGTTAAGTATTTTTCTCTCCCTTATCAATCCTGCATACTCTTTGATAAACTCTTTGTAAAGTTTTAAATACTGTAGTGCATAGTATCTAATTGCTTTTAAGGCATTGGCTTTAAAGGCCTCTATTCTCTCCGTGTACCAGTTTTTTCTAAACTCGCTTAGATTGGAAACGGCTACAGGTATCGTTCTGAAAATTTCTCCCGGTCTTTTCTCGACCACTTGACCTGGTTTGGCAAGAAGTTTATTCCCACTCTCATCGGTACAGACAACCGCACCCTCCTTGCAGGTAATCAGGAAATCACCTGTAGGGGGGGAAACCACGCTAAATTGTGTGCCTCGTACGCCGAGTGTTACAGCATCACTCTTTACTCTGAACTGATTAGATCTGGAGAATTTTTTTACCTTAAGTGCCAGGGTTCCTGCTATTATTCCTATATCAGTTTGTGACCTTCCGTTTATGTTGTTTATTGTGATGGTACAATAGGTATTTGGTGCGACTTTTAGGATGGAACCCGGGCTTGCTCCTGTTGTAATTTCTATCTGAGCCTCGCTATCCGCCTTTGTAATTATCAGGTCCAGATTTTCTATGTCACTGCCGATGAACACATCTTCATCCGGAAGAGTGTCTCCATTCCTTACTATTTGTACCTCTCCGTCTTTATACACAAGGCTCCCTACGGCATTTTCTGAGTATCCCTTTACTAATACAACGTTTGCGAGTGTTAGAATGGCTAACGTAAGTCGAAGTAGTTTTGAATAATTCATTTTTACACCCCCTCTGCATGTATAAATATATCGTGAATTTCCGGTATTTCAGTGGGTAGTTTGCCAAAAACATTGTGCCACACAGCATCACTCTCCATACACATATAAATGGGGAGGTTGGGATAGTAGTGTTTGATGTAACTCTTTATAGATCTATAAATTCGGCTTCTTATTTTTTGAATGTATCTGTATTTTTTATCCTTTGATGGTATAAACTCTTCCAGGAAGAACTCCCTAAGGGGAAGTTTGTCTTTTAAATCCGGTGGATATCGAAAAGTTCCCATGCTTATCCAAGCTATCGTTTCCTCAGGGATTCTGTATGTGTGATAGATACTATCTATAATTCTTTTGTAATCTGTTTCCCATGTATCGTAATAGAAAATGGGATCGAAGTGAAAGGAAATGAGATATCCCGCTTCCGATGCTCTCTTGGCGGCTTCTAGTCTTTCATAGAGTCCGGCAGCACTTCCCTCTTCAGATTGAATGATGACAGGGGGATTCAATGAAAAACCTATAACAGCATTTCCTTTTCTTTCTACAGTAAGAAGATGGTCGATAAAATTGGTTTTAGTTTTAAGTTCGAAATAAATATTTTTTTCCTCTGCGAATGCTTCTATCAAATCTCTAGATATATTGAAGAGAGGATCGTATAGTAACGAGTCTCCTACCTCGCCTGTTCCTATTCTTATCTGTCTGTTGCTGTTATTTCTAGCTATTTTTAACACCCTCTCAATGACGGATTCTACCTCCACGTATACTATTATTGGAGAAAAGTTGAGGTAGCTTTGCATAATGCAGTAGCTGCATCCTATTGTGCACCCTACGTAAAGGTCAACTGTTAAATAGTTGCAACATATATGACCGCGACTTCCCGGGCATCTGTTAACAGTTTTCCCGCGGGGTGAGGATACGAGGAGGGTTCTGCTGTTTAGGTGTTCCTGTGGGACAGAGGATTTGTCTTTTATTATTCTCTTGGGTACCTCAGGAATAATCTTTTTCATGAAATTTGTATACCTATTGTTTTTGACATCTTCCGTTATGTACACTATGTCAAATTGCTCAGCGTAAAATTTTGAAAAATTCATCTATTCTATCCCTCAAATTTTCAAGTTCTTTAATCCGTGTCTGAAATTCTTCTTTGCTCTTGAACGAAAATTTTGCCGTTATTTTGTCTCCCTCAAAATGGTCTGGTAATTCAATCTCTATTCCTTTACCTTTTAAGTATTTTCCTTTCAGCGCTCTGTACTCTTCCTCCATCTCTGATAGTTTAGGAAAGCGTTTTCTCTTCGCAACTCGTAAGGGATTTTTTGAGCGAATTATTGAGAAGAACTCCTCTATGGCTCTGGAACTTTCAAGTTTGTCACGTTTCACGATCTCGTAGAAGAGATTTAGTACTATTCGTCTCTCAGAGAAACTTAGTTTGTCGGTGTCAAGTAATGTAAATATCTCTGGTGGGAGATCCTGTACCTTAAGAGCGGTTTTATAATCTATTAAGTTGTTATCAACAAGAGACTTAAGAGGGGGTGAAAACTTAGTGTATTGCTGTATTCTTTTTGTCCAATTAGGATCGAAGTGTCCTGTGATAAGGGGAGTAATTTTTTTTGTCTCTTTTAGGTCTAACTGGATTTTAAGATTCCCCATAAGTTTGAAAAGCCTTGCCTGTTCTTCCATACTGTATTTCCCCGCTCTGTTTTCCATGGAAAGTGCTGTTGTAATCATCTCTACTGGAGTTTGCTCACCCAGAATTCTGCAAAGGAGATATTCCTTTGAAATGGCTTTTGAGAGTCTTAGGAGTGTGAATCCCCAGATGATGATGTTGTTGGAGACGGGAATTGGTGGGTATAGATCCTTGGAGACGAGTGTGATAATGCCTGTGATCTCCCATGGAAGAGAATTTTTTTGAAGTGATTTTTCAATTTCTGTGGTAGAATATTGATAGTCGAATATGTCAAAGATGCTATCTAGTTTGAGTAAATCGGTGAGTTTGATTTTTTTTATTTCCATAGCCAAAAAAGAGTATCAGAATATATGTTTTTGTCCAATACTGGTAAATGAAAGATGGTTAGATTTCTTGACGTCAGGTAGTGAGCGTGCTAGACTTTACTTTTAAGGAGGAAAAAGTATGAATAGAATAATCAAATTGTTGGTAGTATTGGCAGTAGCTTTTTCCCTTTTAAATTGTCCATCTGCTCCCAAGCCGGTTGAAAAACCTCCTGTAAAAGAGAAACCTATTGCGAAAAAACCGCAGGTTGAAAAACCCAAACCCCCTGAGAAGCCCAAAGAGAGGGTAAAGCAAAAGGTTAAGGTTGTACAGGAAAAACCAAAAGTCCAGCCCGTTTCCGACGAGGAAATTAAAGATGTTAGGAATGCAATAGCACAGGCGGAGGAGGCGGATGCTACATATTACGATCCCGATAATTTAAAGGCCGCTATGGCTGATTTAGATAAAGCTTTAACGTTAAGGAAGAAAGACCCTACAAGTGCGAGAAAGTATCTGAAAGATGCCAAAGTTAAAGCCTTGCTCGCATTTGATAACTCGGTAAAACGTGCCGCGGCGGATCTATCTGCAAGAATGGATAGATTGGCCGGTGCACTCAGAAAAATAGAAGCAGATAAGTTTATGCCAGATATGTATAAAAAGGCTGTGGCTGGTATAGATGTGGCAAAACAGTTGTACAGAGAGGGTAAACTTAGTGAAGCAAGAGATAAAGCCTACGAAACCTTAAGGAATATGGCTGATCTCTATGATCTTGTGAACAGGCGTATTAGATGGGTAAATATTCTTAGGCGAGATACCGAACAATACCTGGACGATGCAGAAAAGGTTGAGGCCGATGTGTGGGCCCCCGATGAACTTAATAAGACCAATGAGTTGTATTTTAAGGGTGTGGAGGCTTTCCAGAGATACGATTTGGATTCTAGTGAGGAGTATCTTGGAGGTGCTAAAGAGGCCGCTCAGGATACGGTTAGATTGGCAATTGAGCGAAAGAGGACAGCAGAGAAGAAAAAAACCGAGAAGCTTATGTTAGAGGTTATGAAAGAGATAGAGGAAGCCTCTAAACTTACCGTGGTTACGGATAGCGGAACGGTAATCGAACCACAGCCGTGGTCGGGCGAGAAGGTTTTGAAAGAGGTGGAGGAGAAGAGTAAAAAAGAAAAAGAGAAAGGTAAAGAGAATGAAAGGGGAGATCAGTCACTACGGTTACCCTCCAATGGCAAAGATGTAGTTGTTCTTGGTGATGTAACTGAGATGAGTTTTCTGGATCAGGCTAAGAAATTGTGGGAACTGGGTGTTGTGGAAAAGACCAAGGGTAACTATGACAAGGCTATGGAGTATTTTCTAGAGGCTAAAAAATATATAGCTGCGTATAAAAATCTTGCCGTTAGTTCTGTTTATACGGTACGGTTGATCCCGGAGAGACGTGACTGTCTCTGGAGAATTGCAGAGTACGATTTTATATATGGAAATCCCTACCTCTGGCCCAAGATATGGAGAAGGAATAGAAAACTTATACAGAATCCGGATTTAATTTATCCGGGGTGGAAGTTGGTTATACCCCCTAAATAAACAGGGGGAGTCCTTAACCAAGATTGTTTATTTTATCCGTTAGTTCTCTTACTTTGATATTTAACTCTGTGGGAGTTGATGCTTCTACTACCAGCCGTAGGAGGGGTTCTGTATTTGACGCTCGAAGGTTGAACCACCATGTTGGAAACTCGACCCTTATCCCATCCAGGGTAATAAGTTTACCCTTAGAGTATTGTTTTTTTATCTCTTCTATTATCTCTGTTTTGTTTTCAACTTTAAAGTTAATCTCCCCGGAGTAGTAGTATTTGCTTATCTCTTTTATCATCTCCGAAATTTTTCTCTTTTCACGAGATAGTATTGCGAGTACTGTAAGTGCAGCAATCATTCCGGAATCGCAGTAGTAGTTTTCTCTAAAGTAATAGTGTCCTGCCAGTTCTCCCCCGTATATTCCATTGGTCTCCCGTAGCAATTTTTTTGCATGGGAGTGACCAACTTTACACATTACGGGGACTCCCCCGAGTTTTTTAACGTACTCTACAACACTCCTGGAGGAGCGCACGTCGTATAAAACGGTTTTATCTTTGCCCGGTTTTTCCGGATGATGTTTAAAGAAATAAATCCCTATTAGTGCGGTAATTAAATCCGGTGAGATGAAGTTGCCGTTTTCATCTACGAACATTACTCTATCGGCATCACCGTCGAAGCATATACCGATATCGGCATTCTCCTTTTTGACTCTGTTTTTTAAATCTGTGAGATTCGATTCTATTAAAGGGTTGGGTTCGTGATGTGGGAACTCTCCGTTGGGAGTGTCATACATAAAGGAGATATCTGCTTCTACATCTTTGAAAACATCGTGGATAAAAATTCCCGCTGATCCGTCGGAACAGTCTATAACGACTTTTATGCCAGAGATTTTTTCTTTGAATTTGTCGATATGGGCAAGATAATCCGCCTTTATGTCTAATTCTTCTAAAGTTCCTTTTTTAGCCACCGGTTGGATGCTTTGAGTGATCATCTTTTCAAGTTGATTTAATCCTGTCTCGTAGCCAACGGGAATTGCCATCTCTCTTGAGATTTTTAGTCCATTGTACTCTTTGGGATTGTGTGAGGCGGTTATCATTACACTTCCGTCTGCTTTGTAAAAAGCAGTGGCGAAGTAACAGGCCGGTGTGGAACACAATCCTATGTTGATCGCATTGCAACCTGCGTCGGTAATGCCTCTCGTTAGGTTTTCAAATATTTCAGGTGAGGATATTCTTGCATCCCTTCCGACAATAATGTTTTTAGCATTGAGTAGTCTGGGTAAAAAAAAGCCAATTCTGTATGCGATCTGACTATTCCAATCCTTGTTGTAGATTCCCCTTATGTCGTATGATTTAAAAATCCCCAATTGTTTCCTCCTCCAAAAATTTGAAATTTTATAGGTTAGGTATTAATTTATTTAACACGATAATAATAATAAGGATAATTTACAACCGGAAAAGGAAAATTGCTTAAAAAATTTAATTGTGGGGAGTGAAGTTGAGTAGTTTTATAGACAACGATTCTATGTGTGAAATAGCAATTGATTGCGACGTCTCTGGTAAGATACTGGATTGGAATAGGGCAGGAAGTGATATTACCTTTTATAGCGACGAGGAGGTAATCGGGAAGGATATTAAAACGCTATTCACAGTGGAGTCCGGTGAGAGATTGGGAAGGATTATTGAATTTGTTAGAGGTGGTAGTACATTTCCCACGCTAGAGTTTGAGATTGTGATAAAAAATGGTCAGGTAATTCCCGTAGATGTTTCAATTTCTCCCAAAAAGAGTGTAGAGGAGGAGATAGTAGGTTTTACGTTTTTAATCCGGGATGCGACCCTTAGAGAGTTACTTCAGGATAGATATAATAGATTAAATGCCCTATATAGGTCTCTGGTAGAACAGTCTCCCTCGATGATTTATCTCCTCGATGAGAGGGGAAGGATTATTTTCATTAATGACACAGGGGCTAAAATGTTGGGTTATTCCAAGGACGAGCTTATCGGGAAAGAACTGGTGGATTTTGTTTATCCTGAGGACAGAGAGGAAAAGTATTGGAATATAAGAGAGAGAAGAAGCGTCCCTGATAGAACCACCTGGAATGTAGAACTTCGACTTATTCCGAAGCATAGACGTACTAGAAAATTTGAGTTTGATTTTATATACGTCTCTCTCAACAGTTTTGGTGTATATGCGGAAAGGAGGGGAGGGTATCGGGGTCCCAAGCAAGGAAAGCACAAAAAAAGTTTTATTGGTACTCAGGGAATTGCTAGGGATATTACCGAGCTAAAGGTGCTTAAAAAATTTGTCAACGAGGTACAGCATATACTTCCTGTATGTAGCAGTTGTTATAGAATCAGAACTATAGATGAGGGGAAAGAGAAATGGGTTCCCATTGAGAGTTATATCAGTATGAAGGGGGGACCAAAGTTTTCTCACACAATTTGTCCGGATTGTATGAAGGATCTTAAAATCTCACCCGAACCAGAACCACCCCAATCGGATTTTTCCGACTCCGATTAAGCTTTTTGTAAAACGGGCGTTAGTTACACATTGCTCTTTAGCCACAGTTTGGTCCCGTGTTTAAAAGCCCTGTCTTTTGATAGTATTAGATACGAGACCGTTGTGAATAGAAGATATCCCAGGAATATTGCCAGTGTTATCCAGTAGTATGCGGTGTTTCCACTCTGGTATCCATAGGCCGGGAAGTTTATCATAAGGATAAATGGTATGGCTAGAAAGAAGGTTAGACCCGTGGCGTACATGTAGTCAGAGGCGACGGGTGTTTCGAATTCCGGATCGATGACTCGTAGTAGAGCAAGACCTGTGGGGAGTGTTCCTGTTAGTGCTCCGTATAGGATTATTGTTCTGTGAAAGTGGTGGTCGGTAAATATTCTGGAGGTTATCCATGTAAGAGTAACTATTGTTACGATACCGCCAAGTATGCCCATGAGTACTATCGGAAGCCAGTATTTGGAGACCATTACCAGAGAGATAGCTCCAATTGAGGCTGTAACCATGATGTCCACAGAGAAACCGGCAATTCTTGTCATACTTCCGTTATCAATAGTATACTCCACACCTGTTTTGCTCATGAGCTTTTTCACAATCATGGCAACAATTACGGCGAAGACAAACGATATTCCCCAGAGATTAACGGCAAGATCATGTCCGGATGGTCCTGCAAACGATAGAAGGTATGTTATGCCCTTTAGCAGGAGGAATGTTAAGAGATAAACACCTAGTACTATACCGAGATTGAATGTCATTGAATCTATTGCCTCTGTTTCGGTACGGAGTAGGGCACCTACTTGAGGGGTTTCATCTTTGGTAAGAACGCCTTGTTTTATTCCCTTTTTCTTGAATAGGATTATATGTTCCCTGTCTAACCAACCCTTTCTGATACCGAGATTTATCAGATAAACACCACCAAAGCATGCCCATAGAAATCCGATAGTGGCAAAGGTTAGGCCTATACTCCCCGCTCCCTTGAATCCGAAACTCTCCCAACCCTTACCTATTGCAAAGGATTGTCCGGGTCCCAGGGCAAATCCTAACGGGATAAATAATCCGAAACTTGGAAAGAGATGTGGCATAATTGTGGCAATTAGTAAGAAGGTAATGCCAAGACCTATCAGGCCCTGAAATGTGTACTGTGAAAGAATTGTTACAGCCGTTGAAAAAATTCTCTTTCCCGAACCCTTTGTTGTTCCCTTTCTGAGACTCATAGCTATAAAGGAGATGTTTAGCAGATGAAATACCAGATTCTCGAGTCCCCTCGTTGTTAGATTGAGGGAGGGAGCTAAAAAGTTGTATATGGGAAGAATTATGAAGCCCGCGGTTAGAGAGTTGGGGATTAAATATTTTTGAAAAAAGGGGATTTTTACCCTTATTAGAGTTGCCAGTAGAAGCGCCAATGAAATTATTCCGAGGTCAACGAATATACTCCAAGAAAAATTCATATTCGGCTCCTTCGATTTTTAAGAGAGTATATCAGGTAGAAATTAGATTGTCGAGTGATAAAATATTGGATATGATTTGTTACGAACTTAAGGGGGTTTATCTTGGTTAGTTTTGAGGATTTTCTAAAGGTGGAGATCCGGGTTGGTAGAATACTTGAGGCAGAAAAGTTTCCGGAGGCAAGAAAGCCAGCCTATAAACTTAAGATTGATTTTGGTGAGTATGGGATAAAAAACTCAAGTGCTCAAATAACCAAACGTTATAGACCTGAGGATTTAGAAGGGAGATTGATTGTGGCTGTTACCAATTTTCCGCCTAAAAAAATCGCTGGATTTAAGTCTGAGGTACTGGTGTTGGGGGCAGTTAGAGAAAATGGTGATGTAGTTTTGCTTAAGCCTGATTTTGATGTGGAATTAGGGGCAAGAATTTTATAACTGGTTGACGAGCTTTGATATGTGATCTTAGAAAAATTTGTCCAGAGCCACAAAGATTACTACCAATATCAGCGATGGTAGAAAATTTGCCGTTTTTATCTTACGTAACCCGAGGATATTTATTCCTATCATTATAACCAGGATTCCACCTACCCCCGTCAATTCCGATATTACGAGTTTATTCACGAGTGGTTGAAGCCAGGAGGCGGCAATAGTGAGACTCCCCTGGTATACCAGTATGGTAATTGCAGAAAACATAACCCCTATTCCCATCGCCGAGGTTAGCATAATTGCCATAAAACCATCCATTATCGCCTTTGTGAGGATTAGACTGTAGTCACCCTCTGCCCCGGCTTTAAATGCCCCGACTAAGCTCATGGCCCCCACGCAGAAGATAATGGAGGCGTCTAGAAAACCGTAGGCAAAACTTTTCCCGGACTCGTTTTTGGCAAAGTGTCGCTTTAAAAATTCGCCAAACCTGAGAATCCCTCCCTCAATGTCCCACCATTCTCCTAGGAGCCCACCTAGTATTAGGGAGAATGCCATGTAAAGGATTCTTGTTCCTTCTAGAGCCATCTTTATTCCGAGAATTGCCGCTATAAGGCCTATTGCGGAGAACACGGTGGACTTAAAAGCATCTGTGATTTTTTTGTGGAAGAGAAGTCCGATGAACGAACCTATTATTACCGTAATAGTATTGATAATTGTTGCAATCATGGTGGTGATACTGTAGTAATTTTGGTCTGTTTTGAAAAGAGGCGGGGTGTATAAAGTTAAAATTTTTAGTTAAATGAAAATGGCTCGTCAAAATACTTGAGAAAAGAGTATATTTTGACCTATAGTGGTTTCAATAGCTAGAAAGAAAGAAGAGGGGAGATAGGGAGTAGATGCATTTGACGAAGAGCCGTCTCTGTTTGTCGATAACGGAACGCACAATAGATGAAGCGGTTAGGGTTGTAAGTAGGTATAGGGATTTCATAGATATGGTAGAGTTGAGGGCTGATTACTTGGATGAGAGAGAGTACGAACATATTTATCTCTTTCCCGCTCTGGTTGGGATTGAAGCGATACTCACAATAAGGAGAAAAAGAGACGGTGGTTTTTTTGGCGGTGATGAAAGGTTAAGAGCCGCACTGTTCAGGAGGAGTTTGGAGAGAGAAAAAAATTTTTCCTATGTGGATTTTGAGGAAGATTTTAGAGTTCCCGCTTTAGAAAAATTAGCTAAGAGAAGAGGGACAAGGATTATAAGGTCTCTCCATGATTTTAATGGGGTTCCAGATGATATTGTCTCTACTGTTAAAAGACTTGGGAGGATGAAGGGAGAACTTCCCAAGTTGGCTGTTTATCCTACTTCCGTGAAGGAGCTTTTAAGGATTGTTGAAGCCTCAAGGGGTTTGAGGGATACAGAGAAAATTCTTATTGGGATGGGAGAGTACGGGATTGCTACAAGAATTTTGGCTACCCTGTTTGGCTCATATTTAACCTTTGCCTCTGCTCCGGGCAAGAGTGCCGCACCTGGACATTTAAGTATTGATGAAATTATTAAACTCTACAGGTTTAAGGAAATTGATGAAAAAACAAAGATCGTGGGGGTTATTGGAAAGCCCATAATGCATAGTCTTTCACCCTTTATTCATAATACCGGTATAAAGGAGTTAGGTCTTAATGCAGTTTATCTACCCTTTCTTGTGGATAGTCTTGAGGCGTTTTTTGAAATAGCAGAAAACTTGGGGATTGTTGGTTTCTCGGTAACTGTACCACATAAGGTTACAATTATTAAGTATCTCGATAGGGTAGATGAGAGTGTAGCAAGGATAGGTGCGTGTAACACCGTATTTAAGACAAATGGAGAGTGGTGGGGTACGAATACGGATGCCGATGGTTTTATATCCCCCTTAAGGGATTTCTTTAATGTGGAGAGGGATGCCCTAAAGAAAATTAAAGCCACCGTTATAGGCGCCGGTGGAGCTGCAAGGGCTGTTACCTATGCTCTGGGGAGGGAGGGGATTAGTTTTGCAGTGTTGAATCGGACCGTTGAAAAGGCCAGAGAGCTCGCCTTACAGTTTGGTGGGGTGTATGGAGGGTTGGATAGTGAGGGGCTTGATTTGATGTCCCGTTATAACGATCTCATTGTTCAGGCGACTAAAGTTGGCATGGAGCCCGATAATGAGGGAGATCCTTTTCCTCTATATGATTTTAAAGGTAGCGAGGTTGTGTATGATCTTGTTTATAAGCCCGAGATTACAAGGTTTCTGTCCAGAGCCCTGAGGGCGGGGTGCAAAATAATCGGGGGAAAAAGAATGCTCTTGGAACAAGCTAAGACTCAGTTCAAAATTTTTATGAAAAGGGATTTCCCTTTGTTGGATTTAAGGCTATAATCTCTCTTCGATAGACGACGGGAGGGTGGTAAGATTAAAAACCTTTCATAAAATTAAAATTTAAAATATTAAAGGAGCTCTTTAAAATGAAACACAAAAAACTGTTTATCCCGGGCCCTGTTGAGGTTGACGAGGCCGTTCTGGAGGCGATGGGCACTCCCATGATAGGACATAGGAGTGCGGAGTACAGTGAGTTACAGAGGGGTGTTACTGAAAATCTTCAGAAATTGATGTATACCTCGAATGATATTATTATTTCTACCTCCTCTGGTACCGGCCTTCTTGAAATGGCAATTAGGAACTGTACCGTTAAGCGTGCCATTGTGTTCTCCGTAGGGGCTTTTGGTAACAGGTGGTTTCAGATTGCGGAGGCTAATGGTGTTCCTGCCGATAAACATGAAGTGGAGTGGGGAAATCCTACAACTCCGGAGGTGGTGGATAGGTACCTCTCTACTGGCAAGTATGATCTGGCAACGGTTACTCATAATGAAACCTCGACCGGTTTGATGAATAATCTGGAAGAGCTTTCTGAGGTTTTTAAGAGGTATCCGGATGTAGTTTGGTGTGTTGATACAGTTTCCTCTTTGGGAGGGGTCAAGATAGAGGTGGATAAGCTGGGAATTGATATTTGTATAACCTCCAGCCAAAAGGCTTTGGGTCTTCCTCCTGGATTGAGTATTGCCTCTGTTTCTGATAAAGCTGTAGAGCGAGCAAGAGAGGTAGAGAATAGAGGGTACTACTTCGATATGCTTCTGCTCTTAAAATATATAAGGGAAAGAAATTTTCAGTATCCCTCAACCCCATCCGTATCACATATGTTTGCTCTCGATTTTCAGCTTAAAAGGATTATGAAAGAGGGGTTGGATAGGAGATTTGAAAGACATAGAGAAATGGCCGAGTTTGTCAGGGGGTGGGCGAAGGAGTATTTTGCCCTGTTTCCCAAAGAAGAGTATGCATCTCAAACTGTTACGTGTGTAAAGAATACCAGGGGTATTTCGGTTAAAGAACTAAATGCGGAGCTTGGAAAACGTGGGTTTATGATTTCCAATGGTTATGGAAGCCTTAAGGAAAAAACTTTTAGAATTGCCCATATGGCAGAGATGCAAAAGAGTGACCTGGAGGAGTTGTTGGAGAACATAGAGGATATCTTACGTCTCCATTAGTTTAAACAACTTAATTTTTCAACTATTAGAGATAAATATAGAGAATAAATAGGGCATCTACCCCACGCGAGATGCCCTATTTTTGTTGATTCTTGAGATTATTTGCTTTTTAAGAGGTCGATAATCATATCTCTATTGTCCAGTAGAGAACTCAGACTCCTGTTGTAATGGAGCCTGTAGATGCTTCTGGCAAAGAGATTTGATACATCAGCGCAGAGGTACCACTCTTTGGATAACAGGTGTTTCTCGTCGTGATATACGGCATTTGTACCGATTATCTTATGGAATAAACCCTCTCTGTAGGCGTTGTCAAATACCTCTATGGCATTACCGCTAAAAAAGGGCAAACTAACAGCAGCAATTATTTTATTTGCCCCCTTCTTTTTTAAAAGGGCCATTGCTTTTAGTAGGGTTCCGCCTGTTCCGAGCATGTCATCGCTTATAAAAACATTTCGTCCTTTTACGTTGCCTAAGAGCCGCATATTTGTAATATTGTTTTTCTTCGCATTTTTAGATGTTCTGGAATAGTCTCGTTCTTTATAGAGCATTCCAAGGGGTCGATTCAGAGCCGTTGAGTAGAATTTGTTTCTAAGTACAGAGCCTGTATCCGGGGATACAATGGTAAGGTTTTCGTCCTTGAGATCAATTACTGTAGAAAGCACCTTTAATATTTGATATGAGGCATGAAGATTTTCCAACCGCAGATGGTTAAAACTGTTTTCAATTTCTTTTGAGTGGATG
>Ga0256914_1001355_pt1 | contig 22393 bp, 24 predicted proteins | sample HulkmetaG_FD_191571 | JGI IMG/M metagenome (GOLD analysis project Ga0256914, IMG submission 191571) | Hydrothermal chimney microbial communities from Main Endeavour vent field at the Juan de Fuca Ridge, Pacific Ocean - Hulk | ecosystem: Environmental > Aquatic > Marine > Hydrothermal vents ... | reverse complement strand
TATATTTTAACTTCAATATCTCCTTAATTTTCTTCATAGAAATCCTCTTCATTTTTACACCTTTTTTTCAAAAGTGTAGTTAAATTTTAGAAAATTTTCCACTTCTTAAATTTCGTACGAAATTTTATGAAAGTGTCCGAATGTAAATTATCCTGCCTGTCCGAATGTAAATCGTACGGGGTGTCCTAATGGGGTGATCTCATGCATACTGATTTCAACATCAAGTTCATAACCACTAATATTATGCTCTTGAGTGAGTATTTTATTGATAGCTCTTTGACTCTCTTCTCAGCCCCTTTGTTTTATAGAGGTTTCAATGGTTCTAAGCTTACTATTAAATATTCCAATAGCCTCATGTGTTATTAGACTCATAATAAGACTTTTTTTATACCTTCAAGACCACCAAAAGGGATACTAAAGCCAAGTTTTTTACTTATTTTAAAATCTCTTGGATTTATTCTTATAAGCTTATAGTTACTAAACCTTTTAGCCATATGCTCTCCTTGTTGTCTTATAGTTGGAATAGCAGTACCTGCACCAATCTCAATAATTGCTAGTTTCTTATTATTAGCACGTATGGATTTAGACCAAATATTGAATCTGTATTCTTGCTTACTTGTTCTATTTCCATTCCAACCCCAATCTCCAAACATCAATATATTCGGTCTAGCAATATCGCCACAATTTTTACACTGGGGTATATCTAAGGCTTCGAATTTATCTATATCAATATCTATCGCATTCTCATCAGCATCCCAAATCTCTTTTTTACAGTTTTCACTACATTGAAAATGTTGGATACTCCCATGAACTTCAACTATTTTATCTTGAGAGAAACCAGCTTTTTGAAACTGTCCATCAACATTAGAAGTAAAGATAAAATAATTCTTATTCTTCTTCTCTACTAAATCTAAAAGCATTTTAAAACCATCATGTGGCATAGTATCTCTATATAAGTTTAATCTATGTCCATAAAAAGCCCATGCTAATGGTGGATTAATAGCAAACCATTTAGGGTTAGCCATCCCTTGAAATCCAATACCTAAATCTTTGATTACTGGGTAAGCATTCCAAAATCCCTCATTACCTCTAAAATCTGGAAGACCACTATCTACTCCCATACCAGCACCTGCAGTTATTAATACTGCATCCGCTTCTTCAATAAATTGTTTTGCCATTTCTATTTGTTCATTAATCATTTTTACTCCATTTAGCTACTTTGAATATCATTGATAGATATTCAAAGTAAAATTATATTCTTCTCTCTAATGTTTCAGCAGCTTCTTTTGCTACATCAATATCTTTATCTTTCGCAAGTTGTTTTAGTATTTTAACAGGCACACTATTGCTAGACCAGTATCTAACTAAATTGTACCTTACCGAAGTACTTTTATGGTTTGCTAAAATTTTAACTATTTTACATAAATCACATTTCACATAATCATCTATATTGGAAGCTATTGTCATTAATAGTTTTGTATTGTCTAAATCAATAATTTTCAATAATGCTTCTTCACTAATTTTCTTTGCTAAATCAGAGTTTGACAACACACCATCTACTACTTCTTGGTTAGTATCATTAAATTCTTTTTTGGTTTCTATACACAATACTATCATCTATTGAAATTGTTATTTTCACTATTTTAAAAAAGAGAACTATTGCTACTATTATCTCTATTTGTATAGATACATAATCAAATCTTACTCGGCTAAATAGCTTATGAATTGTATGGTATTGTTTTGGATTTACCATTATTGCTAACCTTGTTAGATAACTACTACTACTTTTTAATTCTGCTTTTATTAAATTTAGTAGCAACTCTTTATTTTTATATTCAATACTTTGTAGTATACTCTCTAAGAATCATCTTTTATTGCTCTTTTTTTTGTCTAAAGTGTAGTTTTTATAATAGAAATGAAGATATTAATCCTATTAATCCTCCAAATACACCACCCCAAACTACAAGCCAACCTAAATGCTCTTTCATTAGATCTTGCATCATCTCTTTTACTAATTGTGGGGATAGTTCATTTAGTCTATTTTCTACTATTTTTTCTATGGAGTTTAGTAAGTCATCACTTAGTGTTGAATTTTTTAGTTGTTGAGTTAGTTGCTCTTGAAATGTTTGTGATGATACTATTTTGCTTACGGCTGATTTGATTTTATTTGCAAATGGCTCTCTTAATCCCTCTAATGCACTCTCTCCTCCGATCATTCCTATCATATTCCCAAATTTTGATTCCATGACTGTCTTTTTTAATGCGTCGTATGCTGGGCTAAAATCTGTAGATTCTACTAATGGTTTGAGATCTATCTTTTTTTCCTCTTTTTCAAAGAAGTTGTTTAGTTGCTCTTTTGTGAAAAATTGGGTAATTATCATCTCTTTAATTGATTTTTTAAATGATTCAAATTTTAATTCTATTATTCCTGAACCATATAGAAATGGTACTTTTTCAAATAGCATATGAATTGCTAGATGATTTGTTAATGCTCCTGATAGGGCAAATAGCCCTGTATATAGTAGTGGTGTGTGTATTGGCTCGGGTGTATTTAGTGCTGTTATTGTAATTAGTGAGGCAACTGTATTTGTTGTAGTTGTTTTTGATATATTCATAAATTTCTCCTATCTCAATTTTGTTTTGTATTTTAAAAATAAAAAGGTTTGGATTAATCCTCTAAATACAAAAAATAGCAAGAAGCTAATCCATAATGAGTAGATAAAATTATACTCTTTTGTAGTGTAGAAAATAGTTAAAAATAAAACCATGGATAGTAATACACTATTTCTCATAGATTTGACTGCTGTCATTCCTATAAAGACTCCATCCCAGATAAATGCTCCAAAGCTAATAATAGGCATGAGGACAATCCATGGTAAAAATTCTATACTTTTATCTATTAGATTAGTTTGATTTGTATAGAGTTCTAATAACTCTTTTGCTCCTTTATAGTATAAGATCATGTACAACAATGTAAAACCCAAGCTCCAATAAAATGAGTATCTAATAGCTTTGTAAAATTTTGTCCAATTTTTTGCTCCATAATATTTGCCTACTAGACTCTCTGTAGCATAGGCAATACCATCTATTGAGAATGAAAACCAGATCAAAAACTGTAATAAAAGTATCATGATTGCTAGTGTTTCTTGTGAATCTTTTGCTGATTGAGAGTAGAAGAACGCTAGAACAAATGTTAAAGAGAGTGTTCGTATAAATATATTTTTGTTTACATGTATAAAATCTAGTAATTGGTGATAATGGAATATATCTTTTAATTTTGCTTTTTTTATGGTTGTTTTATATCTTAATAGTAGAAAAATAGAGAGGATTAATCCGCTATATTGAGCTATAAGTGTTCCATAAGCTACTCCTTCAACTCCTAAATTTGCTATCTTTACGAAGTAGTAGCTTAAAACAATATTTACTATATTTATAAAAATTGTAATCATGAGTGGATATGTTGAGTTTTGCATACCAAAAAACCACCCCATAATTGCATAGCTTATAAGAACAGCAGGAGCTGTATAGATTCTAATAGAAAAATATTGATCAACTAATATTGCATAAGAGTTATCTATATTCATGAGATATGAAGATATATTAAAAATTGGACTTTGGAATATCAAAATTAAAACTCCCAAGCTCAATCCCAAAAAAATAGCTCTAAAAAGTGTATTTGCCTTTTTTTTGTGGTTTTGGCTTCCATATGCTTGGGCTGTAATTCCAGTAGTTCCCATTCTCAAAAAACTAAAATTACCATATAAAAAGACAAATATCATACTTACAACTCCTAAAGCTGCAAGATGAGATTGGGATAGGTGTCCCATTAGAATGGTATCGACTGAAGAGAGTAGGGGGACAGAGATATTACTAACTATATTTGGAATTGCTAATTTTAGAAATTCTCTATTCATCTATAGTTGTATCAAAGATTTTTTCTACTTCCCCTTTAAAATATATTTCACCCTCTACTATTGATAGTTCTAACTTTTCTTTGCTTGTTGGATATACCTTTGCTTTTGTTTTGATATCTCCTCTTAAATGGGCATCATAAAAACAAGCGGCCATGCCAGTACCACAAGCTAAGGTTTCATCTTCTACTCCTCTTTCATAGGTTCGAACATGAATATCATCTCCTTCTAATTTTGCAAAGTTTACATTTGTATTAAATTTTTGTCTAATCTTTCTTGCTATATTTTTATCATAGCTATTTAAATCATCTACAAAAGTTACTATATGAGGTACTCCTGTATCATAAAAGTTCCATTTAAATCCCTCTTCTTTAATATCTGTTTGAATAGTTTTTGGTTTTGTAAATTTAATTTCTGAGAGGTTTTTATCTATAGAGGCTTCAATGACTCCAGCAACTGTTAAAAACTCCATTTTAGCACTACACAGACCATTTATATAGGCATAGTGAGCTGCTGCTCTACTTCCATTTCCACACATTTGGGCATCGCTTCCATCGCTGTTATAGAATTGCCATTCAAAATCGTAAGTATCATGAGGAATAATAACAATTAGACCATCTGCACCAATGCCTTTTTGTCTATGACATAGTTTTTTTGCTAAATTATTTCTTGGTTTTTTGATAAATGTGTGGAAGATGATAAAATCATTTCCACTTGCATTATATTTTGAGATTTGCATGATTTTTCTTTTTAATGATTTATTTGATTTTATCAAAAAGAAGATTTATATTATGTTTGAAAAATATTAATTTTTTCATTTAGCTCTTGAGAAGTTTTTGATAGATTTTTTGATTTATTGGTAATCTCTTCTATGTTCTCTATATTTTCAGATGAAGAGATTTTAATGATATTTAGTTGTGATGTCATTTTTTCTATTGCATTTAAAACATTTTTTGAGGTTTGAGTTGATTTAAGAGATGCATGAGAGGCTTTTTGCATAATGTTTGATACAGCTTCAATACTATTTTTTACATCTTCCGAATTATTAGTTAGTTCTTTTACTTTCTCTACATTTTTATCCATATCTTGACTTATTTCTGTTATTGATTGTACTGTTATGTTGATAGTTGTAGATATTTCGTTGAGACTTTTTTGTGTTTTTTCGGCAAGTTGCCTAACTTCATCAGCAACTACAGCAAAACCTCTTCCATGTTCACCAGCTCTTGCTGCCTCTATTGCTGCATTTAGTGCTAGTAAATTTGTTTGATCAGATATATCGGAGATAATTTCTAAAACTTGTTTGGTTTCATTGATATTATTGCTTAAGTTTTTTAATTTTTCAGACATTTCTATTTCGATATTACTGCTATTTTCTATTTTTTCAACAAGTTCTGTTAATGTCTCTTTTGCATTATTGAGATTATTTTCTGCTTGTAAAATATCTTGTTGTGTTGATTTTGAAATATTAGCTGAGAGAGAAATAATATCTTTTGTCTCCTCTCCTTGTACTACAACATCTTCTATAATCTCATTTCCCTTTTCTACTCTTTGTTTAATTCTCATAGCTGAATTTAGAACATCTTGAGAGCTTGTACTATTTTGGGATGAAGTTGATTTTGCTTCTGATATTGTGTGTTGCATTTTTTCTAAAAATCTGTTAATAAAGATAGTTACTTCACCTACTTCGTCATGATTAATAACTTTAATTCTTCTACTTAAATTCTCTTCATCTTGTGTTATCTCTTCTTTGAGATTTGATAATGGTTTAAAGATAAACTTTGAATTTATTGAAATAAGTGTGGTCAGAATAATTAGAATAAGAGATGCTAATATCATTATAAGTATGCTAATAACTCCTATTGCTTTATTTACTCTATCATTTATTATAGATATATCCTCGCCTATGAGATGTATACCTATTACTTCTCCTCTTGTATCTTTGAGTTCTTGATATACAATGAATTTTTTGTCTGTTTTGAGATAACCATCTCTAAAAAGCTTTTCATAATCTATACTTTGAGCAAAATCTACTCTCTTTTGATCAAACCATTTACTATTTGCAACAACAAAATCTCCAATTTTTTTATTATCTTTTGCTTTCCATGGTATTTCAAATGCTTTTTTATTTAAAAGTAAAATATAATCTTTTTTCATTTTGACATACTCTCTACTAATACTACCGACACCTTGTGCAAACTCTATAGAGCCAATATATTTACCATCTTTTATCATAGGCATAAGGCTTCTTAGCATTATGCCCGCTCTTCCTAATTCAAAGGCTATAACTGGTTTTTGAGTTTTTTTAACTTTTTTGACAGTTTGTCTAAATGAAGAGAGATCATCTCCATATTTATTTGGTTTCCAACCTCTTACAAATGATTTAATATCGGGTGTATGTAGATGTATTTTAATACCCTTAAAGTTTGAATTTTCTCTATATTTTTTGCCTATAGATTTAAGCATTTTTATTGCTAGATCTCTATCATGAGTAGCTAATGCCTTTAATAGATCACTATTTGTAGAAAATCCTATAACATTTGTTAATCCAATAGATTTTTTCTTATTTAGTTTATTTTTCAGAGTAAAAAGAAGGTACTCTTTTCTTTTTTGGGTCTCTTCTTTTAGGAGGTTGTTTTTAAATATAAAAGAGTATCCAATAGCACCCATTATTGCAAATAGACCTACTATTAAAATTGCTACTGTAGTTTTTGTTTTGATTGAATATGACTTTTTCAATATATACTCCATTAGAATAATTTTTATTAGAAAAAGTAATATCGGAATATGAAAGAATAAGTTTAAGTTTGCAAGATGGTGCGGACGAGAGGACTTGAACCTCCACGCCGTAAAGCACCAGATCCTAAGTCTGGCGTGTATACCAATTTCACCACGTCCGCATAATAAGGTGGTACGCTCATCAGGATTCGAACCTGAGACCCTCGCCTTAGAAGGGCGATGCTCTATCCAGCTGAGCTATGAACGCACACAAAATATAAATAACAATAATAAATAAGTGGCACGCTCGATAGGAGTCGAACCTATAACCTACAGATCCGAAGTCTGTTGCTCTATCCAATTGAGCCACGAACGCATCCGTCACTAAAGTTAATAAAATGGGGTGAGATACGGGATTCGAACCCGCGACCCCCGGCACCACAAACCAGTGCTCTAACCAGCTGAGCTAATCTCACCATAATTTTTGTTTTCTATAATTTAAATGGTCGGAGTGAAAGGATTCGAACCTTCGACCCCCTGGTCCCAAACCAGGTGCGCTAACCAGGCTGCGCTACACTCCGATATTCTCAAATAAAAGTTACATCTCTTGTTTTGAGGTTGAGATTTTATCCTAAAAAATATTATTTGTCAAGTGTTTTTGACACAAAAAAATATTTTTGTGTCAAAATAGCCTTTTTAGTGTCCAAACTCAATTAAACCTTCACTTGGACTACTAGCTGTTGCAAATGGTTTTTTTGCAATTCTACCAGCAAGAAAACTCATTCTACCCGCTTGAACAGAAAGTTTCATAGCTTGAGCCATAAGTACAGGATCTTTTGAACCAGCAATAGCTGTATTTGTCAATACAGCATCAGCTCCAATTTCCATAGCGATTGCTGCATCACTTGCACATCCAATTCCTGCATCTACAATTACAGGAACATTTACTGCCTCTTTTACAAAAAGAACATTGTATCTATTTTGAATACCTAGACCACTGCCAATTGGTGCAGCTAAAGGCATAATTGCTGCTGCTCCTGCATTTTCTAATCTTTTTGCCATTATTGGATCATCATTAGTGTATGCCATGATTGTAAATCCCTCTTTTGCTAATGTTTCAGTTGCGATTAGCGTATCTAATACATCAGGATATAGTGTTTTGGCTGTATCCCCAATAACTTCCATTTTGATAATATCAATTCCTGTTGCTTCACGAACCATTCTAAAAAGAGTAATTGCATCTTCTGCTGTTGTACATCCTGCTGAATTTGGTAAAATTTGTACATTTGTTCCTTTGAAGTAATCCATAAGATTCTCTTCATTTGGGTTAGTTATATTTACTCTTCTTACCGCAACTGTAATCATATTTGATCCACTCGCTATAGTTGCATCTTTTGTTGTCTGAAAATCAGGGTATTTCCCACTACCCACAATTAATCTACTACTAAACTCATAATTCCCTATTTTTAGTATATCTTTCACTATTTTCCCCTATATATTTAATTGAATTTCGATTTTATAACAAAAAAGCTTGAAAATTGAAAAAAAGATTAAAGTTATTTCATTGTGTGCCGATATAGCATGTAAGTATTTAAAGTAATGACTTTAAAAAATTAATTATGGAGATTATTATGAAAAAGAGGAATGGAATAATTTTAGCATCTATATTGACCTTTATGTTAATTGGGTGTGGTGGTAGTAATGATGATACAGGGTGTTGTAATGATAGTAGTGTAGTTGAAGAATCAACTATAGTTAGTGTTGAAAAAAGTAATCTCTCAAAAGATGCATCACTATTCTCTTCCTCTTCATATAGTGAAGATGTAGAAAGCAAAATTGAAAATCAAATATCAGAGAAAGTAGAAGAACCTGTTTTAGGTACATTGAGTGTCAATCAAACTTATGATAGCTTTCTTGTTGTTCCTCAAGAAGAATTTTATGGTAATATAACACCTGATTTAACCTCTAATTCAGTAGATGAAGATACAAATGAGACTCTTCCTTTGAGTGATGAACTCTCCATTGTGGCAGATTCTGAAAATTTAGATATTCCAAAATGTGCTATCTCTGATATTGAGCTTCCAGAACATGGTGATAATAATACAACTATTACATGGGAATCTGATCATGAGGATACCTTGGATAATCAAGGACATGTTACAAGACCAAAAAAATGTGCAAAAGATGTCCATGTTATATTGACTGCTACTATTTCAAAAGGTGATGTTCAGGTTCAAAAAGAGTTTACTGTTGGTGTAATTAAGGAGATGGGTAGTGATAAAGAGGCTGCAAAAAGAGATGCTCAGATCATTCGATATTTTGTTCCAAGAAAAATATATGAAGATAAAATAGAGTTGGCAGAAGAGGGATTAAATGGCTCCTTTGTGACTTGGGAGTCAAGTGATGAGGATATTATTGCTTTAGATGGAACTGTTACTGCTCAAGAAGATGATGTTGAAGTTGTATTAACAATTACTTCTGTTAATAATAGTGAGACTTATGTAACTCATGTAAAAGTTTTAGTAAAAGCAGAGGGTTCACAGCCATAAAAACATCAAAGTTTTATCTTTAATTTAAAGATAAAACTTTGATAACTGCTTTTGGAAATAGAATATACTCTATTTGGTGAATTTTTTCCTCAAATTGATCTATTGAAAGATTATCCTCTTTATAAAAACATCCCTGATCTATAATTTTTCCTTCATCTACTCCCGATGATACTTCATGTACACTTACTCCTGCAACTTTCATATCTGAGTAGTAGCTATTGTCTATTGCATTTGCTCCTTTAAAGAGGGGAAGAAGAGAGGGGTGAATATTTATTGCTTTGATATTTTGTGTGAAAATAGGTGTTAATATTCTCATAAATCCCGCAAGAATTGTTAAATCTACATGTAAAGAGTTAATAAGATTGACAACCTCTTTATCAAAAGATTCTCTTGAATCAAATTTTTTATGATCTATAATAGTTGTTTTTATACCCAACTTTTTAGCTTTTTCTATACCTTTTGCTTTTGGATTATTTGTAATAGCATGAACTACTTCAATTTTAAAATGATTAAATGATTTTTGGTGTAGCTTCTTGATAAGATTTTCTAGATTTGTACCTGTTCCACTAAAAAGTATAATAACTCGTTTTATAGGCATTTGATACCCTCTATAATATCTAATGGACTAAGTGAGTAGTTATTTTTATTAAAATTTTTGGCACTAAGAGCATGAGCAATTGAGCCTGTAATAGAGGCATCTAAGGGGCTATATTTTTGAGCTAAGAGAGATGCTATTAATCCACCTAATACATCTCCACTTCCGCCTTTGCTTAAAGCATTTGTTCCAAATGATTGAATATATATTTTGCCTTCATGTGCTATAAGAGTATTTGCTCCTTTTAGTACCAATGCAGTTTTTGGGTATTTGATACTAAACTCTCTTGCATATCCAAATCTATCTGATTGTATATCTGAAATAGTGATATTTTTATTATGAATGAGTGATAAAAGTGATGCAAACTCTTTTGGGTGTGGAGTAATTACTATATCATTATCTTGTTCTAATATCTCTAAAATTATTTTGTTGTAAAATAGATCAGCATCAATAAGCATTGGCAGATTGTGATCTAATAAAAAACTTTTGAGATATTTACTATCATATTGATTTCCAAGTCCCATACCTATACATATAGCACTACTTTTATGTGGTAAAGTTGTACTACTCATGAGTTCATAAGGTAGTTTATATGGCTCATTCTCTACCACTGTGACCAAGCCCGTCCCAAATGTATAAGCAGCCTTTGCTGCAATAACGGCTGCTCCTTGTTTTTTGCCAGCAACTACACAAAGGTGTCCAAAATCTCCTTTATGACAATTCTTTTTATCTCTAAAAGGGAGTTTTAAGTCACTCTTTTCTAATAAAAAAGTATCACTCTCTTGCTCGTAATATTTGCTACTAACTCCTAAATCTATGGTTACAATATCTCCTACAAAATCTTTGGCACTATCTGAATATAGGGCTGTTTTAGGGCTTCCCATCGTAACTGTGATATTAGCTTCAAAAGCTTCACTCTCTATTTGCCCTTCTATATTAATACCTGAAGGGATATCACAAGCTATTTTATATCCAGATTTTTGATTGAGTTGAATGATCAACTCTTGAGAATTTTTATCTAGCTCTCGTGAGAGTCCAGAGCCAAAAAGTGCATCAATAATTACATCATACTCTTTATATATTTTGGTTATAGGTTGAATATTTACTCTATTTGCTCTTTGTAATTGTAGTTTTGCCATTTTTGATTTTGCACCCATTGGTATATATAGGTCTACTTTTATTTCACCACTTAATATTCTTGCTAATGCTATCCCATCTGCTCCATTATTTCCTGCTCCTGAAACAATCAAAATAGAGTTTGCATCATTAGGAATATGATCTTTTAATCCCATCGCTGCATGCTCCATTAAAAGGTCTTCACTTAAGGCATAATCTTGATAACATTTTTGATCTAATAGGTTAACTTTTTTAAAAACTTTTTTCATATCTCCCTCTAAATGTCAAAATATTTTATTTGATAGTGATATAATACCAAAATCATTCCATGAAAAAGAGATTATAAAATTATGTTTAGAATATTTGGTAAGTTAATTGCTTTGCTTGTTTTTATCGCTTCTATTCTTATTTTATATGATAGGGGAAGCAGTAACTCTTTTAATAATCTTGAATCATTAAGAAGAATAGACCCAATACCTCGAACTCAACAGCTTGTAAATGATAGAAAATATTCTGAAGCAGATGAATACCTATCCTTTTTTATGCAATTTCCCTATGTCTATGAAAATCAAAAGGCAGTTGATCTTTTGGAAGAGATAAATAGATATAGATCAGATTGGGGATATAAGGCAAAAAATATTGCAAATGGTGTCATTTATGGTCAAAGTGATGAGATAGAGGGACAGATTGCCGCTGGATTTAGTGATCTTTTTGTTGTTGGTGATATTCGTGATTTGGGAATGGAGGGGTATAACTATTTTAATGATGATGAGGTAGATGAAGTTATTGTTGCACTCTCTTCAATAGGTTTAGTTGCAACAGGTGCTACAATATTTAGTGCTGGTTCTACAGCTCCAATTAAAGGGGCGATATCATTTTTGAAACTTGCCAAAAAGTCTGGTAGAATGCCCGCTTGGTTTGGTGCCCATCTTATTAGTATTTCCAAGAAAATATCACATCCTAAAGATTTAATAAAAGTAAAAACGCTATTTACAGATATTTATAACATGATAGGTGATGCAGGATTAAAAAATGGGTTACTTCTCTTATCAAGATCAACTAATCCTTTATCTTTTAAACGATCTTTACGCTTTGCAAGAGCATTTGGTAAATATAGTGGAACACTTTTAAGAGTGGTAGGAAAAGATGTTATTATCTATTATACTGCTATGAAAAAATATATTACAAAAGAGTCATTTCTGCATGCTGCTACTTATGGTAAAAGGGGAGTTGAGAGAATTGGTAAAATTGGTGAAGTTAGATTTTGGAAGAGCTTAAATCCTGTTGTAAAAGCGTCACGATTATCTAAAGTTTTAAATAAAAATTTGGCACATTTTATAAATCAAATACCTAGTTTCTTTTTTCTTTTTATTGCTTTAGTTAGTTTTGTTGGTGTTGTTTGAATCCTTATAAAATATAGGATAATATTGTCTTAAATATTAAGGGGAAAAACATGGGATTAAAAGCTGATAGTTGGATAAGAGAAAAATCACTTAATGATAATATGATTAAGCCATTTTGTGAAGAGCAGGTTGGTCATGGTGTGGTTAGTTATGGTTTGAGTAGTTATGGTTATGATATTAGAGTAGGTAGAGAGTTTAAAATTTTTACTAATGTAAATTCTACAGTTGTTGATCCCAAAAATTTTGATGATGCCAATGTTATAGATATTGAGGCAGATATTGCGATTATTCCTCCAAACTCTTTTGCTTTGGCTAGAACTGTAGAATATTTTAAGATGCCAAATGATGTTTTGGCTATTTGTCTTGGAAAATCAACTTATGCACGATGTGGAATTATTGTAAATGTTACACCTTTTGAGCCTGGATTTGAGGGACATATTACAATAGAGATATCAAATACTACTCCACTTCCTGCCAAAATTTATGCAAATGAGGGAATTGCTCAGGTTCTATTTCTTGAAGGTGATGAGCCATGTGAAGTTACTTATGCTGATAAAAAGGGAAAATATCAATCACAAACGGGAATTACACTACCTCGAATTTTAAATTAATGTTATGAAAGCTTACCTCATGCAATAATTGTGGTATATGACGCTCTTGAAGCTGAAAATTTACTCTATTTTAGTAGATTTAATATATTGATATTCAAATGAGGGCTAAAAAAGGTAAATGTACATAATTTATGTTAAAATTTTCCTAAAAAGAGAGACTCATGAAGAGAAATATACTTGTTGAAATAACAAAATATTTAAATAAATTTAAAAATATCAACTCTATTGAGAGGGTTGATGATACTATTTTGAAACTTTTCTTCAATAAAAAAGAGAGACTCTATTTTGATCTAAAAAGAGGCGATTCATATATCTTCAAAAAAGATAGCTATACTCGTCTCAAAAATTACTCTGCTCCATTTGATATTATTCTCAAAAAACGATTTACAAACTCTCATATAGATAAAGTAGAACTTATGGATGGCAATAAGATTTTACGATTTTTTGTAGAGTCCTCTTCCAAATATAAGTCTCAAAAGACAATTTTACAATTTGAATTTACAGGTAGAAATACTAATATTATTATTCTTGATGAAAATGGTGTGATCTTAGAGGCTTTGAGACATATTGATAGTGGCACATCTTTTAGAGAGGTAAAAGTAGGTGTCATGTTAAAAGAGTTGCCACCTATGGAGTTTAAAGCAGAGAGTGTTGAGATAGAGGATATGGACTCTTTTTTGAAAAATGAGTATCTAAAGAGAGAGTTAAATTATCTCGCCTCTTTGAAAAAACAGAAAATTTTGCAGATAGAGAAAAAAGAGAAAAAATTGCGTACTCATTTTGATGCTTTGGAAGATGAAAATGTTTTATTGGACAAAAGCAAAAAGGTTGAAGAGGATGCTAATTTGGTTCTTTCTCATATTCATGTAATGAAAAATTATCAAAAAGAGTTGGATATTGTAGATTTTGATGGAAAACGAAAAATTGTCACTCTTCCACCACAAGCAACTACACCTGCACAAGCTGGAAACATGCTATTTAAAAAAGCAAAAAAACTAAAACAAAAAGCTAAATATGCTCATATTGAGAGAGAAAATCTTGAAGGCAAACTCACTTTTTTAAAAAGACTCAAAGAGAGCATACGATCTGCGTCTAGTGTAGATGAGCTAAATTTATATCTTCCAAAACAGAAAAAACAGCAGAAAAAGAGGGAAAAAGTAGATAGTAATATTGAAAATTTCTTTATTGAAGGTTATAAAATAAGTATAGGTAAAAGTGAAAAGGGGAATATATCACTCCTTAAAGACGCCAAAATGAGTGATATATGGCTACACCTCAAAGATTTGCCATCAACTCATGTTATAATAAGAAATAGCAAAAAGATGCCTCCTGAATCGGTTGTAGCGTTTGGTGCAAAGCTTTGTGTTCAATTTAGTGTGAGTAGTAGTGGTAGTTACTTGGTAGATTATACGCAAAGACGCAACATAAAGATGCGTGAAGGTGCAAATGTCAACTATGTGGAGTATAAAACTATTAAAGTAACTATTTAGCAAAAGGGTATATTATGGCAATTAACCAAATTGATGCACTCACTTATGCAAACCAAAACATGCATGTTGTAGCTTCCAAACAGAATGATTATAGAAATAGAATAGAGTCACAAGCTTATGCTCTAGTTGCCAAAATTGCCAAAAAAGAGAAACAGATAGAAGAGATGGAATCTTTGGCAGATGGCAAAGGTATAGATGCCAATAGAGAGCATAATCGAGAAATATCAGAGGAAGAGAGTGGTGAAAAATCTAAAGAGACAATTTTTCGATACTCAAAAAAGAGAAAAGATACTCTAAAAGATAAGTTAGAAGATGAAAAAAATTTGAAAAATCCCTACAGAATTTTGGATATAAAGGTGTAAATATGGATATGAAGAGGATTATTACAGGTGTTGTTTTAATAGGTGTTGTCGTTTTAATTGCTGTTATTGATAGCACTATTTTGACTTGGTTGTTTTTGGGTGTAGCTTATATGTTCTCTTTTTATGAGGCTATGAAGCTTTTTGGTATTGATGATAACTCTCTCTACTTTTATGCTACTTTGATATGGATTTTATCCTTTTTCTACCCTGCACCTGCTGACCTTATTTTTATTGTTTTGATAGTTTCGGTCTCTATTATGGTCTTTCAGGGAAAAGCTGATTTTGATAAGATTAAGCCATTTTTATACCCTTCTGCTCCCTTTTTGTTTCTATTTGCTCTTTATAAAGGGTTTGGAATTGAAGCTGTTATATGGCTTGTTATTGTTGTTGCTCTTACTGATACTGCCGCCTATTTTGTGGGAAGAGCTATTGGTAAAAATCAATTTTGTGAAATATCTCCTAAGAAGACATGGGAGGGTGTAATTGGTGGTGTGAGTGTTGCTACTATTGCTGGAACTTTTTATGGTATGGAGTTTGTATCTGTCTATTTGGCACTATTTATATCTCTTATGGTTGCATTTGCTTCTATATTTGGTGACCTTTTTGAGAGTTATCTCAAAAGAAGTGCAGGGGTGAAAGATAGCGGTAATATTTTACCTGGACATGGTGGGGTATTAGATAGAATGGATGGTTATATGTTTGGAGTAGTTGCTATGGTAATTCTTATGAGAGGTTTAGCTTGATTATTTTAGGGAGTACGGGTTCTATTGGTGTCAATACTCTCCTCATTGCAAAAAAGTTTAATCTAGAGATTGATGTATTAGTTGCTGGTACTAATGTTGAGTTATTAAATGAACAGATTAAAGAGTTTAATCCCTCTATTGTTGTAATTGGTAAAAAAGAGCTAGTTTTAGATATTAAACACCATAAGGTTCTTTATGGTGAAGAGGGTATTTTGGAAGCTCTAAATCTATCTAGTTCACAATTGGTTGTAAATGCTTTGGTTGGGTTTGCAGGATTAAAACCAACTATCGAATCAATTAGACTCAAAAAAAGAGTTGCATTGGCAAATAAAGAGAGTTTGGTAGTTGCAGGAGCTTTTATAGATACCTCTAATATTACGCCTATTGATAGTGAACATTTTGGATTGTGGTATCTTCTTAATGATAAACCTATCTCCAAAATGATAGTAACCGCTAGTGGTGGATCATTTAGAGATACTCCTCTTGAAAAGCTCAAAAATGTAACTGTTGAGGAGGCTCTAAACCATCCAAATTGGAGCATGGGAAGAAAAATAACTATTGATAGTGCAACCATGACAAATAAGCTATTTGAGCTTCTTGAAGCAAAATGGCTGTTTGATATTGATAATTTAGATGCTGTTATTGAGACAAAATCAATTATTCATGCATTGATTGATTTTAAAGATGGAAGTAGTACCGCTCATATCGCAAATGCTAACATGCAACTACCTATTGCTTATGCACTATTGGGGCGTGTTGATAGTCAAATTTTAAAGCCTGTAGATCTTATTAAAGTTGGTAGTTTGGAGTTTCGTAAAATTACTTCTGATCGTTATCCTATTTGGGAAATAAAAGATGAAGTTTTGAAAAATGCCTATTTGGGTGCTGTGGTTAATGCTGCAAATGAGGTAGCTATAGAGAAGTTTTTTAATCATGAGATTAGCTTTTTGGATATCTCCTATTTGGTGCTTGATTCCTTTAGAAAATTTGATGATTTTATACCAAGTTCTCTTGAAGATACCTATCAAATTGATTTGGAAGTGCGAAAATTTTTGAAATAATAAAAATTATTACTTTTAAATTTTTATATTTTAAATTTTACTCCTCTTTGTGAGAAATTGTATTAAAAAAAATTATTGAGACACCGATATATCTTGTACGAACTAAAATAAGGTGAAGGTGTAATATTTCAAGATGAATAATATTTTTAACAATTTCTCATTTACTAAAAAAGTAACTATGCTTATAGCAATTATGACTATAGGTATACTCTTTATTGGTACTATTGGGAATTTTGGTGTTTATACTATGAAAGATCGATTTGAGAAATTTTATAGTCAAAATTTAGAAAAAACACTCGTTTTAAATATAGAATCTGTGCGTAAATATGATATCGTACTTGCAGATAAGATGCAAAGAGATGCACAAGAGCTTCAAACTCAATATCATAGTATTCAAAAAACCTACTATTCATTAATTTTCTTTATCTCATTTTTCACTTTTCTTATGATTATAATATCATTTTTAACAGTGAATGCCATTGCCTCAAGTATAAAGAAAACTTTTTTATATATTTCACAAATTGCTCAGCAAAAAGCAGATGCTTTTGCTATTTTAAATCAAGAGTTTGAAGAGAAAATTGAGAGAATTGTCAAGAAAAATAGAGAGAAAGATCAGATCATGTACCAAAATGCAAGATTAGCATCCATGGGTGAGATGATCGGTAATATTGCTCATCAATGGAGACAACCACTAAATGCACTAACACTTCTTATTCAAAGCTTTGGAATCAAGAGTGAGAGTGGAAAGATGACCAAAGAGTTTATTGATAAACAAGTTGATGAGGGACTTAGGCTTGCAGTATCTATGTCTAATACTATTGAAGATTTTCGTAACTTTTTTAATCCCTCAAAAGCAAAAGAGTATTTTAGTATTAAAAAAGCAATATATGATACTTTGGAGATGAGCTCTTTTTTCTGTAAGGATGAAAATATTAATATAGAAGTTGATATAAAAGAGGATGTTAAAGTTTATGGATATTCAAATGAACTCTCTCATGTAATCCTAAATTTTATTAATAATTCAAGAGATAATTTTAAATATAAAAACATAGATGTTGATAAAAATATTAAGATAAAAGTGGAACATATTATGGAGCCTAAAGAAGAGGTTTTAATCTCATTTTTTGATAATGGTGGTGGTATTGATGATGCGATTAAAGATAGAATTTTTGAACCATATTTTACGACGAAACACAAATCTTTGGGGACTGGAATAGGGTTGTATATGTCCAAGCAAATTATTGAAAAACAGATGGGTGGCATTGTGAGCTTCGATAATATAGAAAAAAGTTTTGATAATAAAAAATATACTTGTGCAAAATTTTTAGCCAAAATACCTCTTTACAGTAAAGTATAAAAGTATTAGTTAACCTTCATCTGTAAAAAAAAATTTTATTTTTTAAATTTTAAAAAAAACTAAAAATAGTAAAAATATCAAGATAAACTTAAAAAATATATCTATTACACCCTCTCTTGTACTCAATATTTTACTATGTTAAAAATAATTTTTTTATCTTTTTGTTAAATTATTTGGATTGTGGAATAAAAAAATTTATTTTCATATTTTTTTATTAAGGATTCATAAAAAATTTGCTATAGTTTCCTTTATAAAAATATCAAGAGGATCATTGCGTGGATTTAAATAGCTTAAAAAATTTAGAATTATTATATGTGGAAGATGATGCTGATGTAATGAATCAAACAAAGTTAATCCTAGATGACTTTGTAAAAACAGTGCATGTTGCAAAAGATGGGGAAGAAGGGTTGGAAAAAGCACTCTCTTTGCCTATTGACATTATTGTTGTTGATATTAATATGCCGAAGATGAATGGCATCGAGATGATTAAAGCTGTGAAAAAAGAGCATGGTAAAGATATCCCATGTATTATCACTACAGCACATACAGATACTGAATATCTGATCGATGCAATCAACCTTAAAGTAGATGGCTATATTATTAAGCCTATTAATATCAAAGATTTAATCAACTCTATATACACAGTAATGTTGCCAATTTTACAGAAAAAAGAGATTGAGGGTTGCTCTCATGTGGTGGATTCTTTAGCCGCTCTTGTAGGTGGTAAAAAAATTGAAATTCTAAAGTTTATTATTGATAACTTAGATGAAGAGAAAGTTTTTCATGGATCATACCAAGATATCATGGAGTCATTAGATGTGAGTAAGCCTACTGTTGTAAATATGTTTAAACAGTTAATTGGTGCTGGTATCTTAGAAAAAATCAAAAATAAAGTTTATAAATTTAAAAGAAAAGATTTGATTAGTTAAGGAAATTATATGAATTTTTACAAAAAAGTTATTGTTGGTGTAGTCACTACTCTACTTTTTAGCTCATCTTTAAACGCTTCCAATCCTACTATCGTACTAGAAACAAATCAGGGAAATATAGAGCTTGAACTCTTCCCTGATATTGCCCCAAAAGCCGTCAAAAATTTTGTTGAACTATCCAAAAAGGGATATTATAATGGTGTTATTTTTCATAGAGTAATTAAAAACTTTATGATACAAGGTGGTGATCCTACTGGTACTGGTAGAGGTGGAAAATCTATCTATGGTAAAGAGTTTGTCAATGAGTATAAGCCAAATGTAGTTTTTGATAAAGCAGGACTTCTTGCTATGGCAAATAGAGGACCAAATACTAATGGTAGCCAATTTTTTATTACTACAGTCCCTACTCCTTTTTTGAATGGTGGTTATACAATTTTTGGAAAGGTTGTGAATGGTTTTAGTACAGTCAAGAAGATTGAAAATACAAAAACTGCTAGAGGCGATAGACCGATTGAAAATCAGGTAATCAAAAAAGCTTATTTAAAAGAGGAGAGTAAATGAAAAAAATTGAGGCAATTATCAAACCATTTAAGTTAGAGGATGTAAAGGATGCTTTGGCTGATATTGAAATATCTGGTATGACTATTACTGAAGTAAAAGGTTATGGTAGACAACAAGGACATACTGAGCTTTATCGTGGGGCAGAGTATATTGTAGATTTTTTACCAAAAGTAAAAGTTGAACTTGTCGTTAGAGAGGATGATGTAGATGCTGCCATTAGTGCTATAGCTACTGCTGCAAAAACTGGTAAAATAGGTGATGGAAAGATATTTGTATCATCTGTAGAGAAAACAATTAGGATTAGGACTGGCGAAGAAGACGAAGAGGCAGTATAGATTATGGAAGATAGTGCTTATGTTATAGACACTCTGTTTACACTTTTTTCGATGACTTTGATCATCTTTATGGTTCCTGGTTTTGCTATGCTTGAAGCTGGTTTGGTTAGAACCAAAAATGTCTCTTCTGTTTTGACTGTAAATGTCATGATTTATACTGTTGCTTCGATGGCATTTCTTCTTTTTGGATACTCTTTTGCTTTTGGTGAGTTTGGTAGTGACTCTATGAGTAAATGGGCAGTTTTTCTTTTTCAAATGGCTTTTGTAGGTAAAGCAATCAATATTATGAGTGGTGGTGTTAGTGAGAGAGTCAAAATTATGCCTCTTGCTATTTTTACTGTGATTATGGGTGCATTTATCTATCCTTTGATTGTTAATATCACATGGGGAGCTGATCTTCTTGCTGGTACTTTTCTTGATTTGACTATGTATGATTTGGCTGGTTCAACTGTTATTCACTCTACTGGTGGATGGGCTTTGTTGGCTGCTATTTTGATTATTGGTCCTAGACGAGGTAGATATGTCAAGGGTAAAATTAGAGTTATTCCTGCTTCAAATATTCCATTGGTTGTTTTAGGGGGGCTGCTTCTTTGGATTGGTTGGTTTGGATTTAATGGTGGTTCTGTTGGTTCTATTAGCTCAAAAGAGAATGCTGACGCTGTAGCTCTTACAATCATGAATACAAATACAGCAGGACTTGCAGGTGCAATTATTGCATCTTTAATGATGTGGTATAGATACAAAAAACTAGATATTACTATGATTTTGAATGGTGGACTTGGTGGACTTGTAGCTATTACTGCTGGACCTGATCTTTATGATATTTATACTCCAATTTTGATTGGTGCTATTGGTGGTGCATTGGTTGTATATGCTGTTCCACTTTTTGATAAATTAAAGCTAGATGATCCTGTTGGTGCTTTGTCTGTTCACCTTGTAAATGGTATATGGGGAACTTTAGCAGTTGGTATTTTTGCTAGTAATGGTGGTGATATTACACTTTGGGGACAGATCAAAGGTATTTTGGTTGTGGGTGTAGTTGTATTTATCTTATCATTTATAGTTATTTATACTATCAATAAGTTTATGCCATTTCGTGCAGATGATGATGATCAACTTCAAGGGCTTGATTACTCTGAATGTGGACTTGAAAGTTATCCTGAGTTTGTAAGAGCTTAATCTATTTTTTACTTATTTTAGTGACATCTGTAAAAGATGTCGCTATTTTCTCCTTTTAATACCTCTTGTATATAAATTTTTGTTATAATTCTTTAATTAAAATATTAAGGAGTTTTTAATATGTATAAACAGATAGCAGTTTTTTTTATAAGTTTTTTTATAACTACAGAGGTGATAGCATATGAAAAAATATCAGGCAATGTTATAGTTGATAAAGATCTTGGTATATATTGGCAAGATGATTCTGCCGCGGGTGAAACTTCAGAAGATTGGGAAGATTCTGTGGATTATTGCAAAAAACTAAAAATAGGTGATTTAGCAGGTTGGAGATTGCCCACATTTCAAGAACTCTTTTCAATAGTTGATTATACTAAATATAAACCAGCTATAAACTCTGCATTTGAATCTGTTAGCAATGATAGATATTGGACTCAAACACCTTTTGCTACCACTGATTCTAGGGCATGGAATATTAATTTTGGTACAGGTGAAACTTATTATAGTTATAAAACGACAAATCAGTCAGTTCGCTGTGTAAAGGATATCAAATGAAATATATAATTTTAACCCTAGCCTTAAGCAGTACGCTTCTATTTGGTGCAACATCTAAACAAGATGATAAAACAGGTCTAATTTGGCAAGATAACAAAGAGGTTTCACAAAACAAAATGAAATATGCTCAAGCTATAAAATATTGTGAAAATCTAAAACTAGATGGATTTGAAAATTGGCATCTTCCATCTATCAAAGAGCTTGTGACTATTCTAGACTTCAAAAAAGATATGCCAACAATTAAAAATGGTTTTAATATTCGAATCAGTGACTATTTTTGGAGTAGCATAGCCGATGCTAAAGAGCCAAAAAATAGTGCATGGCGAGTTTCATTTAGTTATGGAGAGATAGAATCATATCCTCAAAGTAGAAAATATTATGTGCGATGTGTAACTAGAAAATAGAACTACAGAGAGTATAAAATTATCAAATATTTATACTCTCTTGTTATGCTTTATAGTCAATAGATTTGCATTGTTCAATCATGATAAAACCAGTTAATTCTTTACTATCAAATGTAAAAATAACCAAATCACCAAGTTCTAGAATATATATAAATTCAAACAATAAAATATCTATTTTATATTTCCCAAAAAAAGATAAAATAATAAAACTAATCAAATTTATCTATTTTTTCAAAAGTCACTTTATTCTATTATTCTATAATGCTTTTTTTGAAGGTTTTTAAAAGAGGCTGTAAAGAAGGGAGAGTGAAATCCCCATGTCTCGAAAACTAACGATTTCACTCAACAAGCACAAGGCTCATTTGAAGTTTAACAATTTTTTGTTTAACTCTCATTTAAGAGTCACACATTTTATTGTTTAATCTCTCAAATTGCTGGGGAGTCTACTTTACGCTACAGCCATAAAAACCTTCCATCACTTTTGCTCTTTTTTGGAGCTGTGACTTTAGTCTCAGATTTA
>Ga0256914_1001354_pt1 | contig 22397 bp, 14 predicted proteins | sample HulkmetaG_FD_191571 | JGI IMG/M metagenome (GOLD analysis project Ga0256914, IMG submission 191571) | Hydrothermal chimney microbial communities from Main Endeavour vent field at the Juan de Fuca Ridge, Pacific Ocean - Hulk | ecosystem: Environmental > Aquatic > Marine > Hydrothermal vents ... | reverse complement strand
GACCGGAGATCCCTTCCAGGTTCCTGGCCTTGAAGCCTTCGGGCCGGGGATCCTGGAAGTGCAAGGTCCTGGAGGGGGAGGTCTCCAGGAACGGCGTCGCCTTCAAGGAAGGTCCTCTGGGCCGGGGGGATCTCCTCCGGGCGGGGGGGTGGACCCTGAAGGTCCTGGAGATCTCCGGGTCGGCCGGCCGGGGGGGCTCTTCCGGGAAGGATCACTCGGAAACCACTCCCCGGGGGAAGGGGCGGTGGTCCTTGGGCTCCTATCTCTCCGCCGCCCTGGTCCTCCTTGGTCTGACGGCGGCAACCTTGGCCTATCTCCATTACGGCAGGGGTCCTTCGGACCTGGAGTTGCGTCGGGTAGAGGCCTGCCTGGAGAAGTGGGACCTCGCCCGGGCCGGGGAGCTCCTGGAGGGGCTCCGGCGGAAAGAGGGAGGAAAGGGGCTCGAAAGGATCGGCCGAGAGCTCGAGGCCTACAAGGCGGCCTGGCGGGAGGCGGAGAGGATCTACGCCTCCATCTGGGACAGGCGGAGGGTCATGCCGGAAGGAAAGATGATCGAGGCCCTCCGGCAGGCTGAGGACGAGGCCCTGAGCGAAGGAAAGACCCTCACCGCCCGGGCCCTTCGCTGGAAGCTCTCCAATCTTCACGAGGCCCTCCTGGCCGACCTGGGAGATCCTTCGGGGAAGCGGGCCGCCCGGTTCAGGGAGGAGGAGAAGGCCCGGGTGGCCACGGCGGAAGTGGTGGAGAGGGTGGACCGCCTGCTTGCGGAGGACCGTTACACCGCCGCCCTGCAGCTCCTGGACCAGGCCCGGGCCGAGGCATCTTCGCCGGGGGTCGCCGAGGATTACGCCTCCAAGAGGAGGGCCGTCCTGAATACGCTGAGGAAGAAGGCCTGGGCGGCCCTATCCCGGGCCTACAGGCTGGCCGACGCCGGCATGGCCGACGATGCCCTGGCCCTCCTGAGGAAGACCCTTTCCTCATTTCCTCCCGATCCTTCCCTGATCCGTTTGAAGTGGAAGTTGAAGGGTGCGGAGAGCGAGATCCTACCCCTGTGTTCTTCCGCCGGAGGGGAGGCGAAGCCAACCGCCGGGAAGCCCGGGGAGAGGGCCCTTCCGGGCTGGGGGAGCGTGGCGGGGGGAAAGCCTTCCCTTGGGACGGGAGAGAGCCGGCCGGGCCGTGCGGTATCGCCCGCGAAGAAGGAAGGAGAGACCTCCCGGGGGACCGGACCCTCTCCAGGGTCCGGAGGGGAGACCCTTACCCTTTCGAAGCTCCTGGCCCGCGCCGCCGAGGTCGAGCGGAAGTGGCGCTTCCACGAGGCGGCGGACCTGCTCGGCAGGGCGGCGGCCCTGGATCCGGGGGTGGCCGAGAGGGCCGAGGAAGACCGGTTCCGCGCCGCCTACATGGACGCCTTGATTGCGGCAATCCGTAAGAATCCGGCGGCCTTCCGCGGGATCCGGGTGGAGGACGGGGGCAGGGCGGATCTCCTGGGGGCGGACCGGGACGGTGTGGATGCCCTCCTGGACGGGGACCGGGAGCGGGTGGGGTGGCCCCTCCTCGGCCCGGCGACCCTTGTCCGGTTGGGCTCCAGGTTCCAGTCCTCCATGGCGGCGGAGGCGCGCTTGGGAAGGGCCCTCCTCGCCTGGACGGCTGGGTTGAAGGACCTCTTCGCCCGCTCCCTCAAGGCCGCCTCGGCGCAAGATCCCTCCCTGGACCCGAAGATCCAGGAGATCCTGGCCCGGTTCACGGGAAAGAAGGGGCCCTTCGCCTGGATGGAGGGCCGGTGGATCCCCCTGGCGGAGAAGGAGACCATCCTCAAGACCCGGGCCGCCGAAAAGGAGGCGGAGAGGGCCCTCGGGGCCAGGGACTTCCAAGGGAAGGCGGCGGCCCTGGAGAAGCTTGCCGCCCGGGGGGAGATCGAGAAGGAGGCCGCCCTCCGGGTGCTGGAGCGGCTCGTCGAAAAGGACGCCCGGAGGCTTTCGAAGGACCCCTTCTTCGGCAGGCTCCAGAAGGTGGCGGCCCTCCGCCAGGAGCTGGACAAGCGCCGCAAGTACGCCCTGGATCTCATCTTCGACAAGGACAAGTATTTCTATCCCTTCAAGCCCCCCGCCTGCCCGCCGGAGAAGGCCAAGAAATACTGGCCCGTCCAGCAGGAGGTGGACAAGCGGGTCGCGGCGGTGCGGGAGATCTGGGACAAGAAAGTCTCTCTCCCCATTCCGCCGTCGGTCAGGCGTCTCGCCCTGGAGGCCTCCTGGGCCCTGAAGGAAATGGAGGCCCTGGGGAGCCCCGATCCGGGGGCCGAGGAGTCCCTGGTCTTCGCCCTGCGCCTTCCACTGAAGGAGGGGGTGGTAACGGTCCGGAATTTCGCCTGGACCATGCGGGAACGCCGCAGGCTCGACATGGACAGGAGGATCCTGCGCTACAACATGGTGGCCGACGTGGACGCCACCAAGGCAGAGATGGCTCAGATGAACATCACGAACGATTACCGCATGATGATGGGGCGCAGGGCGCTTGCGGTAAACCAGAAACTCTTGCGGGCGGCCCGCGCACACAGCAAGGAGATGGCCGACCTGGGCTACTTCTCCCACTTTTCCCCCACCAAGGGACTGCGGACTCCCTTCATGCGCATGGCCAGGGAGGGTTACTCCAAGGGGGTGAGCGAGAACATCGCCAGGGTCGCCGGGCCCGAGGGAGCCCATGTCGCCTGGCTCCACTCCTCGGGACACCACAGGAACATCCTGAACCCGGGCCACACGGAGTTCGCCACGGGAAACTGGGGAATCTACTGGACCCAGTGCTTCGGCCAGGGTCAGGATTACCTTAAAGACCCCCTTTTCGAGAAGGAATGACGGAACGTTTTTCGGTGGATTTCGGCATGAGGGGCTCAGGCCCCAAGGAGGCAAGGTGGCCAGGGTTTGGATTGCTGTAGACGGTAAGAAAAAGGTCTGGAAACTTCCGGAAGCTCCGGTCCACGTGGGAAGCGGCGAAGGTGCCCAGATCCGTCTGGATGACCCGGAAGCGGCGGGCAGGCACTGCCGGATCGAGAAGACCCCCGACGGCTGGAAGGTGAGTCTCCTCTCGGAGGACGCCCCCATCCTGGTGAACGGGAAACCTGTGGCGGAGCACTACCTGGCCCAGGGGGACGTGATCAAGGTCGGCGGCACGGAGATCCACTTCGAACTGCTGGAAGGGGCTCCCGCAGCTCCCGCCCCCAAGGTCGAGGCCGGGGTGGAGGGCGGCCCTGCGGCGGCCTCCAGGAGGGCGCCTTCCCGGCGGAGGGCCGGGACCGCCGGGGCCCGCTCCAGGGGGGGCGGGGCCGCCTCTTCCTCCCGGCGTTCCCGCCCTGCGGGTAGGTCCCGCAGGTCCTCCCGGGGAGAGGAGGACCTGGAGGAGCGGCCCCGGGGGAGGCGGTACCGCCAGCCCCAGGGCCTTCCCGGATGGGCCACGGGGCTCCTGGTCCTGGCGGGGACGGCCGTGGCCGTCCTGGTGATCCTGGCTGTGATCCGGAGCATGAGTCCAGCGCCGGACCTGGCGAGGAGGGCCCTTACCGAGGCGATCCAGATGGGGGATTTCGACAGGGCCTACGAGCGCCTGGGCAAGGCACGGGGCGTCCTCTCCGAAGAGGAACTCGCCGAATGGAAGGACAAGATCGAGAAGGCCAAGCAGGAAGACGCTCTGCGCCAGAAACAGGCCAGGATGCAGAACGACTTCCTGGTCCATATCAAGAAGTTCGAGGAGTCCAAGGCGGTCCGGGTCCAGAAGCTGAAATACCGGATCTTCGATCTCATGATCCGGTGCCAGCTCTTCCTCCAGGACTACCCCGACAGCCCCTACGCCGACGAGGTGCGGCGGATCATGGACAAGTATCGGGGCGAGGTGGACATGGAGAACCCCGAGTGGCCCTGGATCGTCTCCATGGTCCGCTACCCCTACGAGAAGTCCCAGCACCACAAGCGGTTCGACCGCTCCTTCCGGCTGATACAGCTGGTGAAGGCCAAGTATCCCCAGTTCAACAATGCCGAGCAGATGGGAAAGCTCGAAGCGGAGACCTTGCGGTTTGCCAATATGTACGGCCGCCGCGAGGTGGAGGATTTCTGCTACAAGAAGATCATCCAGGGCGGGGAGAAGAGCATTCCCGTCATCAACGAGGAGATCAAGGACCTGAATTGGATGATCCAGCACGTGGGCGTTCCCCAGTGGGTGGAGAGGGGGAAGCAGGCCCTGAAGGATCTCCTGGCATACCGGGACAAGGTGGCCAGGGAGCTGGAAGGCCGGTGAGGGAAGGGGAAGGCCGCCGTCACGGGTGACGCCTTCGTCCCCGGCGGCGGCCTTCCTTTCGTACTCGGCCGGCCCGGCGGAAGGGGCTCTCAGACCGGGGCCAGGGCCAGCTTGTATGCCTGGTCCACTTCCTTGGCGAATTCCTCCAGGGAGAACTCGCTCCGCACCAGTTCCCGGGCGTTCTCCCCCAGGGCCCTGGCCATACCCGGACGTTCCAGAAGTTCCAGGATCTTGGCGGCCATGTCGTCCTCGTTGTCCGGCTCGGCAAGGAGTCCCGTCACTCCGTCCTTGATGTTGGCAAGGACTCCCTCCACGGCGGCCGCCACGACGGGCCTTCCCACTGCCATGGCCTCGAGGGAGAAGATCCCCAGGCCCTCCTTCCGGGCGGGGGAGAAGAGGAGCCGGAAGCCCGCCAGGATCTTCCTGTAGTCCATGGCGGGGGGCACCACGTGGACCTTGGGGGAAAGCCCGGCCGTCCGGATCCATTTGCGGATCAGGGTGTCCCCTTTTCCTTCCCCCACCAGGAGGAAGGAGGCCTCGGGAAACCTTTCCAGGACCCGGCGGGCCACGCCGGGGATCCTCTGGATGCCCCTGTCGGGCTCGAGTCTCCCCATGAAGCCCACGACGGGAGGGACCTCCTCTTTCTCCCCGGGGCGGGCCGGCGGGTCTTCCACGAAGGTGGCGTCCCGGATGATGGTCAGCAGGGTCCTGGGCACTCCGTGCCGGGCCACGAGCTCCTCGGCCAGGGGGTCGTTCACGGCGAAGACCGCCCGCGTATGTCTTTCGGAGATGGGTAAGGGGCCCGGGGCGGGGGGGGTGGAGACGGAGACCACCAGGGGGAGCTTGTTCTTCCAGAGGAGGGTCGAGGAGACCCGGAGGAGGCTGTGGTGCCGCACGTGGAGGATGTCCGGACCCACCTCTGCAAGGATCTTCCTGAGCCGGGGGACCTGGAGCCAGGCGTGGAGGCCCGGCCGAAGGGGGAGGTGGTGGAGGACGGCTCCTTCCTCCTCAAGGATGCCGGACAGGGTCCCCGGGGCGGCGGCCACGTGGAATTCGTAGTTCCTCTCCTTGAGCGCCCTGACCAGGTTCCGGGTGTGAACCGTGGTCCCTCTCAGGTCCAGGGGGGGGCAGACCAGGAGAACCCTCGTGGGATCGGTCATCCTCCCCCTCCTTGGCCCGCCAGGGCCTTCCTCTTGCGGCTTTCCAGGTATCGTCTTCGTTTCCGGGCGACAGTTTCCGGCGTGGAGGCCCAGCGCTTGTGGAACCAGGCCCACTGGTCCGTGTATTCCCGGACGGTGTCTTCCACGGCTCCCGACCAGGCCCGGGTGAGGCGGACGATCTCTTCCTTCCTGGGGTTTTCTCTGGAAGGAAATATGGGCGGCATGAACCTCACCCGGAACCGGTCCCCCTCCCTGAGGAGGAACCCGGGGATCATGGGGGCTCCCGAGGCGAGGGAGAGGGCCGCCGGGCCCGTGGATGTGTAGGCCCGCCGGCCGAAGAACTCGAGGAATTCCCCGGCCAGGACGTCCACGTCCTGGTCGGGGAGGACGCCGAGAAGTCCGGGCCGGGCAAGGTGGCGGAGCATCCGGCGGGGCGGATCGTCCCTGTCGATGACCAGGGCGCCGCCGAGGGTCCGGAAGGAATTGACGAGCCTGTTGATTCCGGGGTTACGGATTCTTTTGCCCACCACGGCGAGGGGCTCGGGATAGTGGTGGGCTCCCCACCAGGCGAAGAGTTCCCAGTTGCCGATGTGGGCGGAGACGACGATGACGCCCTTCCCGGCGGCCCGGGCCTCCTCCATGTACTCCAGGCTTTCGTCGGTGACGACCCGTTTCTCCAGGAAGGCGAAGCCCTGTCTGCGGGCCAGGATCAGCTCGGCCGGAAGGCGCCCGAAGTTCCGGCATACTCCCCGGGCCGCGGCTTCGATCTCCCGGGGACCCATCTCCGGGAAGGCCAGGGCCAGTTGCTCCTTCGCCCGCCCGCCCAGGGCCTTCCGGAGGAGGATCGCTCCCAGGCCCGAGACGGGCCCGAGGAGGACTCTTTCGGGAAGGAGGGAGAAGGCGGCCAGGGAGGAGCGGACCACACCCGAGAGGAGTGCGTGTTTGACCCGGCGGACCCGGTTCTTCAGGGCGAAACGGTTCATGACGGCTCCATCCTGGTGGGGGCGCTCCAGGATTCAAGGTCTAGGACCCAGGCGGGCCAGGTGCTTCTCCAGGTCTTCCTCCAGGGCCTCCAGGGGGGGAAGGTAGGGGTTCCCCTCCGGGAGGGCCCGGCGGTAGGCCTCCAGGAAGGGGCGCCAGGGGATCTCCCGGGAGAGGAGGGAGGCCGAGAGACGGGCCAGGTCCCGGGCCACGTGGCGCCTGCCCAGGCGCCTGGGCCGGTCCAGGCCGTCCAGGTCCACCGGCAGGACCAGGGGGCCCCGGGGGGTCTCCTGGACCAGGAGATTGGCGGCCTTCAGGTCCCGGTTCCGGAGGCCTCCTGCGTGGAGGGCCGCCGCCAGGCGGGCGGCGGCCTCGAGGAGGGCCTGCCGGCGGGATTCTTCTCCTGCCTGGGCCAGGGCCCGGCCCAGGTCGGGCAGTTCCCCCAGGTCCTGGACGACGACGAGCCCCCTCCTCCGGCGGGTGAGGAGGAGGAGGGCCCGGGGGGCGGGGATCTGCCGCTGGAGAAGCCTGTAATGGGCAAGCCACAGGGCCTTTGCGTGGGAGAGATCCCTTTCCTTGAGGATCCAGCCTCCTCCCCGGGCTACGAAGCCCCTCCTCCCCCTGCGCAGGTATTGGAGTTCCTTCCTTTCCAGGAGGTCCTCCACCTCCCCGGGAGAGGGGGCCCCGGGAGACCGGGCCTGGAAGGCCGGGCCTTCCAGGCCGGGAAGTTCGAGGAATTCCGAGCAATTGCGGAAGGGCCTGTCCTCCCGGCGGATCCAAGTCTTTCGCTCCAGGAGGGCGGCGGCCCTCTCCAAGCGCTCTCCCAGGGAGGCCGGGGACTCGGGTCGGGGCCAGGGAAAGACCTGGAGGTAGGCCCGGAGGAAGAGGAGGCCCCGGCGGGCCGGGAGGCTCCTCCTCCCCGAGAGCCAGAGGAAGGCCAGGGCCTTCTCCCGGCCCCGTCTGCCCAGAGGGCCCAGGCCGGGCCGGGCGGCCTGGAGGTCCAGGAGGAAGGGCTCTTCGCCCCGGCGGGGGAAGAAGAGGTTCCCCGGGTGGAGATCGGCGTGACGGAAACCCGCCAGGTGGAGTTTCGCCGTGAGGCGGGCCGCCGCCAGGATCCTTTTCCGGCCCGGATCCCCTTCCTCCAGGAGGTCCGCCAGGGTCGCCCCTGGTCCCAGGTCTTCCATGAGAAGGCGCGTCTCCCCCGAGGGGGTTCGGCCCAGGGCGAGGGGCCGGGGGGCGGGAAGACCCGCCTTCCGGGCCGCCCGGAGGGTCCGGGCCTCCCGGGAGGCCGGGTCCAGGCCCAGCCGGGCCGTTCCGCGCCGGAGGGGCCCCCGGGCCAGGTGGATCTTCACAACCGCCCCGGCGCCTTCCCCCCGGAGGCGGCAGACCAGCCGGAAGGGAGAGCTCTTGAGGATCAGCGTTCCGCCGGGAGCCTGGGCGGCCGCCTCCAGGAGGTCCCCGGGGGGGACCTCTTCCAGGAAGCGCCATCGAATCCCCTTGCGCGCAGGTTCCACCCCTTCGAGGATAACCCACCCAGACGACGATCCCGGAGGGGTTCTTGCGCATTCTTCACCGCTACTACCTGAAGGAGCTGGCGGCCAACTTCCTGCTCACCTTCGGCGTGCTCTTCGCCGTGGCCCTCCTTGTGGCCGTGGCGAGGTGGACCTACCACTCGGCCGGCCTGGATCCCCTGCTGGTTGTGAAGGCCATGCTCCTCTGGTCGGTGGATCCCCTTCCCCACCTGATTCCCGTGGCGGTCATGATCTCGGTGGTCCTCACCTACGGGCGGGCCGCGGCGGACCGGGAGATCCTGGCGGTGCGCATGGGAGGGGTCCACCTCTACCAGGTCCTCCTGCCGGCGGCCTTCATGGGCCTGGTCCTCTCCTGCCTGAACGGCTGGCTCCTCCACAACGTGATCCCCACGGTGTACTACCGGAAGCACCGGATGGTGGCCGACGTGGCCTCCCAGTTCTTCTCCAAGACCAACCCGGTGAACAACCTGATCAGCTTTTCCGGGTTCCGCATGCTCTGGCGGAAGAAGGCCCGGGGGCGCTTCGAGGACGTCTGGGTGGACTTGAGGAAGTCCGGGATCTGCGGTCATGCCGACGAGGTCTGGATGGAACCTCCCAAGGCGGGAAAGGTCCGGGTCTTCTTCCGGGGATTCCGGGGGCAGAGCGGAGGCGTGGAGATCGACGAGAAGTCCCAGGTCTTCCAGGCGGAAGCGGAGGAACTGGACGTCCAGGTCGACGTGGGAACCCTCTTCCTGGGACGCCGCCGCCGGGTCCGGTACCACGACATGACCACGGCCCAACTCGTGGCGGAGCTCAGGACCGGGAGGATCTTCAACCCGGCCAAGGCCAGGAGGCGGATCCACTTCCGGATGTGCCACAGCCTGGCGGCCCTCCTCTTCGCCCTCATTGGGGCTCCCATCGGCATCCTCTTCCGCCGGGGGGGGAGGATGGCCGCCTTCGGTCTCTCCTTCTTTCCGATCCTGGGATACTACGCCCTGGCCTACCTGGGGGAGGCGATGGCCGTCTCCGGGGGAGACCCGGTCCTCACGGGCTGGCTCCCGGGGATGGCCCTGGGGATCCTGGCCCTTGCGCTCAATATAAAGGTGATGCGGATATGAAGGTCCGCCTTCTGGACAGGTACGTAGGGAAGCATTTCGTCTTTTCCTGGGTCGTCTGGCTCGTCTTCATGGTGGGCCTCATGATCATCTTCGATCTCTTCGCCCACATGGACGACTTCGCCGAGGCGGCGGAGAAGTTGCCCGGGATCTCCATCCCCAAGGTGGTGGTGGAGTACTACCTTGCCAACTCGGTCTTCGTCTTCCTCCAGATCGCCCCCTTCATCACGGTGACGGCCGCGATGTTCACCGTGACCAAGATGGTGAAGTACAACGAGATCGTCCCCATGATCGTGACGGGCACGAGCGTCTACAGGATCATGGTTCCCGTATTCCTGGGAGCGGGGCTCGCCACGGTCCTGATGGTGGGGATCCGGGAACTGGCCCTGCCCTCCCTCAGGCCCCTGAAGGAAAGGCTCCACCAGGTGGCCTTCGAGGGAGAGGCCGAGCGGGTCAAGCAGAACCTCTTCTTCCTGGATCCGGCGGGAAAGCTGGTTTCCATCGACAAGTATTACGCCCTCAGCCGCAGGGCGAAGGGGCTAAGCATCTTCACCCTGGGAAGGCTGTCCGGGGACTGGGAGAGGATCGTGGCCGCCGGGGCGAAGTGGGTGAAGGAGGGCCGCCGGCGGGGGCACTGGAAGCTCGAGAAGGGAAGGAGGATGGGCCCAGGGCCTGCGGGGGAGATCGAGGTCACCAGGATCGACACCCTGCCGGGGAGCGCCCTGGACCCGGACTTCCTTGCAAAGGAGATCAAGAGGACCCGGGAGTTCTTCGACTTCTCCTACTCGGAGCTGGCCGAGCTGGCCCGCCTCAGGCCGGACTTCAAGAATTACCAGGTTCTGCTCAACTACCACATCACCTTCCCCCTGGCGAACATCCTGCTTCTCCTCCTCACCCTTCCCTTCGGATTCAATTTCGAGCGGAAATCCACCCTCGAGGGGGTGATCCTGGCCATCGCAATATGCGGTCTCTACATGGTGCTGGACATCGCCATGCGAAACCTGGGGGGCACGAAGGTCCTCAACCCGGTGGTCTCGGCCTGGATCGTACCCATCGTCTTCGGCTCGGCCGGGGTGGTCCTGTTCGGCTCCATCCGGACCTAGGCGGACCCTGGCCCGGATTCGGGGGAGGGAAAGAAGGCGGGCCCGGCGGGACGGCCCGCCGGGCCCGCTGGAAGCGGGAAAAAGGATTCCTTCCCGGGGAATCAATTGCCGAAGGTGAGCAACACGCCGTTGGTGAAGTCCACGCCGATGGGCGGAGTGGATGTGGGGTAGACGAAGGCCTGGGAGGCGATCTTGGCCCCCACCAGGGCGGGGTCGTTGGGCACGGTAAGGGTGGTGGATCCGCCGCCGGCGGGGGTCACCACCAGGCCCATGTAGATGATGAGCGGGTTGAAGTGGAGCCAGCTCTCCCCGAAGGCCGCCGGGGCGGAGGTCGGGGCGGCCAGGAGGATCAGGGCTCCCTTCCCTGAGCCCATGCCCGAGACGGTGAGAGTCATGTTTCCGCCCAGGGCCGGGTCGGTGGCCGTGAAGGGATAGAGGTCGTTGGTGCCGTATCCGAAGGATTGCGCCGTTCCGCCGGGGAAGTAGACCCAGGGTTCGGAACCCTTGAAGCCGTCGTCGGCCCTGAAGAAGAGACGGCCTCCCGAAAGGGCGAGATTGGACGGATAGGAACTCCAGGGGCCGGTGCGGACGTCGGAGACGAGAATGGTGCCTGCCGCCGTTCCGTCGGATTTCCAGACCTCGGAGCCGTGGGTTCCGTCGTCGGCCTTGAAGAAGACGTGGCGGCTGCCGACGGCCGTGATGTAGGTGGGGTAACTCGAGGTGATGCCCGTCCTGATGTCCTTCACCAGGACCGTTCCGGCCTTGGTGCCGTCGGTCTTCCAGAGTTCATAACCCGAACTGGTCTCCCTGGCCCGGAAGAAGAGGGTGTTCCCCAGCACGCAGGGGTAGCTGAAGTAGCCGCTGGAGGTCCCGGGGCTGATGTCCTTGAAGAGCTTGGTGCCGGCCTGGGTTCCGTCGGAGACCCAGATTTCCGAGCCGTGGGCGGAGTCTCTGTTGAGGAAGAAGAGCTTGTTGCCCATGGCCGTGAGACCGTAGCCGTTGTACCCGTTCAAGTTGAAGGCCAGGGCCGTCCCCGAGGGAGTACCGTCGGTGACGAAGACGGCGTACCCGACGCCCGTGGCCTTGTAGGCGCGGAAGTAGACCTTTCCGCCCATGACCACGGGTTCGTAGAAGTAACCCGAGGCGGACCCGCTCTTGATGTCCTTGAGCATCATCGTGCCGGCGGCCGTGCCGTCGGTGACCCAGGGTTCCCGGCCGTTGGCCGAGGTGTATCCCTGGAAGTAGATCTTTCCGCGGTAGGGGAAGGGGTAGTTCCAGAAGCTGGAGAAGCCGCCCTTCACCTTGACCGTGCCGGCGGCGGTGCCGTCGGTCTTCCAGAGTCCGTAACCCGAAGCGTCCCTGGCGAAGAAGTAGACCCGGTTCCCCAGGACGCACCCGTGGTAGAACCCGCCGGAACTGGACCCGGGCATGATGTCCTTGACCATAACCGTGCCGGCGGCGGTGCCGTCGGTCTTCCAGATCTCGGATCCCGCGGCTTTCGTGGTCCCCCGGAAGAACAGGATCCTGCCCAGGGCGACGGCCTTCTGGGAACCGTCGGATCTCCAGGAATTCGTGAAGGAGTCGTAGATGCTCGCCCCCGAGAAGGAGCCCGCATAGATGTCCTTCACCATGGTCGTTCCACCGGGCGTTCCGTCGGATTTCCAGAGCTCCGTCCCGTGGACGCCGTCGTTCGCGGTGAAGTAGGTGGTGCCTTCGACGTCGAGGAAGGGGGATGGGTAGGAGGGCCGGGTCTTGCCCATGCCCGGGTAGATGTCCTGGAGGAGCTTGGTCCCCGAGGCCGTCCCGTCGCTGATCCAGAGTTCCGTGCCGTTGAGGCCGTCGTCGGCGGAGAAGACGACCTTGTTGGCGATGACGGGAGTGATGAAGGCGGGATAGCTGGAACGACTCCCGGAGTTGATGTCCTTCACTTCCACGGTGCCGGCGTCGGTCCCGTCGGTCTTCCAGAGCTCGTAGCCGTGGAGGGGGGTCGAAGAGTATCCCCTGAAGAAGATGACGTTGCCGGCCGTGACGGGAAAGTGGAAATAGCGGGACTTGGTGCTCACCATCTTGGTCCCGGCCTTGGTGCCGTCGGTGACCCAGATCGCCTGGGACCTGCCGTTGCTGGTATAGGCCTGGAAGTAGACCTTGCCTCCCATGACGGCGGGATAACTGAAGTAACCCGAGGCCGTTCCCGGCCGGATGTCGGCCAGGTTGAAGGTCCCGCCCGCGGTGCCGTCGGTCACCCAGGGTTCGCTGCCCAGGGCGGAAGTGGACCCGCTGAAGACGATCCGGTTTCCCAGGGGAATGGGGTAATACCAAGGTCCCCTGTATCCGGCCTTCACCTGCTTGGTTCCGGCCGTGGTGCCGTCCGTCTCGAAAAGGGCGTAATTCGAAGGGGAAGCCGTGTTCGAGAAGAAGTAACACTTGTTGCCCAGCGGAACGGGATAGTAGCAGCCACCCGAAGATGTGCCTGGTAAGGCGTCCAGGAGCATCTTGGTGCCGGATTGGGTCCCGTCGGTCACCCAAGGTTCGTACCCGGAGTTGGAACCGTATCCTCTAAAAAGGATTTTGTTTCCGAAGCACACCGGATAGTACCATTGGTACTTGAGTCCCGCCAGGACCCTCTTGGTGCCGGCGGTGGTTCCGTCGCTCTTCCAGAGATCGTATTTGTTGCCGTTCCTGGAGCACCAGTAGATCTCGTTGCCCATCACCGTCGGGTAGAAGGCGTACCCGGAGGGGCCTCCGGGATTGCAGTCCGCCAGCAGGAAGGTCCCGTTGGTCGTTCCGTCGGTGATCCAGGGCTCGTACCCGTGGACGCCGTCGTCGGCCGTGAAGAAGACCTTGCTTCCGAAGTTGGTGAAGTATCCCGGCGAGGAGGAGACGTTTCCGGGGCGGATGTCCTTGATCAGTGTCGCCGAATTGGCGGCGGGGAGGCTCTTCCAGAGTTCGGCTCCGTGGGTCGATTCCCTCGCTTTGAAAATGATGAAGGGTCCGATCTTGGCGTACCTGTTGTTGTCCCACGCCTTGGCCGTGTTGTGGGTGTAACCGGAGGGATAGGACGAAGGGTTCGACGAAGGGATCGTGTTGACGTCCTTCAGGAGCGATGGGGATTGGGCGGAGAGCGCCCCGCCCAGGAGGAGACCGAGCAGGGCCGCCGGGAAGAATGCCTTTCTCATGGGATGCCTCCAGTCCTTGTGTTGAAAAGGAGAGAATTATATTGTTTTCAAACAATTCGAGGGAAAGTCCGGGGAAAGACTCCGGGGAGGATCTCCCATGTTCCCCCGGAAGGCGGCGGGCCGCAAGGGGCGGGAGGCGGAATCCCGTGGAGGCGGGAAGGGCCGGCGTTTCTCCGGTGAGGCGGAATGAGACACCGGCTCCCCTCCCCCCGCCGGGCCTTTTCAAGGCCGGGGAGGTGGGCCGGGGTGACGGTTCCAGGTAAATTCCGGCTGAGAGGGGGGAGAAAGGGAGTCACCAGGATCCGGATCGGTTCTCCGGAACATGCTAGAAAACTTTTTGCTCTCCCCGGGAAACGCGTGACATCCGGGCGGGATGGGGGCTTTTCCCGGGGGCGGGGTGAAAGCAGTGTTCCGGAAGATTCGGCCCTTCGTGCACCTTCTTTCCTGGGCCGCCTCTTTCCTTCCAGGGCTTCGGACCTGGGTCGGGTCGTTCCCGGACTCGGGCCGGGGGGCATTTTTCCGCGGGAGGCCGGGGAAGCGGTGCGAGGCTCCAGGGGCGGGATTCCAAGAAGGAGTTTTTTTTCCTGTTTTGCCTCCGGCAGGGAAACTTTCCTTTTTCCGGAGGGAAAACCCTTGTTTTTCCCGACCCACACCCTAAGATCCCCCGCCCTTTCCCCCTTTCCGGGGGGAGGTCGTTTCGCCCGGAAGGCCGCCGGCCGGCGGGGGCTTTCCGGGCGGGGACTGGATGGTCTCGCCCGCCGGTTCTTTGCGTTCGTGGAGGAGTTTCTATGCGCCCCCTGTTTCTATCCCTGACGTTGGCCTGCCTTTGCGCCGTCTCGTCCGCCCAGAAGGCCGATACGGTGCTCCTGAAGAATGGCGACCGGATCACCGGCAAGATCCTGAACCTCAAGGGCGGCAAGCTCGTGGTCCAGACCGACGCCGCCGGCAAGGTGACCCTGGAATGGACCAAGGTGAAGGGCCTGGACTCGGCATCTCCCATCGAGCTCGTCCTCCAGGACGGCACCAGGCTCAAGCGTAAGGTCGCTCCCGGAGCGGAAGGGAACCTCAAGCTCGAGGGCGGGACCCTCGGGCTTCCCTCGGTGCCCATGAACCTGGTCACGGGGATCAATCCTCCCCCCAAGCCTCCCGTCAAGTGGACGGGGAACGTCAACCTGGGTGCCACCAAGACGGCCGGGAACTCCAACAACACCTCGGTCTCGGCGACGATGGACGCCGTCCGCAGGAGTTCCATCGACCGGTTCACCTTCGGTGCGGGCTGGCTCTACACGGAGCAGAAGAACCAGACCACCAAGAAGAAGGACATTACCGAGAGGCGCACCTACGTGGGGCTCAAGTACGACTACTTCGTGGCGAAGAGGTGGTACCTGAACGCCAACACCAAGGCGGAGAACAGCAAGGCTTCCGACCTGGACCTGCGTTACACCGTCGGCGCCGGCGCCGGTTACCAGTTCTACGAGGAACCGGATTTCAGCCTCAACGGTGAGCTCGGCCTGGGTTACTTCTATGAGAAATTCCGGAACGAGAGTTCCCAGGACCACGTGACCCTCAGGGCCGCCTCCAACCTGGCCTGGAAGCTTACGGCCGACCTGGGCTACAACCACCTCGTCGAGTGGTATCCCAGCACGGAGAAATTCAGCGACATGCTGATCCACTACGACGGGAGGATGACCGCCTCTCTCACCAAGAGCATGTTTCTCCAGTTCCAGTTGCTCTGGGATTGGGACAGCACCCCCGCCCAGGGGCAGCGCCGTTCGGACACCACCTACATCTTGAGCATCGGCTGGAGCTTCTGAGGAGGCTGCCGGGCCGGGCGGAAAGGGGTCAGGACTCGAAGAGGGTCCGGCCCCTTTCTCCTTCTCCCGGCCTTTCTTTCCGGCCCCGGTTCCCTCCCCTGCGCCCGCCTCGGACCTTCCTGCGGCCCCCCGCCTCCTCCTGGAGTTCCTTCAAAGCAAGGAGGGCGTCCAGGGGGCTCATCCGCTCCAGGTCGAGCTTCTTGAGCTTCTCCACCACCGGGTCCGGGGGAAGGTCGAAGAGGAGGGCCTGCCTCGGGCCTTCCCGGGGTGTCTCCACGGCTTTCCGGACCCGTTCGGCCCCGACCTCCAGGTCCTCCAGGATCTCCCGGGCTCTTCGGATCACCCTGTCCGGGACGCCGGCGAGCCTGGCCACGTGGATTCCGTAGGACTTGTCCGTCCCCCCTTCCAGGATCCGGTGGAGGAATACCACCTGGTCCCCCCATTCCCGGACCGCCACGTGGTGGTTTCCGAGGCCCGGGAGATTCTCGGCCAGGCCCGTCAGTTGGTGGAAGTGGGTGGCGAAGAGGGCTCGGCAGCCGATCCGGTCGTGCAGGTCTTCGCAGATGGCCCAGGCCAGGGCGAGGCCGTCGTGGGTGGAGGTTCCCCGGCCGACCTCGTCCAGGATCACCAGGGAGGATTCGGTGGCGTTGTTCAGGATGTTGGCCGTCTCCAGCATCTCCACCATGAAGGTGGAGTTGCCGGCGGCGATGTCGTCTGAGGCTCCCACGCGGGTGAAGATCCGGTCCACCACGCCGATGTGGGCCTCCTCGGCCGGCACGAAGGACCCCGTCTGGGCCAGGAGGACGATCAGGGCCACCTGCCGGATATAGGTGGACTTTCCCGCCATGTTGGGCCCGGTGATGAGGGAGATCCGGCGGGCCGGCGGGGCCAGGTCGGTATCGTTGGGCACGAAGGCGTCGCCGGGAAGGGTGGTCTCCAGGACTGGGTGTCTCCCCCCCCGGATGGTCAGGACCCGGGATGCGTCCACCCGGGGCCTGGTATATCCCCTGGTGCGGGCCAGCTCGGCGAAGGAGGAGAGGACGTCCAGGAGCGCCACGGCCCGGGCGGTGGCCAGGAGCCTGGGAACGGCCCGGGCCACCTCCTCCCGCAGGGCCAGGAACATGTTGTATTCCATCTCCCGCGCCATCTCCTCGCTCTTCAGGACGCGGGTCTCGTATTCCTTGAGTTCCGGCGTGATGTAGCGCTCGGCGTTCTTGAGGGTCTGTTTGCGGATGTAGGAGGCCGGGACCGCGCCGGCGTTGGAGCGGCTCACCTCGATGTAGTATCCGAAGACCTTGTTGAAGCCCACCCGGAGGTTCTGGATACCCGTCCGTTCGATCTCCTCGGCCTGGAAGCGGGCCATCCAGTCCTTGCCTTCCCTTCCGATGGCCCGGAGCTCGTCCAGCTCTGCGTCGAATCCCTCCCGGATGAGGCCGCCCTCCTTGAGCTGGAGGGGCGGATCGTCCACCAGGCAGTTGGTGATGCGGTCCACCAGGTCTTCCAGGGTGTCCATCTCTTCGAGGGTTCGGGCCAGGATGTCGGCGTAGGGAGTGCCCAGGGCCTCTTTGAGGGGGGGGAGCCTCTTCAGGGCCCCCGCCAGGGAGACCAGGTCCCTGGCGTTGGCCCGGCCCGTGGAGACCTTGGCGCCGATCCGCTCCAGGTCGGCCATGCCTTTGAAGAGTTCCCGGAGCTCCCGCCTTTCCCTGCCCCGTTCCACGAAGAAGGCCACCCCTTCCTGGCGTTCCAGGATCCGGGCCGGGTCGGTCAAGGGAGAGAGGATCCACTCCCGGAGGAGGCGGCCCCCCATGGGGGTCAAGGTCTGGTCCACCACGGAGAGGAGGGATCCCTTGGTGGAGCCTTCCCGCATGGTGCGGGTCAGTTCCAGGCTGGCCCGGGTGGCCCGGTCCATGCGCATGATTCCTGCTTCCAGGAAGGGCTCCACCCGGGTGATGTGGGGAAGGGCGGTCTTCTGGGTCTCCTGGAGGTAGTCCACCAGGGCTCCTGCCGCACCCACCGCCAAGGGGTTCTCTTCCAGGCCGAATCCCCCCAGGCCGGCCACTTTGAAGAAGGAGGTCAGGGTCTGGAAGCCTGATTCCGGGGTGAAGGCCCAGGCCCGCCAGGGGGTTCGGGCCGCCTCCAGGTTGCCCAGGAGGGTCTCCAGGGCCCGGCCTTCTTCTCCGCCTTCTTCGCCGGGAGGGGCTTCCGGGAAGAGGACCTCCGCCGGCTCGATCCGGGAGAGTTCGTCGGCCAGGGCCTTCCTGGGGACCTCGTGGACCAGGAAGCGCCCTGTCGAAAGGTCCAGCCAGGCCAGGCCAACCCTTTCCCTGCCCGGGGCCAGGGCGGCCACGTAGTTCGGGGCCTTGCTGTCCAGAGCCTCTTCCTCGGTCAGGGTGCCGGGGGTGATGATCCGGACCACCTTTCGTTCCACCAGGCCCTTGGCCTCCCGGGGATCCTGAACTTGTTCGCACACGGCCACCCGGTAGCCCTCCTTGAGGAGGCGGAAGATGTAGGTATGGGCGCTCCGCACGGGGACCCCCGCCATGGGCACGGCTCCCTCCCCCTTGTTCCGGCTTGTGAGGGCGATCCCAAGGACGCGGGCGGTGAGCTTGGCGTCTTCATAGAACATCTCGTAGAAGTCGCCCATCCGGAAGAAGAGGATCGCCTCTGGATTCTGGGCCTTGGCCTCCATGTATTGGGCCATGACCGGCGTGAGGTCGGGGGTCTTTTCCTTGCCTTTCTTCACGGCTTCTTCGCCTTGGAGAGGGGAGGGTCCGGTTGGTCCGGCGAGTCTACGCGGCCCGGTCCCTTTCTTCCATGCCCGCCTGGGAGCCCTCTTTTCCCAGAGAAACCTGGCCCAACCGGTAACCAACCCATGGCAGGAAACTTATTACAAATGTCCGAAACGCGACGATTTCCTGGGTTCTTCTCGGGCCTCCAGAGGCTTGGGGGCCCGGAAGGGTGCGGACAGAGGTTCCATGAAGCTCCATACCGAACTCCTGCGGCTCCGAGCGCTTCTCCTGGAGGAGCTCTCCCGGCAGGGTTTTCTTCCCTGGCGGGATGTGGAGTCGGTGGAGGCGGACCTCTCTGGCGGGGAGTTGGTGATTCGATTCTGCCGGGAGGGCTTCCAGCTCTTTCCCGTCCTGCGCCGGTTCGCCAGGCAATTCGGCCTGGAGCTGGCCTCCTGGGACCCCGAGGAGAAACGGTGTTGCCTGGCCGTTCGAGAGGAAGTTCCCTCCCGGGAGAGGTCCGGCCCAAGGGTGCCCGGCGGGGATTCGATGCCTGGGAAGCTGGACTACCTCTCCCTGAAGATGCGTTATGCCGCGGCCGTCCGGGCGGCCTTCCGGTCCGGCGAAGGCTTCGCCTCCTGCCTGGAGGCGGTCCGTGCCGCCTGGGACATGGAGCGCTACGATTTCGCCTCCTTGTGGCTCGACAAGGTCGGGGAAGAGGGGTTGGGGCTCCGGGAGAGGGTCCGGCTCCACCTGTGGAGGGCCTTCCTGATCCACCAGGAGGAGAGCCGGGGAGGAAGGCGTTCTTTCCCCTTCACTCGGCTCCAGTACGGCAAGGTCCTTTCCCTCGATCCGCGGAACTTCTTCGCCCTCTTCAACTTGGGGCTCGTTGCCCGATCCGAGGGACGCCGGGAGGAAGCAGCCCGGTTCCTGGGCAAAGCCCTGGCCGTCCGGCCCTGGGACCAGGAGACCGCCCGCCTCCTCATTTCCTGCCGGGAGTAGTTTTATAACGAAGATGCTGCCGTTTTTTGCCGGGAGGAGTTTTATAACGGGGTTTCTTCCTTGGCTCCTTCCAGGCACTCTTCCAGGAGTTCTTTCCAGGGGTACTTGGCTTCTTCTTCCAGGGCGGCTTCGATTCTGCCTTTGATGACGGGCCGGCTGGGAGTGAAGACGGTGCAACAATCGGGAAAGGGGCGGGCCGAGATTTCGAAGGTCCCGATCTTCCGGGCCAGCTCCACGGTCTCCTGCTTGTCGAAGGTCACCAGGGGACGGATCACGGGAAGATCCACGGCCTGGTCGATGACGGCCAGGTTCTCCAAGGTCTGGCTGGCCACCTGGCCAAGGCTCTCTCCCGTCACCAGGGCCAGGGCGCCCACCCGGCGGGCCAACTCCCTCGAGATCCTGTGCATCATCCTCCGGAAGAGGACGGTGTGGTAGCGGGGGGAGCATGAGTCCTTCACGGCCTCCTGGATCTTGGTGAAGGGAAAGACGAAGAGGCGGAAGTCCTTTCCCCATGAGGCGAGGACCGAGGCGAGGTCCCTCACCTTCTTCAGGCTGTCCCGGCTCGTGTAGGGGAAGGAGTCGAAGTGGGCGGCCGAGAGGGGCATGCCTCTTTTCATGGCCAGCCAACCGGCCACGGGCGAATCGATCCCCCCCGAGAGAAGGAGGACCCCAGGTGCCTGGGTCCCCACGGGAAGCCCTCCGGGGCCGGCGATTCTTCCTGTGGATATGTAGATCCCCTCACTCCGGATATCCACCTCCACGGTGAGTTCCGGGCCTTTCATCCTGGCCTCCAGGAAGGGGTAACGCTTCAGGAGAACGGCCCCCAGGTGGGCTGAGATCTCCGCCGAGGTGGAGGGAAAGGCCTTGTCGGCCCTCCGTGTTTCCACTTTGAATGTCACCTTTTCGGCCTTCCTTCGGCCGCGAAGCCACTCTTCCAGGGAGGCCAGGATCCCTTTCTCCAGGTCTTCCATTCCGGACCCCGGCGGAAGAGCGAGGACGGGGCTCACGCTGGTGACGCCGAAGACACGGGAGAGAGCCCGGGCGGCGGCCCCGGTCTCCTCCAGGGGGCCTACGAGGAATCTCCCCCGAAGCCTTTCTACTCCGGCACCGGGAACGCCCGAAACCGCTTGTTTCAGGTTTTCCTTCAGGGCCCTTTCGAAGAAGGAGCGGTTCCCGCCCTTGAGGGCCAGCTCGCCGTAGCGGACCAGGACGAATCGTCTCATGGCTTCCGCCTGCCGCCGACCCGGCGGAGCCTCTCCAGGAGAGGGGGGAGGACCTCCAGGACCCTGTCGATGTCGGCCTCCGTCGTGGTGTGGCCCAAGGAGAACCGGACGGCCGATTCGGCCGCCCAAGGGGGCGTCCCCATGGCGGCCAGGACGTGGCTTCCCCCTTTGCGCCTCCCCGAACAGGCCGCGCCTGTGCCGACGTATATGTTCTCTTCCTCGAGGTGGTGGAGGATCACCTCGGCCGGGACCCCGGGGAAGGAGACGTTCAGGATGTGTGGAAGCCCACCCTTCCTCGGGCCGTTGAGACGGATTTCCCCGGCCTTCTCCTCCAGGCCGGAAAGGAGGCGCTCCTTCAGGGAGGCCAGGCGGTCCCACTCCTCCCGGGCCCCTCCGAAGGCAGCCTCGGCGGCCCGGGCCAGGCCGGCTGCGCCGGCCAGGTTCTCCGTTCCCGAGCGGACCCCCCCTTCCTGGCCTCCTCCTGTGAGGATGGGCTTGATGCCGTCCTTACGCTTCAAAGCCAATGCGCCGATGCCCTGGGGAGCCCCGATCTTGTGCCCCGAGACTGCGGCCGAGTCCACGTCCAGGTCCTGGAGGTCGAATCTCGTCCTCCCGAAGCCCTGGACCCAGTCCACGTGGATCCAGGCCTGGGGAGATTTCTCCCGCACCAGGGGGGGGATCGCTTCCAGGGGTTGCAGGGTTCCGGTTTCGTTGTTGGCTCCCAGGATGCAGACAAGCCGCACCGCCGGTGTCAGGGCCCGTTCCAATTCTTCCACCCTGAGACCGCCCTCCTCGTCCACGGGAAGGAGGGTCACCTGGTGTCCCTCCCTCTCCATGGCCTTGAGGGTCTCCAGGATGGAAGAGTGCTCCGTGGCGAGGGCCAGGACCCGGCAGGGGCGCTTACCCTGGATCCTCCCCCTCACGGCCAGGTTGTTCGCCTCGGTTGCCCCCGAGGTGAAGACCACCCTCCCGGCCCCGAGGGTTCCTTCCAGGAAGGAGCGGGCCTCATCCAGGACCCGCCGGGCCCTTTCCCCCAGGGCGTGGAGGGAGGAAGGGTTGCCCCACTCCTTCCGGAAAACCCGGAGAACCGCTTCCTCCGCTTCGGGCCTGAGGGGCGAGGTTGCGGCGTGGTCCAGGTAGCAGAAGGGCTTGCCCTTCCCGGCGTCTTCTTGCACGGGGTCCTCGACCTCTTTTCTCTTTTCCTCGTCAGGCCTCGGAGGATTTTCCTTCCCTGCGGGGGAGTTCCTCGTCCTCTTCTTCGTCGCCCTCTTCCAACTCGTCCTCGTCGAAGACCTCCTGCTCCCCGATGGCGTCGTCGGCGCCTTTCTTGGCCAGCTCCCGGCGCACGCGCCTGCGGCGGTTCACCTCGCCTTCCAGGCCGTAACGCTTGATCTTCTCGTAGAGGGTGGATGTGGCGATGCCCAGCACGCGGGCGGCCATCCGAACGTTCCCCTTGCAGAAGGCCAGGACCTTCTGGATGTGCACCCGCTCCACCGTGGAGAGGGGAAGGCGCACGATGGGAACGGTGGGGGAGGCCCTGCGCAGTTCCGGTGGAAGTTCCTCGGGGGTGACCAGTTTCCTCGCCCCCAGGATGATTGCCTGCCCCATGATGTGCTTGAGTTCCCGCACGTTTCCGGGCCAGGAGTAGGAAGTAAGAAGGGTCGCCGCCGCCGGGCTGATCCTGGGCGGGGAGATGGAGAGGCTCTTGGCCTTCTGGGCGAGGAAAGCCTTGGCCAGGGCCAGGATGTCTTCGCCCCGTTCCCGGAGAGAGGGGACCCGCACGGTGAAGGCCGAGATCCTTTCGTAGAGCTCGGGAAGGAATTCCCCCATGGCGGCCATGGCCTGGAGGTCCCTTCCCGTGGCGGCGATGATCCGGACGTCCACGGGTGTGGATTCCTCCGACCCCAAAGGTTTGAGGGACCGGTTCTCCAGGACTTCCAGGAGCTTGGCCTGGACGCTGGGGCTCAAGTCCCCGATTTCGTCCAGAAAGAGAGTCCCTCCCTGGGCGAGCTCGATCCTGCCCTTCTTGCCCTGGGGGTTCATCCCGGTGATGGCCGCCTGGGGCGTATACCCGAAGAGTTCCATCTCCAGGAGGTGCTCCTGCAGAGCCCCGCATTTGAGAGAAACGAAGGGGCCGCCGGCCCTGCTGGACCAGCTGTGGATCAGGCGGGCCGCCGTCTCCTTCCCCGACCCGGCCTCGCCGACCACAAGGAGGGGGACGTCGTGGTCGGCCACGTCCCGGAGCAACCGCAGGTGGTCCTGGAAGACCTTGGAGCTTCCCACGACCTCCAGGTCCGGATCGATCACCTTG
>Ga0256914_1001353_pt1 | contig 22403 bp, 23 predicted proteins | sample HulkmetaG_FD_191571 | JGI IMG/M metagenome (GOLD analysis project Ga0256914, IMG submission 191571) | Hydrothermal chimney microbial communities from Main Endeavour vent field at the Juan de Fuca Ridge, Pacific Ocean - Hulk | ecosystem: Environmental > Aquatic > Marine > Hydrothermal vents ... | reverse complement strand
AGGCGAGGATGCCAGGAGAGGAGAGGTGATACTTAGGAGGGGAGAGAGGATAAGGGCCCAGGATATAGGGATACTATGTGAAGTTGGGGTGAATGAGATAGTTGTCTTTGATAGACTCAGGGTAGGGGTGGTTAGCACAGGGGATGAATTGGTGCCTCCCCATATAGAGGAGCTTCCCAGGGGCAAGATAAGGGATGTAAACACCTATGTCCTCTCCTCCATGATAGAGTCTGTGGGGGGCAGACCCATAGGGTATGGGATAATAAAGGATAGGGAAGAAGAGCTAAAGGAGTGTATATCCCAGGCCATTGAAGAATGTGATATGGTCCTTATATCAGGAGGTAGTTCTGTTGGCACAGCAGATCTCACAGAAAAGGTCCTTCTCTCGTTTGAGGGGGCCCGCATCCTGTGTCATGGTGTTTCCATAAGTCCAGGTAAACCCACTATGCTGGCCACAATAGAGGGGATACCAGTGGTGGGTCTCCCTGGACAGGTCACCTCTGCCCAGGTGGTGATGTATGTACTTGTGTATCCCTTAATTAGGCATCTGGGGGGTGAAGATTCCCCCCTGGCCCTGCGTTATTCCCCCTGTATTCGGGCACGGCTTGACTCCAACATCCCTTCAAAGCCAGGGAGAGAAGACTATGTGAGGGTAAGATTATCCTGTAGAGGGGAGGAGTTCGTTGCCCAACCTATATTTGCAAAATCAGGTCTCCTCAGGAGTCTTCTTCAGGCAGATGGTCTCGTGAGGGTCCCTTCCAACAGCGAGGGCATCCTCAAACACACAGAGGTGGATGTACTACTTTTGTGAGGATCGGCCCTGCTTCTTAAATCTCTTTATGGCGGCCTGGGCCGCCATCTGTTCAGCCCTCTTTATACTGCTTCCCACCCCTTCAAAGGTCTCTCCTGTGGGTAATTCCACCTTTACCCTATAGGACTTGGAGTGTTCAGGACCAAAACTCTCCACTAGCACGTATCTGGGACGTTCTTTAAATGTCCTCTGCGTTATTTCCTGAAGGGCACTCTTGAAGTCCTTCCTGGTCTGATCCATACATCTCTGGGGCCAGGTCCCCTTAAAGCACTTAAGTATAACCCTTTTTGCCTCCTCATAGCCCCCATCCAGAAATATGGCACCCAGGATTGCCTCAAATGCATCACAGAGGTTTGCATCCCTCTCTCTTCCTCCCTGCATCTCTTCTCCCTTACCCAGGAGGAGGTATCTGCCCAGCCCCATCTCCCTGGCAATAGAGGCAAGAGATGCCTCATTTACAAGATATGCCCTGGTGCTGGTGAGGTCCCCCTCTCGCGCATGGGGAAATCGCCGGTAAAGCTCCTCTGAAATACACAGCTCAAGCACTGCATCCCCTAAAAACTCCAGGCGCTCGTTATTTTCCTTGAAACCAGGGTTTTCATTTGCATAGGAGGAGTGAGTAAGTGCAGTAACAAGTAGCCCCCTATCCCTGAAAAAATAGCCAAAGAGTTCTTCTACTTCCCTTATTATCTCCTTCATGTTCAAGTTGATAGCCCACCCTTTATTTTCTCTATTTCTCTCTTGGCCAGGGCATCACATCTCTCGTTTTCCCTGTGACCACTATGTCCCCTTACCCACACAAAGCTTACTTTATGTACGGAAAGAAGCCCCTCCAGTTTTTTCCACATCTCCATATTTTTTAGGGGTTGGTTACGGTTGCGTCTCCACCCCTTTTTTTTCCAGTTCTCAAGCCATCCCTTGTTTATTGCATCGCATATATATTTGGAGTCAGTATATACCACCACCCTGCAGGGCCTCTTCAGGGCCTCAAGCCCCTGGATTATGGCAGTGAGTTCCATCCTGTTGTTGGTGGTTTGTTTTTCTCCCCCACAGAGTTCTTTTTCATGATTCCCATAACGCAGGATTGCGGCCCATCCCCCCACCCCGGGATTTCCGCTACATGCCCCATCTGTAAATATGTGCACCACCTGCTCCTTATTTATGTCCTTGTCCCCCACTTGGAGTCTCCATCTTTTCTAATTGATTATAGATAAGCTGTACCGCTTCCATGAGGGCAATGGGCCAGTCTTCGGATGAGAGCTTTTTGTTGGCAAATGGTCCCTGCATGTATTTTACAAAATTGGCAGGAAGGGCCCTTTTCAGGATAATAGGAAAGATGACAACTGCCCTCCTCTGGGGAGGGCAGATGCCAATATATAGAAGTTTTTTGCTTTCCTGGGGAAGGATAAGGTGTTTTTTACTGATGGTGACCTTAAAGTCAAATCCATATACGTCCCTTACATACCTGGCAAATTGTTTGAGGAGACGTTTCTGGCTAGGGCTAAGGGTCTTTGTCCCGTCATAGATGGTCTGTCTGCTAACTATCTTCTCCAGTGTGGACTCATAGTTTTTCCAGAATAATATCCCCACACAGACAAATACTATTACCACTCCAACTGAGCGAACAAAGGAGCGAAGTGGAGACTCCTCTTCTCCCGGGACCCTTACCCTTCTAAACATTTAGCTCCTTGATCCATTGTTTGAGAGGGGTTTCAAAGAAATTACGTATCTCCTCAAGCCTTTTCTCACTTTCTGCCTCAAACCTCAGAACCAGCACCGGCTGGGTGTTGGATGCCCTGATAAGTCCCCATCCATCTTTAAAGTTTATCCTGATCCCGTCAACCTCTATGACCTCTCCCTCGCCTGCGTGTTCTCTAAAATATGCCCTGGCCCGTTCAACTACTTTGAACTTTATCTCCTCAGGACAATCCATCCTTATCTCTGGGGTATTAAATGTCTTTGGCCAGTCTGAAAGATAGGTGCTAAGTGGCCTTTCCACATCCCCTGACATGATCTCTATGAGTCTTGCCGCGGCGTATATGGCATCGTCATAGCCGTAATAGCGGTCTGCAAAGAACATATGTCCACTCATCTCTCCCGCCAGAAGGGCCCCCTCCTCTCTCATCTTTGCCTTTATAAGGGAATGTCCTGTCTTCCACATGATGGGAACTCCCCCATGCTGGGCAATGTCCCGGTAGAGGAGGTGAGAGCACTTTACCTCTCCAATGATCTTCGCCCCTGGATTTTGTTTTAATACCTCTCTGGCAAATATAGCAAGTATCTGGTCCCCATATAAGACTTCTCCCTTCTCGTCAACAACTCCAATCCTGTCTCCGTCTCCATCAAATCCCACTCCCACATGGGCACCTATCTCCACCACCTTTTTCCTTAGGTCCTCTATGTTTTTCATTACAGTTGGGTCAGGATGGTGATTTGGAAAGTTGGGGTCAGGCTCACAATAGAGACAATATACCTCTGCACCTATCTTCTCCAGTAATTCTCTGGCGATCTCTCCTGCTGTGCCATTTCCCCCATCCACTACCACCTTTACAGGGTTTTTAAGGGAGATATGAGAGGTTATCTCCTTGATGTAAGAGGGAATTACATCCAATTCTGAGGCCACCCCTTCTCCCTCCTTAAACTTACCTGACTTCATTATCTCATATAGCCTTTCTATCTCTGTGGTGTGAATGGTATCATTTCCCCCCCATACCTTAAATCCATTGAATTGGGGTGGGTTGTGACTGGCTGTTATCATCACACCTGCGTGGAGGGATAAGGTCTTTACTGCATAGTAAAAAACTGGGGTGGGTACCATGGGAAGTACCACCACATCCATGCCCGTGGAGAGGAGTCCCTTTACCATGGCCTTTTGATAGGCAGGAGAGGAGTGTCTGCAGTCTCGTCCCACCACACATTTGGAATACCCCCTGTCCTGAAAATATGTTCCACATGCCCTTCCCAGGGTCTCCACCCATTCTTCATCAAAGTCCTTATCCACCACACCCCGTATATCATATGCCCTGAATACATCCTTCTTTATCTCCACCATGACGCTCCTCCTTGCTTGAGTTGTGTTACATGCCCTCTTTTATATCCCTATTTTTTCTTTATTTAAGGCATAATCCTAGGGTAGGCAAGGAGGGGAAAAAAAGCAAGTGAAAGACCTCTTTACCTTTGGGGAATCTTCTCTTAATATATCCCCTTATCGCCTTTTGATTTAAGGAAGGGGGAATGCTGGAGATAAGGCGCAGACCAACCCGCAAGATATTTATAGGTGGTGTGGATATTGGCGGTGATGCACCTATAAGGGTGCAGAGCATGACCAATACCCCCACCAGGGATATAAGGGCCACAGTGGAGCAGATTCATCTCCTTGAGAAGGCGGGGTGTGAACTCATTCGCGTGGCAGTAAATGAGTTAGAGGCGGCCAGGGCCATTCCTCAGATAAAGAAGGAGATAGAAATTCCCCTTATTGCAGATATTCATTTTGACCACAAACTGGCCATTGAGGCGGTAAAAAACGGAGCAGATGCCATCAGGATAAACCCAGGAAATATTGGAAATATCCATCATCTGGAGAGGATTATTGAGGTATGCAGGGAAAGGGAAGTTCCCATCCGCATAGGGGTAAATAGTGGATCAGTAGAAAAGGTGTTCCTTAAAAAGTATGGTGGTCCCACCCCTGATGCCATGGTGGAGAGTGCGCTGCAGAAGATAGCCTTTTTTGAGAGCAGGGGATTTTCCCTCCTCAAGGTCTCCCTCAAGTCCTCTTCCATTGAAGATACCATCCACGCCTATGAGAGGTTTTCTGCCCTTTCAGACTATCCTCTTCATATTGGGGTTACAGAGGCAGGTCCACTTCTTCCTGGGACAGTAAAGTCCAGTTTAGGTTTGGGGATATTGCTCTATAAGGGGATCGGCGATACCATAAGGGTTTCCCTTACAGGTGACCCCATAGATGAGATAAGGGTGTGCTGGGAGATATTAAGGGGGCTGGGGATACGGCAGAGGGGGCCTGAGATAATTTCCTGTCCCACCTGTGGGAGGACACAGATTGATATAATAAAAATAGTGGAAGAGATAGAGGACTATCTCCAGGATGTCTCCCAGGTCTTTAAGGTGGCCATTATGGGATGTGTGGTAAATGGACCTGGTGAGGCCAGGGAAGCAGATATAGGACTGGCAGGGGGCAGGGACCTTGGGGTAATATTTAAGAAGGGCAGGGTAATAAAGAAGGTGCAGGGGGAAAAAGACCTTCTCCGGGAATTTAAAAGGGAATTGGCTCGTTTTTTAAGAGATAACACTTGAATAAAAGGGGCAAGGGGATATGAGATTTAGTAGATACTATGTTCCAACACTAAAGGAAGACCCTGCTGAGGCAGAGGTGGTTAGTCATAGATTATTATTAAGGGCGGGGATGATAAGGAAACTCACCTCCGGCATATACTCCTTTCTTCCCCTGGGGCTACGCACCCTGCAGAAGATCTCTCAGATAGTGAGGGAAGAGATGAACAGGGCAGGGTGTCTGGAGGTGATGCTCCCCGTGGTACAGCCCTGTGAGATATGGAAAGAGAGTGGGAGATGGGATTTTTACGGAAAAGAGCTTTTGAGATTTAAGGATAGACATGGAAGGGACTTTTGTCTTGGTCCCACCCATGAGGAGGTGATAGTTGATCTAATAAGACATGAGGTTAGGTCCTATCGCCAGCTTCCTCTTAATCTCTATCAAATACACACCAAGTTTCGCGACGAGATCCGTCCCCGTTTTGGTCTCATGCGTGGGAGAGAATTTATCATGAAGGACGGCTATTCCTTTGACAGGGATGAAGAGGGAGCAGAGAAGAGCTATTGGCAGATGTATGAGGCCTATATGCGAATCTTTGAACGGATAGGACTGGATTTTAGGGCAGTTGAGGCGGATACTGGCCAGATAGGTGGGAGCTTTTCCCATGAATTCATGGTCCTGGCAGAAACAGGGGAGGATACCATCTGTATATGCACATCATGTGAATTTGCATCTAATCTGGAAAAGGCAGAGGTGGTGCGTGGGGAGGTTGAAGATGGACCCTGTCCCCCCCTTGAGATGGTCTATACCCCTGGAAAACACACAGTGGAAGAGGTGGCCGAGTTTTTAGGGGTCTCCTCTGATAGGATTGTAAAGACCCTTTTATATGAGGCGGATGGGAGGCCCATTGCCTTTTTGATCCCCGGTGATAGGGACCTCAATGAGGCAAAGGTAAGGGCCCATCTTGGGATAAATGAACTGAGACTGGCCTCTGCCTCTCAGGTGGAACAATGGTCTGGTTGTGAAGTGGGATTTGCGGGACCCATTGGTCTCTCCATAGGAGATATCTATGCAGACAGGCTCCTGAAAGGGAGGAAGGGTGTTATAGTGGGGGCAAATAAAAAGGACCATCATTATGTAAATGTGGATATCTCAAGGGATGTGAAGGTGGGCCACTATATGGACCTGGTAAATATATCTGAGAACGACCCCTGTCCCAGGTGCGGAGGGCCTCTGAGATTCTTAAAGGGCATAGAAGTGGGTCATGTCTTTAAATTGGGAACAAAATACAGCAGGGCAATGAATGCCACCTATCTGGATGAAAATGGGAAGGAAAGGTATATGGTCATGGGGTGTTATGGGATAGGGGTAAGCAGGATAATGGCGGCCGCAATAGAACAAAATCATGACCAGCATGGGATAATCTTTCCCCCTTCTATTGCCCCATTTGAGGTGGCTCTTCTTGCCCTTGATGTGGGAGATGCTATCCTTATGAAGGAGTGTGAGAACCTGTATAACTCCCTTCTGGAGATGGGAATAGATGTGATATTTGACGATAGGGACCTGCGTCCAGGATTTAAATTCAAGGACGCAGATCTTATTGGATTTCCCATTCAGCTTATCCTTGGAAAGAAGTCATTAAAGCAAGGGGTGGTGGAGGCAAAGGACCGCAAGAGTGGAGAGCGAAAAGATCTCCCTCTTGAGGATTTTAAGGAACATTTTCTCACCTTTAGGGATGAGGTCTGGAAGGCGTGGGGGATATAGGGTCCATGGAGGAGCAGATACCAGACTTTCCCTTTAGATGGACCGGTCATATATATTCAGTAAGTGAGCTTACCTCGGCAATAAAGGAGATAATAGAGACAGAATTTCCCCTTTTGTGTGTGAGGGGGCAGGTGAGTAATATCTCCCGACCCCTCTCTGGTCATATCTACTTTTCTTTAAAGGATGAGACAGCAGTCCTCTCAGTGGTGTGGTTTCGGTCAAATCACCATATCTCTCCAGGCAATATTGCTCGCAGACTTTCCCCGGGCACAGAGGTCTTGTGTGTTGGACGCATGAGTGTATATCCCCCAGGGGGCACCTATCAATTAATAGCAGAATATGTGGTGGATATTGGCCTTGGTACCTATTATCTTCAACTTGAGGCCCTGAAGAAAAAACTCGCCTCACAGGGTTTTTTCTCCCCCGAGAGAAAGAGAAAGATCAAGAAAAATCCCTTCAGGGTGGCGGTTATCACCTCTCCTGCAGGTGCGGCCATAAGGGATTTTTTGAAAATAGTGAGAGAGAAGTCCATTCCCTGTGAGGTGCGCATATATCCCTGTTCCGTGCAGGGAGAGGTGGCAGAGCAAGAGATAGTCTCCATGATAGAGAGGGCCAATAGAGATGGATGGGCAGAGGTGCTGGTACTTATCCGGGGTGGTGGTTCTCCTGAGGACCTCATGGTATTTAACTCTGAGAGGGTTGCACAGGCCATATTCAGGTCCCATCTCCCTGTAATTACTGGGATTGGTCATGAGATAGATCACAGTATAGCGGACATGACAGCGGATTATAGGTGTGCTACACCCACCCATGTTGCAAACTTTTTGTGGGAGGATAGGGATTATTATCTCCAGGAACTGGATGAGATGTACTCGCGCATGCTCTCATGTATGGAGAGGATACTCTCTTCCCATGAGAGGGAGGTGAGGAGGATGGCCTCATATTTGAGGCTTACCTCCCCTGTGAGGAAAATGGATGATGTGTGTGCCAGGTGCAGGGAGATGCGGCTGAGGCTTGTAAATGCCATCCACAAGCATTTTGATGTCTGCAGGAAAGAGATACTCACCGTCACAAAGGAACTGGTGGGTTTTTCAAGGCATCCCATATTCCAGGAGCATTCTCATCTTCTTAGGGATCTCTTCTCCAGGCTTTCCATGGCAATGGAGAGAAGGGTCCAATCCCTGGAGAGGGAGATGGATTCTGTGGGTGCCCATCTCTCTTCCCTGGACCCCTATCTTCCCCTTAGACGGGGTTATAGTATCCTCATGCACAGGGGCAGGGTAATAGCAAGTGTCAATGATGTGGACAGGGGTGATAAACTTTATGCCCAACTTGTAGATGGTAGGATATTTTGCGAGGTAAAGGCCATAGAGGAGGATGCAGATGGAGGAAAATAGGCCCTCCTTTGAGGAGGCACTGAGGCAGGTCAGGGAGATTGTGGAGGAGTTGGAGCGACAGGAACTCCCCCTGGAGCATGCCCTGGAACTGTTTAAGCGGGGATGTATTCTCATAAAGGACTTGAAGTCCCAGCTAATGGATGCCAGACAGAAGATAGAGGTGTATTCTAAAGAGGTTGTGAGGGAGATAGAAGGGCTGGAGGAATTTGATGAATAGATTTGATAGGATGAAGGAGATGTTGTCCTCCTATAAAGGGGAGGTGGAGGGATATTTGAAAACTTATATAGAGGACAGGTCTATCCCCTCTAAGCTGAGGGAGGCCATGAAATACAGTCTCCTGGCAGGGGGAAAACGCATACGACCCATCTTGTGTCTGGTATGGAATCTCATGTGTGGGGGAGAGATAAAACAGGTCTTGCCCTTTGCGTGCTCCATAGAGCTTATTCACACCTATTCCCTGATCCACGATGACCTGCCTGCCATGGATGACGATGATATGCGCAGGGGAAGGCCCTCTAACCATGTGGTATTTGGAGAGGCAATGGCCATTTTGGCAGGGGATGGTCTTCTTACAGATAGTTTTTATCTCATGTTAAAGGCCAATGTGTCCCTTGAGAGGCTCTTCAGGGCCATGGGGGAAGTGCTGTTGGCCGCAGGTCCAAGGGGTATGGTTGGTGGGCAGGCCCTGGATATGATGCTCACTGGAAAGGGAAAGGGCTCCTTGGAGGAGCTACAACAAATGCACCTTTTAAAGACAGGGGCTCTTATTTGTGCCTCATGTGTTAGTGGGGTGTGTCTTGCCAGTGCCAGACATGCAGACATAGAGAATGCCCGTCGTTTTGGGAGAAGCCTTGGGATTGCATTTCAGATAGCAGATGACCTACTGGATGTGGTAGGGGATGAAAAAGAGATGGGAAAGCCCGTGGGAAGCGACGAGAGACAGGGCAAGCTCACGTATCCACAACTGGTGGGCATAGAAGAGAGCAGGAGACTGGGGTGGGAGATGGTGGAAAATGCCTGTAAGGCCCTGGAGGAATATGGGGGAATGCACAGGGAGTTTTTAGAAGACCTTGCCCACTATGTGATGACCAGGACCAGTTAATGAAGAAATATACAAAAGGAGAAGGGCAGACATGGCCTCATCTCGGATACTGGGAAATCTAAGGGGAACAGAGGATATAAAGAGGTTGTCTTCAGAGGAATTAAAGGCCCTGGCAGGGGAACTCAGGGACGAGATAATCTTTACTGTCTCTAAAACAGGGGGACACCTTGCCCCTTCTCTGGGGGTGGTGGAGCTTACCTTGGCCCTTTTTCGCTCCTTTGACCCCCCTAAGGATAGGATAGTGTGGGATGTGGGACATCAGGCCTATGCATATAAGATACTCACCAGGGGGGTGGATAGATTTCGCACCCTTAGACAACTGGGAGGAATAAGTGGTTTCCCCAGGAGAGACGAGTCCCCTTTTGACCACTTTGGGGTGGGACACTCCAGCACCTCTATATCTGCGGCCCTGGGCATGGCCGTGGCCAGGGACCTGAAGGGGGAAGACTATAAGGTGGTGGCAATCATTGGGGATGGTTCCATGACAGCGGGCATGGCCTATGAGGCCCTCAACCATGCAGGGGACCTGGAAAAGGACCTGATAGTAATATTAAATGACAATGAGATGTCCATCTCCCGAAATGTGGGGGCACTTTCCTCTTTTTTGAGTAGAAAACTGGCAGATAGGCGTTTTATAAAATTTAAACAGGACCTTAAGAGGTGGATGAAACAGATTCCCCGTTTTGGAGAGGACCTTATAAATTATGCCAGAAAGAGTGAGGAATCACTGAAAAATCTCTTTACCCCCGGCATATTGTTTGAGGCCTTTAAATTTAACTACGTTGGGCCCATAGATGGCCATAATATTGAAAAGCTGGAGAAGGTCTTTGAGGAGATAAAGTTCCTTACCCAGCCTGTTCTCATCCATGTATTGACCAAAAAGGGCAAGGGATATCCACCGGCAGAGAAAGATCCCACCTTCTTTCATGGTGTTGGAAAATTTGAGCCAGAGACAGGGAATAGTACCTCTCCCTCCACAGGCTATAAGAGCTACAGTGAGATATTGGGGGTGACCTTGAGCAGATTGGCTAGAGAGGACAGGCGCCTTGTGGCCATTACAGCGGCCATGCCTGAGGGGACAGGCCTGGTGCCATTTAAGGAGAACTTCCCAGATCGTTTCTTTGATGTGGGAATATGTGAACAACACGCGGTTACATTTGCCGCTGGGCTTGCAAAGGAAGGGCTCAGACCCTTTGTGTGTATCTATTCCACCTTTCTCCAGCGGGCCTATGATCAGATAGTGCATGATGTATGTCTTCAGGGGCTACCAGTGACCTTTTGTCTGGATAGGGCTGGCCTGGTGGGAGAAGATGGTCCCACTCATCATGGGGCCTTTGACCTCAGTTACCTGCGTCACATCCCCAATATGGTGGTAATGGCCCCTGGGGATGAACCAGAGTTTCAAAGGATGCTTCTCACTGCCCTTGGTCACAATGGACCAGTTGCCATCAGGTATCCCAGGGGAGGGGGGCCTGGTCATGGGATGCTGGAGGAGATAGAGCCTCTTGAGATAGGTAGAGGGGAAATGCTCCTGCAGGGCAGAGATGTGCTGGTGGTGGCAGTGGGAAGTCGGGTCTATCCTGCCCTGTCTGCGGCTAAGTCTCTGAAAAAGGAGGGGATAGATGTGGCCCTCTATAACGTGAGGTTTATAAAACCCCTTCCTCTAGAGCTTATGGACATTGTATCTCAATATGGATATGTGGTGGTGGCTGAGGAAAATGTCCTGGCTGGTGGATTCTCCTCCGCCCTGTTGGAGGCACTTGCAGACAGGGACCTATTGGGGGAAATAAAGATAAGACGCATAGGCATTCCCGATAGATTCATAGAACATGGTACCCAGCGTGAGTTGAGGAAGATGTTGGGGATGGACCATGAGGGGATAAAAAAGGTGATCCGTGAGCTCCTGGATCGTTAATCCCTTTTTAAGCGGGCCTGCATGAGCCTCTGGGCAAGTTCTATGGCCTTCTCCAGACTCCTATAGGATGCAATCCCCTTTCCCACCAGCTCGTATGCAGTTCCATGGTCCACCGAGGTCCTTACCACTGGAAGTCCCAGGGTCACATTTACAGATTCATTAAAGTGTACCAGCTTCAGGGGGGCCAGTCCCTGGTCGTGATACATGGCCAGGATCGCTGAAAATTCCCCTGAATATGCCCGGTGGAAGATGGTATCTCCAGGATAGGGTCCCTTTGCGTTTATGCCCTTTTCCCGGGCAGTGAATATGGCGGGAAGGATTATCTCTTGTTCCTCTGTGCCTATCCTTCCTCCCTCCCCTGCATGGGGGTTTAGGCCACATACGCCTATGGGAAGCTGGTCTGCTCCCAACAGGGATAACATCTCCCAGGTGAGTTCAAGGCATCTTATTATCCTGCGAGTGGAGATAAGAGAGGGCACCTCCCGCAGGGGGGGATGAGTGGTTGTGAGGGAGATACGTAGCCTTTCTCCACACAGGTGCATGCACACATCCTCACAGGAGAGACCAAATCTGTCCGCCAGAAATTCAGTGTGACCAGGGAAGTGATAGCCTGCCTCCATAAGGGCCCTTTTATTAAGAGGACAGGTGACAAGGGCCCATCTCTTGTTATTTTTGAGTAATTCACAGGCCCTCTCCAGACACATCCCCGCTATCTTCCCCCCTTCTGGGGTCAATTTCCCTGGAGATGGAGCAAAGTCATTCCCCACCTCATATAGATATACCCCCTCCCTTGATGCCTCTGATAGGGAAGTTATCCCTTTCCAGAAGGGGGATAGGGAAAGGGATGAGCAAAAATAATTAAGTGCAGATTCAGGTCCAATTATTACAATGGGTATCTGGATCTCCTTTTTTTCTCCAAGATACCTGCACAATATCTCCGGTCCAATACCGTTTGGATCTCCCATGGTAATTAAGAGCATAATCCCTCTCCTTCCCTTATGAGATGAAACATCCCGTATAGGGCGCTCATGTGAGGATTAGTACTGGGGTAGATGCGTCGGGGAAGCCACCACCTGCGAAGCTCCATCTCCTCCTCTAAGACCTCCCAGATGTATCTTTCAATATAGGGGAATAGTCTGCTTATCCCTCCGGATATACAGACCTCTTTTATCCCAAAGATGGTCTGGAGGATGCAGAGGAATTTCCCAAGCCTCCTCCCATATATCTTCCATATCTCCTCCATCTTCTCTCCCCCTTTAGGGGCTAGGGATATGACTCTAGATGCAGATAATCTCTCCCCCAGCACCTCATAGGCTATCTCACCCAGTGCCCTGGAGTTGAGGAGTGTCTCAGCACAGCCCCTTTGCCCACATCCACACCTCCTATCCCCTCCCAGGAAGAGGTGCCCTAATTCAGGGCCTGTGATATGCGCCGCCCTCCATAGTTTTCCTCCCATTACCACCCCCGTACCCACCCCAGTTCCCAGGGTTATCAACACCAGGTCTTGGACCTGCTTTTCAGGGCGATTATGAAATTCTCCCATACACGCGGCCTGGGCATCGTTTTCCATGATACACGGGACTCCAAAGGCCTTCTCTATAAATCTGCCCAGGGGAAACATATTCAACTCTGGCATGTTGACGGTGTGGAGATACCTCTTGTGCTCCCTGTCCAGGGGACCGGCACTGGCTATGCCTATGGCACACATCTTTCCCCCTGCCTCCCTGGTTAGATGGGTTATCATCTCTTTTACTGCCCTTAGGGTGGCATCCCTGTGATGGGGCCTCTTGCAGAGTTTTATCTCTCCCCTCTCACCTCTGGAGAAGTAGCATCCCCTTATATTGGTTCCCCCTATGTCCAGACATACTATTACTTCACTCTGTTGCTGGTGCATATACTTGCTCCATTTGAGATGGGAGAGGGGGGCGTTTCCCCTGCAAGCCATCTGGTAAAGTCTGACAGTATCCTGGCATGGTCAAATGCCATCTCAGGGAGGTCCTCCAGGGGAAATAACCTTGCTGACAATGCATCATCCCCTGCACATATATCCGGTATCCCATGAAGGGGGGCAGTAAATACCACTGTAAGGGTATGGTGCCTGGGGTCCCTTGAGGGAGAGGAATATACCCCTAGAAGGCCCTGGAGCCTTATATCCACCCCCACCTCCTCCTTTACTTCTCTCACTGCTGCCTCTTCCACGCTTTCTCCGTAATCCACAAACCCTCCTGGCAGGGCCCATCCATGAGGTGGATTTTTCCTCTCTATCAAAAGCACTTGCCCTGCGGGGGTATAGAGTATTATATCCACAGTGGGAAGGGGATTTTTGTAAAGGGCTATTTCATAGCCACACCTGGGACATGGTATTATCTGCTTCATCCTTATGGCCTCCTCAAGGGATTAAGGGTTTTATCATAGGTGATGGATAGGTTATCTCATAAAGTAATTTTAGTCCATAAGGGGGCCCTGGGGGATTTTCTTCAGACATGGCCCTCCATCTATTCCATTGTGACCTCTTCACAAGTTTCCACAGTGCTGTGGGCAGGGAGAGAGGAGCATTTTTTCTGGCTGAGGCCCCTTCCAGTTGAGATGCTTGGGTGGAGAGAGAGGATGCTAGTGGATAGACTTTATTGCTGTGAGGAACCGCCCTTGCAACTCCAGGGTAGTTCCCTTGTGTGGTTTGGGCTGAATCTCCCTCCCAATGAGAGGCCAGTGCCAGGGTTGTTTTTCTTAAAAGGGATTGGGGAGGAGAGAGAGGTGGTGTGGCATCGCTATCTGAGACAGCTACCGCGGCTGGGGATTTTGCCTGCAGGGGACTGGAGGGATGCCTGGCAGAGGTTTTTCCCTATTGTATCTAAGGAGATAGTCGCCATATTCCCAGGGTCTGGACATCCCCTTAAGAACTGGTCCCTAAAGAGGTTTGAGGAGGTGGCCCGCAGGCTTGAGAAGATGGGAGAGAGAGTGGTGTTTGTGCTGGGACCTGTGGAGGTGGAGAGGGGTCTGGTTCCCTCCAGTAGATGGGAGAGGGTGGTCTCCTCCCATATGAAAGGGCTCTTTTCCCTATTGCAGAAGACAAAGCTGTGTATAGGCAATGATAGTGGTCCTCTCCACCTTGCTGGATTTATGGGGATCCCCTCTGTATGTATCTTTGGACCCACTGATCCCCTGAGATGGGGACCTGTGGGGGCCCGAATAGTAAAGACCCCAAGGAGCTGTGCCCCTTGTACTCCTCTTATTGATATAAAGTGTACTCAGCGCCTATGTCTTGAAGATATAGGGGTTGAGTCAGTGTGGAAGGAGGTGGAAGGGCTCCTCTTCTGAGTCAAATATCCACCTTTTTATCTCTTCCTTTTCCTCTTCCCATCTGGGATCGTTTCTCAGTTTCATAAATTCCAGAAATAGATGGTCAAAGAATTCAAGGGCCCTGTCCATGAGAAAGAGCTTCTCAAAAAATGCCCCTTCTTCATCCTCTTGACCCTTCTCTTTAGAGGCTATCTTTGGGGTCTTAAAAGAGGAGAAGGAAAAGTCCTCCCCATTTACCTGAAAACTCCATTCCTCTCCCGCATACTCTATCCTTATCCTGGCCTTCACCACCTTTTTCCCTGTGCGAAGACCATATCTTGCCTCCCTGAAAGAGGAATTCTTTCCTGAAGAGATGGCACTCTCCTTAAAGTCCCCTTCACCTCCACTCACCACTATCTTATCTTCAAAGGTGAGGTAAAATTCCTCCCCTTCCCCATCCTTAAAGACCGAGTTGTTTTTTTCGCTTTTGAACCACAGCCATGTGAGAAAGTCTTCCCCCATGTATGCGGAATTTGCCTCTTCCTCTATCTCCCCGGTTATTTTGTTTATCTCATTGTCCATATCCTACTCCTTTTTCCCCTTGATCAGGGATTATCACAAATACCACCTCCACGTGATAGGTTTGAGGAAACATGTCAAATATTGCCATCTTTGAGATCCTCCACCCCTTTTTGAGCAATGGAAGCACATCCCTACAGGTATTTATTACGTCACAGGAGACCCACACGATCTTTTTAAGGGACCTTATGCCCTCCACAAGGATAGGTATGGACCTTCCCCCTATGCGTGGTGGGTCCACAATAAGGGCCTCTGCCCCCCTCCCCTGGATCCTTTTGAGAAATTCTTTAAGGGCGGCATCTCGGAAGAGGTCTATCCTCTCTGTCCCCAGCTCAAGTCCATGTGCTTTAGCAAATCTCTTTGCCGCCTCAAGGGCACCCTCTTCCTTTTCTACCATTATGACATCTTTGTGTTGTAGAGAAAGGGGAAGGGCAAAATTGCCTGAACCTGCAAACAGGTCAATTATGGTCTCTTCCCCCTTTAACTCATTAACCACCCATCTCACCAGATGGGCATTTAGGTTTTGGTTTGCCTGGAAAAAGCATGAGGGGGGTATCTCCAAGGGGTGAGCGCATCCATATACGGGAAGTAGCAGGGGCCCTTTGTCCCTATGGGTGTAGGTGGCCATATCCACCGGGCTTGTGGCCAGGATGGCCCTTCCATCAGGAAGATTCCTGCACCTATCCCCAAGGGAGTCATTAAGGGGATGGCAATAGAGGAGACATTTGTCAAAAGAGATAAGGAGGTTTGTACCAAGCCTTTGCAGATGGGGGACTCCATTTTTTACAACCACCTGCCCCCGCCATCTATATCCCCACCTCTCAGGAGAGGGATATAATTGAGATATGGGATTCATCTCCATATTGAGATATTGACCCAGGTGACGGGATAGCTGGTGGACCAATATCTCCCTTTTGAGCCTGAGTTGCTCCTTATATTTTATATGACCAAAGGTGCATCCACCGCACATATGAGAATATTTGCATGGATGATCCCTCCTTATGGGAGAGGGAGATAGGATCTCCTTTGGCCTCACCTCCACATAATCCCTTTTTTCCCTTATAATGCTTCCCCTTATGACCTCTCCTGGGAACACAGGGGGAAGGACAATGGCCCGTCTCCCATCCTTAATACGGGCAAGTCCACGGCCACGCCAGATAACCCTTTCTATCTCCAGCTCAACCATGGTTCTCTAGAGGGAAAACCTATCCCTAAGTAAGGTGGATATCTCCCTGGTGTAGCTCATGGCCTTTTCCACCAGCTCTTCTTCTATTCCCTGGGATATCTCCTCCACCCTCTTGGCAGGAGATAGCTTGAGATTTGTGAGGTCTGCATTCTTGAGACAGCATCTGGCAGGGGCCAGGAGGGAGGATGCCGCAATCTCTTCCAGGGATATCTCCCCATATTCTTTGAGTATCTTCCAGTAAGACAGGAGCCTCTTCATGAGAGATTCAGGGGTTTCTAGGTCCAAAAATACAGAGACCGTGGGTACAATGCCCCAACTTATTATGCCTCCACCCTTTAGAAAAGATGCCACTGCCTTTGCATATCCCCTGGGGAAGATATCCATCTGATAGGCCTCAATGGAGAGGATGTCTATCCCCAGGTCAATGAGGTAGCCCATGTCCATATTTATGCAGAGGTGTAATGCCCTTGGATGAGGTAGAGAGTCAAACATTTCAAGTAGGTCTTTTTGTGCATCTTTGTCGGTATATCCTGAAAAAGACGAAAACGTCCATGCAATGGCGGGCTCATCTATCCAGACAAAGGCCCTGGGATTTTTTTTGCATAACATGAGGTGTTGAGACAGTATCTTTTTTTTTACATAGTCAAAGAGCAGGGCACGTATATCCTCGTTATAGATAATTGGACGGTCCTCTTCGTCTAGTATGCGAAATCCCAGGTTCAGGGGACCTGTTACCTGTCCTCTGATGGCGTGGAAATGAGACAGGTCCTTCTCTAAGAATCTATGGAACATGAGGGAATGTCCTTTTTTTATCTCAAAGAAGGATAGATCCTCCATGTGCAGGGAATAATCCCCTATCTCTGAGTAGAATCTCTGGGTCTCCAACCTTACCCTTTTTTGCTCATAATCCACCACAATGCCGGGAAAATCCCTGGAGAACTGCACCCACATATCCTCTTTAAAGTCCTTGAGGGGGAGTTGGGGCCAGAAGGGGATATCCATAGAGAGGGCAAGAGATAGGGCCCGTTCTTCGTCTATATGAGGGAGAATCCCCATGGAGGTGGTCCTGCACATTCCTTTTATTTCCATATAGCTATACCTCTTGTTTAGCGCCTGAATTGTCCTCTCTTCTTGAGATATAAGAGGTTATAAAATCCACTGCCCAGTAAACCACTGCCGTATCCAGGGCCGCTATTACTATCTTTACGCTCCACTGTCCCAGTATTAGGGGGAGGACAGGCATTATCTTGTAAAAGGCAATGGTTATAAATATGGTGGAGTCTAACAGCTGGGAGACCATGGTGGACACATTGTTTCTGAGCCACAGGTGTCGTCCCCTGGTCTTTTCCTTGAGATAGTGGTAGGCCCATACATCATGGAACTGGCTCACCAGGTAGGCACACAGGGACCCAATGATTATCCTAGGGGTCATCCCCAGGATTTTACCAAATTGGGGTCCATAGTGCCAGAAGGGGGCAGGGGGCCAGATGAGTGCCAGTTTTATGAGGAGAAATGAGACTATCAGGGCCACAAAACCTCCTGTAACCACCTGATTGGCCCTATGTTTTCCCCATATCTCTCCAATTACATCTGTGCATACAAAGGTGATACAATATCCAAATACCCCTGCAGGTACCACTATCCCAAAGATGGTTATTATCTTGGCGGCCAGAACTGAAGAGATGATGAGACACCCCACAAACAGGCTGGTCAGGACCACAAAGGCGTTAAATTCCCTCTCCTGCATCTTATCTGCTCTCCCCTTTCTTTTCTAGGCTTCCCTCTACAGCAGTGGTCAAAAATCCTCCGCGGATATTGTAAATGGTGGTCACCTTTATCCTCTCTGTCTCCAGGACCTTTTTTAGGTCCTCATATATCCTCCTGGTGGCCTCTTCTTGATATATGCCCACATCCTTGAAGCTCACAATATAGTATTTGAGGGACTTTAGTTCAATACACTTCCCCCCTTCAGGATAATATTCTATTATGAGGTGAGCCACGTCAGGGAGGCCGCTAAAGGGACATACTGCAATAAACTCCTTTGTCTCGGTCCTTATGTACTGGTCCTTTCCATTAAATTCAAAGGTTTCCAGATAATCAGTTCGGATATGATCATGTCCTTTAAAGGAAAAGGTCTTTCCTTCTGCTGTGGGCATGGCTTATCTCCTTTTTTTTAATCTGTCCATGAGGGCCAGTATAAGGATGGGCCAGGCAATGGTGGCATCGCATAGCACCTCTGCAAACATCCCACCTTCTTCCCTGGGGATAAATTTCCCCCAGGATATTCCCTCTTCATAGGTACATCCAGAGAGCCCACCCCAGTGTTCCGGCTCTGGACATATCCTTACCCCATAGTGAAACCTCTTTATCTCCCATGAAAGATGGGGGTATAGCTGGAGGGACATCTCCAGGAATGGTCCCACCTGCTGGGCCCAGTTTCTGGGCACCCCCCCTCCAATAGTAAATATCCCTAGTTTTTTGGCAGAAGAGACCCTCTGAGCATAGTGGAAGAGGTCCAGATAGGGATTGAATTGAAAGGGAAAGTAGTGGCCATGAGATTCTTTGCTGAGTTGTGGCACGGTCTCCAGAAAATTGCATGCAATGCTCAAGGCCAGCTCAGAATCAGTAAATGCAGGGATATACACCACCACTCCATGCTCATAGGCACTTTTTAGTATGCCTCTCTCCCTATAATGTTTGCTCAGGTGTTCTCCCAGCTTTTCGCATATCATATAGGAGGCAAGATATTTTTCCTTGTTTAGCTCCTTGAAGACCTCTCTTACCACTGTTTCGGAATGGATGAAGTTCTTCTCTGGCTCCAGGGTGTCATATACCCGATTTAGCCCTGCTGAACAGAGGGACACATCGTCCATTTCCCCTTGATGGTATTTATAGTGTTTCATCCCAATGGCCTCAATAAATCCGTGGGCCATAAGAGCCCCAGTGGAGATGATGGTGTCTATCCACCCCTGTTCTATCATCTTGCAGATTAGGAGTCCCATCTTGGCCACGGTCATCGCCCCAGAAAAGGTGGCAACCACATGACAGTCAGGATCTGTTACCATTGCCTCCAGCACATCCAGGGCCTCCCCCAGCCTTCTTCCCCCAAAGGCGGTCCTGGCCATGGCAGAAAGTAGTTCATCAAAGTCAGAGATCTTATCTGGGTCTAAGGGGACAAGGGGTTCAAGCCCTGCCTCTTCAGGGTCCAGATAGCTCTCCATGTCCCTGACCAGTTCTTTGTGCATACCCATCTTTTTGCTCCTTATATAACTTGGTTAAAGTATGCGCATAGAATCCTGTTTATGCATCTTACAGCAGTGGATTCAGACAGGACATTTCCCGCCAGGGGAGCCAGCTCCACCACATCCATTCCCACCAGTGTAAGGGGATGGGAGAATAGGCTGAGCCAGAATCTGTGTATCCATGAAAAAGGGATTCCCCCTGGTTCAGGGGTGCCTGTGCCAGGGATCACAGAGGGGTCAAGTCCATCCACATCAAAGGAGATATAGCATGGTCTTCCTTTTATTATCTTCCCTATCTCCCCAGCCACCTCCTCAGGAGGGCGAGTAAGTATATCCCATGCAAAAAAGGTGGATATGGCATCATCTTCGCTTATCCTTCTAGATTCCTCTCTGCACAGGCTCCTTATCCCAATCTGGATAATGGGGATATTTCTCTCTCGTACCCTGGCCATGACGCACCCATGGGAATATCTACTCCCTTGAAAGGAGTCTCTAAGGTCTGCATGGGCATCTATCTGCAGGACTATTAACTCGGGATATCTCTGGTGATAAAAATGGATAGGTGCCAGGGAGATGGAGTGGTCCCCTCCAAGGGTGAGGACAAAGGGAGTGGGGAAGCCAAAGGTCTCTCTCAAGAGGTTAAGGACCTCCTGATACATGGCATGGGGTCCCTCCACGCATGGTTCCAGATAGTCCATGGTCCTGAATCGCACAAGGGAGAGCAGATCTGTCTTGAGCTCCTCATCCCAGGTCTCTATCTCCAGACTGGCCCGTAGGATTGCCCTGGGGCCTTCAGATGCCCCCCTCCCAAAGGAGATGGCCCCCTCATAGGGAATGGGCAACACCTCTATCTGTGTCCTTCCCTCGCCTTCATCATCTGCATATCTGGAAAACATATATCCTCCTCCTAGGGGAGAAATACCACAGCAGAGATGGTGGTGGTCCACATTCCCCCAACTCCTCTGGTGACACAGGGAGCAGACATGGAATCTATTATCTTTCCACTCATGAGATATATCTCTCTTCTCTCGTCATAGTCCTTTTCTGGGTCAAACTCTATGCCCAGGGTGGTGGCCAGCATGGTGGAGGCCAGGTCCTCGGCAAAATCCCCTATCTCTTTTTCATCTGCCCCAAAGGCATGGTGTTCTGAAATATATCCATAGTGGCTCTCGTCTGAGGGGAATGCTATCCCAACTGCTGCTCCCACTAGTCTTCCCTTCTCATTGGTGGAGTTCTTGGCCATTACGCAATAGGTTATCTGGCCTGGACTCAGCATACTGAGCCCCTCCTCAAGGGGAATTACCCTGCACTTTGGGGGGAAAATGCTGGATACATATACAAGGTTTTGTTTTTCTATCCGCGCATCTCTCAGGGCAAGTTCAAAGGATTGCAACTTGTTTTTATGTCTGCCAATCCCCCTGGTGAAGAAGGCCATACTAGGGACAAAGGTCATGGTAAACCTCCAGATTTAAAAGGCCCCTTACAACTCTTAATTACCTCTTCCTGACAATAGGGCGGGAAAAGCCCATTTTTTGCAATATATCAAGGCACCTGCTCACCTCTTTCTTTCCTCCTGATACCTCTACATACACCCTGTACCACAATTTCCCCTTAACAGTGCGTGTGACCACCCTACTGATAAGTCCCCTTCTGGTGAGATCCTCTTTTACCCTCTGGGCATCACCTTTCTTTAAGAATGCGCACACCTGGATGAGATATGGGGAGGGCCCCTCCAGATGGCCCCTCTTGTTTATGGGGGTTGTTTTTTGCCCTCTAGTTGGTCCCCCAGATCTCTTTACCCCCTGATAAAAGGTGAGTTCCTGAGGAGTGAGCACAGTGGTATTGGCGGCAGATGCGGCAGGAGAGGACCTTTTACGGAAATGGGCCTTAGAGGTGCTGTGAGATAAGAGGGAGAGGGGCTCATATCCCCTTCCCACCACTACTCCTAAGATAAATGCCCATATAACCAGTATCATTATCAGTAACACACTGTAGATTATCCCTGTTAATCCCAGGGTTATCTGGATGGAGGAACTGGATTTTTTTTTGTTTCCTTTCCTGGTATTTTTTGTGCCTGCCAATGTATTACATCCTCTCAGGTGCCTCTACTCCCAGCAATCCCAGACCTGAAGCAATAACCCTCTTTACCGCCTTTAATAGATACATCCTGGCCAGCGTAAGCTCTCTTTTCTCTGCAGACAGGATGGAGTGTCTGTTATAATACTGGTGAAGAAGTCCTGCAAGCTCAATTAGATAATAACTTATTAAATGTGGAGAGAGAACCCTGGCACAGGTCTCTATGATTTCAGGGAATTCATTTAGTTTCTTCAGAATATCTATTTCCTCTTCTTCTCTAAGGAGAGATGTTACTTCTTCTGGCCTTAAGGATAGAGAGATATCCCTTTCTCTGGCCTTTGCAAAAATGGAACATATCCTGGCGTGGGCATATTGTACATAAAAAACAGGATTGTCCATGCTCTTCTTTTTTGCAAGCTCCAGGTCAAAGTCCAGATGACTATCTGCTTTTCTAGAGAGAAAGATAAATCTGGTGGCATCTATCCCCACCTCCTCCATTACCGCACGAAGGGTAATAAATTCCCCTGCCCTAGTGGACATGGAGATGTTTTCTCCCTCTCGCATGAGATTTACAAGCTGGATGAGTATCACCTCCAGCATATCCCTGTTGTATCCCAGGGCCTCAATGGCCGCCTTCATCCGGGGGATATATCCGTGGTGATCCGCTCCCCATATATCAATTAACAGGTCATATCCTCTTAGAAGCTTGTCTCTGTGATAGGCAATGTCAGATGCAAAGTATGTGAGGTCTCCAGAGGACTTT
>Ga0256914_1001352_pt1 | contig 22439 bp, 31 predicted proteins | sample HulkmetaG_FD_191571 | JGI IMG/M metagenome (GOLD analysis project Ga0256914, IMG submission 191571) | Hydrothermal chimney microbial communities from Main Endeavour vent field at the Juan de Fuca Ridge, Pacific Ocean - Hulk | ecosystem: Environmental > Aquatic > Marine > Hydrothermal vents ... | reverse complement strand
ATAATCGGTCTGCTGCCCGACCCGGGCCTGGGTGACCACATACTGAATCCGCTGGATCGGTGAAAAAATAGCATCGATGGGAATCACTCCCACGGCCTGATCCTCGGTTTTATTTTTCTCGGCAGGGGAGTAGCCCTTACCCCATTTCACCTCCAGTTCAGCCCGGAAGGTGGTCTTGCCGGTGATGGTACAGATGGGCTGTTCCGGATTCATCACTTCAACATTGTTACCGAAAATATCAGCAGCCGTTACCTCTCCCGGGCCCTCTTTTTCAATCCTGGCCATGGAGTTTTCCGCCGAGGTCAGTTTAAGACGCACCTGTTTCAGGTTAAGAATAATCTCGGAGACGTCTTCGAGGATACCATCAATGGTGGTGAACTCGTGAAGCGCACCATCAATCTTGACCGCGGTGATTGCCGCCCCGCGGATGGAGGAGAGCAGAACCCGGCGCAGCGAATTGCCGATGGTCACCGCAAATCCCCGTTCAAATGGCTGACACTCGAATTTCCCGTACTTTTCCGTATGGGTTTTCTTGTTGACCTCCAGCCGTTCGGGATTAATTAAATCAAACCAATTCTTATAGAAGGGATCTTCATCCCAGATTTCCTGTGCCATGCAGAACCTGATTGTAACCTGATTAAGTGGAAGAAAGAAAATCCTTGCCGCCGGAAGTTATGCAGATCGCGACCAAAGGGCCGGATCACGCGGTTAAAAAAAATCAATTACTTGGAGTACAATTCCACAATGAGCTGTTCCTGAATCGGCATGGTAATCTCATCCCGGTTCGGAGCGGCCGTTACCTTGCCGAGAAACCGGTCTCGGTCAAGTTCAAGCCAGCTGGGAATACCACGGCGAACCACGGCATCGAGATTATCATTGATCAATTCGTTTTTACGACTTTTTTCCTTGAGGGTAATCTCATCTCCTTCGCTGACCTGAAAGGAGGGAATGTTGACCTTGCGATTGTTGACCAGGAAGTGATTGTGGCGGACAAGTTGCCTGGCCTGGTTTCTGGATGCGGCAAACCCGAGCCTGAACACCACGTTGTCAAGCCGCCTTTCCAGCATGTAGAGCAGATTTTCACCGGTGACGCCTTTTGCCTTGTCCGCCTTCTGGAAAAATCCCTTGAACTGCCGTTCGAGCATACCGTACATACGTTTTACCTTCTGCTTCTCGCGCAGCTGCACGGCATAATCGGACATCTTCCGGAACCGGTTCTGCCCATGTTGGCCGGGTGCGTATGCCCTTCTTTCAAAGGAACACTTGTCGGAATAACAACGATCACCCTTGAGAAACATCTTTACATTTTCACGCCTGCACATCCTGCATGACGCATCCGTATATCTAGCCAACGTTTTCCTCCAATTATGCTAAACTAAAAAGATTTCGGAATTTTTTTGCAGCGTCGTCCCTGCGCTGTCACATCAGACACGACGTCTTTTGGGCGGCTTGCAGCCGTTGTGGGGGATCGGGGTCACATCGCAGATCCTGCTCACCTCGACATCAATGGAGGTAAGAGCCCGCAGGGCGGCCTCTCGTCCGGGTCCGGGACCCTTGACATTGATTTCCACCTTTTTCATACCATGTTCCACCGCCTTTTTAATGGCATCATGAAGGGCATTCTGGGCAGCAAACGGTGTTGACTTGCGGGAACCTTTGAAACCAATACAACCGGCGCTTGACCAGGAAATCACATTGCCCTGGAGGTCGGTAACGGTAATCAAGGTGTTGTTGAAGGTTGAGTAAATATGAACCCTGCCTTCCGGAATATTCTTTTTTTCCTTCCGTTTCTTTCTGCCGGCTCCTCTTTTCGGTCGTGCCATGGGTACTCCAATTATTCTGAAATTAATGGATAATCCGGATCATTTGTTGATAACCGTCCATCGGGACTGCTGCGGCGGGAACGGACACCGCGAAAAAGACATCATCAAGGCGGGAAGCCCTCACCTCTTGCGAACGGCAACCCCGCGTCTGGGCCCTTTCCGGGTCCGGGCATTTGTTTTTGTCCGCTGTCCACGGACGGGAAGACCGCGGCGGTGACGAATTCCTCGGTAGGCACCCAGGTCCATGAGCCTCTTGATGTCCATAGACACCTCACGGCGTCGATCACCTTCCACCACGTAATCGTTTTCGATTATTTTTCTGATGCGGGTGATCTCCTCGGCGCTGAGGTCGTCACTGTTCATGGAATAGGGCAAATCGGCCTTGTCGAGGATAGCCCTGGCCGAAGTCAACCCGATTCCGTAGATATAGGTCAACGCCCTGTCCATATGCTTATTGGGTGGTAAATCAATACCTGCTATGCGTGCCAAATTTTTTCTCCTTGCTGATAACAAACTCTGTCATGATCTCCGGGGAGAACACTCCTTGCTATCCCTGTCGTTGTTTATGCTTTTTATTTTTGCAAAGGACCCGGACAATGCCGTTACGCTTGATCACACGGCAGTCCTTACATATCTTTTTTACCGATGCTCGTACCTTCATAACAGTTTCCTTTCAGCCCCGGTCCGGATGCATTCCATGCCGCTGTTTTTGTCCGTGGCCGGGGAGTTACATACGACAGATATCTACCTGCCCTTTTTCTTGTTCGACCCTTTTGTTCTGTATGTCACCCTTCCCCTGGTGAGATCATATGGGGAAAGCTCCACAGTCACCCTGTCCCCGGGGAGTATCTTAATATAGTACATCCTCATTTTCCCGGAGATATGGGCAAGCACCTTGTGCCCGTTGTCAAGCTCTACCCTGAACATCGCATTGGGCAGGGGTTCGATAATGGTTCCTTCCACTTCAATGGCTTCTTCTTTTGCCATGTATCAACTCCGGATAAGATAAATTAGGTGTCCGTTTCTCTGTTTCGGATTTACTTTACTGACGAATCTTACATGATGTCAAGTAGATGATCTACAATCCCGGGAAGCTCCCCCTGATTTCAGCAAGCCCGCTCCTCATACCGCTTCTGGGGAACCCAACCGGCTCAGAACCCAAGGGCCGTCTGCGGTAGCCGCAACCGAATGCTCGAAATGGGCCGATGGTTTTCGGTCCGCGGTGATCACGGTCCACTGATCCCGGAGTATTTTTACCTCATGGGTTCCGCAGTTGACCATGGGTTCAATGGCCAGCACCATACCTTCGAGAATCCTGGGTGAGGCCTTGCGCTGTACATAGTTGGGAATTTCCGGTCCCTCATGGAGTTTGCTACCGATCCCATGTCCAACAAATTGTCTTACCACGCTAAAGCCATGTTTTTCAACATAACTCTGCACGGCGCGGGAAATATCCGCTATGCGATTTCCAATGCGAACCTGGTCGATGGCCCGCTCCAGCGCCTCTTTGGTGACCTTGATGAGTTTCCGTTTCCGGGAATCGATCTTCCCCACAGGGACGGTAACGGCATGATCACCGAAAAAACCCCGGTACCTGACTCCAAAGTCGATGCTGACGATATCTCCCTCCCGTAGAATTACCTTTTGCGAGGGAATACCGTGAACAACCTCCTCATTGATCGATATACACAAACTTGCCGGAAAGCCGCGATATCCCAGAAAGGCCGGCTCTCCTCCTGCGTCCCGACACTGTTCCTCAGCCCATTTATCCAGCTGCAGTGTCGTCAGCCCCGGTTTAATCCTGTCGCTGAGCATGGATAACACCCCAGCGACAATCTGGTTGGCCCGGTGCATGAGACGCAGCTCTTCGGCGCTCTTTACGGTAATCGCCTTTTCCTGAGCAACCTTTATCACGGCCTGCAGCTGTTAGCGGCGCCCCTTGATCCGACCTGCTTTCAGGAAACCTTCATAGTTTCTCATCACCAGATGGGACTCGATCTGCGAAATGGTATCGATCGCCACGCCCACAACAATGAGCAGAGCCGTGCCGCCGAAGTAAAAAGGCACGTTGAACTTGTTGACGAGAATGGTCGGCATGACGCAGACTGCGCTCAGGTAGATCGCTCCCACCACGGTTAGACGGGTGAGCACCTTGTCGATGAAGTCGGAAGTTCTCTTCCCCGGCCTGATTCCGGGGATAAAACCGCCGTTTTTCTTCAGATTCTCGGCAACATCAACCGGATTAAAGGTGACCGCCGTATAGAAAAAACAGAAAAATACTATAAAACCCACATAGATGAGATAGTAAAGCAAGGTACCGGGAGCAAGCATCGCCGTCACCTGCTGCACCCAATCCACCTTGACAAAGCCGCCGATGGTTGCGGGAAACATCATGATGGAAGAGGCGAAAATCGGTGGAATTACACCGGAAATATTGATCTTCAGGGGCAAGTGCGACGACTGCCCTCCATAAACCTTTCTTCCAACCACCCTCTTGGCATACTGAATGGGAATGCGCCGCTGACAGGTCTCCATGAAGACGATAAAGGCGACAACCGCACCCATGACAACAGCCAGCAGGGGAATAAAGATAACAGCCAGTTCACCTGCTTTGACAAGTTGCAGGGTATTTCCCACTGCCGCAGGACCCCGGGCGACGATACCGGCAAAAATGATCAGAGAAATGCCGTTGCCGATACCCCGTTCGGTCATCTGCTCACCAAGCCACATGATAAAGGCCGTCCCCGAGGTCAGGGTGAGCATGGTCAGCAGCTTGAACTGGATTCCCGGATTGAGGACAATCGCCTCACCGCCGGGCCCGGCCATTCCCTGCAGCCCCACGCTGATGAACAAACCCTGAATAAGGGAAAGGCCGATGGTGCCGTATCGGGTATACTGGGTGATCTTTCTTCTGCCCGCCTCACCCTCTTTCTTGAGGACCTCAAGCTGGGGAATGACCACCGTCAGCAGTTGAATGATAATCGAGGCGCTGATATAGGGCATAATGCCGAGGGCGAAGATGGAAAAATTTTTCAGGGCCCCGCCGGAGAACATGTTGAACATGCCGAAAAGGGTCCCGGCATTCTTCTCAAAAAATGCCGCCAGCGCCTCGCCGTTGATGCCGGGGGTGGGGATCTGCACCCCCATTCTGTATACCGCGAGCATGAGAAGGGTGAAGACTATCCTTCTCCGTAACTCAGGAATGTTTGCCGCTCTGGCCAGGCCGCTCATCGATGTTATTCCTTTACGCTGCCGCCCGCAGCGGTGATTTTCTCGGCCGCGGATTTGCTGATTTTGTCGACATCCAGGGTAAGCGGTTTGGTAATCTCACCGTTGGCGAGCACCTTGATCAACTCATCTTTCCTGATCCTGAATCCCGCCTCCTGCAGAGCTTTTCTGTCTACAACCGTCCCCTCGGCAAAACGATCAAGATCGGAGAGTGAGACGATAACATATTTTTTCTTGAAAATATTGGTGAAACCACGTTTGGGCAGGCGCCGCTGCAAGGGCATCTGGCCTCCCTCGAATCCGGGTTTGACGCTGTATCCGGATCTGGATTTGGCCCCCTTGTGACCTCGGGTAGCCGTGCGTCCGCGGCCACTTCCCTGGCCGCGCCCCACCCTTTGTCTGTTCCGTCGAGATCCCTTGTTGGGTGAAAGAGTATTGAGGGTTAGCATTTTAATTCTCCTCTATCCGGACAAGATGCTGGACCTTGGCATACATGCCCCGCATCTCCGGTGTATCTTTTCTGACAACTCGCTTCCCCACCTTGGTCAGCCCCATTCCCCTCAAGGTGGCACGAATTTTAGCGGTGCTGCCGATGGGGCTCTTTTTCAGAATAAATGTCACTGTCTCTGCCATGTTAGTACCGATTTTTCAGCTCCGGACCATGGTCCATTGGCGGCACATACCCATTTCCCGGAAAAAAACGGTGTGCCCTGCAGCCCGAACGAATCACCCTGTCTCAGGCTACGATCTCCTCCACGCGCAGACCGCGTAATTTGGCGATCTGTTCTTTACTGCGCAAACTCCGCAGCCCGTTCAAAGTGGCCTTGACAAGATTATGCGGGTTGTTGGAACCCAGGCATTTCGTCAGGATGTTTTGAACTCCGGCGGCTTCCAGCACGGCGCGGACAGCACCACCGGCAATCACTCCGGTTCCGTCTGAGGCCGGCTTCAGGATAACATTGCCGGAATTGAACTTACCGTAGACTTCATGGGGAATCGAACTCTCGGTGAGGGCGACCTTGCTCATATCCTTCTTGGCCCGCTCCACGCCCTTGCGGATCGCCTCCGGCACCTGGTTGGCCTTGCCGAGACCATATCCAACCTTACCCTTGCCGTCACCCACCACTACAATGGCGCTGAAGCTGAACCTGCGTCCACCCTTCACCACCTTGGCGACACGATTGATGTACACTATTTTCTCGATAAGATCGTCAGGGCCACTCTCTCGTCCCCGTTTAAAATCAGCCACGAATCACTCCGTTATTCTTCTGGTTAGCCGTCTGTCGACAATTTCCTCTGTTATTTGCGCACGGATTAAAAGAGAAGTCCGCCTTTGCGTGCTCCTTCAGACAACGCCTTGACACGTCCGTGGTACACATATCCACCACGATCAAAAACCACCTTTTCGATACCCGCCTCCTTTGCCCGGCGGGCCAGCGCTTCTCCCACAAGTGCGGCCAGGTTGCTCTTGCCCTTAACCTCACCCGGAGAAAACTGCCGATCTTTGGTGGACATGGAAGCCAGGGTCACCATATTGGCGTCATCGATAATCTGGGCGTAAATATGACGATTTGATTTGAACACTCGCAATCTGGGTTTTTCGGCTGTACCGAAAATCTTTTTCCGGATACTACGTATCCTCTTTTTGCGGGCAACAACTTTCTTAGCGGTTTTAGCCATGTCGAAATACCATCTTGCATTAAATATTAACCGGTGGCAGCAGCAGCCTTACCGACCTTACGGACGATATGCTCATCTTCGTAGCGAATTCCCTTGCCCTTGTACGGTTCCGGCTTCCTGATGGCCCGTATCTTTGCACTGACAAGTCCCACCAGCTCCTTATCGATACCGCTGATGGTAATGACGTTGTTCTTGTCGACGTCGGCAGTGATCCCCTCCGGCAGGGCAAATTCAACCGGGTTGGAGTAACCGACATTGAGCGTCAGGGTTTTGCCGGATATGTTGGCCCGATAGCCGATTCCTTCAACAATGAGTTTTTTGCTGAATCCCTTGTCAACGCCTTCCACCATATTGTTGAGCAGTGATCTCGTCATGCCCCAGAAGGCTAGAATCCGTTTGCTGCCGCCCCGGGGCCGACAGAGCAAGGTATCATTTTCCTGGATAATATCAATTTCAGGCCGGGTATCCATCTCCAGCTTCCCCTTGGGACCGGAGACCTCTACCCTGTTATCCTTGATGGCAACCTTGACCCCCTGGGGAATCACCACCGGTTGTTTACCAATTCTCGACATAAGTATTCTCCTTTCAAGGTGGCGGCGCTACCATACCGTGCAAAGAATCTCACCACCGACGTTCTGCTTTCTGGCCTGCCTATCGGTCATGATCCCTTTCGAGGTGGAAAGAATCACCGTGCCGAGCCCACTGAGCACCCTGGGAATATCCGCAGCCCTGGTATATTTTCTCAACCCCGGCTTGCTTACCCTTTGGATCTTGGTGATGACCTGTTCGTTGTCCGGGCCATATTTTAAATTGATAATCAGAGTTCCCTGGGGACCATCGTCGGTGATGCTGTAATCGGTGATGTAGCCTTCGCTTTTTAAAACCTTGGCCACCCCCACCTTGAGCTTTGACAGCGGCATCTCCACGGAATCGAATTGCGCCATCACGCCGTTTCTGATTCGAGTCAGCATATCCGCTAGAGGATCGTTCATTGACATGAGATACACCCAATGTTGATAATTATCTGATAATGGAAGAAATAAAATTTCACGGTACCGTTATCCGACAACGGATGCTACCAGCTTGACTTGGTGATACCGGTAATCTGCCCTTTGGAAGCCAAAGAGCGAAAGCAGAGCCTGCATATGCCGAATTTCCTCATATATCCGCGCGGACGACCACAGAGGTTACAGCGATTGTACTCCCGAACCGAAAATTTCTGTTTTCTCTTAGCTTTTGCTATCAGCGACTTCTTTGCCACAACATTCTCCTCTTCCCCGGGATAGGGTTGCATCCCGGGCTGCTGTTATCGTTTCTTAAACGGCATACCCATGGATTTCAACAACGCCCGCCCTTCATCATCCGTTGTCGCCGACGTGACAATGGTAATATTCAGACCACGTATTTTGTCGATTTTATCATAGTTGATTTCGGGAAAGATGATCTGCTCGGCAAGGCCCAGCGAGTAATTTCCCCGGCCATCGAAACCCTTGGGTTTTACGCCACGGAAGTCACGCACCCGCGGCAGGGCGATATTGACAAGTTTACTGAAAAAATCATACATACGCTCACGACGCAGCGTCACCCGGCAGCCGATGGGCATACCCTCGCGCAGCTTAAAGCCGGCAATGGATTTCTTTGCCCGTGTAACAACCGCTTTCTGACCAGCAATGAGGGTCAGGTCTTCCACGGCCTTTTCAATGACCTTGGGATTCTGTACCGCTTCGCCAAGCCCCATGTTAAGGATGATTTTCTTGATTTCCGGTACCTGCATGACGTTCTTGTACTGAAATTCTTCCAGCAGTTGAGGAACGCAGGTTTGCCGATAATGATCTTTCAATGTCGCCATTTTTTCCACACCACTTAGGGAATTGATGCCTCGCAATCCCTTCTATTATTTTTTCTGAGTCTCGATTGTTGCGGCACAGTTTTTACATACCCGCACCTTGGTTCCATCCTCCAGGAACTTTTTGCCGATGCGCACCGTCTTGGTACACTCCGGGCAGATCAGCATGAGGTTGGAAATATGAATCGGTGCCTCGCGGTCGATGATTTGCCCCTGCTGGTTTTCGCCGGTGGGTTTCATGTGCCGCTTGATCATGTTGATCCGTTCAACGGTGGCCCTGTTTTTGGCCCGATGAATTTTCAGGATCTTGCCCACCCGGCCCTTATCCTTGCCGGCGATTACTTCAACCTGATCGTTGACTCTCAGGCTTGTCGTTCCTCGACGCATTGTTGTGGTCCTCTTTTTCTACTGACTGATCGGGATAGGTGAAAGTTAGAGCACTTCCGGAGCCAGGGAGATAATTTTCATGAAACCAAGTGAACGCAGCTCACGGGCAACCGGTCCGAAAATACGGGTGCCGATCGGCTCACCATTGGTCGCCAGGAGTACGGCGGCGTTCTCATCAAAGCGCACCGTGGTGTCCTCAGGCCGTCTCAGTTCCTTTTTGGTCCGCACGACCACGGCATTGAGTACTTCTCCCTTTTTTACCTTGGCCTGGGGAATCGCCTCCTTCACCGTAACGACGATGACATCGCCGATGCCTGCATACCGTCTTTTGGTTCCTCCAAGCACCCGGATACAGAGCACTTTCCTGGCCCCCGAATTATCGGCGACGGTAAGCATGCTTTCTGTTTGAATCATGATTTCACCTGCTTAAACTGAGAATATACCTACACGGCCCGTTCGATAATTGATCTGACCCGCCATCGCTTGGTCTTGCTCAAGGGTCTGCACTCCTCGATCTTGACGATATCGCCGATCCGGCATTCATTCTTCGGGTCATGGGCCATATACTTTATATGACGACGGATATACTTGCCATAGAGTTTATGCCGAACAAGACGCTCAACCATGACGACAACACTTTTATCCATCTTGTTGCTGATAACCGCTCCCTGCCGGGTCTTGCGTGTGGCTTTCTTTTCACTCATTGTGCTTTACGATATATGTTGTATGCAGTCATGAAGGCTTTAGGCCTGTTCATTGATAACAGTTTTAATTCGAGCGATATCCCGGCGTAACTGCCGAAGCCTCGCCGGATTTTCGATCTGGCGGATGGAGTGCTGGAATTTCAGCTTGAAGAGATCTTCCCGCAGGTCGGTCTCCTTCTTCAGCAAGTCTTCCCTGCTCATCTCCCTGAGTTCTTTGGCTTTCATAACGTTTTACTCCTCGTCACAACCTTGGTGGCAAACGGCAGTTTATGGCTGGCCAGTTTCAGGGCTTCCACCGCGAGATCCTCGGGAATCCCGGCCAGTTCATAGAGGATCTTGCCCGGCTTGACTATGGCCACCCAATATTCCGGGCTTCCCTTCCCCTTACCCATTCTGGTTTCCGCGGGTTTTTTGGTGATGGGCTTATCGGGGAAAATGCGGATCCACATTTTCCCTCCGCGCTTGATCTTTCTGTTGATGGTCACACGGGCCGATTCAATGTGCTGGGAGGACATCCTGCCGCATTCGACCGCTTTGAGCGCATAATCACCGAAGCTGATGCGGGACCCCCGATAGGCCTTACCTTTCATCCTGCCCTTGTGCTGCTTTCTGTGTTTTACCTTTCGTGGACTCAGCATTGTTTTCCCTTACTGGTTAACAGGCGAAATAAAGTAATCTTGATGGTGATGCAAAATCACGGGTCATCTGCTCACCCGGCAAATTCCATTTCGGATTCGCTTAAAACTTCACCCTTGAAAATCCAGACCTTGACTCCGATGATTCCATAGGTGGTCTTGGCTTCGGCAGTACCGTAATCGATATCGGCGCGCAGGGTATGTAACGGTACTCTGCCCTCCTTGAACCATTCACACCGGGACATTTCAGCCCCTCCCAGCCGGCCGGCACAGGAAATCTTGATTCCCTTCACCCCGAAACGCTGGGCCGTATTGATGGACTTTTTCATGGCCCGGCGGAAGGCGATACGCCTCTCAAGCTGCATGGCGATATTCTCCGCAACCAGCTGGGCATCGGCCTCGGGACGACGAATTTCCTGAATATCAATCAGGCATTGCCGATGAAATTTCTGCTCAAGGTCTTTTTTCAGGGCCTCGATCTCGGCGCCTTTTTTGCCGATCACAATGCCCGGGCGGGCGGTGTACAGCTTGATCCTGACGGCCTCGCCGGTACGCTCGATAACAATGCGGGATATCCCGGCATGATAAAGACGTTTTTTCAAATAACTGCGAATTTCCTGATCTTCGATCAGATTCGCTCCGTATTCCTTATCCGCGTACCAGACAGAATCCCAGGTACGGGTGATATTCAATCGCAAACCGATTGGATTAACCTTCTGCCCCAACGTCTTCCTCCGTTTCTTAAATTAGGTCTCTATCCTGAGTTTTCCTGTGCGGAAAGCCCCGTGCTCTTGATTCGCCTCTGATTATGCCTCGTCGACGATCACCGTCACATGACTGGTCCGCTTGAGAATGCGGGTTGCCCGGCCCATGGCCCGTGGTCGAAACCGTTTGAGCATCGGCCCGCCGTCGATCATGATCTTTTTGATATACAGCGTATCAAGATCGATGGTTTCGGTCTGCCCGGCGTTGGCAACAGCGGATTCAATAATCTTGCGAATGAGTCCGGCCCCCTTTTTCGGCATGAACTTAAGGGTGGTAATGGCCTGTTCCACATTCATACCACGAACAATATCGGCAATGAGCCGTGCTTTCTGGGGGGAAATACGCAAATATCGTGCTCTAGCCCTGATTTCCATATCAATCCGTCTCTTAGTGTAACACGCCGCTTTCCGCCATGCCCCGCGAATTGAAACCGCTCACGAATCCGAAAGCTGCCGCACGGATAATCGCAGGTCTGGTTCCCGGCGCTGTTGTTGTGCTATTGCTGCTTGATACCGTACTATTACCTTGACCTTTTTTTATCGGAGGCATGGCCGTAATAGGTCCGAGTCGGAGAAAACTCTCCCAGCTTGTGGCCCACCATGTTCTCGGTGACATAGACCGGAATAAACTTTCTGCCGTTATGAACGGCAAAGGTAAAGCCTACCATCTCCGGAATGATATCCGATCTTCTCGACCAGGTCTTGATAACCTTGCGGGAGCCGCTTTCCTCGGCACGCCGGATCTTCTTTAAAAGATGATCATCAACAAAGGGACCTTTCTTAACTGATCTTCCCATATTTTCTCTCCAATCTTACTTCTTGCGACGTTTGATAATATCCTTATCAGAGGCCTTGCGACGCCGGGTTTTGAAACCCTTGGTCGGAACACCCCAGGGGGTACAGGGATGCCTGCCGCCCGAGCTCTTGCCTTCACCGCCGCCCATGGGATGATCAATGGGATTCATGGCAACACCCCTAACCTTGGGTCGTCTGCCCAGCCAACGTTTACGGCCTGCTTTGCCGAGTTTGCGGGAATCATGTTCGGCGTTACCGATCTGGCCGATACTTGCTCTGCAGCGCCGGTTGAATTTCCTCACCTCACCGGAAGGTAATTTAACCAGCACGTAATCTCCCTCTTTGGCCATAAGCTGGGCCGAGGCACCTGCACTGCGCACCATCTGGGCGCCCTTGCCGATTTTCATCTCCACATTGTGGATAATCGTCCCCAGGGGAATATGCGACATGGGCAGACAGTTGCCGATTTTTATATCCACAGATTCACCGGCCATAACGGTATCTCCCACCTCGATACCGGCAGGCGCCAGGATATAGCGTTTTTCACCGTCAAGATAACTTAACAGGGCAATGTTGGCCGAACGATTGGGATCATACTCAATGGCGACAACCTTGGCGGCAATACCCTCCTTGTCGCGTTTCCAATCAATGACCCGCAGTTTCCGTTTATGACCTCCACCCCTGTGCCTGCAGGTGATCCTGCCGTAGGAATTTCTGCCGCCGGTGGACTTGAGGGGACGCAACAGGCTCTTTTCCGGTTTTTTGGTCGCAAGCCCGTCCTGTTTGACCGATACGTGATGCCTCTTTCCGGGTGAAGTGGGTTTATGGGTTCGTATTGCCATCGATACACCTTTCTCTCTTTGCCGGTTAGTCTCTCAAAATTCTCTTGCTAAAAGCGAAAGAAGGAATTCCTTACAGTTCGTCAAGAAAATTAATTTCACCCTCGGACAAGGTAATGTACGCCTTTTTCACGTCACTGGTGGTGCCGAAGGATCGCAGACCGACCCGCTTCTTTTTCCCCCTGATCTTGACGGTGTTGACACTTTTGACCTTGACTGCAAAGAGTTTTTCAACAGCTGTTTTGATCTGAAATTTATTGGCAGCAGGATTGACGTTAAGCACGACGGTCCCGTTCATTTCCTGCAGGAGGTTACTCTTTTCCGTCAAACAGGGTCCTTTGATCACATCGTAGATACTTTTCATGCCAGAAGCCTCTTTTCCAGGAGCTCGATGGAGCTTTTGTCAACGAGCAGCTTTGAATATTTGAGTATGTCGAAGACATTGAGCCCTTCACCGGGTAACACTTTGAATCCAACAACGTTGCGCGCGGATTTGGTTACATTGACATTGTCTTTACCGGTAACCACCAGACAGTTGTCCATCTCAAGACGGTTCATGATTTCCACGAACTTCTTGGTCTTGATCTCATCCATGCTCAGGGTATCGACAACAGTCAGATTGCCCTCGCCGAAGCGAGCGGAGAGGGCCATGCGCAATCCAAGCTTCCTCACCTTTTTCGGAAGCTTGTAACTGTAATCCCGGGGTTTCGGCCCAAAGGCAACCCCACCGCTTCGCCAGATGGGCGACTTTTTACTGCCGGCCCTGGCCTGCCCCGTTCCCTTCTGACGATAGGGTTTTGCTCCGCTTCCCTTGACATCGCTGCGGGACTTGGTGCATGCGGTGCCCTGGCGGCGATTCGCCAACTGATTCCTGACAATATCATGAAGAACGTGGGCCTTGACCTCTACTCCGAACAACCGGTCGTCGAGTTCCAGTTCCTCAACGACCTCGTTGTGTATATTTTTGACATTACAGACTGCCATTTTCCCTACTCCTCGTCGGTCTCATACAAGTTTTGCAAATCCGCAATGGAAGCTTGTAGAGATGATCCGTTACTTGTCGATGGTATATATTTGTATGATCCCGTTCTTGGCCCCCGGTATCGCTCCCTTGATCAGAACCAGGTTTTCCTCTTCACGAACATCGATGACGGAGAGATTCTTGACGGTGACCCGCTGATTCCCCATATGCCCCGGAAGCTTCTTGCCCTTCACAACCCGAGCGGGCCAGGCGCTGCAACCGATGGAGCCCGGCGCCCGATGGAACATGGAGCCGTGGGTGGCGCGTCCGCCGCGGAAACCGTGTCTCTTCACGACTCCCTGGAAACCTCGTCCCTTGGAGGTGCCGCTGACGTGGATCTTGTCACCCTTTTTCAGCAAATCACCCACGCCGATGCGTTGACCCACCTCATAGTTATCGGGATCATCCACCCTGAACTCTTTCATGTGATAGAATCCCACACCACCCGAACGCTTGACATGGCCGGCCTGCACCATGTTGAGATGAGAGGGTTTCTTCTCCTGAAAACCGATCTGGACGGCATTATAACCATCTGTTTTAACGGTCTTTTTCTGCAACACGGTACAGGGCCCGGCCTCAACGACCGTGACCGGGACGGAACGACCATGTTCGTTGTACAACCTGGTCATTCCGATTTTTCTACCTAATATTCCTTTCGTCTTTGGCATTGCACTGTCCTGTTGACCACAATCTCATTCCGCAACAAGGATGTTTCAGGAGGGATGAGATATTTTCTCAGTATGTTTGGTCGGATTTCGTCCTAGGGAAGTTTGATTTCAACATTCACCCCGGCGGAAAGCTCAAGCTTCATGAGGGAGTCGATGGTCTGCTGGGTCGGCTCCATGATATCGAGCAACCTCCTGTGGGTGCGCATTTCAAATTGTTCCCGTGACTTTTTGTCCACATGCGGCGAGCGCAGTACGCAAAACTTGTTTTTTGTTGTCGGCAACGGAATGGGGCCGACAATCGTCGCCCCGGTGCGTCGGGCGATATCTACAATCTCACGGGTGGACTGATCGATGAGTTTATGATCATATCCTTTCAGCTTGATGCGGATCTTGTCTGTTGAAATCATTGTCTCCCCTACTCGATTATCTCGCTGACAACTCCGGCGCCCACCGTGCGGCCGCCCTCGCGGATGGCAAATCGCAGACCCTCTTCCATGGCGATGGGGGTGATCAGCTCAGCCTCGATGTGGACGTTGTCGCCGGGCATGACCATCTCTACATCACCGGTCAGGGTTACAACACCGGTCACATCGGTGGTGCGGAAGTAAAACTGCGGACGGTAGCCGTTGAAAAACGGCGTGTGCCGGCCACCCTCTTCCTTGGTCAGAATATAGGCCTCGGCCTTGAACTTCACATGCGGGGTGATGGAACCGGGGGCGGCAAGCACCTGACCGCGCTCGATCTCCTCCCGCTTGATTCCACGCAGAAGCGCACCGATATTGTCTCCGGCCTGCCCCTCGTCCAAAATCTTCCGGAACATCTCAACACCGGTTACCGTGGTCTTCTGGGTCTCGCGGATACCGACTATCTCTACCTCCTCGCCGACACGGATGATTCCGCGCTCAACACGGCCGGTGGCAACCGTTCCGCGCCCGGAAATGGAAAATACGTCTTCCACCGGCATCAGGAAGGGCTTGTCGATCTCCCGCTCGGGCTCGGGTACGTAGGAGTCGATGGCATCCATCAGCTCCCAGATGCACTTGGATTTCTCCGGGTCTTCAGGATTCTCCAGCGCCTCAAGGGCAGATCCCTTGATTATGGGAATCTCGTCACCGGGAAACTCGTAGTCGTCAAGCAGTTCCCGAAGCTCCATCTCCACAAGCTCCAGAAGCTCCTCGTCATCCACCATGTCGCACTTGTTGAGAAAAACGACCATGGCAGGTACACCGACCTGACGGGCAAGAAGAATATGCTCGCGAGTCTGCGGCATGGCGCCGTCATCGGCGCCGACAACCAGAATCGCGCCATCCATCTGCGCCGCGCCGGTGATCATGTTCTTGATGTAGTCGGCATGACCCGGACAGTCCACATGCGCGTAGTGGCGCTTGTCGGTCTCATACTCCACATGGGCGGTGGCGATGGTGATGCCGCGCTCCTTTTCCTCGGGTGCCTTATCGATGGAATCAAACGCGGCAAACTCCGCCTGCCCCTTGGTGGACAAAACGTTGGTGATTGCTGCCGTCAGCGTTGTTTTCCCATGGTCAATATGCCCAATCGTTCCCACGTTGACATGCGGTTTTGTTCGCTCAAATTTTTCCTTTGCCATCAGCACACCTCTTTCATTGTGTAAGTTCTTGAAGTTCTTAAAGTCTATAAAGATTCGCCTCGCATGTCAGGCTCCCTTATAGACTTTATAAACTTCAGGACACGCGATAATAAACGGTTACAAAACTCCTCGTATTTTACGGATGATTTCCTCGGCCTGCCGCGGTTCGACTTCGGCAAAATCCCTAAACTGCATGGTGAACGTCGCCCTGCCCTGGGTGGCGGACCTGAGCTCGGTGGAATATCCGAACATTCTACCCAGGGGGGTCAACGCCTTGATCGTCTGCCCTCCCCGCTCACTCTCAACACCGATGATTTTCGCCTGTTTGGAGTTGAGGTCATTGATTACTTCCCCCAGGTATTCCTCAGGTGTTATCACCTCCAGCTCCATGATCGGTTCCAGCAGAACCGGCTCGCCGCGGGCGGCCGCTTTCCGACAGGCCATGGCCGCAGCGACACCGAAGGCCATTTCGGTGGAGTCTTCCTCGTGATAGGATCCGCCGGTTACCCTGGCCGTTACATCGGTCATGGGATAGCCGATCAGAGGTCCGGAATCAAGTGTATCCCGGACTCCCTTTTCAATGGCCTTGAGGAATGGAGCCGGGATAACCTCCTCACTGACGCTAAATTCAAAAGAAACCCCGCTTCCCCGGGGAGCGGGTTCCAGGGATAACTCAACATGGCCGTACTGGGCCTTACCGCTTCCCTGATGTTCAAAACGACCTTCCGCCGTTGCCGCCACCGTCAGGGTCTCCTTGTAGGAAACCTGCGGCTTGCCGATGTTGGCGGCCACTTTAAACTCTTTGATCAGCCTGTCAACAATAATCTCCAGGTGGAGTTCTCCCATGCCGGAAATTATGGTCTGGCCGGTATCCTCGTTGGTGGTGATCCTGAAACTCGGATCCTCAGCCTCTATCTTGGCCAGACTCTGAGCCAGTTTTTCCTCATCGGCTTTGCTTTTCGCCTCAATGGCTATGCCGATAACCGGCTCGGGGAACTGCATGGTTTCCAGGCGGATAAATTCGCCACCGGCACACAGGGTATCCCCGGTTGTGCTGAATTTCAGACCGACAACGCCGCCGATATCCCCGGCAACGATTTCCTGCACCTCCTCCCGCTTGTTGGCGTGCAGTTTTAACAATTTTGATATCTTTTCCTTTTTCCGCTTTACCGGGTTGAAGACCTTGTCCCCGACCCTGAGCGCCCCGGAATAGACACGGATAAAGGCCAGGCTGCCCACATAGGCGTCCGCCTGGATCTTGAAAATAAGACCGCAGAACTTCTCCCTGGGATCAGCCTTGCAGAGTACGATTCCCTCGTCCTTCCCCGTTCCTTCGACGGCGGGAATATCAAGGGGCGACGGCAGGTAGTCCACCACCGCGTCCAGCAGCAGCTGCACTCCCTTGTTTTTGAAGGCGCTCCCGCAAAAAACCGGAACCAACTCCAGCTCCAGACAGGCCTTACGTAAGGCGGGACGCAGCTCTTCAGCTGTAATGATTTGATCGTTGAGGTAGTTTTCCATGATCTCCTCATCGAAGTCGGCCAACTTCTCGAGGAGATTCATCCTGGCGGCCGTTGATTCTTCTATTAAATCGTCGGGTATGTCTTGTCGCTCCACCTTGAGTCCCTGGCTCTCCTCGTCGAAAACCAGGTACTTCATGTCGACCAGATCAATGATGCCGGAAAAGGCATCCTCATTGCCGACAGGCAAAGCCATCACTATCGGATTCGCGCCGAGCCGCTCTTCGATCTCCCTGACACATCCGGAGAAATCGGCTCCCAGGCGGTCCATCTTGTTGACAAAGGCGATACGCGGAATGCCGTATCTGTCGGCCTGACGCCAGACGGTTTCAGACTGCGGCTCCACGCCGCCCACGGCACAGAAAATGGCTATGACGCCATCCAGCACCCGCAGGCATCTCTCCACCTCTACGGTGAAGTCGACATGCCCCGGAGTGTCGATGATGTTGATCCGACAGTCTCTCCAGCGGCAGGTCGTTGCAGCGGAGGTAATGGTAATCCCCCGCTCCTGTTCCTGCTCCATCCAGTCCATGACCGCGGTGCCGTCATGGACCTCGCCGATCTTATGGGATCGGCCGGTATAATACAGAATCCGCTCGGTCGTGGTTGTCTTGCCTGCATCGATATGGGCCATAATGCCGATATTGCGCAGATTGCTCAGCGATGCACCAGCCACGTCCCTGTCCCGTCTTCCGTATTAACATTCGTTTTGAAAATATTTCCTTGCGGACCCCCGGACCTGCCGGCCAGGCTACCGGGTGCTCCCTCAGGCGGGCGTTGCCGCTACAAAACGCCTGAGGTCACAAGCTGCAAACCCCGCATGCTTGGAGGCCATATTTTTAATTACCACCGATAATGGGCAAAGGCCTTATTGGCCTCGGCCATGCGATGGGTATCCTCACGCTTTTTCACGGCCGCGCCCCGCTTATTAAAGGCATCCAGCAACTCGCCGGCCAGTTTTTCAGCCATGGACTTGCCGGAGCGCCCCTTGGCCATGCCGATGATCCAACGGATCGCCAGGGCATTGCGTCGCTCGGGACGAACCTCGATGGGAACCTGATAGGTGGCGCCGCCGACGCGGCGAGACTTGACTTCCACCACCGGGCGGACATTCTCCATGGCGGTTTCAAAAACCGTCATCACCTCTTCGTCCTTGACCTTGCGGTCAATGATATCCAGAGCATCATAAAAAATCCGTCTGGCCGTCGACTTCTTCCCCCGCTCCATAAGACCGTTGATAAATTTCGACATTAACACGCTCTTATACTTGGGATCCGGGGCAATCTGCCTCTTCTCCACCACCTTCCGTCTCGGCATTTTTCGTACTCCAGAAGTATAACAGGTTACGGTTTATCCACTGCAACCGGCACAGATAAATTCTCTCTTGTTATTTCGGTCTCTTGGCCCCATACTTGGAACGGCCCTGCTTCCGGTCGCTGACTCCCAGGGTATCCAGGGTGCCGCGAACCACATGATAGCGCACACCGGGCAGGTCCTTGACCCTGCCTCCCCTGATCAGCACCACCGAGTGCTCCTGCAGATTATGCCCGATACCGGGAATATATGAGGTCACCTCGATACCGTTGGTCAATCGGACCCTTGCCACCTTACGAAGAGCGGAGTTCGGTTTTTTCGGAGTTGTGGTGTACACCCGGACACAAACTCCCCGTTTCTGCGGCGAAGCCTGTAATGCAGGCGTGTCGGAACGTTTGCTGATCTTTTTCCGTCCTTTTCTGATAAGCTGATTAATCGTCGGCATCTAGCGTTACTCCTTTCCAGTTTTCAGCCAGCTCTTCGTCCAGGCAAGTGATAGCGGCCCAAAAAAGACAAATTTTATATAAATAATGAAAATGTGTCAAGCAGAAAAACGATTATTGTTCCCGCCGTAAGCGGTAGCGGCTGAGTCCGGTACCAGCGGATATCAGGCGGCCCATTATGACATTCTCCTTCAATCCCAAAAGGTTATCAACTTTACCGGCAATGGCGGCATTGGTCAGCACCTTGGTAGTTTCCTGGAAGGAGGCCGCGGAAATAAAACTGTCGGTGGAAAGCGAGGCCTTGGTAATACCCAGGAGCAGAGGCTCGGCCGCCGCCGGTTTCAGACCCTCGGCCAGCAACCGGTCGTTCTCATCCCTGAACTTCCACCATTCAACCTGTTCACCCAGCATAAAGGTGGAGTCGCCGACATCGGTCACCTGGACGCGTCTCAGCATCTGCCTGACGATCACCTCGATATGCTTGTCATTGATCCGTACACCCTGGAGCCGGTATACCTCCTGGATTTCGTTGACCAGAAATTTGGCCAGCTCTTCCACGCCCAGGACGCGGAGGATATCGTTGGGCAGAATGGAGCCTTCCATCAACGGTTCCCCGGCCTTGACGTAATCACCCGCATGCACGGTGATGTGCTTTGCCTTGGGCAGCAGATATTCCTTGGGCTCGCCGGTTTCGGGGGTAACGATTACCCGGCGGCGGCCCTTGAGTTCCTTGCCGAAGGAAACCACCCCGTCGATTTCACTGATGATGGTCTGTTCCTTGGGTTTACGGACTTCAAACAACTCGGCGACACGCGGAAGACCACCGGTAATATCCTTGGTCTTGCGCGTTTCCCTGGGAATCTTGGCGATGATGGTACCCGGCTCGATTTTCTCGCCTTCCTCCACCGCGATAATGGAACCGACCGGTAGGTTGTAGCGGGCAGCCTGGTCGGAATTGGGCAGTCTCAGGGTTCGTCCGCGCTCATCCTTGATGGATATTCTGGGGTTCATATGCTTGGCGGAGGTGGTGTGGGTAATGACCTTGCTGGCCTTACCGGTGACCGGGTCCACCCTCTCCTGCATGGTGACTCCCTCTTCAATGTCACCATACTTGATGATGCCTCCCTGGGCGCTGACAATGGGCACGGAAAAGGCATCCCATTCGGCTATCAGCGTACCCGGTTCCACCTTCTGGTGATCCTTGACCAGCAACTGGGCTCCGTAATTGACCGGATAGCGTTCACGCTCCCGGTTCTCCTCATCCACAATGGATATCTCGGCGTTACGGTTCATGACGATATCAATGCCCTCGGCATTGGTAACCGTGTAGATATCCTTGAAGATAACGGTGCCACCCCGCTGGGAGCGAACTTCGGCCTGCTCCACCGAGCGGCTGGCGGTACCGCCGATGTGAAAGGTCCGCATGGTGAGCTGGGTACCGGGTTCACCAATGGACTGGGCGGCGATGATCCCCACGGCCTCACCGATGTTCACCATGTGCCCCCGACCCAGATCACGCCCGTAACACTTGGCGCAGAGTCCGCGCCGGGATTCGCAGGTGAGCGCTGAACGGATCCAGACCTGGTCGATACCGGCATCTTCAATGGCCTGAACCTTATCCTCGGTAATCTCCTCATCCGCCTCCACCAGCACCTCATCGGAATAGGGATCGACAATATCCTCAAGCGCCACCCGCCCGAGAATACGGTCGCCGATATGAACAATCACCTCGCCGCCTTCCACCAGCGGCTCGGCAAGCATCCCCTTGAGAGTGCCGCAGTCATCCTCCACAATCGTCGAATCCTGGGCCACATCCACCAGCCGCCGGGTCAGATACCCGGAGTTGGCTGTCTTCAAAGCGGTATCGGCAAGACCTTTGCGGGCGCCGTGGGTGGAGATGAAGTACTCGAGCACCGTCAACCCCTCCCGAAAATTCGCCTTGATCGGCGTCTCAATAATAGCTCCCGAGGGTTTGGCCATCAGGCCGCGCATCCCGGCAAGCTGGCGGATCTGGTCACGGCTACCCCTGGCGCCGGAATCCGCCATGATATAGACTGAGTTGAAGCTCTTGGTTTCCACGAGATTGTTATTCGAATCGCGGATGTAATCGACGCTCATCTCATCCATCATCTCTTCGGACACCTTATCCGTGGCCTTGGACCAGATATCAACCAGTTTGTTGTACTTTTCACCGTCGGTGATCAGGCCGTCGGAGTACTGTTCCTCGACATCGAGGACATCACGCTCGGCAGCCTCGACAATAGTCTCCTTGCCCACGGGAATTTTCATGTCATTGATGCAGATCGAAATGCCTCCCCTGGTGGCGTACTCATAGCCGAGATCCTTGAGCCGGTCGGCAAGAATGACCGTACTCTTGGTGCCGGCATACCGATAGACGTGATCGATGAGTTCGGAAAGCGCCTTTTTCGACAGTTCCCTGTTCACCAGATCAAAGGGCACGGAGTCCGGAAGCAGCTCGGCAACGATAATCCTGCCGATTGTGGTCTCCACCAGCTTGCCGTCCACCCGAACCTTGACGCCGGCCTGGAGATGCACCTGGTCGTAATCATAGGCAATACGAGCTTCCACAGGGCTACCGAAAACACTGCCCTCGCCCTTGACGTTGAGTCGCTGCCGGGTGATGTAGTAGAGCCCCAGGACGATATCCTGGGTGGGAACGATCACCGGACTGCCGTTGGCCGGGGAGAGAATATTGTTGGTGGACATCATCAGCACCCGCGATTCCAGCTGGGCTTCCACCGAAAGGGGTACATGCACGGCCATCTGGTCACCGTCGAAATCGGCATTGAAGGCCACACAGACCAGGGGATGAAGCCGGATGGCCTTGCCCTCGATGAGGACGACCTCGAAGGCCTGCATGCCCAGACGGTGCAGAGTTGGTGCCCGGTTGAGGATAACCGGATACTCGCGGACAATATCATCAAGGACGTCCCAAACCTCCTTGGCACCCTTTTCGACCATCTTACGGGCGCTTTTGATGGTGGTGACCGCACCCATGAACTCAAGCCGGTTGTAGATAAAGGGCTTAAACAGCTCCAGGGCCATCTTTTTGGGCAGACCGCACTGGTGCAGCCGCAGGCTCGGACCCACCACAATAACGGAACGGCCGGAATAATCGACCCGCTTGCCGAGCAGGTTCTGGCGG
>Ga0256914_1001351_pt1 | contig 22452 bp, 19 predicted proteins | sample HulkmetaG_FD_191571 | JGI IMG/M metagenome (GOLD analysis project Ga0256914, IMG submission 191571) | Hydrothermal chimney microbial communities from Main Endeavour vent field at the Juan de Fuca Ridge, Pacific Ocean - Hulk | ecosystem: Environmental > Aquatic > Marine > Hydrothermal vents ... | reverse complement strand
GACACTGGTTTGCCCTTGGGCGTCAAAAGCCAGCACCGCGTAGGGGGTAACCCGTCCGCCGGGGACCTCCATCCCAGGCGAGCCCGCGGGCATGCCCGGCACGGCCAACCCTACCACGCCGTCCGGCCGCTCCGTGAGCAGGCGTTGCACTTCGGCCGCGGGCACATGGCCCTCGATGATGTAGCCGTCCACAACCGCGGTGTGACACGACCAAGCCAGCCGCGGCACCCCTTGCGCTCGCTTCATCTCGGCCATGTCGGCCACGGGCTTCTCTTCGACAATAAAGCCGGCTCGGCGCATGTGCTCCGCCCAGCCCACACAACAGCCGCAGGTCGGCGATTTGTACATCACCACCGTTGGGGCCTCGGTCATCAAAGTGGAAGATTCGGCTGGGGCTTCGCGGGCTCGGGCCAACCAGGCCACCGCGACCAACGCCACGGCCCCAACAACCAAGGCCAACCACCCAACCCGTCGCTTCATCATGCCGTCCTCCCGTTACGAGGTTCGCCCTCATTATCCCCGAGGCCCGGGAAGGACGGCATGGGCCATTTGGCGGATTTCCGCGCCGGGTCAAGCCTCGAGCACCGCGTGCAAAGGCAGCGCGGCCTCCAAGTAGGGGCACAAGTCACGACCGCAGGGCCCCCAAGCGGGCGGCGTGGGCAAACGGCGCGCGTCGATCCGCACCCGGTGCAAGTCGGCCCGGTCGGCCAGTTCCGGATAGGCCACGGCCACGTCTTGATCGGGTCGCAACAGGGGGAAGCGTCCCGTGCGGCCGAGGCGGTCAGGGGCGTAAGCGCCCGATTCTTGCGCGCTGCGCCACGCGGCCGCGGGCACGGGCAACCACAAGCGAAAATCTTGAGCCACATGCAGGGCTCGGGCCAGCAGATGCCGGGCGACTTGGCTTTTATCCCACAAGGGCCAGGCTTCTTCACGGCCATCCGCGTAGAGCAAGCGCACCCGATTGGTGCCCACGGCAAAACCCGCGTCGCGAGCCGTGATATCGTTGACGGCCAGCAGGTCCAAGCCTTTGGCCTGCAATTTGGCCCGCACCGTGGCTGGGTCAGGATGACTTTCGGCCGCGAAGCCCACCACCACCCGGGGGCGACCGTGCTCGCGTCGATACGCGGCCACGGCCTGCAAAATGTCGGGATTACGAACCAAGGTCAGCGTGCGCCGGGCCGCGGTCTTTTTGATCTTGTGTCGGGCCGTGCGCGCGGGGCGATAGTCCGCCACAGCCGCCACTTTGAAGAGGAAATCGGCCTGGGGCACCTGTGCCAGCACCGCGTCGCGCATTTGGCGGGCACTTTCCACCGCGATTCGCTGCGCGGCGTAGGGCGTAGGCAGCGCGGTGGGGCCGCTGATCAACACCACCTCTGCGCCGGCGTCCAGCGCGGCTTGGGCCACCGCGTAGCCTTGTCGTCCAGTCGAGCGGTTGGTCAGCACCCGCACCGGGTCCAACGCCTCCCAGGTCGGGCCGGCGGTGACCAACACCCGCTGCCCCCGCAAAGGCCCATCGCGCTGCGCGAACATCCAGCGCAAGTGCGCCAGCACCTGCTCGGGCTCGACCATGCGGCCTTTGGCCACCAAGCCCGAAGCCAAATGCCCTTCCACCGGCCCCAAGAACACCGCGCCGCGCGCGCGCAGGCGTGCCACGTTGTCCTGCGTAGCCGGGTGCTCCCACATGCCCGCGTCCATGGCGGGCACCAGCACCAAGGGGGTATCGGGCCGCAAGGCCAACGCGGCCAACGCGATGAGACCATCGGCCCGGCCATGGGCCAGCCGGGCCAGGGTATCCGCGGTCGCGGGCATGATCACCAAGGCGTCGGCCTGCCGAGCCAGGTCCACATGCAGAATGTGCCCTTGCGGGCCCCACAGGTCCGCGTCGGTATACGCGGGCTGGCCCGTTAGCGCGCGAAAGGTCAGCGGGGTGACGAAACGGGTTGCGGCCGGGCTCAGCAGCGCGGTGACCTGCGCGCCGGCTTGAGTGAGTTTTGAGGCCAGCGCCGCGGCCTTGAACGCGGCCACCGAGCCAGTCACGCCCAACAGCAGGCGACGACCCAACAGGGGCAGCATCATGGTGCAGGCTCCAAGATACGATTCAGCCCGGCCCGCACATCGTCTTCCACCATGCCACCGATGCGAATATAACGGATGACACCTTGGGCGTCGACAAAAAAGGTGGTCGGAAAGCCACTTACCCGATATTCCAACGACACCGCGCTGGTTGGATCGAGCAAAAAGAGCAGGGCCGTGTCGGCCAAGCCCAATTCCTCGCGCACGAAGCGCTGAATCTTGACGGGACTTTCGTCCACATTGACGGCCAAGAACTGGACCTGCCCTTGGTAGCGGTCCGCGTAGTCGGCCAGCATGGGCAGTTCTTCGATGCACGGCGGGCACCAAGTGGCCCAGAAGTTCACCACCACTGGCGTGCCGCGCCACTGGCTGAGGGTGTAGAGATGACGGTCGAACAAGCCGGGCAGGGTGAAATCTGGGGCCAAGCGGCCCACCACGGGGCCCACGGGTGAAGTCTCACCGTGCGCGGGGGTTGCGGTGGGGCCGCGCGTGGGTAACGGCGGGACGGTGATAGTGGGTGTGGGGGCGAGGGTCGGGGTTGGGGCTGGGGCCGCGGTGCAGGCGGCCAAGGCCCACATCAGCCCCAGCGCGCCCAGCAGGCCTCCGGCCACCCGCCGCGACCAGGTGAAAAAACGCGTCATGGTCTCACCTCGACGGTCTGGAGCGGGGTTGGGCGGCCCCGCTCGAATTTACTCCACAGCGACGATGAAGAAATAGTGCGGCTGACCGCCGTCTTGCAACTCCACTTCCGCGTCGGGGTAGCGCTCGCGCACCTGGTCGGCCAACGCGTGGGCCTGGCCGGGATCTAAATCCGCCCCCCGAAAGAGGGTGATGACCTCCGCGTCCTCGGCTTCCGCGTGTTCCAACAGAGCGAACAGGGCCTGGTCCAACGTGTCCGCGGCCAGCACCAATTTGCCATCCACAATGCCGATGAACTGGCCTTGGCGCACGGTCACGCCGTCCAAGGTGACATCGCGCGTGGCCACAGTGATCTCGCCGCTGATCACATCGCGCATGGCTTCGGTCATGGCCTGGGCCACCGCGTCCAGATCGCCGTCGGGGTCCCAAGCCAACAGTGCGGCCAGCCCCTGGGGCACAGTGCGGCTGGGCACCACGCGCACATCCCGCACCGTGAGTTCCTGCACCTGTTGCGCGGCCAAGAGGATGTTCTTGTTGTTCGGCAACAGCACGATCTTATCCGTAGGCAAGGGGTCCAAGGCCTGTAAGAAGTCTTGGGTGCTGGGGTTGGATGTTTGCCCACCCTCCACAATGGCAGCCGCGCCCAAACTGGCGAACACGCGGGCCAAGCCAGGTCCGGGGGCCACGGCCACCACCGCGATTTGGCCGGGCTCTACATTGGCCAATTCGTAGGCCGGCCCCTCGGGGGCTGCCGCAGTCGTTTCACCCACCTGGGCCATCAGGTTTTCCATGTGCACCTTGGTGATGGTGCCCAACGTCATGATGTAGTCGATGGGCTCATAGCGCTTGTCCAGGGGCACATGGATGTGCATCCGATACATGCCATCGCCTTCGCCCACCTGGATCGAGGTCCCCATCTCTTCGAGGCGGTCGTAAAACGCGCGCAAATCCAGATCGCCGTTGGGCACGAAATCGACCACGACCTCGAAGTCTTGACCGGGTTCGACCATCTCTTCCGCGCCGGCGATGTTGAGGGCCGAAAGGGGCAAAGGTCGCACCTCGGCTTGGTCTAAGGGCCGGCCATCGATGTGCCGCAACATGCCTTCCAAGAGGAAAAACAGCCCCTTACCGCCCGAGTCGACCACACCGGCCTGCTTGAGCACGGGCAACAGGTCGGGGGTGCGCTCCACCGAGTCGTGGGCAGCAGCCACCACCCGCTCCAGCAATTCGATCATGGAGGTAACGCCTTGGGCCAACGCCTCTTCGGCTGCGGCGGCCAAGTCTTTGGCCACGGTCAAGATGGTGCCCTCGACGGGACGCACCACGCCTTTGTAGGCTGTGTCACGCGCTTCGGCCAAGCCACGCACAAAGGCCTCGGCCGTGAGTTCGGCTTCGGCCTCGACCCCGCGCGCGAAGCCGCGCCACAACTGCGACAAAATGACGCCCGAGTTGCCCCGTGCGCCCAGCAGCGCGCCGCGTGCCACGCGTTTGGCCATCTGGCCGAAGTGGGTCTCGCCCAGCGCGGCGATTTCCTCCCAGGCGGCTTGCATGGTGAGCACCATGTTGGTCCCCGTGTCGCCGTCGGGCACAGGGAACACGTTGAGGCGGTTGACCACTTCTTGGTTGGTGCGCAACCATTCCAGGCCCGCGGCGACCAAATCCTTGAGCATCTGGCCGTCCGCTCGGCGTTCACGCCACGCGGCCCGGCGTTCGGGGTTGGGTTCCCAAGTCCAAGGGCTCATACACGCTCCTTACATACACCGAGGGGATGCACTCCGAGAGGGCTAAGCGTCGCCGTTGATGCGCAGGCCGCGCACATGCACATTGACCGCTTTCACGGGCAGGCCCAGCGCTTTTTCCACATGATAACGCACCACATTGGCCGCGCTGTTGGCGACGGCTCGAATGTTGGTGCCATATTGGACCACAATGTACAAGTCGATCTCCACCCCATCGTCGTCGTAGCGCACATCCACCCCTTGGGCGGGGTCGCGCGTGAGCACTTGGGCAATGCCTTGCATCAGATTCTTGGGGGCCAGCCCCACCACGCCATACGAGCGTAAGACCGCCTGATGGGCGATGGTGGCAATGGCCTTGGGCGAAACGTGAATATGGCCATAAGGGGTGCGCGTGTCCTGGCTCTCGCTCATCGAATCCTCCTGCGCAGGCGCCCGGCCGGACAAGATCTCCGGTCGGGAGTTAAAACCCCGCTACCGTTGAAAAGGGTCGGCTTTTGTGGTAAGATAAACGGCGCTCGGCTCCGGGCCACGGTCCGGGAGCCGTTTTTTGACGCGTGGCGCTGTTGGCGCAAGCGTCCGCTTCAAGCAGCGGGCCTCTATTTTAGCACAAAGAGGGTAGGGATATGGCCAAGTGTGCAATTTGCGGCAAGACCACCCAATTCGGGCTCAACCGGCCGTGGTCCAAAAAGTCCACCCCGCGCAAGTTCAAGCCCAACCTGCAGCGGGTGACTTTGTGGGAAAACGGCCGTCGGGTGCGCAAAACCGTGTGCACGCGCTGCTTGCGCACGCTGGTGAAGCAGGGCAAGATCATGCCGCCCGAAGTGGCCGGCACGTTCTCATGACCCGTGGCCGCGACCCGCGGCCCCATCGTCGAACTCGCTGGCGGCGCGGCGTAGGCCGCGCCTTTTCGCGTAAGCAACCCGCGCGCCGAATTTTCGCGTACAATGAAGGCCGGAGGTCACGCCATGCCAGCCGCTGACTTGCCCTCTCGGGTGCAGGCCTTCATCGCAGAGGCAGCCTGGCTGCCTGCGGCCCCGCGGCCCGTGGTCGTCGGCGTTTCGGGCGGCGCGGACAGCCTGGCCCTGGCCCACCTCTTGGCCCGGCTGGGCTACCGGCTCGTCGTTGCCCACTTGGACCACGGCTTGCACGCGGAAAGCGCGGCTCAAGCCACCGCGGTGCAAGCCTGGGCCCACGCCCAAGGCTGGCCGGTCGAAGTCGGCCGGGCCGAAGTGCGCGCGCGGGCCCGCCGTGAGCGCATCTCCCTCGAAGACGCGGCCCGTCGCGAGCGGTATGCCTTCCTCTTCCGCGTCGCCGAGGCCCATGGCGCGGGCGCGGTGGCCGTGGGCCACACCCTGGACGACCAAGCCGAAACCGTGCTCTTGCGCTTGCTGCGCGGCGCGGGGGTGGAAGGGCTGCGGGCCATGCAGCCGTATACCGTGCCCACGCCCTGGCATCCACGCATCCCCCTGGTGCGCCCCTTGCTGGCCGTGCGCCGCCACGAAGTCCAAGATTACGCGCGCGCGCATGGGTTGCCCGTGCAGCACGATCCCACCAACCGCGACCTGCGCTACACCCGCAACCGGGTGCGACACCAAGTGTTGCCCTTGTTGGCCCAAATCAACCCCCGCATTGTCGAGACCTTGGGCCGCACCGCGCAGGCCCTGGCCGCGGATGCGGCCATCTTAGCCGCCGCGGAAGACGACGCGTGGGCGCGCACCGTGACGCGGGCCACCCCCGAGTTTGTGCATTTGGACGCGGCCGCTTGGTCGGCCTTGCCCACGGGGTTGCGCTATCGGGTGCTGCGCCGCGCCGCGCGGCATTTGCAGAACCAACCCTTTTGGTGGGAACCGGCCTGGCGGCACATTGTCGAAGCCGATAAGGTGTTCCGACAACGCGCGGCACCCCGCCCGCGGCCGTGGATTCGGGATTTGCGCTTGCTCACCCGCCCCGACGGCTTGTTCGTGCTGCGCGGGCGTGTCCATCCCCCAGGCCCATGGCCGCAAACCCCCGACGCGCAGCCCCGGCTCCTGCAGCCAGGCCAACAACTGCCGCTGGCCCACGGCTGGAGATTGGTCGCGACCGAGCCGCTTCCCGCGGAGACGGCCCGGCGCGCGCTGGCCGAACGCCCCCCTGGCCCATGGATGGCCTGGATCGACGCGGAGGCCGCGCCCCCGCCTTGGACCGTCGCGCCGCCGCGGCCCGGTGAACGCTTCGCGCCTTTGGGGCTCGCCGGCCACACCACCACCGTGGGCGACGCGTTCACCAAGCGCAAGATCCCCCTCAGCGAGCGCGCGCGCTGGCCCATCGTGCGCGACGCGCACGAACGCATCGCCTGGTTTCCTGGCTATGGCCCCGCGCATCACGCGCGGCTGACCGACCGCAGTCGCACGGCCGTCCGCCTGACCTTGATTCCGCCTCAGGAGCAAGCCGCATGAACTGGTTCCGCCGCCGCAAACGCCCCAATCGCTTCCTCGAACTGCTCATCCGCCAGGCTGAATTGACCACCCAAGGGCTGGGGATGCTGGAGCATTACATGGTCGAACCGCGCCGGGAATTGGCTATGCGCATTAAGGAGGTCGAAGAGGAGGCCGACGAGGTGCGTCGCATCCTCATCGACGAACTCAACCGCTCCTTCGTCACCCCCTTCGATCGCGAAGACATCTTCGCCCTTTCCCTCACCATTGACGACATGCTGGACTATGCCTGGACCACGGTCGACGAAATGGAAATCTTTGGCATCCAGCCCACCGAGGACATGCGCCGTTTGGTCGAGTTGCTCCACGCGGCAGCCCGCGAAGTGTGGCGCGGGGTGCAACGCCTGGAGCACCACCCTCGGGTCGCCAACGAGCACGCGGTGCGGGCCAAAGCCTTGGAAAACCGCGTCGAACGGGAATACCGCAAAGCCCTGGCCCGCCTGTTCCGGTCCCCCCAAAGCCTGGACGATGTGGTGACCATGCTCAAATATCGCGAAGTCTATCGCCACCTCTCCAACGCGGCGGATCGAGGCGACGAAGCCGCCAATGTCATCGGCGACATTGTGGTTAAATGGCTGTAACGCGAGCCAATCAGCCAGGGGGAAAACGCCTCAGGCCGTGCGGGCCAGCAAATACTCGGCCAGCGCGGTGATGGTCAAACTGGGGTTGACCCCGGGGTTGGCCGGAACCACGCTGCCATCCACGATATACAGGCCGGGGTAATGATGGACCTGCCCATCGGGCCCGACGACGCCGCGTTCGGCATTCGCGCCCCAGGGCGCGCCACCCAGAATGTGGGCGGTCATGGGGATGCCCAACGCTTCGGCCACGCTACTCATGGCGCGGCCGCCCAAGGCGCGCGCCAACGCGCGGGCCACCGCGTGCCCGCTTTCAACCGCCACCGGTGCGGGCGCCTGCGCGTCGGGCTCGACCCACAAACGCCCCCGCCGCCACCGCAGGTGCACGCGGTTTTCTTCGGTCTGCATCACCAGCAAAATGACCACCCGCCGCGCCCATCCGGGCTGAACATAGAGACGCCATGCGTCGCGGGGGTGCCGCAGCAAGGCCCATAGCGCGGCTTTGAGGCGCGCCGCGCGCGAAGCGTCGGCGCGCGGCAAGATCGGAAAGGCCAAAAAGCGCATCAAATCCGATCCCGACGCATAGCGCACGGGCTCGATGCGGGTCACGGCATCGGCTTGGAAGATGGTATTGATGGCCAGGCCGGGTTGGTCCGCGTCGTCCAGGTCGTGGGGCACCATGACGCCGTTGAGTTCTTCCGAGTTGGTGCGCACGCCCTCGCCCAGCCGCGGGGAGAGGTTGGGCAGAAAGCCCAGCGCGCGGCTGCGAAACAGCAAACGCAGGGTACCCAACACCCCGGCCGCCAGATACACCCGCCGCGCCAAGACGACCTGCGTCGGGCCGCGGCGCCACCCCCACGCCGCGCGATGGTGAACAGCGTAACGCGCGGCATCGTCACGGAGGCGCGTCAGCGGCTCGATGGCCACCACCTCCCGGCCGGGCACGATGCGCGCCCCAGCCTGCTCGGCCAGGTACAAATAGTTCTTGACCAAGGTGTTTTTGGCGTTTTCGCGGCAGCCAACCATGCAATGGCCGCAAAACGTGCACCCACGCCGCGGCGGACCCTGGCCGCCGAAATAAGGGTCCGGCACCTCTTGCCCCGGTGGGCCGAAGAACACCCCCACGTCTGTCGCGCGAAAGGTCTCGCCATACCCGCGCTGGGCCGCGATGCGGGCCAGAATCTGATCAACAGGGCCCAGGTGCGGATTGCGCGCGACGCCCAGCATGCGCCGGGCCCGCGCGTAAAAGGGGCGCAGGCGAGCCTCCCAGTCGATGCCCGCGGGCCAGCCCGGTTGCCGGAAGAACGCGGCCGAAGGCACCTCCAGCACGTTGGCATAACCCAAACTGCCGCCGCCCACGCCCACCCCGTGCAGCACCACCAAGCCGTTGAGCCACGAAATCTGCAGAATGCCCGTCGCGCCCAGGCGGGGCAGCCACAGGGCCTTCCAAAACGCCAAGTTGCTGCGCGGAAAATCTTGGTCACGCCAGCGGCGCCCTTTTTCCAGCACCAGCACCGAATGCCCACGCTCAGCCAAGCGCAAGGCCGCGACACTGCCGCCAAAGCCCGAGCCAACGACCACCGCGTCGTAAACCACATCGTGGGACATGGTGGCATCCTTTGCCGCGCGTCCGCGCGCCTTCAATGGCGGAAGTGGCGCCGGCCCGTGAACACCATGGCCAGGCCCAGGCGATCAGCCTCGGCGATGACTTGTGCGTCGCGCTTCGAACCACCGGGCTGAATCAGCGCGGTCACACCGTGCTGGGCGGCCAAGGCCACCCCATCGGGGAAGGGGAAAAAGGCATCGGACGCCAGCACAGCCCCTTGGGCGCGCGTCCCGGCTTTGTACACGGCCATGTGCACCGCGTCCACCCGGCTCATTTGGCCCGCGCCCACGCCCACCGTAGCCCAATCGCCCTCGACCACGCGGGCCAAAACAATGGCGTTGGAACGCACATGTTTGACCGCGCGCCATGCGAAGCGCAATCCCGCGCGCTCCTCGGCCGTGGGCTCGCGGCGGGTGACCACCTGCCAAGCGGCTTCGTCGTCGGGCTCGTCGTCGGGGGTTTGCACCAACCAGCCGGCCACCGTGGTGCGGGCTTCGCGACGCATCACAGCCGGCGCCACGGCCCGCAGCAAGCGCACATGGCGCGATTTGGCCCGCAACACCTCCAGGGCGTCAGGGGTGAAATCGTTCGCGACCAATACCTCGATGAACAAATCGCGCATGGCTTCCGCGGCCGCCCGATCCACGATGCCATGCACCGCAATCACCGACCCAAACGCGGACACCGGATCCGACGCCAGCGCGCGGCGATACGCGGCCGCGACGCTGTTGCCCACACCAATGCCACAAGGGTTGCCGTGCTTGACAATCACCACCGCAGGCACGGGGAAGTCCTGGGCCGCGCGCCACGCGGCGTCCAAATCCAGCCAGTTGTTGTACGACATGGCCTTGCCGTGCAATTGGGCAAAGGGCTCGTCTTCCAGCGGGGTGCGATAACGCGCGGCCTGCTGGTGAGGGTTTTCGCCGTAACGCAGGGTTTGGACTTGGGTCAAACCCACGGGCCATGTCGCCGGCAAGGGCGCCTCCGCGGGCAGGCCCCGCGCCAAATACGCGGCAATGGTTGCGTCATACGTCGCGGTGAGGCGAAAGGCTTTGAGGGCCAAAGCGCGGCGTTGTTCCAACGTTAGTGTGCCCGCGCGGAGGGCATCCACCACCCACGCGTAATCCGCGGGGTCGCTAAGCACCACCACATGGGGGAAATTCTTCGCCGCGGCCCGCAACAGGGCCACGCCACCGATGTCGATGTGCTCCAACGCGGTCTCGAGGGTGACATCGCCCGCGCGCACCGTCTCCGCGAAGGGGTAGAGGTTGACCACCACCACGTCAATGGGTTGCAGCCCATGGCGGGCCAAATCCTCCTGGTCGTCCGGAGTGCGCCGAGCGAGGATGCCCGCGTGCACGGCCGGGTGCAGGGTTTTGACCCGACCGTCCAGCAGTTCAGGAAAGCCAGTCATGTCGCTCACCGAACGCACAGTGAGCCCGGCCGCGCGCAGGGCTTGGGCAGTGCCGCCGCTGGCGACTAAGGTGTAGCCCAACGCGGCCAGGGCCCGGCCCAACTCGGCCAGGCCCTGCTTGTTCGACACCGACAACAAAGCGAGCATGGATGGTCCTCCCAAGCAAAGTCGTTGATGAACGGGCGGCTGGCAGCCAGCATGGGAACGCGCCCTGCCCAACCGCCCGTGGATGATGTCAGGTAGCGGCCGAACCTACGGACAGGCCAGATAAGGCAACCAGCCGAAGAAGTCGCACCAAAGTTGGTTGGTGTCTACCCACCACAAAAACGCGGTTGCGCTGCACGCAGCCAGGACCGCGCCCAGCGCGCAGCCCGCGAACAAATAGCGCCACCGCGCCCGCGAGGGCGCACTTGGGGCCGCGACCTCGGCCTGCGCCTGGGATGCGGCCGCGTCATCCGGTGCAAGGCGCGCGGGGGGCGGCGGCGTGACCCGCGGCGGAGGCGGAGCCGCGCCACTGACCGCGGCCTCCGCGGGGGGCACTTCGCTCGCGTCTGCGGCTGGCAACCCGTCGCCAGTCCAATCCGGAGGCGGCCAATCGACTTCGGCCTCCTCGTCGGCTTCGGCAACCGCGGCTTGGGCCCACGCGGCCACCGCGTCCGGGTCCGCGTCGGGTGTCGCGGACGCGGGAGCGTCAGCCTCGGTCGCGTCCGCGTCCTCGGCCGAGGTGAACAAACCGGCTGGGTCCCACGGCACCTGGTCGTCGGCCGCGGCGTCCGCGGGCTCGGACGCGTCTGCCTGGGCGGGTGGGGCCTCGGCCGCGGGCGGGGCTTCGGCCACAGGGGCCTCATCGGCCTTGGCCTCGGCTTGGGCGGGGGCCTCGGCCTCGGCTTCGGCCTGAGCCTGGTCTTGGGCTTGGGCTTCGGCCACCCACGGCGCTGGCCCCCAGATGGCTTCTTCGTCCATCTCCTCTTCTTCGTCCTGCGCGGGCACCGGGGGCTCGGGGAAGGCCTCGACCGCGCGCGTGGCTTCGGCGCCAGGCTCCAGCACTTGGTAGTGCAACAACACGTTGGGCCCCAAACCCAGCACGTCACCGGGCCGGAGGGCCACGGGTTCGTGGGGTGACAAGCGCCGGCCGTTCAGCCAAGTCCCATTGGTGGAGGACAAATCCTCGACCCAATAGGTGTCGTCGCGCCAAAGGAGGCGCGCGTGAAAACGCGAGACCTCGGGGTGCAAGATCACCAAGTCGCAGCGCGAACTGCGGCCCACGCGTAAATCGTCCCCCTCCAGCGAATAGACCCGCATCGCGCCGCCCGGCGCATCTTGCCAGACCAATTGATGTTCGAATGCGGCCATAAAACACCTCCCTCCAAAGCCGGGGATCAGCCAGGCCGCGGGCCTAAAATCGCGCTGCCGATGCGCACGAACGTGGCCCCCTCTTCGATGGCAACTTCAAAGTCGTGGCTCATCCCCATGGACAAGTGCTCCCACGAGTGGTGGGGAAAGCGACGGGCCAAGAAATCCCTTAAACGACGCAAACGACGGAAGAATGGCCGCACGGATTCGGGGTCTTCGCGCCAGGGCGGGATGGTCATCAGGCCTTGGACTTGTAAGTGAGGCAGTTCCAACACAGGGGCGATCGCGTCGCTCAGCGCGGGCCAGGTGGCTTCGTCCCAGGCTGGCCAACCATATTTTTGCGCTTCGCCTCCCACGTTGAATTCTAACAAAACCGGCAGGCGGCGGTTTTGCTGGGCTAATAAGCGGTCGAGGCGTTGGGCCACGGCCAGTCGGTCCAGCGAGTGCATCATGTGGAAATGCTGGGCTACGATTTTGGCCTTACGGCGCTGCAAATGGCCAATCATGTGCCAACGCAACGGGGGTCCCTCGGCCAAGGCCTGCATTTTAGGCAGGGCCTGCTCAGGATAATTCTCGCCCAAATCGCGCGCGCCGGCCGCGACCACGGCACGGATGCGTTCGATGGGCTGCGCTTTGACCACGACCACCAAACGCACTTCGTCGGGCGAGCGTCCGGCCCGGCGAGCCGCGCGGGCCATTCGTTCACGAACCCGCTGGTAACGCGCGGCGATGGTGGCGTCTTCGGCTATGGTCATCGATCGCGGCCTCACGGGCATCGTAAGGATAATCTGCCCAAAGTATAACATATCGCGGCCGAAAAGGCACGCTATCGGCTCAAAATTCCAGCCCTGGAACGCCGGGGCCTGAAAAAACGCCCCTGTTCTCGGCCGAATCAGAAAAGCGCACGGGCCGAGCCCTTGGGCTCGACCCGCGCCCTGGGCCGTCACGGCCCTGGTGAGGAGAAGTCCGCTCGCGTCACGGGGTAGGCACCCGACCCCATCCTTGGCCTTGGCCCGCGCCTCGGCCGCGTCCACGTCCCTGGCCATTCTGGCCCGACGTGGCCTGCAAGATCGCCTCATAGGCCTCGGGGCTCAAATATTGGGGCTGGTACACTTCGCCGGTCTGGCGCTCCAACGTGCCCGCGAAGGCCCGCAGATGGTTCTCTGATCCATGCATCAGGTTCTCATAGACCGTTTGGATATCGGCCCGGTCGGTTTGCGCCAACCGCGCTTGCAAGTCCAAGATGTCGATCTCTTCGATGGCTGCCCCGACCTTCAGCGCGTCGGCCAGCGATTGGCGCCCCTGGGCCACCAGTTGGTCATACAGCGCCTGCAACTCCGGATTGGTGAATTCGCCCACATCGTTGCCCGCGGCTGGGTCTTCGATGCCATAGGTGTTCAGCAATGTGAGCACCATATCCATATGCTGCTGCTCACTGGACGCGATGTTCTGGAAGATGGCTTGGCCCCAAGTCTCGTACAGGGTCAAATACACATCGCGGGCCAGTTTCTCCTCTTCCCGCATGTAGCGCAGGCCTTCGATCTCGTCCTCGGTCAGCCCGTCTGTGGTCAAGGTGGACGCCTCCGGTTGGGCCACGTCCGCGGGGGCTGCCGCGGCGGAAGCCGTTCCACTGCAGGCCGCTAAGGCCAGCAAAGCCAAAAGCGACCCAACGATGAACAACACGCGCTTGGATTGCACGATGGTTTTCATGGTTTACCTCCTGAAGTGCCATGAGGGTTGGCATGTCCTCATGCACTGGTCAGGATAGGACGGGGGTGTAAAGGATTTGTGCACAGGCTGTGAAGGAACCGTGAAGGGAGCGGAATGTGCTATACTCAAAGGAAAGCCGCGCCGTTGCTCGAGATTGCCAAACGACCCATGAGCCACGCCTCCTCATCTGCAAACCCACCAACACTGCCCTTGCTGGAACCGCTGGACACCCCTACGACAGACCCGCCCGCGGCCCCGCGACCGCGACGGGGGCGCTGGATCGTAGGCCATGCCACGGGGTTGGCCTTGCTGGCGTGGGCAGCCAGCACCGCGGTAGGGCTGGTGCAGTTCCCGCGGGGCCAAGCCACCCCACCGCAACAGGGTTGGCTGCTCTATGCGTGGGTGGTGCTGCTGCGCCGGGCCCTGGGCTGGGGCAGCGTGCTCGTGCCTGTGGCGTTGGGATTGGCCGGCCTGGGCGTGCTCTTTTGGGCTGGGCAACGCAAGGTGCGCGTCCGCTGGTCGCGAGTGCTGGCGTGGGAACTCGCGGTCGCGGCATATTTGGCCTGGCTGAGTTTGCGCGGCGGGCACAGCCTCGAGCGGGTCGACCAGGGGCTGGACGGCGGCGCGCTGGGCTGGGGCCTGGCGGAGATTCTGTTGGCCTTAGGCCCAGCCCCGTTGTGGCGTGGGTTGCTCCCCGCGGTGGTGGTCGTGGCTGTGGCCGTGGGCTTAGGCTGGGTGCAAGCCTTGACCGCGCGCTTGCTGGCCTGGGCCGAACGCATGGCCCCCGCGGCCCGACCGGGCACCGTCGCGATCAGCCCCGAGCCGTCGCGCGCGGCGGCCGAACCGCGCAACCCCGCCACGCCCGCGCGCGAGCGCCAGGGACGCGGCAAAGTGACCGTTCCCGCGGAATTGAAAGCACGGCTCAAAACCCGCCGCCCGGCCAAAGCGGAGCCGTCCCCCACGCCGGTGCAACGCCCCCGCGACGAGCGTCTGCCGCCCCTGACGCTGCTCAAGGCCGAACGGGCCCGCCGGGCCGACGAAAAGCACATCCACCTGACCGCGGCTTTGATCGAAAAGACCTTGCAAGAGTTTGACATCCCGGCCAAGGTGGTGGGCGTGCAGGTGGGCCCAACGGTGATCCAATACGCGCTGGAGCCGGGCTACATCGAAAAGCCCGGGAACGGCGAGGGTGGCGCGCGGCAAAAAGTGCGGGTCGCGCAAATCGTGGGCCTGCGCCGAGATCTGGCCTTGGCTTTGGCCACCGACCGATTGCGCATCCAAGCCCCGGTGCCCGGCCGGCCTTATATCGGCATCGAAGTGCCCAACACGCGGGCCACGCTGGTGCGCCTGCGGCCCCTGTTGGAAAGCGAAGCCTTTGCCCGCCTCAACGCGCCGTTGGCGCTGGCCTTGGGCCGCGATGTCTCGGGCGCGCCCTTGGTGGCTGACCTGGCCGCCATGCCCCACCTGCTCATCGCAGGCACCACGGGCTCGGGCAAATCGGTGTTCCTGCGGGCCATGACGTTGAACCTGGTGCTCAACAACACGCCCGAAGACCTGCGCTTGATCTTGCTGGACCCCAAACGGGTGGAACTGGCCCGGTTCGCGGGGCTGCCGCATTTGCTGGGCCGGGTCGAGACCGAGTTGGAGCGCATTCAGGCCGCGCTGCAATGGGTGGTAGGCGAAATGCAGCGGCGCTACACCCTCTTCGAAAAGACGCGCTCGCGGCATATCGGCTCATACAACCGCAAGCAAGCCCGCCGCGGGCAACCCACCCTGCCCTATATCGTGGTCATCATCGACGAATTGGCGGACCTGATGATGCAGGCCCCGGAGAGCACCGAAACCGCGTTGGTGCGCTTGGCCCAAATGGCGCGAGCCACAGGCATCCATCTCATGGTCGCCACCCAGCGCCCCAGCACCGACGTGGTGACTGGGCTCATCAAAGCCAACTTCCCCGCGCGACTGGCCTTTGCCGTGGCCTCGGCCGTCGACAGCCGGGTGATTCTGGACGCGCCCGGCGCGGAGCACCTGCTGGGCCGTGGGGATATGCTCTTCGCGCCGCCGGACGCCCCCGCGCCCATCCGCGCCCAGGGCGTCTGGGTCGACGACGACGAAGTGCAGCGCGTGGTGGACTTTTGGCAACAGGCCCGCGGCGAAGAGCCAACGAGCACCGCGGCCGCGGATGCCGCCCCCTGGGATGCCGTGCTGCGCGCGCAACACGCGGGTCCCCGATGGGACCCGCTGCTGGAGCGGGCCGCGGCCATTGTCATCCAGACCGGCCGCGCCAACACGTCCCTCATCCAGCGACGTTTGCGCATTGGCTATCCGCGCGCGGCCCGCATCATGGAGCAACTGGAGCAGGCCGGCGTGGTCGGCCCACCCAAGGCCGGCGGCAAAGAGCGCGAAGTGCTGTGGGACCCCCAAGTGCCGTTTCGCCCGCCCGGGGACGACGAATCCCCGTGAGCCGCGGGGCTCAAGCCACCGCGGGCGGCTCAGGGACGAGTTCGTGACCGGCCCCGCGTTTGCGCGCCAACCAGGCCACCACCGCGGTAAAGTCGGGAGCCACCAAATGGGGAGGCGGTTGCCAGGCTTCAGCCTGGGCGCGCGTGGTCACCCCGCTGAGCACTAAGGCCGCGGGCAAGCCCAACCGTTGGGCGCCTAAAATGTCCGTTTCCAGGCGATCGCCCACCACCAGCACTTGCTCCGGAGAGGCTTGCAAACGCTCCAAGGCCAGGCGAAAGAGCCATGGCTCGGGCTTGCCCACCACGGTAGGCGCGACATCGGTCGCGGCCTCTAAAGCCGCCAGCAACGCGCCCGCGCCTGGGGCCAGCCCTTGCGGGGTCGGATAGGAGCGATCAGGATTGGTGCCAATGAACCACGCGCCCCCGCGGATGGCGTACGCGGCCCGCTCTAATTTGGCATAGGTGCAGGTACGGTCCAGGGCTGCGACCACGGCATCGGCCTCGGGTTCGGTGGTCACCCGAAAGCCCGCGGCGCGCAACATCGCGTGCAACGGTCCTTCGCCCAGCACATGCACCGTTGCAGCGCCGGTGGGCCACCGCGACTTGAGCGCGGCCACCGCGGCCAGCGCGGCGTTGAGAATGTGCTCTTCGCGCGCGGGCACGCCGAAGCGGGCCAATTTGGCCACATAATCACGCGGAGAGCGTGTGGCATTGTTGGTCACGAACACCCAACGTAAGCCCAAGGCCTCCAGCGTGCGAAACAAAGCGGGCAAATCGCCCAACGGCTGCGAGCCGCGCCATAGCACGCCGTCCATGTCTAAAATGAGCCCTTTGAGGGCGCGCGGATCTAACGCGGGTTGAGGCATGCGTGCACTTCTCCTGACAGAAGGCCACGCGGGCCACATTCACGGCCGCGCGGCCCTGGGGTGTGACGGGCGCCCCTACGAGCAGGCGCGGCGGTTCGCGCGGCACCTTGGCCGTGGCCCCCCGCCGCGCTGGATGCGCGACAGCGCCCAGGCAGTATACCACGCGCGGCCCTGGGTCGTGGGGTGTGGATGGTACAATGGCGTTGCCTTGCACCGGTGCGGAATAGGCGTTCACCCAGCAGGACGAATTCAATGGCTATACGCATTGACATCACCTTTGCCAACGCCGGCGGCGGCCATCGCAGCGTAGCGCGCGCGTTGCAAGCCGGGTTCGCTCGTCGGCACCCCCACCTGGTCGTGCGCCTGGTGGATGTGTTGCGCTACACCCCGCCGCCCTTCCGCTTCTTCGATCGCCTCTACCCCTGGCTCTTACGCGGTCGCGGCTGGCTGTGGGCTGTGCTGTATGCCGCCACCGACGGAAAGCGCCGCGCCGCCTTTCTGAGCCGCCTCGGCGCTCCCCTGCTGGCCCGCACCCTGCCCCGCATGTGGGATCAACTCGGTCCCCCGGCACTGCTGCTCTCCGACTACCCCATCCTCAATCGCGATTTGGCGCGCTTGGCCCAGCGCTACCAAGTCCCCTTCGTGGTGCTCATCACCGACTTGGGCACCGCCCACGCCAGTTGGCTGACCCACGACGCGCCCCTGGAAGCCTATCTGGTACCCTCCGAGCCCGTGGACGCGCGCCTGGCCCGTTGGGGCGTTCCTGCCGCGCGGCGCGTGCGCGTGGGGCTGCCCGTGCACCCGGCTTTTTTGGAACCGCCTGCCGATCGGGCCGGGCTGCGCCGCGAGATGGGGCTGCAACCCGACCGGCCGATGGTGCTGCTGGTCAGCGGCGCGGAAGGAACCGGCCGATTGGAGCAACTGGCCCACGCCATCGCGCGCCACGCAACGCATGTCCAAATGGTGATCATCACCGGCCGCAACGCGGCCCTGCGCCAGCGTTTGGCCGCGCAATCATGGCCGCTCCCGGTGCGCGTGCTGGGGTTCGTGCACGACATGCCCCGCTGGATGCACGCGGCCGACGTGCTGCTCACCAAAGCCGGCCCCAGCACCATTGCCGAAGCCTTGGCCGTCGGGCTTCCCATGATTCTCACCGGCCACTTGCCCGGCCAAGAGGCGCGCAATCCCGCGTTTGTGACCCAGTTGGGCGCGGGGGTCTACGAGCCCCATCCTGAGCGTGCCGCGCGTTTGGTGGCCCGCTGGACGCAGCCCCACGACCCCACATTGGCCGCGATGCGGGCCGCGGCCCAACGCAGCGGCTACGGCGAGGGCACTTGGCAGGTCATCCGGTGGCTGATGCAACATCCGGCCTTGCGCTCCGCCGCCCGCCCAGCCTTTCCCCATCATCGAGGTGAAGGATGATCGATTTACGCAGTGATACGGTCACGCAACCAACGCCCGCCATGCGTCGCGCCATGTATGAGGCCGAAGTGGGCGACGATGTTTATGGCGAAGATCCCACCGTCAACCGTCTGGAAGCGCTGGCGGCGGCCATGCTGGGCAAGGAAGCCGCGCTGTTGGTGACTTCGGGCACCCAGGGGAATCTGGCCGCGGTGCTGGCCCACTGCGGCCGAGGCGACGAGGTCATCGTCGGACATTTGGCCCATATGTACCTGTACGAGCAAGGCGGCATGGCCGCCCTGGCCGGCGTGCAACCGCGCGTGGTGACCAATCAAGACGACGGCACGTTGGATTTGGACGAGGTTGAGGCCGCGATTCGCCCTGAGAACATCCACTTCCCCCGCACCCGCTTAATTGCCATCGAAAACACCCACAACCGCCGTTATGGCGCCGCGCTGGGCTTGCCCTACCTGCGCGCACTGCGGGAACGGGCCGACCGCCACGGTTTGCGCGTGCACATGGACGGCGCGCGGCTGTTCAACGCCGCGGTCGCGCTGGGGGTGCCCGCGCGCGAGATCGCCGCTACGGCCGACACGGTCATGGTGTGCCTGAGCAAAGGCCTCAGCGCGCCCATCGGCTCGCTGCTGCTGGGCCCCGCGGATTTCATCGCCGAAGCGCGGCGCGCGCGTAAGGTGTTGGGCGGCGGTATGCGCCAAGCCGGCATCATCGCGGCCGCGGGCATTGTCGCGCTGACGCAAATGGTCGACCGCTTGGCCGATGACCACGCCCGCGCTCGACGCTTGGCCGAGGCCTTGGCCACCATGCCCGGCCTGCGCGTGGACCTGGCGCGCGTGCACACCAATATGGTGTATGTGGATCTGGAGCCACCCCGCACCGCGGCGCAACTGGCTCGCGCGTTGGCCCACCAGGGCGTGCGCGTGCACCCGGTTGGACCGCGGCGGTTGCGTTTGGTCACCCACTACGGCATCGAGGATGAACACATCGCGGCCGCCATCGACGCGTTCGCGGCCGTGCTGCGGGCATGAAGCACGGCCGCGCGAACCACACACCCCACCCCACGCGGCGCGCGGACGCGCGGCTGGTATACTATTTCCATCCACACCCGCCCGAGCCTGGTTCGACACCCACCGGAGAGTGCGCCATGTTTCGCAAGAAAACCGTTCGTGACATTTCGGTTGCCGGCCGCACCGTTCTGGTGCGCGTGGACTTCAACGTGCCCATCCAAGACGGCCATGTGACCGACGACACGCGCATCCGCGCCACCCTGCCGACACTGAACTACCTGCTGGAACACGGCGCGGCTTTGGTGTTGGCCTCCCACTTGGGACGGCCTAAGGGGCGACCCGACCCCGCGTTTTCGCTGCGCCCAGTCGTAGAGCCGTTGACCGCGCTCCTGGGCCGCGAGGTAGCGTTCGCGACCGACCCCGCGGGGCCCGACGCCCAAGCCAAGGCCGCCGCGCTGCGTCCTGGCCAAGTGCTGCTGCTCGAGAACACCCGCTTCGATCCTGGCGAAACCCGCAATGACCCCGACTTTGCCCAGCGCTTGGCCGGCTTGGCCCACATCTTCGTCAACGACGCGTTTGGCACAGCCCACCGGATGCACGCGTCCACCGTTGGTGTGGCGCGCTACCTGCCCGCGGTGGCCGGGTTCCTCCTGGCCAAAGAGGTAGACACCATCACCCGCCTTTTAGAAGCCCCAGCCCGGCCGTTGGTCACCCTCTTGGGCGGCGCGAAGATCAGCGACAAGATCAAAGTGCTGCACAACTTGCTGCCACGGGCGGACCGGCTGCTCATCGGCGGCGGCATGGCCAACACCTTCTTGGCCGCCCAAGGCTACCGCATGGCGAAAAGCCTGGTCGAAGTTCAGGCGCGCGAGACAGCCATCGCGCTGCTGGAGACCTACGGCGACAAGATTGTGCTGCCTGAGGATCTCATCGTCGCGGACCGCTTGGCCGCGGACGCGCGCACGCAGCGGGTTACCGTGGCCGAGGGCGTGCCCGACGGTTGGATGGCCCTGGACATCGGCCCCGCGACCGTGGAACGCTTCGCGCCGCACCTTCGCACCGCGGGGTCCATCATCTGGAACGGCCCCATGGGCGTGTTCGAATTGCCGCCCTTTGCCCAGGGCACCTTCGCGGTGGCCCGCTTGGTGGCCGAAAGCCCCGGCTTCTCCCTGGTCGGCGGCGGTGATTCCGTGGCCGCGCTGCACCAGTCCGGCCTGGCCGACCGCATCGACCACATCTCCACCGGCGGCGGGGCTACGCTCAAGTTGCTGGCCGGCGAGCCCCTGCCCGCGGTGGAAGTGTTGGAGGACCGAGCATGAACCTGTTGCCCAAACGCAGTTCCGACCGGCGCAAGTTTCGGCCAGGCTTAGATCACATCCGCCTGACCCTGCGCCTGCTGGCCGATTCGCGCGTGCCGTGGTACCTCAAGATCTTGCCCATCGCCGCGCTGATCTACTTCATCGTGCCCGACCTCATCCCTACGCCGTTGGACGACGCGGTAGTGCTCATGATCGGCGTGGGCCTCTTTTTAGAATTGGCCCCCAAAGACGTGGTCGAAGAGTATCGGCAAGCCTTGCAGGCACGGTCTACGGTGACGGGACGCGTGAAGCCATCCTCGTCCTCGCAGGAGTGACGCATGACGCGCCTTCGTCTTCGCCCCCTGGTTGGGGTCTGGGTGCTGTTCGGCTGGGCTTTGGCCGCTTGCGGGGGACAGGCCTCCCTTGCGCCAACGCCCACCCTGCCCTCTGTGACCCACACCGCCCAACCCACGCCCGAGGCCCCCACAGCCCCCGCCGCGGCGACGGCGATCACGCCCTCCGCCACTCCAGCCGCCCAGCCCACGCAGGCGCCCGCCTGGCCCGACCCAGACGCGCTGGTATGGCAGCCCTTTGCCGAGGGCTTTCGCCAGCCCACATCCATCGTCGCGCCCATGGACGGGACCCAACGGGTGTTCGTGCTCGAACAACCCGGCGTGATATGGATTGTGCAAAACGGCCAGCGCCTGCCCGAGCCGTTTTTGGATCTGCGCGACCGCGTGGGCAACCGCGAATCTGAACAAGGGCTGTTGGGCCTGGCCTTTCACCCGCAGTTTGCCCAAAATGGGGTGTTCTTCCTCAACTACACGGATCACAACGGCGACACGGTGGTTGCCCGCTATCGCGTTGACCCGCCCACCAGCAACCACGGCGACCCAACCACCGAGGAGATCCTGCTGCGTGTGGAACAACCCTATGGCAACCACAACGGCGGCCACTTGGCCTTCGGGCCTGATGGTTATCTCTACATCGGCCTGGGCGACGGCGGCGCGGCAGGCGACCCCGAAGACCGGGCCCAGAACTTGAACACCTTGTTGGGCAAAATGCTGCGCCTGGATGTGGACGCAGGCCCGCGGTATGGCATTCCCCCCGATAACCCCTTTGCCGATGGCCAAGGCGGGCGCGCGGAAATTTGGGCCTGGGGCCTGCGCAACCCGTGGCGTTACGCGTTCGACCGCGAGACTGGCGACCTCTACATCGCCGATGTGGGGCAGAATCTGTGGGAAGAGGTGAACTTCTGGCCCGCGGGCGCAGGCGGTGGCGCCAACTTTGGCTGGGACTATTACGAAGGTTCGCACCCCTATGAGGACACGCCACCCCCCGGCGTGACGCTGATCTTTCCGGTGGCGGAATATGGCCACGACCTGGGCTGCTCGATCACCGGCGGCGAGGTGTATCGCGGCCGTGAACTTCCTGAATTGGACGGCATCTACTTGTATGGGGACTTTTGCACTGGCCGGATCTGGGGCCTGCGGGCCACGGACCAAGGCTGGGAAAGCCGCTTGCTGTGGGAAACGCCCTTTCACATCTCGACCTTCGGCCTGGATGAGCAAGGCGAGATCTATTTAGCCGATTATGGCGCGGGGGTGATCTATCGGCTGACGCGCAAATAGCGCGCCGCGAGTCCTGACTATGGGCTCGCGGCGCGCCCGCGAGCCTGACGGCGCCAAAAGTCCTTCTCAATGTGCTGCACCTTGGAGCCGATGACCCGCCGGTACCAGGTGAGCAGCACTTCTTCTTGCTCTTCGGGGCTCAGCCGCCAAGGGATGTGATCTGCCTGATGCAAGCGGCGTATC